>Ga0326728_10006853_pt1 | contig 30131 bp, 26 predicted proteins | sample MB3enrmetagenome_FD_207602 | JGI IMG/M metagenome (GOLD analysis project Ga0326728, IMG submission 207602) | Lab enriched peat soil microbial communities from McLean, Ithaca, NY, United States - MB31MN | ecosystem: Environmental > Terrestrial > Soil > Wetlands > Peat | place: USA: New York...
ATGTCGGCGTACGCGCCGCGGAACTGGTCCGGCTTGCCGCGCTCCGCGAGCTGGCCGTCTCTGGAAGCATCGGTCAGGCGCATCAGTTCCTTCTGCAGGCCCTGCACCACCGTGCCCACGTTGTTGACGGCCTGCTTCATCTTTTCGTGATCGCCCTTGTAGGTTTGTGCGATCAACTCGTCGATCTTACCGTTCGAGATCTGCGCCAGAATGCGGTTCCCTTCGCCGATGGGCAGGAGGATCGTGTCCAGCATGGCGTTGACGCCGCGCACGATGTCGGCGTACGCGCCGCGGAACTGGTCCGGCTTGCCGCGCTCCGAGAGCTGGCCGTCTCTGGAAGCATCGGTCAGGCGCATCAGTTCCTTCTGCAGGCCCTGCACCACCGTGCCCACGTTGTTGACGGCCTGCTTCATCTTTTCGTGATCGCCCTTGTAGGTTTGTGCGATCAACTCGTCGATCTTGCCATTCGAGATCTGCGCCAGAATGCGGTTCCCTTCGCCGATGGGCAGGAGGATCGCGTCCAGCATCTCGTTGATGCCCTGCACCATTTCGCGATGCGTACCCTGAAACTGCTCGACCTTGCCCCGCTCGTCGAGACGTCCTTCGCGCGACGCTTCCACCAGGCGCGAGATTTCTCGAGACACGCGTTCGAGCTCCACGTCCGCCGCTGTCGAACTGTTACCCGCGCGGGCGCGCTCAACCGGCGCGCCATGACCCACAACGGCTGTACCGCCATTGCCGGAGTTCCGCGGCTGTTTCTTAACGTTCACTTTACTTGCCATCGATTCTATTTCCTTTTTGAACGAATACGTTCGTCTGCTTTGAGTTTTGCCGGTCCAAATTGCTATTGCGCCGCGTTCTCCGGCCATCGGAGCGCTTGTTGTGGGACACGCCCTGGACTGCGTTCTGTACCAGGCGATGCGGGTCGAGTATCAGAGCCACGGTCCCATTGCCGAGGATGGTGGCCCCGGATACTACCTGAACATTTCGATAGAGCCTGCCCAGGTTCTTGATTACAGTCTGGTGATCTCCCACCACCTGGTCCACGACGAAACCGTAGTGCCCGGACTCGGTCTCGACGACCATGATCTGCTCGCATTCCGGCCGGGGCGTCTCCATCTGGAAATACTCGCTGAGCCGGATGTAGGGAATCAGCTCGCCCCGCACGTTGGCGATGTGTTTGCCGTGCGAGTCCTGTATGTCCTGGCGGGTCAATTCGACGCACTCCAGGCTGTTGGCCAGGGGCAGCACGAAGTGCGAGTGGCCGACACGGACCAACAGCCCGTCGATAATCGCCAGAGTGAGGGGAAGGCGGAGCGTGACCGTGAGCCCGGCTCCCGGCTGGTTGCCGATATCGATGGATGCCCGCAGTTCGTCCATGCTTCGGCGGACGACGTCCATCCCCACCCCGCGGCCGGATACCCCGGTCACCTCGCGCGCCGTGGAGAAACCGGGCGCCATAATAAGCGAGAAGATCTCGGCTTCCGAAAGCCGGGCGGCGCCGTCGATCAAGCCTTGCTCGACCGCCCGGGCGCGCACCGCCTCCACATCCAGGCCGCGCCCGTCGTCGCTGAGCCGGATCAATACATTGGCGCCGGAGTGCTGCGCCGAAAGATGGATGGTTCCGGTGCGAGGCTTGCCCGCCGCGCGGCGGGCTTCCGGCGTCTCGATGCCATGGTCCATGCTGTTGCGGATCAGATGGACCAGCGGGTCGTTCAAACGGTCGATCACGGTCTTGTCCAGTTCCGTATCCGCACCCTCAATGGTCAGCTCAGCCTCCTTGTGCAGCTCGATTCCGAGATCGTGGACCAGCCTCCGGAACCGTTCAAAGCTGCTCTTGAGCGGCAGCATGCGGATGCTCATGGAGTTTTCCCGGAGCGCCGCCGTCAGCCGCTCGATCTCCTCGGATACCGCCAGAATGTCGGCATCGTCGGATCGAGCCGCGACCTCGCCCATGCGCGCCTGTACGGTTACCAATTCACCCACGAGGTTGACGAGTTGATCGAGCTTGTCCGCCGACACGCGAATGCTCGACGCGGTTCCCGAATCGGCCGCGCGCCGCCCGTCTGAGATGCTCCGATTGGCCGTCATGGCCACCGGCGCAATGGTCTCCGCGGGCCGCGCCAACCCGCGCTCGATGGTGAGATCGCAATCGTTCTCGACAAAGATGAAGACATCCCGGATGGCCGTGGATGCGGCTGCGGTGGTCAAAACCATGTCCCAGGCGAGATAACAGCGCTCCGCATCGATCTCGCCGAGCGGAGGAATCGCGGCAGTGTCGAGGTCGATCCGGAGCTGGCCCAATTCCCGCAATTCACGCAGCAGCAACAGCGGGTTGGTTCCATTCAAGACAACGCCCGGCCCCGGCCGAAAGCGGATGCGCCAATCCAGAATCGGGCCGCCGCCGTCACCACTGGGGCTCGAAGGCGAGGAGGGCGCTTCCGCCGGAGCGTCCGGCAGGCCGGTCAACTGGCGTACTTCAGCCAGAATTCCCTCCGATCGGCTCCGGTCTACGGACCCGTGCCCGGCAGCCTCGTCCAACATGGTCTTGATCTGATCCCCAGCGGCCAGGGTGAGGCTGATCAGATCGGCAGTGGCCTCGAGCTGTCCATGGCGCAGCCGGTCGAAAGCTGTTTCGAGATGGTGGGCGAAGCTGGCGATGTCGTCGAAGCCGAACATCGCGCCAGATCCTTTGATGGTATGCAGGGCGCGGAAGACCCGCCCGACGACCTCCCGGTCATCGCGCTTCCGATCCAGTTCCAATAACGCCGATTCCAGTTCACCGAGCAACTCGCGCGCTTCTTCCTGGAAAGCCTGTTTGAACTTGTCGATCATCCCAGCACTCTCTTCACTACCGCAAGCAATTGCTGGGTGGTGAACGGTTTCACGATCCAGCCGGTCGCACCCGCCGCCTTGCCCTCCAGCTTGCGCGCTTCGTGGGATTCGGTCGTCAGCATGACGATCGGAATCCCCTTGCACGCGGGATTGGCCCTCACGCTCCGGATAAGCCCTATACCGTCCAGATTCGGCATGTTCAGGTCGGTAATCACGAGGTTCACTGGCTGCGTCAATTTTGTCAGTGCATCTTTCCCGTCAACGGCTTCGAGCACGATATAGCCGGCATCGGAGAGTGTGAACCTGACCATCTGCCGCACGCTGGCCGAATCGTCGACTGTGAGGATTACCTTAGCCATCCCGTCAATCCTGAACCGCTGTTCCCGGGAACCGCTCGAACCCGGCCTCACGCGCGGCCGCAGCCGCCGCATCCGACACACGGCCGATAATTGTGGCGCCCGTGCGTTCCGCTTCGCAACCGGCGGCCCACAGCAACTGCATGACCGTGATATCGATCTCCGTGACCCGCTCCAGATCCAGGTGCAGCTCTTTTCCCGCGGCTAGCCCTTCGAGCAGCACGTTCTTCAGATCCACCGCAGACGTGACGTTTAATTCGTCCTCCAGACGGATGATCGAATGGCCCTCGTGTTGCTCCCTGGTTACCGACAAAACTCAACTCCTCGCCGAGAATCGATCCGTTTGGAGCGGCGCGAATACAACGAGCCGCCCAAACCCGGAAATTCTACCCGGGCACTCTGTGTTCACAGTAACTATCGGCGCGGCTTGAAATTCCTTTATAGTAGGAAGCCCCGGCTTCCTCTCAAATCTTTCCATCCTGTCGGCCTGCGGTCAAAAACTCACCGAACAGCCGGTCGAACTTAAGGATGTGCTCCTTGATCCCCTCCGCGGGGGGCCAGCGACAATTCAATCGTCATGGTGAGCTCCCGCGTTCGAAGCGTCTCGCCCACTCCCTGGCGATTTCCCGAAGCTCATCGTGCCCTTGGACATGTTCCCAAAGTCCCGGGTAGTGGGCCGCAGCCATCAACTCCTCCTCGTGGACGAAGTGATCGACGATTCCTCGGAGGTCGTTCGCAGGTGTTCCACCCCTTCTCCAAAGCAGCATCGCCTCATGCAGGCGATTCAGGATGTCGAACCAAGTCTCATGTTCCCGGTCCATCTCCACGCCATCTACGGCGTACTCCGGGGTCCACACTAAGAGCTTCCCCGGGGACGGCAGGCATATCCAAACCACTCCTTCGATTGTCGTGAAGGAACACCGCACTCCAAGAGAATATGCCTTCTGCTCGAGGCTGACACCGGCTACCGGCTCGGTCCCCCGTTTTGTGCAAATCGGGCCGGCTTTCGCGCGCGCAGCTACCCCGAAATGTCCTTATCGTCCGCTTCGGGTGGAGTTTCGGTCCGTTCCGATCCGCTTTTGCCTCGAATCGGCTCGCGATATCCGGCTTTATCCTCCTTACCGAAAGATCGCGCGGGATCTACAGCGGCGGGCAATAAACGTCGATATGAAGTTTACCTGCCCGCTGTGGCGAATTCAGGTGGTGGCCATCCTCCCCGCCGCGACGGCGCCTCGCGGACTGTGATGTCTGCCGGAACATGACGACGGGATATCGAAGCACATCACGGATGTTGCATGGGATGCGGAGGGCACTTATCCGTTGGTCCGGAGCTCTGCTGCGCCTGGCTACTCCGCGGCGCGGTCGCGGAAACCAGCCAGCGGACATCGGGTGGCGGACAGCCATCGGACAGGTTATTGAGGATCTCGAAGGTTTAAATGGTTCCACCGAACGTGATTTTCTGGCGATCGGCGAAAAACTGATGGGGATTCGTGCAACCGCCCGCCAGATTGCGTCGGATATGGCTGCCCTGATCGAGCTCATTTCGGGAGCGCAGGGCCGGAACGCGTCTCACGCGCTTTCCGGATTGCTGGGGTATTCCAAAGAGATGAATGCACGAATCGAGCGGAGCAGTCAGGCACTCGAACGCGTGCACGGCCTCGCGGGCCGCATCCGGCTCGCCCTCGCCGGGCTACCCAATAGGGTGTCGACCCTCCGCACACTATGTACCTTAACCCGGATTGAAACATCGCGGCTCGGGACTACCGGAGCCGAGTTCGGCGACCTGGCCGCAGAAGTGAAATCCTTGTCGGAGAGTATCCAATCGAGCGGAGAGGACGTTCTGGAGAAATCCTCGCGGCTCGTCCGAGGCGCCCAATCCGTCATTCGGAGAGTTTCCGACCTCCGCGGGAGGCAGCTCCACGAACTGCCGGCTCTGATCGCCGGCGTAATCGATGGCTTGAAGAGGTTCGAAGAGCGGCAGCAGCGGGCGGTCGAATCGTCGGCCCGCCAGGCGGCCGAGTACGAGGCGCTGTGCGGCGCGGTCGAGGGTGTGGTCAGATCGGTTCAATTTCACGATATCACGCGCCAACAGGTCGAGCATGTCGTCGAGGCCCTGCGGCATTTGAGTTCGGCCTCCGGCGGCAACGGCGCGAACCTGGATTCTTTACCGCCGGATGCTCACGCGATTCTGGTTTTGCAGTCCTCGCAGTTGGCCGTGGCGGCGGACACGTTTGCTTCATCGGTCGAGGCCATGGACCGCGATCTCACAAGCATTGCCGTGCTCGCAGAGGGTATGCCTGAAGCGAGCAGGACGCTCCTGGGCATTTCGGCCGACGACCAGAACTCCTTCTTTCTGCGGATGGAAGGCCATTTCACTTCCATTCTCGAGATGCTCGGCACTTGTGCTGCGGCGCAGGCGGAAATGGGGTCCACGGCTGCCGGCCTCGACGAAACCATCGCCCAGATGCGGGACTCGATTGCCGGGATCCGGGGAATTGAGATCCTGATTCAGCGCATCGCGATCAACGCCACCGTCCGGGCGGCTCATCTTGGAACCGCGGGGAGTTCGCTCAACGCGATTGCCGAGGCCATGCAACGTCTGGCGCTCGATTCTAACACCAATACCGAAGACGTTGCTGGTACGCTCGATGCCATTCGCGATGCGGCCGCCAAAGTGTCCGGCGGCTCCGGCCGTGCGGCACACGATGCGGATCCGGGCACCGACGAGATGGTCGACGAGATGCAGCGTACCGTCCTCGAATTGCATTCGTCGAGCGAGTGCAGCTTCAGCCGGACTCAACAAATTGCCGGCTTCGGCGGACGGTTGGCGGAGGACATCGGCGCCGCTCGCGGCAGTCTGTCGGCAGGCCGGCTTTTTGCCGAAGTTGTCAATCGCGCCCGCACCGAGCTCGCACGGATCGGTGCGCAAGCGGGACAAGGATCTTTGGAACGGGCCGGCGCTGGTCCAACGCGGCACTTGGAACGGCTTGCCAAGAACTATACCATGCAGCAGGAGCGCGACGTCCACGAGTCTATTGCGGGCGGATCGGCGATCGTGGCGCCGCCACCCTGGGAGCCGAAACCCGCGCCCGAAGATGGGGAATTGGGCGACAACGTGGAGTTATTCTGATGAGAACTCATTTGGACCCTTCGATATGCCGGATGCCTCTGTAAAAGCGATGTTCGAGTGGACGGCGGACTATGAGGTCGGCGTCCGGCAGATCGACGGGGAGCATCGGCGATTGTTCGCATTGGCCGAGACACTGTACCAGGCGATGACCGCGGGGAAAGGCAAAGCAGTCCTACAGGACCACCTCGCCGCCCTGCTCGACTATACCTGCTATCACTTCAAACACGAAGAACAGTTGATGGAGCGAATCGCATACCCCGGCTATCGGCAACACCGGCAGGACCACGAGAATTTGCGGTCCACGGTACGTGCCATGGCGGACCGCTCGGCGTCGGGCGAAACAACCATGACCATCGAAGTAATGCTGTTTCTCATGGAGTGGCTCAAGCGTCATATCGCCGGGAGCGACCGCCTGATCGGTGACCGGATGAAAACCGAGCCCACGTGAAACCAGCGCCTTTTTCCACTACCCTCGCGGCATTCGGCGGGCCACTGGACCGGCTGTACCGGCTAGAATCTAAAAACCCCTTGCGGTCCACGTGCGCCAGTTTGGCGTCGGGGATCCCGGAGAGCATCCCGTTTGCAATCGTGCAGTTAGCCAGGAACCCCGGTCATTCAAACCACGGGTAAAGTGGCAGCGGCGTGCTGCGCCTTACGTGGCGGAAGTCCACGTTCTTGACGCCACCCAGTTGGAAGGACGGCCACAAATCCTCCTCGACATAACTCACTGCGACGTCATTGATTTGATCTTGAGGCTGTCAATGTGGTGCAGGAAAAGCAGTAAGCCGGTATTGCGCCGAACATTCAGGGCTCCGAAATAGATTTGTCGGCCTCGGGGGAAGGGCGATGGCGATGGCGCCCGTCCTCCGGAAGTCCGCCACCCACGCTCTCAAGTCCGTTATGGCTCGAAAGGGCTATTCCCGCGGCGGGCGGCTGCCGGGAAACGGCTTTTGCGTTTCCCCCCAAAGCTTTGTAACCTGTCTACTTGCCGGTACGCCTATCCAATCGGAATCATTTGAGTATTCGGATGCCGGCACCATGGGTGCGGCATGCTGGTTGATTTCGAGCTGATTAAGCGCGCGCAGAACCGCGATAGCGCCGCGTTTAATGAAATCGTACTGGCGTACCGAAAGCGGATTTTGGGTACGATCGCCCGGTTGATCGCGCGTTCGGAAGATGTCGAGGACGTCGCACAGGAAGTTTTCCTGCGGCTTTATTTTTCCCTCGACCAATTGCGGACGCCTGAGGTCTTTGAACCTTGGCTATATCGCCTGACGGTAAACGCAGCTTTCGATTATTTGCGTAAGCAGCGGCGCCGCCAGGAGTTCCGAATGTCCGATCTGTCGGAGCAGCAGGTGCTGATGGCCGATGCGACGGCCGGCAGCAAGGTGGAACACGAGGAACAGGCCAAGAAAAAAGTGCGTGAGTCCGTGGATTCGCTGCTCGGAGCGGTTTCCGAGGCGGACCGGATTCTATTGATGCTGAAGGAAGTGGAAGGGCTTTCGTTAAAGGAGCTTGAAAAGATATACAAGGTCAACGAAAATGCTCTTAAGGTGCGGCTTTTCCGGGCTCGCCAACGGGTTCTAAAGGCTTTTGGCGCAGCCGGAAAAAAGGAGGGGCCCGGTTAATTCCGGGTGCGGTACGAGGTAAGATATGTCCATGCGCGGCAACGAAGACGAAAAGCTGGATGCCCTGTTCCGGGCATACCGCGACGCCTGCCCCGACCCGGAGGCAAGCGCCAATTTCATGCCCACGCTCTGGGCGCGGATCGATTCGCGCCAGACTTTCCTGTTTTCATTCCGCCGTATGGCGAATGCTTTCATCACGGCTGCCGTGGCGCTGTCTATCGCCCTTGGCGTTTATATGTCGATTCCCCGTTCGAACCCGGGCACCTACTCCGAGACCTATGTCGAGGTACTGGCGGAAGCCAATCCCCTGGATACTCCCGATATCGTTGCTCCCGTCCGCCTCGATCTGAACGGGCGGTAGGCTGACGCATGGCCAACACGAAACTGTCGGCGTTTTTCTCACTTCTTTTGGTATTTTGCAGCGGCATAGCCGTAGGAGTTGTTGGCTATCGCGCTTATAATACCTCGGTTACGCCGTCGGCCAAGGCGCCGGAGAAACGGCCGACGCCCGAAGAGTTTCGCAAACACTTGATAGACGAAATGACCCGGGAAGTCCACCTGGACGATCAGCAAGTCGCCCTTCTGAAGCAGATTTACGAGCAAACTAGAGTCCGCTTCGATGAGGTGAACACCAAGTTTGCAGCGGAGGGGCAGTCGATTCACGACGAGCAGATCGACAAGATCAAGAAAATGCTCAGGCCCGACCAGATCCCGCTATATGACGCGCTGCCGACGCGCCATGAAGCCGAGCGGAAAAAGTCGGGAGGGCGCCGTAAGGGCGGCCCAGATCAGAAGTAGAGCCGAGAAGTAGAGCCGAAACAGCGAAGGGGCCGGACAATCTCCGGCCCCTTCCGCTTTTGTCTGAAGTCGATTGCCTTACGCTACCGGCTGAGCCTTCTTGCCGGCGCGCGAATCTTTGTATTTTCTCTCAAACCGATCGATGCGTCCAGCGGTGTCCACCAGCTTCTGGCGGCCGGTGAAGAACGGATGGCAAGACGAGCAGATTTCCACGCGGATATCGCCTTTATGCGTGGAGCGCGTCTGGAAAGTATGGCCGCAGGCGCAAATCACTTTGACAGGGTTGTAGGCGGGATGAATACCAGACTTCATTTTGTTACGGGGATTCCTTTCGAGAATTTCAGTATACCAAAAATACGAACCCCCGCGAACTCCCAGGAGCGCGCGGGGGACGGTAGCCTATAGAATCAAAACCTGAGGCTTAGCTGACGCGTGAGGCAGCCGGTCCACAGGAACGTGATTCCGATACTGGACGGAATCGGCTAGATTAGAGGCTCAACGTTAACAGTCGGCCACCTCTCGCGGTCGTTTATTACTTTCCATTATGCTGGACCACCTCCTTTTCCAGTGATGGTTACATGCTCTCATGGAGGCGCGATTCTGTCAATACGAATTTCCCGGCAATTTTTGCTAACAGCCATGTATTGCTTGGGTTACAGGTTGCGGGCAGCGAACCGGCACATGGCCAGTCCGTCCATCAGCTTGAAAGGAAACTGCCCCGTGGTGTAGTGGCCGCAGGGCAAGGTGAAAATTTCGTGTGGCAGGCCCAGGTCGCGGAACGTGGTCAAGACCTGCTTGGAATACTCCGGCAGAAAACTGCTGTCGTGCCGTGCCCAGATCAGCAGGTTTTGCATGTCACGGCCCTGCATGCGCCGTAAGTAGCTGGCCGGACTAACCACGGCCCAGTAGCGCCGCAAGTCGTCCTGGCTCACCACGTCCCCGAACCCTTTGCGGACGTGCTGGGTGGACAGGCCGGTCCACACCACGTCGGAGAAATACATGGAAACGTGGTTGAAGATGCCTACCTGGATTCGCGGATCGTGCGCGGCCGCGATAAACGCCACGCAAGACCCCAGGCTGGTGCCCAGAATGCCAATGCGATCATAACCCTGCGCCACCAGCCAGTCCACCGACGCCCGCACATCGAGAATCGACTGCCGCGCGGCGTGGATGGTGCGGCCGATATTGCTCGACACATGGTAATCGGCGCGCTCGAGCTCCTCCGGCATGCGTTCCGCGTGGTACGCCATGGTCATCCGCAAGGCGCTGATTCCGAATCGGTTGAGCAGCCTTGCCAGGCCCACGTGGCCGCCCGCGTCGGAATTCCATTGGGGTAGCACGACGAGCGCTCGCTTACGGTCCCGCGGAGTGGGAAACCAGAGGGCGTGGACGGTGTTGTTCTTGGGGTAGCGGGTATGGACCGGGCTCGAAAACGTCAGCCGCTCGTCTCGCAATTGGTAGTCGGCTGGGGTGGAGTAGGAGAAGAAGCGGTCGGAATGGGCAATAGCTTCGTCGGCGAAACGGCCTACGCAATCGGCGGCGTTGCCATTGACTTCGGCCGGGCAACGGGGGAAACCGATGCCGTGCAGCCAGTCGGTCCCCCATTCGAACGGGCGGACAACGCGATTCGTATCGCGAGTGGCCAGCTTCCGCTCCCAGCGATCCATCCATCGAGCGTACAGTCCCGGCATGATTCGAGAAATTCAGTGTAGCAAACCAAAAAAAACCCCGCGCCGGCGGATGGTATTCCGGGACGGGGGCGGCGATCGCCTCGGGAGAGGCAACTCACCAAAGTCAAGCAATCCTCTAAGAGCCCTGCGATGAGCCAAAAAGCAATCGTGGGGCCACTTGTAAGATGTTGAAAGCTATTCGACGGGTGCGGAGTCCTTCCGAATTCCGTAGTTTCCGCTACGCTTTCCAAGAATCCCTTGGGCCGGTCAGGGTCGGGGGCATCCGGAGTAACACGTGGAAAACGGTACAATCGTACCTGTGGGTTCCCAGCCTGTCCCAGCCAAAGAGTACCTCGACGGCAGCGGCAAAGCTCTAGCGGGCTTTCTGCTATCCGGCTTTCTGCTGGCCCTTTTGGGCGCCATTCTGCCCGCCTGGGGATATCACCGGGATCCACCGGATTTCGTGGCTGTGGGGAACTACTTCCTGAGCCTCGCGCTGGGCATTGTGGCGGCTGCCTTCCTGGCCCGCCAGATCATGGCCCGCCGGGGCCTTTCGTTCCTGCTGGTATTCGGCTGCTCGCTTTCCTGCCTGTCGCTGGCCTACCTTGCCGCGGTCTCGCCTCCGCTGTCCGCCTGGTGGCGGGCCGCCGGCCTGGTGAGCCTGGGAAATGGCGCTGGTCTGGTGAATATGGCGTTGTTCTCCGCCATTTCTCGAAAATATCAGGCAAATGCCGCCGACACGGTCAACCTGGGCGGCGCTTGGTATGGTTTGGGCTGCGTGGCCGCTACCCTGCTGGTGGCCGGCACGTTTTATGCCTACACCGTCCCCAAGATCCTGATTTTCATGGCCGTTGTCCCCGCGATATTCGCCCTCATGTATGCCCGCGAGACTTACCAGGAGACTCCTGAAGGCACTCATCCCACCCTCCGCCAGGCATTTCAGGATTTCCGCAGCTTGGGAGCGGTGCTCTTCGCTCTGCTGTTGTTTTTTCAATTCGGCAACGAATTATCGATCGCTGGATGGCTACCGCTGCTGCTGATCCGCCGAGTTGGACTAAGCCCCCCGGCCGCCCTCGGGGATCTGGCCCTGTATTGGGTCGCGCTGACGGCCGGACGGCTGGCGTCGGCAGCCATCCTGCCGCATGTCCGCCACGGCCGCCTGCTGCTCGGGAGCGTGGCGGCGGCCATATTCGGCTGCATCATCCTCTATTTCACGGATAACGGCTTCGGCGCCGCCACCGGCGCGGTGTTTCTGGGCGGCGGATATGCCAGCATCTTCCCCCTGGTGTCCGAGGCTATAGGCCGCCGCTTCCCCTACTATCACCCCGGATTTTTCAATGGAATCTTCTCCTTTGCCCTGGTGGGCGGGCTTCTGGCTCCTGCCACGCTGGGATACGCCGCCTCGGTATGGGGCGTGGGAGTCGTGGTGGGTATTCCGCTGACCGGCACCTGTATGGTGATGGTGCTGATTTTGCTGATCTGGCTGGAAACGAAAGTGACAGGAAGATGAAACGCCTGTCCCTTAGGCTAGGGCTGGCGCTGGCGTTCGCCGCCGGCGTGACGGCGGCCTCGCTGCCGGAGAGTATCGAGCGCCTGATTGCCTCATCGCCCGCCTGCCGTACCGCATTCTGGGGGATCGAGATTGTCGACCTCTCCAGCGGCAAGACTCTCTACCAGCGGAATGCCGGCCATTTCTTCGTTCCGGCGTCTAATGCCAAGCTCTTTACAACTGCCCTGGCGCTCACCCGCCTGGGACCGGACTTCACCTTTCTGACGCGCGTGATGAGCGACCAGCCGCCGGACGCTGACGGGCGCATTGCAGGCTCGGTGCGGCTGGTGGGTGGTGGCGATCCCAACCTTTCCGCGCGGGCGATTCCTTACCGGTCGGGGCCGGTCTCCGGCGACCCGCTGGCCGCCCTCGAAGAACTTGCCGGCCAGCTAGCCGCTCGCGGGGTGAAGCGTATCGAGGGCGACATCGCGGGAGACGACACCTGGTACGTGTGGCAGCCATACGCCGAGGGATGGTCGGTAGAGGACCCGGTCTCCGATGACGGGGCGCCCATTTCCGCGCTCACCGTCAACGACAATGTCTTCACTCTCAACCTGCGGCCCGGCGCCGGGGTCGGAGACTTGGCCGTGCCGGCGCTGAGCCCCGCGGTGGAGTATTACAGCATCGACAACCGCGTCCGTACGGTAACGGCCGCAGGCGAACGCCGCATCCGCTTCGAAAGGGTAGCGGGGAGTATGGACCTGCGCGTTTGGGGCGCCATTCCGCTGAGAGACCAAGGGCAAGATATGCTGCTGGGTATCGACGACCCAGCCCTGTATGCCGCCAAAGCGCTGCGGGAACTGCTGGAGCGGCGCGGGATTGCGGTGGCGGGCCGGCCGGTAGCGCGGCATCTCTACCCGCACGAGGTGGCCAACCTGATGCAGGCGCCGGAGCCGCCACTGCCGGATGCCGGCACCGAGTTGGCGAGCCATACGTCGGCGCCACTCCTCGAAGACCTGCGGATTACCGATAAGGTGAGCCAAAATCTCCATGCCGAGATGGCACTGCGGGCGGTGGCGCGGGCTCGCCGGAACATCGGCAGCTTCGAAGCGGGCCGGGAGGAAATGCGGACATTCCTGGCGGAGATCGGAGTCGAGGCAGGCGAGTACACCCTTTTCGACGGGTCGGGGCTCTCGCGGCTCGATCTGGTGACCCCGGACGCCGTGATCAAGCTGTTGCGGCACATGTACCGTTCGCCGAAGCGCGAAGACTGGATCTCACTCCTGCCGATTGGCGGGAAGGATGGCACGCTGAGTACGCGGTTCGCCGACGGTGCGGCTGCAGGGCGAATCCACGCCAAGACCGGCTCGCTTGCGCATGTGAGCGCGCTTTCGGGTTATGCCCAGCGGCCCGGTGGCCGATGGGTGGCGTTCTCCGTGCTGGTTAACAATTACAACGGACCGTCCGCCGACATTCGTGGTGTAATGGATCGAATTTGTACCCTTATAATGGAATAGAACGCTATGCCGATTTACGAATATCTTTGCCAGGATTGCGGAGCGAAGTTTGAGAAGCTGGTACGCCGCGCCGGCCCAGAAAGCGCCCCGGCTTCCGAGATGGAATGCCCCTCATGCGGCCAAAAGCATTTGAAGCAGGAATACTCCACCTTCGCGGCGCACACCAACGCCTCCCCGAAGTCCGCCGAGATGCCTTCCTGCCCCAGCGGGCGGTGCAGCAATCCCGGCATGTGCGGGATGAACTTCAACTGAGCGGCGGTTCAATCCGCCCGCAAAGCGTCCATGGGATCTACGGAAGCGGCGCGCCGCGCGGGCAGGAATGCGGCTGCGGCAGCCGCGGCCAGGAAGAGACCCGTTACTGTCAGAATGACCGGCGGATCGACTACCAGACGCGGATGTTCCGCGCTCAGCGTCAGCCCCATTGCCGTGCGGCGAAGGTACGAGAGACCGCTGAAGGCGGTGGCGCGCTTCTGCCACAAGTCCACGTGACGGGGATTGGGCCCCGTAGGTTCACCCCCCGGGAAGCGAATGCGTTCCCAGGCTACGATCAGGCTGCCACTGTCGCGATAGGCGAGCGGCTTCAGAATCACCGAATCGACCACCGTGAACACGGCTGTGCTGGCGCCGATGGCGAGCGCTAGCGTCAAAATGGCGGTCGCGGCGAAGCCCGGACCTTTGTGCAGGCTCCGCCAGGCGTAGCGGAAGTCTTGGGTCACGATGTCCCAACGTATCCAGTTCAACATCCGGAATTGCCCCTTTCGTTAGAGTAGCGTTCCGCAATTCGGGAACAGCGGGTAGACGCGGTAAGAGGCAATCGGTTAGCAGGCGCTCTGAAGCCGCACGTTCATGGCAGCGCCTCCGATTCCTTGGATCGCTTGGGGGGCGCGTTGCTTCCGCTCCAGGCTGGCGTCTTGTAGTTTGCGGCCCAGTACATCGCCGGCGGCGATTGAGCTAAGATCGTTCTCCAGTCTCAAAGCCTGTAATACTCTTGCATAGATTCCCAAGGCCACGGCGGGATCTCCGCGCTCAACCCGGTATAGCGTCTTGCGGGTGATTCCGGCCCGCTGAGCCACTGTCTCGGACGAATAGGCGCGTCGAAGCCGTGCTCTCTTGATATTCTCGCCGACGTCAGCTAGCACACGGGACAACCGCGGCAGCAGCAGCGGAGTCTTTCGAGGCATAAAGAGTTATATCATACACTAAAGTACAGTGTTTTGGGTAATTTATGACCCTTTGGAACAGTTTGGGCAGCCGGTTACCGGCCTTTCATTCCAGGTCCAGTGATCGGTCGTTCTGCAAGAGACCTGCCCGACGGAGTTCCACTCGCCGCTCAAAGCCGTTTATGGAGAACGGCGCGGCATGCCGCTGGCTGCCTCTTTCACATCTCACTTACTGCGTTCCCAGCAGATTCTGCACAAACGCCCGCTCGATGGGCCAGGCGCCCAGTAAGCGCGAGCCTTCCGTGCGGAAGACGCCGGATGTCACTAAACCGCTGAAGTCGGCCGGGTTCGGCTTTTGATGTTCCCTCGCGAACAAGCTTCTCGCCAGTTCCGTCTTAGCTGCCAGTTGGGCTGCCAGATCGTTGGCCTCTTGGGGACTGCGGCACAGTATCTCCAATTTCGCCGCCAACCGGCCCGCCTCAGGCACGAACGACACCGTCACACTGGGTGCACTTTCGACGATCCGCGCGAAGGAGCTCACCCCATCGGGCAAATTGGCCGCCGACTTGGGCAGCGATCCGGGGAAGCGCAGCCAGACTAGGCCTTCGGGCATGGCGGGATACGGTCCCGGACGGGAGGCGGCCAGATCGTTCACCGCCCAGGGATCGGTGCTCACCGCCATCGCCATCAAGTCGCGGCGCAAGGGCAAAAACGAAATATGGCGGTCCGGAGTGCTTCCGGTCACCCGGCATAGGGAGTTGATGCACTCGCCATTCTCACGGGTGACATAGGCGCGAAGGCTCTTCCAGTCGAACCGTCCCGCTACCAGAAAGTACGACCCGCCGGAGCGCGGGAAGGAAACCAGAGCCGTGTCGAGATCGTTCATGTAGTCGAACCGGGTGGCGTACACGAACGATTGATACTCGGGGTCTTCGGCGCTTCTGGCGCCGGCCAGCAGTTGCAGTAATCCGGCGCGGCGCAGAGCCGCGAAATCGATCCACATGACCAGGGCGTCCGACGCCGGCATGCGTTTGAGAAGCGCCGTGGGAGTCAGAGTAGTGGAGTGGTACCACACGATTCCGCTTATGGAGAGGCCGCAGACGGCGGCGATCAGCAAAATGAGCTGCCACGGCTGGGGTTTGAACTTCACTTTCGAAGTATCACATACAGCGCGGCGGGCCACCAGTCCCACGGTCCCGATTACCGCGTGCCGACGGGATCCGCGCGCGATTCGTTCCACAGCCGGATGTATGGCGCGAGGTCCTTCATCATATCGCGGAAGTTCTCGAGGGTGAGCGATTGGGCGCCGTCGCTGACCGCCTTTTCAGGGCAGGGGTGCACCTCAACGATCAGCCCGTCGGCGCCGATCGCCACGCCCGCGCGCGCCAGCGCCGGCACCAGGCTGCGTTTGCCGGCGGCGTGGCTGGGGTCGAGCACTACCGGCAGGTGGGTCAGCTCGTTCAACACCGGCACCGCCGAGATATCGCAGGTGTTGCGCGTAGCGGTCTCAAACGTGCGGATACCGCGCTCGCACAAAATCACGTTGGGATTGCCGTGCGCCACAACGTACTCGGCCGACATCAGCAGCTCCTTGACGGTGGAGCTCATGCCGCGTTTCAGCAGCACCGGACGGCCGCACCCGCCGAGCGATTTCAGCAGCGCGAAGTTCTGCATGTTGCGCGCCCCCACCTGCATGCAGTCGGCGTATTCGGCCACCAGCTCCACGTCGCGGTCGCTCATGATCTCGGTGACGATGGCGAGCCCGGTGGCTTCCTTGGCCTTGCGCAGCAGCTTGAGGCCCTCCAGTTCCAGGCCCTGGAAATCGTAAGGCGAAGTTCGCGGTTTGAAGGCGCCCCCGCGCAGCATGCGCGCTCCCGCCGCGGCCACGCCCTCGGCCGTCTCCATGATCTGCTTTTCGCTCTCCACCGAACAGGGTCCGGCGGTCACCACAAATTCGCCGCCGCCCACTTCCACGCCATTCACCCGGATGGCCGACCGCTCCTTCTTGAATTCGCGGCTGACAAACTTGTAGGGTGCCGAGATGCGCATGGCGCTCTCCACTCCGGGAGTGGCCTCGAGCGATTCCAGGCAAGCGGTGACGTCGCCCACCCCTACCACTCCGATGACTACCCGCTCCTCGCCCTCTATGGAATGGACTTTATAGCCGAAATCGCGAATGCGTTCGCAGACGTGGTCGATTTCCTGCCGTGAGGCGTGGGGTCGCATTGAAATGATCATTCCGTCTCCTCCAAACAAAAACCCACTCCGGGGAGTGGGTTAGGTTGCGATCTAATTGGGATAACGTCTCGAACCAACGCCACTCACCGGATCTGGCTGAAGTACCAGAACCGGCCGCTAAACGAGCTGGCGCGCCGTTGAGACATCTGGGAACCATTATACACGGCGACTGGTTTCTCATGCAACATAAGACTCATTGTTTTATATATTTAGTTGCACCACCTAGAGATGGTGTAAGGGGCCTCCTCCCGCAGAAGACTCAGCGCGAGTGCTGCTACGCATCGACATGCGTAAATCGCCTCCGAAATCGACGACGCCGTGAACCGTCGAACGAGAAAGGAGGTAGGGCGTCGACCCTTTGAGGACCCAAGGATAGTGAAACGTCCGCCGACCGGTCCGGCTGCGGCGACAACCAAAAGACGCGAGCGCAGAAGGTGCCGTAAAGCGAATTCCCAGCGTATCGACCTTCATCCGGTCAGCGCCTGAGTGCGGAATATTAGTGCCTTCCAGTCCGCAGCGGTGGGTGTCGTACTCCAGCCAGAAGCCGCCAATCGAGCGAGGTGGGCCGACCGATAGCCGACCTCGCAGGAGCAGGTCCGAAAGCGGAAACCGAGGTGCGCGCGATCTGTGCTTTCGCGCCGTTACTGGAACATCCCGGCCGGGCATCCGTAATTCCGCACCGCGTTCTGGGCGATCGCGCCGGCCGATGAAGGGTCGCGCATTTCAGTGAACATCCCGACCATGTTGTGGGCTGCGGTGCAGAGCTGGGTACGTACTTCGGGGCAGTTCCAATCGATAGTGACGCTTGCCGCGGTTCGTTTGAGAGCGCAGCTTTCGGGAGCAGTCTCCCGGTAGAGTTGTGTCAGCTCGGAGACCAGGCCGGACTGGCCGGAGTACACGGCGAGGGCTTCGAGCAGGCTGATGGCAGCCTGCTCGGGCTGCCGCATGCCGCTATACGTACGCGAGATTTCCTCGAAGAATGCCGGGAGCGGATCGATCGAGCGGCCGTACCGCAGGGCTTCGAGCGCGTTCTGGGGCTGGCCGAGGTCGACATAGACGCGGCCCAGCTCGAGGTACAAAGGGGGCGTACCGACGGAGTTGACAGTCTTGCCGTCGAGCCGGTTGCGTTCGAGAAATGCTGCGTTCCAGGCACGGTCGATACGGCGGCCGCGCAGCAGCACGGTGAGGGCTCGGGCTAGATCGCCGCGCGCGCGGTAGCATTGGCCGGTCGTGGCGTAGACGCCAGGCATGCTACGGCCGTCGGGCAATGGATCGAGGATGGCGAGCGCGCGCTCCACTTCGCGGGTAGCCGCGGGATAATCGGGCTGGGGCTCGGCCAGCATCAGCACGGCCAGGTTCTCGTGGGTTTTGTAGCTATCGGGGCAGGCCCGGACGGCGCTGGCCCAGAGGCTGCGATCGTCGACCCAATCGGAATTGCGCGCCCACGTGCGGGCCGCTAGCGCCAGGCAGGCGGCGGCGAGCGCCACGAGCATCCACTTCGCTGGCACACGGCGCTGCGAGGCGAGGGCACACCATACCACTGCGCCTGCGAAGCCGATGGAGGGCAGGTACAGAAAGCGCTCCGCCATGATGCTGCCCACCAGGATGACGAGGTTCGCCACCGGCGCGATGGTAACGGCGAAAAACGCGATGAAGAACAGCACCGGCCGGGCGCGGCGATAGCTGAAGAACGCAGCGGCGGCCACGGCGACCCATACCAGCAAGGCGAAGATGGTTCTGAAGTCGGCTCCGGTAGACAGCGGTATCTGGTTGTAGGAGTAGTCGGGCGAGAGCCGCGCGGGCCAAATCAGCAGCCCCAGGTAGGCGCCGAGGACCTTGACGGCAGTCAGGCGCGAGATCCAGAACCCGGCCTGCTGCAGCGGGTTGTCGCAATACGAAATCAGCAGCGAGGAGACCTGCGCCAGCGCGCTTTGGCGCATCGCGAAGTAGACCGCGGCGGGGAGCAGAACAGCCAGGTAGCCGGCGATTCGTGCGCGCCAATGCACCTTGGGTGCTAAGGCGGCCTCGTAGACCGCCATCACGGTGGCCAGCACCACGCCGCTCTCCTTGGAGAAGATGCCTATAGCGGCGGCCGCGGCGAGGGCCAGCGTCCAGGCCGCTTTGCGCCAGCCGATAGCAGCGGCGCCGCGTACATAACAGAGGAGCCCCGCGAGGACGCCGAAGGCCGCGAGCAGGTCGGCGCGCCCCACCACGTTGGTGACGGACTCGGTGAGGATGGGATGGAGGGCCCACAGCGCGGCCACGGCAAATGCCGGCCAGGCTTCGCTGAAGATGGCGAGGGCCAGAAAGTAGACCAGCGCGATGTTGACCGCATGCAGCGCGAAATTGACCGCGTGGTATCCGGCGGCGTTCGGGCCATCGCCCAGGACGGCGTAATTCCACAGGTAGGTGAGGGTGGTCAGGGGACGATAGAGAGCGCTCGATCCGGTGCCATTGTAGTAGTCGCCGGCCCAGATCTGGTGGAAGTTGTCGGGCGTGCCGGCCTGAATTCGGGAATCGGCCAGGATGACGCGCTGGCTATCGAAGACCAGGCCGGCGTGGAAGGAATTGGAGTAAGCTACGAGAGCGGCGGCCCACAGCGCGGCGAGGAACAGCGCATGCCGCGGCCAGCGCGCGGGGCGGGGAATCGGGGGTCGTTTGGCTGCCAAATGCCGATGATACATCGCGGTACGCTATGGTGAAAGGATTCGAGATGCGAATTTGGCAGTGGGCCTTATTGGCGCCCATCCTGTCCGCTGGGTGTTCCAGCGGCCCACAACACCTGACTTCCGCCCGAGCGGGCGAGATCGATAAGGAAGTGCGGGCTTTCGCGCGGGACGTGGCTCGCGGCGTCAGTCAAGAAGGCCCGACCGCGTGGCGGCGATACTTCTCCGAGAGCCCCGAATTCTTCATGGCTGCGGAGGGGCGCCTGACATTCTCGAACGGCGCGTCCGCCATTGCGGCCATCCCAGACTTGGCGCGCACCATCAGGCAAATCGATCTGCACTGGGGGGAGGAAATGCGGGTGGATCCGCTCACTCCGGATCTCGCCGTAATGGCCACTCCGTATCGCGAAGTCCGGACTGGCCCCGCGGGCGACCGGGTAAGCGAGGCGGGGTACTTCACGGGAACAACGGAGTATAAAGGGGGACGCTGGCAATTTCGTAATGCCCATTGGTCGGTGGTCGTCCCCCCACTCGCTGTCCGGTAACTTCGCTTAATACACCGTTTCGGAATTATGGTGACGTATTCTGCAAGTGTGTCACGTACCGCTCCCTTGCGGTCGCGGCTCTGTATGCAGCCTCGTTCTGAGCCGCGACCGCCAGGGAGCGGTCTGGCCAGAATACGGTTAGCGTATTTCTGAAATGACCGACTTAGTTGTAGTGCGCGGCGTTCAGTTCGGCGAAGCGGGCCGAGTCGACCGGAAGTTCTTCCAGCGTGTAGATGGAGTTGGTGGGGCAAACCGGAATGCACGCGCCGCAATCAATGCACTCGGCCGGATTCACGAAGAGCTGTGGGGTGTCGGCAAAACCGTCCTCGTCCTGCTTGGGATGGATGCAATCCACCGGGCAGGCTTGCACACACAATTCGTCCTTGGTACAGGTGTCGGTAATTACATAGGCCATATATTTCCCCGAGAGCAATTCCGATGCCAGCGGCTGACATCGCCAAGTATCAGAAAACAGGAGATGAAACTCGACAGACGCGGCCTTTTGGTGGGCCAATCCACGCACTTGCGGAACCGGCGTTGGTCTCTTCACCCGCAAACGTTACAGTAGAAGAGATGAAGATTGAAACCCGCGCGGTCCACGCCGGCCGCCACATCGACCCCGTCACCGGCGCGGTTACGCAGCCGATTCACCTTTCCACGACTTTCGAGCGCAGTCCCGAGGGCGAGTACCCGCTGGGCTACAGCTATTCGCGCGAAAACAATCCCAACCGCCGCTCTTTGGAAGCATGTCTGGCCGATCTGGAGGGCGGCAAGGAAGCCCTGGCTTTCTCTTCGGGTCTGGCCGTGGCCACGGCGATTGTGCAAGGCTTGCAGCCGGGCGACCACATCCTGGCGCCCGACGATGTCTACTGGGGTTTTCGCAAGGTCGTGGGCGGGGTCTTCGAGCGTTGGCCGGTGGAAGCCAGTTATGTCGATATGACCGATTTGGACGCCGTGCGCGCCGCCATGCGGGCCAATACGCGGTTGATCTGGGTAGAAACGCCCTCGAACCCGCTGATGAAAATCACCGACCTGGCCGCCATCGCCAGGTTGGCGCGCGCAGCCGGGCCCCACGTGATGACGGCCTGCGACAGCACCTTCGCCACACCCGTGCTACAGCGGCCGCTAGAATTGGGCATCGACCTGGTGGCCCACTCCACCACGAAATATATTGGCGGCCACAGCGACGTGATCGGCGGCGCGCTGATCACCCTCTACCCCAATTACTTGTTCGAACGCGCGCGGCTCTCGCAGAAGTACGGCGGGTCTGTGCCGTCGCCTTTCGATTGCTGGCTGACGCTGCGGGGGCTCGATACCTTGCCGTATCGCGTGCGGGCGCAGGCGGAAAACGGCTTGCGGGTAGCGCGGTTTCTCGAGGCCCATCCGGCGGTGGAGACGGTGCACTATCCGGGCCTCGAATCGCACCCGGGGCACGCGATTGCCGCGCGGCAGATGGCGGCATTCGGCGGCATGCTCTCGTTCCAGGTGCGCGGCGGGCGCGAGACGGCCATGGGAGTGGTGGCGCGCTGCAAGCTGTTCATTCGCGCCACGAGTTTGGGCGGCGGCCATAGCCTGGTAGAACATCGCGCGTCGGTTGAAGGGCCGGAATCGAAGACACCGCAAAATTTGATTCGTCTGTCGATCGGGCTGGAGCATGTCGACGACCTGACGGAAGATCTGGCGCAGGCGCTCGCGGCATGTAACGCCTGATCGCTGACGACCGTATTTGCGCCAGGTTGGCCGGATTGCTATACTCAAGATTCGAAACCAGCAGGAGATTTCTGTCTAATGGCACAAGTTTGCGAAGTATGCGGCCGGAAGCCGGCGTTCGGCAACCGGATCAGTCACGCTCATAACGTTACGAAACGGCGCTGGAACCTCAACTTGCAATCGGTGCGCGCGCTGGTGAATGGCGCCGGCCGAAGGATGCGCGTCTGCACGTCGTGCATTCGCGACGGAAAAATCCAGAAGGTCGCGTAGTTTCCCATTCCATCCGTAAATCGCCACTCGGCACCCCGCTTGAGGTGTCCCTTTTTTATTGGTCCCTAATTTGCCCGTCCTTTCCTATAGTTCGCCTAAGTAGTTGAAGATGCGAGGGGAGGCGGTTGCTATGTCGCAATCAACCGGTGGAGTGGGGGAAAAGACGCGCTCGGGGGTAGTGGAGCGCATCACGCGGAGCAACGAGCGGCAGATTGGGAAGCGGCGCAAAATACCTCCGTCGTACCTGGCCACGCATCGTTGCAAAGTCTGCGATGGCAAGCACTGTACCGGGCATTGCAAGTTCTAAACTCTACGCCGAAATGGCATAGCGCTTCATCTTGTTGATGAGCCCCTGCCGGCTCAGGCCGAGCGTCTTAGCGGTCTGCTGTTGATTGTTGCGGGTCCCTTGCAAGGCCTCCAGAATCATCTGTTTCTCCAGTTGTCCGACGGCCGATTTCAGCGATTGTGGCTTGGCCGGCTTGGCCACGGTCCGGTCGTAGCGCGGAGTGGGGACGCCTTCCGACAAATCCTCTTCGGTAATCAGATTCTGGCGGGCAATGGCAGCCAGGCGCATCACTTCGTTGCGCAACTGGCGGATGTTCCCGGGCCACGGCGCCACCGTCAGGCGGCGCAAAACCTCGGGAGAAAATTCCATGCCGGGACGGCCCGTCTCGGCGCCATATTCCTTCAGAAAATGATTGGCAAGCAGCCCAATCTCTTCGCGGATATCGCGCAGCGGCGGCATGTGGATGTGCACCACTTTGATGCGATAGTACAGGTCTTCGCGGAACGCGCCTTTGGCAATTTCGGCCTCCAGATCCTTGTTAGTGGCGGCCAGAAGCCGCACGTCCACGCGAATCGCGTGGCGTCCGCCGACTCGCTCCAGGACGCGCTCCTGAAGCACACGCAGAATCTTGGCCTGGGCGATCAGGCTGAGGTCGCCAATCTCGTCGAGGAAGAGCGTTCCGCCGTCGGCCCTCTGGAACACGCCCACGCGCGATTCCACGCCAGTGGCGACCCCCTTTTCGATGCCGAAGAGTTCACTTTCGAGCAGGGTTTCGGGCAGCGCGGCGCAGTTGAGCGCCACGAAAGGCCGGTGGGCGCGGGAACTGGTGTAGTGGATGGCCTTGGCCACCAGTTCCTTGCCGGTGCCGCTTTCGCCGGTGATCAGCACGTTCACCAGACTGTCGCGAATGCGCTCCACCAGGCGGACCACCTGTTGAATCCGGGGCCCGGCGCCGATAATTCCATGGGTGGAGTATTTGCTTTCCACCTCGCGCATCAGGTGGGCGTTCTGTTCCGCCAGTTGGTCTTCGCGGCGGCGCAATTCGGCGAAGAGTTGGGCATTCTCGATGGCGATGGCGGCATGCGATGCCAGGGAATCGAGGAAATCCTCGTCGCGCGGGCTGAAGGCGCCCACGCGTTTGTTGAGGGCTTCGAAAGCGCCGATGATCGCGCCTTTCTGGTTGCGGACAGGCACGGCCAGCACGTTGCGCGTGCGGTAGCCGGTCTGGTCGTCAATGGCGTTGTAAAACTGGGGATGGCTGTAGGCGTCTTTGACGTTGATGGTCTCGCCCGTGGTGGCAGCTTGGCCGGCGATCCCTAAGCTTGCGTCGAAGCGCAGGATTTCGTCGCTGCCCAGGGCCACTTTAGACCACAGTTCGTTGCGCTCCCGGTCCAGCAGGAAAATGCTGGCGCGATCGCAAAGAAGCACGTTGGTGGCTTCGCGGGCAATGAGATCGAGCAGCGCCCCCAAGTCCCGTTCGGAGTTCATTTTCTGGCTGATAGTCAGAATGGCGGCGAGCTTCTCGTTCCATTCCTGCGGCTGCAAAGGGACCATGTGTCTATAAAGTTTACAGAGTGTCTACAGGTTTGGCAACGCCAGCCAAATTGTCATGTGAGATACCGTACTCCTTGTTGAAAATAAGCCGGTTAGCACGGGTCGGAGTTTGGCCGCTCGACTGCAATAGCAGAGGCCGGTGGGTGAGCCCATCGGAGGCGGGCCGCCGCGGATGGGTCGGAGGAGCATTCGCTGCGGTCCCGTCTGCTACGCTCACCGGATCGAGCACGCCTCATAGAGCCTGCAAACGGAGGATGGCAACGGGCCACAAGCATCCTCTGAATCTTCTGGCCCGCGCAGTCTGTCACCCGCCTGCGCCGCCGCCCACGGTGGCGCAGGTATTTCTGAATCGCCTTATCCTAAACCATGGACCGCCAACTCCATTACCGTATCGTCAATCGATGGACCGGCAATCTGGGCACGGGGACCTCGGCATACAAGGCGTACAGCCGCGCACACGAACTGAGCGGGGCGGCCAAAGCCGCGGCGATCCAAGGCTCCTCAGACCCGCTGTTCCGCGGCGACCACACTCGCTACAATCCCGAAGAACTGCTGCTGGGCGCGCTTTCCGCTTGTCACATGCTTTGGGTGCTGCACCTTTCGGCTGACGCCGGAATTACCGTCACGGAATACGAAGACGAAGCGTGGGGCGAAATGGCGGAGCATGCCGACGGCTCGGGCGAGTTCACCAGGGTGGTGCTGCGTCCCCGCGTGAAGATCGCGGAGGCGGAGCGGGTGGACGATGCCCTGGCAGTCCACGCGCGGGCACATGCGGTATGTGCTTTGGCGCGCTCCATGAATTTCCCAGTGGAGCACGAGCCGGAAGTGAACGGACAGGGGCTGCGCTAGCTACTTTCCGGCGCAAAAATGACCTCGATTGGCAATAGACCGCTTGCTGACGCGCGCGGCTCGGTAGCAGCACGGTGATTCCACAGGACTTTCTTGCTGAGCCACGACCGTAAGGGAGTGGTCCCTCGATCGGAAATCGAATTTTGCGTCGGAAAGTAGCTAGCCCCAATAAGGTCTGCAAAGTTGGTCGCCGGCCGGCTCTCCACTGACTGCTTCACAGACTGTTTGCTCCGCATGCGGCCATGGCGGGCTTCAGCCTGGCTTCAGCCAGGCTTCAGCCTGCCAGCCAGTCAGTGGCTCCATGGATAGCGCCGCAGGCGCGTGAGGAGTGCTGAAAGCCGTGGGCGCCCCCTGGGCACAGGCACGATTGCCCGCCCCACTTGAGTGATCACCAGACGTTGTGGCCCGAGCCGACCTCGACGGCGCCCTTACCCGTATACACCGTGGCCGTCGTTCCCGGCGGAACCGTCACTTCGAGATGCATCGCGCCGTTTTCGATCCTCCAATCGCTCGCGATCCACCCGTGAATCGACCGGTACCGCGCCCGCGCGAATGTCAGACCGCCAACCACGCCGGGCTTGACGATGAAGTGACGGAAACCCGGCGCGGCCTCATCCATGCGTATGCCGCCGATGCCTTCCACGAACCACGCGCCGATCGATAGCAGGCAATCGTGAATATGCGACCCGCCAGACCAGCTCTCCCAAATCGTGGTCGCTCCCTGTTCGAGCATGTCTCCCCAACTCGGATAAGTCGTCTGGCTCGCCATTGTGAAGATCAGATCGTTGCGGCCGTCCGCCATTAGTTCCTTGAGTAGGAAGTAAGTCCCGTGCATGCCGGCGTCGATGTGCCCGCGGTTCTTGACGAGGATGGTCTGCTCCAGCGTCTTCATCACCGTATCGCGCAGTTCCGGCGGCGTGATATGGAGCAGCAGCGGCAGGGCCAGATAGGGCTGCTCGCCAGTGGCGTAAATGCCCTTCGAAGGGTCGTAGAACTTCTCCTGCAGAACGCGGCTGAGCGTGGCGGCGCGCTCCCGGTACATCGCCGCATCCTCACTTTGGCCGAGGATGTCCGCGATCTTGGAAGCCAGTTGCAGGGTGTACAGGTAGTGGCAGTTGTTGATGAACCGCGCGCCCACCGGATCGCGCGCCGCGTCGGTTACGCCCTCGCGCCTGGGGGTGACCCAATCGCCCAGATAATTCCATTGCGGCTGCCGAATGCCCATGCTGATGTACGGCTCTAGAATATGATCAACGGTCTTGGAGTCCGCAAAGGCGAGCCACTTCCGGATGGCCGGGTAATTCTTCTCCAAGACGCGGCGGTCGCCATACTGCTGGTAGACTTGCCATGGCATGGTGACCATGAAGCCGCTCCACATGGGGCCGCCGCCGCCCTGGTCCGGATAATTGGGCGCGGTGTAGGGAAGGTCGCCGGTGGCGGGGTCCTGCGCATCCCTCCAAATGTCCGACCAGCGATTGTAGAGGCCGCCGGAATCGTAATTGATCAGGCCGTTTTCGATGGAGGTTCCCGAATCGCCGCCGTAGCCGAGACGCTCGCGAGTGGGGCAATCCACTACGTAGCCGCCCAGCGACAGGCATTCCCAGGTCCACGTCACGGTGCGGTAGATGCGGTTCAGCAGTTCGCTCGAAGACTCGAATTCCGACGCGCGGCCGTAGCCGGTGCGAATGGCGGAGCCTTTCACGCCTTCGGTGGAAGGCGCGTGTCGGAGGCCGGTGACGTGGGCGTAGCGGAAACCGTGGTAGTTGAAGCGCGAGCGGATGGTTTGCGCTCCCGCGCGCGTGACGTATTCATCGCGCTGGTTGAAAGTGGCCCATCGGCCCGGGGTGGGCGTCCAATCGGCGTACTCGATTTTGATGTTCCCGCCCGCGGCGGTGTCCGGCGGAAGATTCAGCTCCAGCCAGCCGACGTAATTCTTCCCCATGTCGATGAGCCAGGCGCCGGCGGGATTCTCCTCGATCTTCACGGGCTTCAGCGTCTCGACGATGCGATTGGGCTCGACCATCTGCGCGGCGGTGACGGTGTGCGGCGGCTCGAAGACGGCCGCTCGTTCCCAAGTGGAATCGTCCAGCGCGGCGGTGTTCCAGCCTTCCACCTCGAGCGCGGCGTCGTAGTGTTCCCCGCCGTAGTCGCCGAACGCCATGCCTCTACCCAGCGACGTGATCGGGCTTGCGTGGACCTTCCAGGTTTCATCGGTCCCCAATTTCACCGCGCTGCCATCAGGCATGCTGATGTCGAACTGCGCCCGCACCAGCGGACCGTCGTGAATCACTCCGGGATGCCCGCGGACGTACCATCCGCGGCCCAGCCACAGCGCCACGCAGTTCTTGCCAGCCACCAGATAATCGGTGATGTCGTGGGTCACGTACACCGTGCGCTTGGAGTAATCGCTGACGGCCGGCGCCAGGACGGAATCGTCCACCTTCCTGCCGTTGACGTAGAGCTCGTAGTATCCGAGCGCGTTGACGTAAGCCATGGCGCGCCGCGGCTTCTGTTTCAGATCGAGCGTCTTCCGCAGCCAGGGAAATGGCAGGGGCGTTCCTTCTTTGACACCAGCGGGGCGAGCCTGGCCGATGAAGCGGCCGTACCATTCCGATTCGTTCAGAATCCCCATCGACCAGTGGGCCGGTTCGCTCCAGGAAGTAACGCGGCCATCCTGCAGCCACACACGAACCTTCCAGAAGCACGATACGCCCGAGACCAGCGGGCGGCCTGCGTACGGCACGAACGTGGAGTCCGGCGATTCCACGCGCTGGGAATCCCAGAGGTTGCCCTTGTCTTTGCGAAGACCATCCAGGCTCGACGCGACCAGAATGCGGTAGGCGATTTGGCGGAGTCCGTTGGGGCCCGGCGCCAACCGCCAGCTCAGCCGCGGAGTGGGCACGTCGATTCCCAGAGGATCGGTCAGATACTCGCAACGCAGTCCGTCGACCGGCGCGCCGGTTTGTGCGACGGCGGCGCACCCGGCGAGGATCAGCGCGATGCCCGCCAGAACGCCAGCCGCAACGCGCTTCATGTTCGACATAATGCGCCAATTGTAAGCGGTAGCGCGGGGTGCGGATCACTCGATCTGGCGCGTTTTCGACAACTCCTTTATTTTCAATTGAGGCAGCGCGCTCCACTCACGGATGGAGCAGCGTGACCGTGCCCTTGGCGCTGTCGGAAACGGCTAGCGACATCTTTCCCGTTCCGAAGAAATCCGCAACTGCCAATCCGTATGGCTCGCCTGGCATGGACCGCATGTTGAGACGGTAGCCGCGGGCATCCGGCGTGAGAAACGCAAGCTGGGAACTGTTGACGCATGTTACGGCGATATCGAGCAAGGGTCCGCCAGTGAGGTCGGCGGCGGCGACCGCGGTCGGCTGCGCGCACGTGCCCAGTGAGAACGGAGAGCCGGCGAGCGGAGTGAATCTCCCCGTGCCATCGCCGATGAGTACGGTGACGTTCGAGGCTCCGCCGCGCGTCTTCGCGTCGCGATCGTAGGGAATGACGACCAGGTCGGACTTGCCGTCGCGATTCACGTCGGCGATCTCGATGGCCCATGGAGCGGGCGCTGTCGGAAACGGAGAACCCGGTGCTTCGCGGAAGCCCCCGCGGCCGTCGCCGAGCAGCACGGTTACGGAATCGCCATCGAGATTGGTCGTGACGATGTCGGCCTTGCCGTCACCGTTGAGATCGGCTGCGCGCAAGCGCTGGTACGGGCGCTTGCCGACGTTAAAGAACGGTCCGAGGGCGAACCCGCCGTGGCCATCGCCGGTGAGCATTTCGATCTGATTGTGGCCCCAGCTATCGGTCATCAGATCGATGGCGCCGTGGCCGGTGAAATCGCCCGCCGCGACTCCGTGCGGGTGCGGATAGGATTCCGTGCGGACGGGAGATCCGGGCGCCGGATGAAAACCGCCGCGGCCATCGCCGAGAAAGATGCTGATGAACGGGGTCTGGGTATTGACGATGGCGAGATCCGGATGGCCATCGTGATTGAAGTCGGCAACCGCGAAGTCGTTCGGCTGGGAACCGGAATTGAAGGGCGATCCAGGCGCCGGATGAAATCGTCCGCTGCCATCGTTGAGCAGAATAGTGACCGCGCCGTCCTCGAGATTGGCGACGATGAGGTCGGGACGCGAATCGTGGTTGAGGTCTGCGGCGGCCACGACGGCGGCGTGCGGGCCGGCGGGCAAGGTGGTTTCGTGGAACGATAGATCGCCGGCGGCGGATGCCGCGAACAGGACGAGGAGGAACGGTCTCATACCGCAAAGACGGTTCACGTTGGGCAAACGTTAACTTGCGAGCCGCGGGGTCAGCGGCGTTGCCAGCGCAAAAGGCAATTGAAGACTACGGTAAACGCCAAGGCGGCCAGAAACAGGGTAAACCGCGTCGAGCACATCGCGTGGCCGGAGCGCGAAGTGCTTGAGGATCATCAGGTCCTCCGCCGAGCAGGTTCGCAAGGCAGCATCTGTCTCAAATTCGACTGAGCCCGACCGTCCCACCATGCCAGCCACGTGGCTCAAGCAGTGCTTTCAAATTGCGCGCCGCGTCGAACAGTGCGCTCATTGCCGGGGGCCGGCCTGTCGGATTCGCGCGAACCACGCCTGCTGCTCGACCAGTCCCGACGTTGGCGGTGACGCCGAAACGGCGGCGCAGTTACTCCCGAAAATTTGCCGGACAGCCTCTCGCGTGTCGATGGATTCGATCTCGCTCCGGCGAAGGCACTCCAGTTCCTCGCCCGCCCGGCGCCATGTCTCCACCCATCGCCGGAGAAGAGAATTATCCGAGCTAGCTTGTTGCGGCATCCGGCTTTCATCTTAACAAGGCCATCGCCGCGATAGGCCGGCTTCGCCCCGCCCTGAACTTATTTGGGAGTCATCCCATCCGACCGGTCCCCGGCCGGCTTTGCCGCGGGAAGTCAGGAACGCCAGCACCATCGCGGCACTTACAAAGAGTAGGTAAGCCACGGCCATCCGCAGGAGGAAGCTGACCATCTCCATGGTGAAGCCGTTGACCCGCGGCACCCAGTCCACCAGACGAAACGGCAGCCACAGCGCGCATAGCGTGAGCAGCGGGACTTCCAGGCGGTACAGCCGTGAATGGCGGCGCCAAGCCGGGCGCGGCCAGGCCGATATGTCAGAGGCTAACCGGCTAACAAAACTCTTTCACGAGTTGTATTTGGATATCCTAGTGCTTAATTGCGTTAATACACATTTGTATTAAAATGTTTGGGAGATGCCCAGACACGCACCCGAACTGGAATGTTCTGTCGAAGACAAGGCAATTTTGGTGGCCCTCAGAAAGAGCCGGACGGAGGAGGCGCATGCCGTGGAACGTGCGCGCATCATTGTGGCTTGCCTGGAGGGTAAGGAGATTCAGCAGGTCGCTCGGGAACTGCGCGTCTCTGTCGCCACCGTTTCCAAATGG
>Ga0326728_10006854_pt1 | contig 30130 bp, 17 predicted proteins | sample MB3enrmetagenome_FD_207602 | JGI IMG/M metagenome (GOLD analysis project Ga0326728, IMG submission 207602) | Lab enriched peat soil microbial communities from McLean, Ithaca, NY, United States - MB31MN | ecosystem: Environmental > Terrestrial > Soil > Wetlands > Peat | place: USA: New York...
TTGGGCAGTTGGTTAGACTTTTCCATTCATCACTTTCATTCTGAACTCTGGAAGCCTGACTTCCAGACTTGAGGGACTTTCACCCTCGCTTACGCACGTCTTCTCCGAGCGCTCCAGCGTTTCAGCGATTCTGCTTTCCCCCCGCGGTCCGTGGTCAGTAGTCGGTTGTCAGTGGTCCGTGGTCCTAATTCCGCTGTCGCAATTTCAGCTTCTCGGTGTGGCCCTCCGGCCTTTAGCCTTTCGGCGTCGCCCTCGGGTCTTCGCTGCAAAGTGTCAGAAGTAAGAACTGACACCGGTCCAGGGCCTGCTCTGCCGTCATCCGGAACGTTCAGCCACGCGCGCTGGCCTTTACCCACCCAGCCTGCTCGCGATAAACATGCGCCTCTTCATATATAGGGGAGCGGCACGGTGAAAACGGTGTTGGCGGGAAGTGGTTGATGGGTGCTTTGTTACGCATGCCGTTAACGTTATTGGGGCACGGGAATGGGGCGGGTGGGGGGTGAAAATATTCTGCTGAATTGTTGTAAGAGGCTGCAAATCAACGGGACTTTCTTTCAGGTTGTCATTGTTGTATCCGAGGGCAAATTCAGCGCCAGCCAGCCCACGCCCAGTTCCAGGCGGTCCCCACGCACCGCTTGCACCGGAATACGGAGATCACCCGCTGCATGGAGATTCTGTCGGCAGCCGCGATTGCCATATCGAATCGTAAAGGTCGCCACGAAGAACCATGAGCCAGCGCCCAAAGCTACGATGAAGAATCCACTACCAATTTGCCACCGCCGCGATGGAATCTGCTACGGTCGCTCAAAGGTCCATCAAGTCGCCTCCCCTATGCCTTCACCAAACGAAAAGTGACTGCCTAACTCATCCTCCGCCGCCTTCCGGTTTCAGCTTTCAGCTTTCAGCATTTCAACTTTCGCCTCATGGTCCCGTAGTCCGTGGTCCTTGGTCTTGTAGTCAGCAGTCCCGTGGTCTCACAGTCTTGCGGTCCCATTTCTGCTTTCTACTTTGTCGAGGTAGGGACGTCGGTTGCCCGGCGCCCCCCTCACAGATCCCGGCGAGCGGTATTCCCGCACCGGGCTCTTCAAGTCAACTCGCTCTCGCATATGCCAGCCGGCTGGCCCCAGGCCGCCTGAAGTCCAGCAACCGTTGGCAGAAACTCAGTTCCTTCTGGCAAGGCATTCCCAACTTATTCTTCTCCACAATGCGCGGTCTGGGCACTTGGAAACGTGCCAGCATCCGATTGAAGGCTGGCCAGGTCAAACTTGGGCGCTGACTGCGCCGGTTGAGCCACTTGTGCAGCGTCCGGCAGGTCGCCCCGTAGAAAAGCTGCATCCGGCGATAATTGCCGATCAGCCCATAGTAGTTCCACGTCCCTTGGAGCTTGGCCTTGAGCGTTTTAAGCATCCGGCTCAGCTTCTGGTGACGGTGTGTTTTGACCCACTCGGTCAGGGATGAGGGATGAAACCTGAAAGCTGAAAGCGGAAAGCGGAAGCGGGACCACGGGGGAAAAGCAGAAAGGGAACGAAGGGGGAAAGGCTGAAACGCGGTGAAACGCTGAAAACCGCGAATCGTCCCAAACCACGCGCTGCATCGGCCATGGCCGGTTTGGCCGGGAGAGCTCTTCAGCTTCGCGTCTTCCCACCTTTGTTGTTCATCTCGGCACCGCCGGTGCCATGTAGCCTCACAAATGGTGAATGCGAGGCGGCGGAGGCCGTCTAAGCATTAGTGGCATTTGATCATTTTTGCCCTATGCTAAAGAATATGAGAGCCTTGCTTGCAGCCTTACTGGGATTCTCGTTGTGCGCCGGCACCGGGTTAGGTCAGTCCACACCAGCCACCACATCGCCGGTCGTGGCCGATGTGCTCAGGCTTTGACACGCCAAGGTGGAGGAGAACATCATCATCGAGTTCATTCACAACTCCCCGGGCGTTCACCTGACTGCCTCCGAGATCATAGACCTTCACGCGCAGGGGCTGTCTTCCGGCATTCTGATGGCGTTGATGAACGCCCAGCCAGGCTCTCCGGCAGCCTCACAGCCGCCGGCCAGCGCACCGGCAATGGCTCAAGCTGAGCCGACTCCAACCGCACCAGCACAAGCAGAGCTGGTTGCTGCCGCTCCCTCGTACACGAGTGATCCCGCGGTTCTTGCTGCCCCCGAGCCAGTCTATTATGACTTCAGTGCTCCGTACTACCCATACAGCTATTATCCATATTATGGAGACCTGAACTTCGGCCTTGGGCTGGGGTGGGGGCTCGGCTGGGGTTTTGCCGGTTGCTGGGGCTGGGGCTGGGGTGGTTGGGGTTGGGGAGGATGCGGTTGGGGCGGCTACCCTTACTGCGGTTCCTGGCACGGCTATGGCTACCACGGCAATGGGTATTATGGATATGGCAATGGGTACCATGGCAATGGCAACGGTTATCACGGGAATGGCTATCATAATGGAGAGGCCGGCGGGCATCCTCCCGGGGCACCCCATTCAGGCGGATACGCAGGTGGGAATGCCGGGGCAGGCGGAAGACCTCCGGGTGGTCAACCTGGCGGAGCTGGACAGCCTGGCGGACACGGTGGGACTGTGGCCGCAGCAGGACATTCGGGCGGATCAACCGCCTCTTGGGGGCGTCAAACTGGTGCGCAGGAAATGAGATACGCCTCCGCGGGAACAGCAGCCGGAGCAAGCCGTACGAGCCCAGCAGGAACAACTTCGTCCTGGACGCGCCAAACGGCCGGGGCTCAGCCAGCAAGGTCCGCATCCACGTGGTCTGCGGCAGGGGCTGGCCAGTCGGTAGCCCGGCAGGGTGCAGGTCAGTATTCAAGCTGGTCGGGTGCTAATCGAGCCGGAGCGAGCCAATCCTTTGCACCGGGATCAAGATCCACATTTACCTGGGCAGCGAGCGGAGCCCGGGGCTACTCAGCCAGCTACGCGATGAACGGGGGCGGCAGGTATTCTGGCGGAACCTTCGCCGGGCGAAGCGCCTACTCAGGTAACAACTTTTCCGGGGGCTCGGTTGCCTCTCGGGGCTACTCTGGCGGCAGCTACGGAGGGTTTTCCGGAGGCGGTCGTGGCGGCTACGGTGGCGGTGGTTACGGCGGTTCTTCCGGAGCTTCACATGGAGGCGGCTTTTCTGGAGGTGGCTTCTCGGGTGGAGGCGGACATGGTGGTGGAAGGCATTAAGCGCCATACTCGAAACAGTCTTGAGTCCAAAGTCCAAAGTCCAAAGTCCAAAGTCGGAAGGCCGACAATGGGACTACGGGACTACGGGACCACTGACAACAGGACCATGTCGGGAGAAGCAGAAAGGGAACGAAGGGGAAAAGGTGAAGCGCTGAAACGCTGAAAACCGCGAATCGTCCCAAGCGACGGAATGCGTCGGCGGTGGCCGGCTTGGCCGGAAAAGCTCTTCAGCTTCGCGTCTTCGCACCTTTGTTGTTCATCTCGGCACCGCCGGTGCCACTTAACCTCAGAGAAGAAAACGAAGAAAACGAAGAGCTTCGATGTCTTTGCGGCCTTCTGTTAGAAACATTTGAAAGACCAGTTCAATCCCGCCAAACACGCGAAACGACGCTAATATACCTGGTTGCCGAGTTGAACAACGAAGGGCGAAGCCGCAGCGCGGTGAAGCCGCAACCAAAGGCGGAGTTAACCACGGATTCGTTGCAGAAAGCGCAAACAGTTAAAAACCAGTTCTCGCTTCCTTTTTATCTCGCATGGGGCAGCACCCCAGTTTATACCGCTGTTTGAAAAACTGGCCCGGTTACGTGCTACCAATGCCGACGGAACAAACATGGCAACAATGGCTGGAGCGCTTCTACAACCTCCGGCGCGACGAGAGCGGTTCGCACGAGCGGCCCGCGCCTCAAAGCTCCGCGAAGCCGACCTCATCCAGTAGCCGCCAGAAAGGCATCTGAATGAAAGTCGTCTTTGACACCAGCGTGCTTGTTGCAGCGTCTCGGTCCCGGCACGGCGCGAGCTTCGCGCTGGTCAAATCCATTCCGGCGCGTGAGTTTCAACTCTGCCTGTCGGTTGGGCTTTATGCCGAGTGGCAGGAAGTGCTCACGCGTGTCGAGCATCTGCCGCCGGGCCAGATCCCGGAGGATGCCCGGCGCTTTGTGCGTTATCTCGCCAGCCAGGCCCATTTGCAGGAAATCCATTTCCTTTGGCGGCCATTTCTCGCAGACCCGGATGACGACATGGTGTTGGAACTGGCTTTTGCGGCGGGATGCCGCCATATTGTGACGCATAACGTGACGGATTTTCACGGCGCGGAGCAACTTGGTGTCACCGCCCTCTCGCCCGGTGAATTCCTGAACCTGATACGAAAGAAATCATGAGCACGCTGACCATTCAACTGCCGGAGTCACTGAAGAAGACGATCGAGGCTCTGGCTGCCAGAGAGGGTTACTCGGTAAGCCAGTTTCTTGCCAGCGCCGCCGGCGAGAAACTGGCGGTGGTCTTAACTATGGACTACCTGCGCCGCGAAGCCGCCGCCGGCCGCCGCGAGGATTTCGAGAAGTATCTGGCCGCCGTCCCGGATGCGCCCCCGCAACCCGGCGATGAACTCTGAAACATGAAACGGGTCGCCGACTTCCAAGTCGGCAGGTCGCGGAGACGAGTTTGAGCCCTCGATTCTCGAAGCGTCAGCGGGTTTGGAAACTCGCGATACAGCAGGTTTGGAAACCTGCGCTACGACTTTGTCGACCGTCCTGGGTTCGACCTGCCCCAGTTCGACCTGCCGCCCGCCCAGCCGGTCTTCAGTCGCAACCCCGTGGCCGAGTTGGCGATTACCAACACCGGTGGGAAGATTACGCTGAAGCTCCGCGTCCCGAGCCCGCCGGCCAAGTACACGCTGGTGCAAGGCGCCAAGCCGGTCGGGACCGCGGTCCGATGCGTGCAGCATTTCCCTTTCCTGGGGCTGCTGCCACCCCCAACCGACGGTTGGAGCGACATCACCAAGCTTGCCGTGGCCCGGTTTGGCGTGCCGAAAGCCGGCACGGCCATCTGGATTCGCACCTGCCAGCACATTGACGGCTGGACGGATGTTCCAACAGTGCTCCGCACCCGCGTCCCCCCCGAGCCCATAGCGATCCTCCCCGTAGCCTCCCCGTAGCACCTCTGATTCCCGATCAGAGGTGCTACGGGGAGGCTACGGGGAGGCTACGGGGGGACTGCCGCCACGGCGTAGGGCCAGCGATGAGGGGCCGGTCGCCCCGCGGGTGTGTTCCAGCTCGAGTCCGGCGCGTTCGCCTGCCAATGCCAAAGTTACTTTGCTTCCCAGACGACCTTACCGTCCATGATCGTCAGCACGACAAGGGCCTTATCAATCTCCGTGGGGTCAATGCGATACAGGTCGCGGTCGAGCATGACAAGGTCGGCCAGTTTGCCGGGGGTGATGGTCCCTTTGGCCTTGTCGGCGAATTCGGCATAGGCGGAGCCGACGGTGTAAGCCCGGAGAGCCTCGTCCAGGGTGAGTTTCTGCTCCGGCAGCCATCCGTCGGGGTGTTTGCCATCCAGCGTCTGGCGCGTCACCGCCGCCTTGAGACCCTTTAGCGGGCTCAGCGGCGCCACCGTCCAGTCCGATCCGAACGCCAGCACCGCCCCCGAATCGAGCATGGAGCGGAAGGCATAGGTGCCCTTGGCCCGCTCCGGCCCGATGCGCTTCTCACACCAGCGCCCGTCGTCCGCCTCGTGATACGGCTGCATCGAAGCAATTACCTGCTGCTTGGCGAACCGGGGGATTTCGCTGGCCCGCAAGTGCTGGGCGTGTTCGATGCGAAACCGCCTATCCCGCGCCCCGTTCCGCTCAGCCACTTGCCGGTAGATCTCGAGGATGCGAAAGTTCGCCTCATCGCCAATGGCGTGAATCATCACCTGCAATCCAGCCTTGTCCGCGCCCTCGACCCGCTTCAGCATGATGCCTTCGGGCAACATCTGGTCGAACAGCAACCCGCGTGTCCCGGGCGCATCGTTGTATGGTTCGAAAAAGAATGCGGTAGTCGAACCGAGGCTGCCGTCGGCAAAGCCTTTCAGCCCGCCGATGCGCAGCCGGTCGCTGCCGAACGCCGCGCGCACGCCCGTCTTGGCCAGCGTTTCCCAGGAGACAATCGAGCGGATGGCATAGATGCGCGTCTTCAATTCGCCGCGTTCAAGCATGTATTGGTAGAGGCCGACATCTCCGTCCGCCGACATGTCGGTGACGCTGGTCACACCCATTTGCGCGGCGTGCTCGCTCGCCGCCTTGGCGGCAATGTGCTTCTCCTCGAAGATCCTCTCGGGCAACACCCGCTCCACCAGGCTCTCGGCGGCGTCCTTTAGAATGCCCGTTGGCCCGCCGGTCCTGGGGTCCCGCACAATGACGCCGCCCACCGGGTCTTTGGTGTCCTTCGTGACGCCGGCCAGCTTGAGCGCCAGGCTGTTGGCGAGCGCCATGTGGCCATCCAGCCGGTTCACGAACACCGGATGGTCGGGGGTGGCGGCATCAATCATTTCCTTTGTCGGCAGTGGCGCCCCGGGCCAATTCTCGTGGTCCCAATCACCGCCGAGAATCCAGCGGCTCTTGGGCAGCTTCCTGGCATAATCGCCCAGCCGCCGCGCCAGGTCTTCGGGAGAACTCGCCAGGCGCAGATTAACGTTGGCCAGCGAGAATCCCCCCGTGAGAAAATGCACGTGCGCGTCGTTGAAGCCCGGCAGGACCAGCCTCCCGCCCGCGTCAATAACGCGCGTCCGGGGCCCGGCCAGCGCGCGAATCTCGGCCGTCGAACCGATGGCCGCGACGCGATTCCCAACAATCGCCACGGCGCCAGCAGTGGGCTGGGCCTCGTCCATCGTGTGGACGGCGGCATTGACGATGACGAGGTCGGGTGCGAGTGACGGTTGTTTGGCGGGCGCAGCAGTGGTCGGCATGGTGAAAGCAAGTGTAATGACGGCAACAAGTGTCTTCATTGGACGATGGCCTGGCTCATCCGGTGGGTAGAGTGTTAGCTCGTCGGAAGCTGTTTGTCACGCTGGATGCAGTCTATTTAACGTCCCCTGGGACCGCCGCTGGTCAGTCCGGCGGGTTGTCGCGGGCCATCTCGTCGTCCACGGCTTTGGCCAACTCGACGAGATACTCGTCCCCTCTCGGATGATGGGTAAGCGCCACGAGGATGTACTGCCGGCCAGGGCCGCTGATGACCGCCGAGTCGTGAAACCAGTCCTCCCACGTGCCCCACTTGCGGATGATCTGCACGCCCCGGCCAGCCAAGCCCTTCACAAACTTGATGTTATCGTGCGGTATCTCCGGGGACGCAAAGATCTCGCGCATCGCCTTCGAGGCCTCGGGTGAAACGAGCTTGCCCTGTTCGAGCAGCAGGAAATAGCGAAGCAACTGGCGCACCGTCGCCGCGTGCGAATGATCGCTGAGCGGATCCCCGAGCCGTTCGCCCCCGCCACCGTAATGCCGGCCCATCCAGATCCCGCCGCCGTGGTTGGTGTCATAGAAATGATACGAATTGAGCACTTCCTGAATCTGCCGCAGGCCCAGCTCGCGCGAAAACTCCGCCGCCAGCTCGTTACTGGAGGCCTTTACCATCAGTCCAAGCTGGTGCCGCGTCTGCGGATCGAGGTGGGTCGCCGCCTCCGGGCGCAATTGGAAGTAGGCCAGCAAAATGCCCACCTTCGACACGCTCGCGGCGTACTCAATCCGGTCCGGGTGAACCATTGCCAGGCGCATATGTTTCAAGTCCAATACTCCAACCGCCGTCTGCTCCGTCATCATCCCGTATTGGCCGCGCAGCTTTGCGTCAATCGCTTCAAGCCAGCCTTGCAGGGCCGCATTCGTCGGCGTGTTGTAATCCAGGGTGTAATTCGCGGACGAAGGGGTCTCCTGTCCGCCAGCCGATTCGTATCCAGATAGGCAAAACGCTGTCGTCATAAGCAAGCAGATGCGCATCAGGGTCTTCCCGATGCCTTGTGAGACTGCTGGCATCGCCGGGAGTGTTCCTTCCCAGGTTCCTGCCGGTCAAGGCTAGACCGGGCAGGTCTTGACCCCCATAAGCCTTCCGAATACAACCCCCTCTCCGCGCCTCCCTCGGGGTGGTCTGGGGGCACCCTGGACATGCCCTGGACATGTCCTATACCCATAGAACCCCCTCGAATTCCCGTTTTCGATCAGTCAAGCTTATCCAGACCACTTCCCCGCGGTATTTCCGGGGCGGAACGATTCAGGTGCGGGGGAGACCTCTGGTAGGGGGATGTACGGAGCCTCCCGCTCTGTGGACCGTGAAGCGCTAAACCCGATCTCTGGGCGGCCTTGCCCTGTCTTTGGACAGCGCAACGGGGGGTGCAATGGGGGGTGAGATACAAGCTCGTTACAAGCTCGTTACACGCTTGATGGACGCTCGCGGAGAGGGGTGCTTCTCAGCGCCAGCCCAGGAGTAGCCGTTTCCGTGCTCTTACTCGAAGGCGGGTGCGGCCCGGACAGGGCGGCAGAGTGCGCCTCTGCATGGCGAGGGCCAGCCGGCGGCTGGAAATTCAACGAAAGCTGTGTCACATTGATGTGCTTTGCCCGATTTAACCCAGATGCTCATCGCGATCGAGCGGGGCGAGCCCAGTGCCGCCGAAAACCTGCTGCCGCTCGTCTATGACGAGCTGCGCCGCGTGGCCGCGGCGCGCCTCGCCCAGCAACGGCCCGGTCAAACCCTGCAGGCCACGGCCCTCGTCCACGAAGCCTGGCTGCGGGTTACTTCGCCGGGTCAACCGCAATGGCAAGGACGCCGCCATTTCTTCGGTGCCGCGGCTGAGGCCATGCGCCGGATTCTGGTGGAGAATGCGCGTCGCAAAAGGAGCCTCCGGCACGGCGGCGAATTGCAACGTGTGGATATCGCTGAGGTCGAACTCGCCAGCCCGATGCCCGACGATAAACTCCTGGCCTTGGATGAGGCTCTCGACAAGCTGGCGGGGGTAAATCCCCGGGCGGCAGAACTAGTGAAGCTTTGTTTCTTCACTGGACTGACCCAGGAACAAGCGGCGGAGCAAATCGGGGTGTCGGTCGCCACCGCTGAGCGGACCTGGACCTTCGCCCGGGCCTGGCTGGTCCGAGAAATCAAAAAGGACCTCAACCCATCGGCATAAACCGTTGCTGCGCCGGCCACGGGCGATGTAAGCGGGTGGGGCGAGGCTCCCGCCGAGCGCTGACCTGTGTGTTTCCGGCTTTCGCAGAGCGACGCAAACTGGAGGAAGTCAGGGTTCGGCATGAACCTCCCCCCCAAAGTCGTGGCTCGCAGCCTCGCCCCACCGGAGCCTCGCCCCGTTGGTTTTTGCGCACGCTCACCACTTTGATGAGGGAATTTCCTCCGCCATTTCGCATGTGTAGGTGGAAACATGAATACAATAAATGAAAACGAACAAAGCCCAATCGGCCAGCGCCGATTTACAAACAAAACAATCAACAACCAATAATATGAATCAAAACAAGAAGAATGATAGTCGTGTTACAAAACAGTTCACGATCGGGCTCTTATCCATCCTGTTGCTCATCGGCAGTGGCGCCTTGCTGGACAAGCCCAGCAGCAGAGACGCCCGCCCGGTTGGTTCTTCGCTAAAACCACTTCCTCCAGCTTCCGCACAGAACTTGAAGGCGGCTCCCCGTATTCGCGGCGACGACTCACTGCTTGACGCCGGCGCAGTTACTTCACACAATTGGAGCGGTTACGCAGCAACCGCGCCAACCCCGACAGCAGACACCGTCACCACCGTGACCGGCACTTGGACAGTGCCCACAGTCACGGGTACGGAATCCTCTCTTTCTGCGGTTTGGGTCGGAATGGACGGCTTCCTCGACAACGGCGACCAAGATACTAATAGCGTCGAGCAACTCGGCACGATGCAGGCGCTGACAATTATTTCCGTCACGCGTGGGCACAAAACCACAGTGTCAACGGTGTCCTCGTACTTCGCTTGGGTTGAAATGTGGCCGGCGCCCACGGTTGTCCTCAGCCAAACCACTTATCCGGTCGAGCCGGGCGATACGATCACGGCCTCAGTGACTTACAGCGAGAGCGAGGGTGCGTTCGTCCGCGCCATGACTTCCAGCAGGGGTTGGACGTACATGGACGTGGTCTCTTGGGCGGTCCCCGAGAGAATGACGGCGGAATGGGTTGTGGAGGCGCCTTCCACCAGCGGCATGGTGGATCCCCTGGCGGATTTCGGCACGGTCACCTTTACGGATTGCTCGGCCACGATCAATGGCATCACCGGGCCCATCAGCGATTTCAACTGGGATGCAATCACCATGCTCACCACGAGCGGGGCGGCGGTTAGAGCAGTGCCTAGCGGTCTTAGTGGCGACGGTTCGGGCTTCAGCGTGACTTGGAAGCACAACTGAAAGCCTTCGCCGCCTGAACCTGGCGAAGGAACCTATGAAACCCCATCTCACGACACTCCATAACAGGAACTGCTCGCCTGCTTGGAGCAGCACCTCGGCGCACCGCAGGCATCCGTGGCCACCCGCCGGTGAGAAGATGATAAGTTATTGATTCATACTTTCTCCCGCCCGATTGCGCATGTATCATTGAATGAACAATACCGGATCGCCCATGCCAGCACCTCACCAACGCGAGGAAGCCCTGTTCACCTTGGCCGTCGCCAAGCCCGCCGCCGAGCGCGCCGCCTTTCTGGACCGCGAGTGCGCCGGCGACCCGGCTCTGCGCCAGGGCGTCGAAGCCTTGCTGGCGGCTCACGAGGATCCCGATTCGTTTCTGGTTGCGCCGCCAGCCCCCGCCGTGCCCACGATCAAACTTAATCCCGCCGCCGATCCAAAGGACGACGTGGGCCAAACCATCGGCCGCTACAAGCTGCTGGAGAAAGTCGGCGAAGGCGGTTGCGGCGTGGTTTATGTCGCCGAACAAACCGCGCCGGTCCGCCGCCGGGTCGCGCTCAAGGTCATCAAGCTGGGCATGGACACCAAGGCGGTCGTCGCGCGCTTCGAGGCCGAGCGGCAGGCCCTGGCCATGATGGATCATCCCAACATCGCCAAGGTGCTCGACGCCGGGGCCACCGAGGCGGGCCGCCTCTACTTCGTCATGGAACTGGTGCGGGGCATCCGCGTCACGGACTACTGCGACCAGAACCACCTCAGCACCCCGGAACGGCTCGATCTGTTCCTCAAGGTCTGCCAGGCGATCCAGCACGCGCACCAGAAGGGCATCATCCACCGCGACATCAAGCCGTCGAACATCCTGGTCACGCTGCACGACGGCGTGCCGGTGCCCAAGGTGATTGATTTCGGCATTGCCAAGGCGACCGAGGGACGGCTGAGCGACGCGACGGTCTATACGCAGTTGCACCAGTTCATCGGCACGCCGGCCTACATGAGCCCCGAGCAGGCGGAGATGAGCGGGCTCGACATTGATACGCGCAGCGACATCTACAGCCTAGGCGTGCTGCTCTATGAGTTGCTCACCGGTCGCACGCCCTTCGATGCGCAGGAACTGGCCAAGGAGGGTCTGGAGGCCATCCGCCGGACGATCCGGGAAGTCGAGCCGCCGCGTCCGAGCACGCGCCTGAGCACGCTGCAAGGGGAAGCCCTCACGGCTACCGCCAAACAGCACGGCACCGAAGGCGTGCATCTGCTGAAACTGATCCGGGGCGACTTGGACTGGATCGTGATGAAGTGCCTGGAGAAGGACCGCACCCGCCGCTACGACACGGCCAACGGCCTGGCGATGGACCTCCGGCGCCACCTGGAAAACGAACCCGTCGTCGCCCGGCCCCCGAGCGCCGCTTACCGGCTGCAAAAGGCCTGGCGGCGCCACAAGACCGCCTTTACCTCCGCCGCGCTGATGGCGGCGGTGCTCGTGGCCGCTACTGGCATCAGCGCCTGGCAGGCCGTCCGGGCCACGCGGGCAGAGGCCCTGGCCAAACAGCGCCTCGCCGAGTCTGAAGCCATTACCAAATTCCTGACCGACGTGTTCCAAAGTCCGGACCCCGCGCGCAATGGCCGCACCATCACCGTCGCCGAAACTCTCGGCGCTGCGGCGAAGAAGCTGGAAACCGATCTGGTCAACCAGCCCGCGCGCCGGGCCAAACTCCAGGCCACGCTCGGCAAGACCTACGACGCGCTGGGTCTTTACCGCGAGGCCATCCCCCTGCAAGAAAAGGTTCGCGATTACTATCTGGCCGCCTCCGGCCCGGAACACCCCGACACGCTCGGGGCGATGCACAACCTGGCAAATTCCTACGCCTGGACCGGCCGCTGGGACGAGGCGCTCAAGCTGCGGGAGACGGTGCTGGCGCTCCGCCGCAAGGTGCTCGGCCCGGAACACCCCGAGACGATCGGGACGATGCCCAATCTGGCGCTTTCCTACTTCGTCGCCGGCCGCCGGGACGAGGCGATCAAGCTGTTTGAGGAGGCGCTGACGCTCCGCCGCAAGGTGAACGGCCCGGAACACCCCGACACGCTCAGAGCGATGAGCGTCCTTGCGAATTCCTACGACCAGGCCGGCCGCCGGGACGAAGCGCTCAAGCTGCGGGGGGAGGTGCTGCCGCTCCGGCGCAAGGTGAACGGCCCGGAACACCCCGACACACTCGCAGCGATGACCGACCTTGCGAATTCCTACGACGCGGCCGGCCGCCGGGACGAAGCGCTCAAGCTGCGGGAGGAGCTGCTGGCGCTCCGCCGCAAGGTGAGCGGGCCGGCACACCCCGACACTGCCGTGGCAATGCGAAACTTGGCGATTTCCTATACAGAGGCCGGCCGCCACAAGGAGGCGATCGTCCTGCTGGAAAAGGCGTGTGAACTGGACCCAAAGAACTCGGATGTCTCGCTCACGCTTGCCACATGGCAAACCTGGTTTGGCCAGGACGCCGATTACGAGGCCACCCGCCGCCGCCTGGTCCAACAGGCGGAAGGAACAGACCAGGCCGACACGGCGCACCGCGCCGCCAAGGCCTATTGTATGCGGCCTTCGACCGACGCTACCCTGCTGACGAAGGCCCTCGACCTCGCACAGCGATCTGTGGAACGAGGGAAAGGCGACTATTCCTTTCCGTCGTATCAACAGGAGCTTGGCGTGGCTGAGTATCGCAACGGCCAATACGCCGCCGCCGAAGAAAGCCTGACCATCGCAGAGCAGACAGTTGGTCCAAATCCGGATATTAAGGGAACCGCGTGCCTGTTCCGCGCCATGAGCCTTTTCCGGCAGAACAAGCCGGAGGAGGCCCGGAAGCTCTTCAGCCAGGCCGAGGCTCAAATGCCTCCGCCTCCCAAGGACGAGAGCAAACCGCTCGTTGACGGGATGTCCTTGTCCCACGACGTGCTGATTTATTGGCTGGCCTATAAGGAAGCCAAATCCGTGCTAAACGAGCCCGGCCCCACCAAACCATGAACCCATCTCGCGCAGCGGGGAAGTCGCAAAGTATCCCACTACAACCTGCCGTCGCGATCAGACTCCGACCTCACCACGAACGGGACGGCGGTTAGAACAGTGCCTAGCGGTCTCAGTACCGACGGTTCGGGCTTCAGCGTGACTTGGAAGCACAACTGAAAGCCTTCGCCGCCTGAACCTGGCAAAGGAACCTAAGAAACCCCATCTCACGACGTTGGCCGCCCCCTGCTGCCGGCCCTCAGTTGCGCAAAGCAACAGGCCGGCGCGGCGACTTGCGCCAACAATCTTCACCAACTCGGCTTAGCGTTCGTCCTCTATTGTGAAGCCAACAATGATGCCTTTCCCGCCCCGGTGTCGGCGTCTGTTTATGGGCCGCAGCCCGAGGACTGGATCTGGTGGCATCCGGGGCGCGATATGAACCAGAGCGCGATCGTGCCTCTTCGAGGCTGAAATGGCTTGTCTCTGGCCCGTCTGAATTGGCATAGTCTAGCCAGCATGTCCGTGACGCGATTTCTGTTGCCGGTTTGTTTGTTCTTGAGCTCGTTCCCGCTCGCTTGGTCCCAAACCAACCCGGTTTTCGGAGTCTATCGTGAGCTGTGGACCAACCTCAACCCGAACGTCGGCGGCCTGACGGCCCTGACCAATACGGCTTACAATACCAATTGGCCCAATTCTCCGGTGGCCGCGTACACAAAGGTCTATACCAACTTCGAGACGGAGACCAACACCGGGATGAATTACTACGGCCAGCGGCTGCGGACCTTCGCCGTCCCCCCAGCCAGCGGCAATTATGTGTTCTGGATTGCCAGCGACGACAACTCGCAACTCTTCGTCAGCAGCGATGAGAGCACGTCCAATATGGCGTTGGTGGCGTGGGTCAGTACCTGGACCAACCCGAGGGAGTGGACCAAAGAAACCAACCAGCAAAGCGCGCCGTTGCCGCTGCAAGCCGGCAACCGCTATTATGTGGAGGCTCGAATGCAGCAGGGCGTCGGGGGCGACAATCTCGCCGTGCGCTGGCAAATGCCGAATGGCAGCTACGAGGAACCGCTCACTGCGGTAAGTCCGGCGGGCACCCGACTAGTGCCTTGCGCCAACGCCACCACCGCGCCGGGCATCTTCGTCCAGCCGTCGAATACGACCGTCGTGGAGGGCCAGAACGCCACTTTCTCGGTCCTGGTGACCAACCGGTGCCTGGTGGGCTACGAATGGGTTTTCAATGGCAACAACCTGGTGGCCGGCGCCCGGACGGCCGCTTGCGTCGTGAGCAATGTCAGCATCGCGCTGAACAACGGCCAGGTCTATGCCTGCGTGGTTTCCGACGGCCTTGGCACGGGCAGGAGCGCGGGGGCCACGCTCACCGTGATTCGAGACACCGTCCCCCCCGCGGTGGCGCGGGTCTTCAACGCCGGCACAACCAATGTGCAGGTCATCTTCACCAAGCCGGTCGAGGCCGCCAGCGCCACGAACCTGGCCAACTACGCATTCACCAATGGCCTTCCTATCAGCGGCGGGGTGCTGGCCGCGGATAATGTTACGTTGACCCTGACAACAGCGTCGCTGACCTATGGGAGCAATTACGCGATCGTAGTCAACGGCGTGCGGGATTTGGCCAGCATTCCCAACACGATCGCAACCAATACCCTCGCGGCCTTCCTTGCCCTGCCATACCTGCCGCAGGATATCGGCAATGCTGCCACCGCATCGGTCATCACCTGGGCCGGGACGAACGGACTGAACGTGACCACGACCGGAGGCGTGATTGGCGGTACGGCAGATCAATGCAGCTTCGACTACCAACTGCGCACTGGAAATTTCGACCTCTGCACGCGTCTGGCCGGGCTCAGCCCATCCGACCCCTGGGCCAAGGCGGGATTAATGGCCCGTCAGACCCTCGATGCCGGCAGCCGCTTTGCCGCCACTCTGGCCACACCTTCCATGAGCGGCTCCTTCTTCGAATGGCGCGACCCGGCCAACTACCCGAGCACCATGGCGGGGGTATTCCCGCCGAACTTCCCCAACGCCTGGCTCCGCCTCAGGCGCACGGGCAACACCTTCGCCGGCCTTGCCAGTTATGACGGGCTGGCCTGGACGCTGCTGGGCACCGCGACGATAACCATGCCGTCCCAGGTTTATGTCGGCCTGGCAGCAAGCAGCCACAGCTCCGCACTCGCCGGCACGGCCCAATTCCGTGACCTGGGCAATGTAACCAACGCTGTGCTGAGCGTGGTCGCCAATCCCCACGAACCGCTTGGACCGTGCAGCCGCCTCACCCCGGTCGTCATTTCCGAGATCATGTACAAACCCGCGCCCCGTACCGACGGCAACAACCTCGAGTACATTGAACTCTACAACTCCAATCCCTACTTCGAGGACATCAGCGGGTTCCAGCTTGTCAGCGGAAGCATGAGCTACACGTTTCCCGCGGGAACAATCCTGGCCGGCGGCGCCTTTCTGGTAGCGGCGGCATCGCCTCAGAGCATCCAAAATGTTTATGGGATCACGAATGTCGTCGGCCCGTACACCGGCAGCCTGAAGAAATCCGACACGCTGCAATTGCTGGACGACCAGGGGGCAATCCTGCTGACGATTCCTTACTCCAATGTGTATCCCTGGCCGGTGGCCACTCGCGGCACCGGGCATTCGCTGGTCCTGGCCAATCCCACCTACGGCGAGGGCGATCCCCGGGCCTGGGACATCAGCGACATCACCGGGGGGTCGCCGGGGCAGAACGAGGTCTTCCGCCCCAGCCCGTTGCGCAACGTGGTCATTAACGAACTGCTCGCCCACTCGGAAAACCCGGCCGTCCTCCAGTTTGTCGAACTCTACAATCACAGCAACCAAACCAACGACCTCTCGGGCTGCATTCTCACCGACGACCCCGCGACTAACAAGTTCGTCCTCCCGGCTGGCACTTTGGTTGGCCCGCGCGGCTTCGTGTCCTTCAACGCTTCCCAACTGGGCTTCACCCTGGACGGCTCGGGCGGGACTATCTACTTCATCAAGCCCGACGGCAGCCGGGTGTTGGACGCGGTTCAATTCGAGGCCCAGGCAGACGGGGTTTCCTACGGCCGCTGGCCCGACGGCGCCAATGCGTTCTACGCGCTGGTTGCGCCCACCCCGGGCACGAACAATAGCCCGATCCAAATTGGCGACATCGTCATCAACGAACTGATGTATGATCCCATCAGCGGCAACGATGACGACCAATACATCGAGCTCTACAACAAGGGTACCAACACCGTCAGCCTGGCGAACTGGCAGTTTGTCTCTGGTGTGTCTTTTGTCTTTCCTGCGGGCACGGCCCTGGCGCCCGACAGTTACCTGGTCGTGGCCCGGAATCCGACCAACCTGTTCGCCGAGTACACGAACCTGAACTGGGGCAACACCGTGGGCGGTTTCGGCGGGAAGCTCTCCCACAAAGGCGAGCGCGTCGCCCTGGCGATGCCGCAGGCCTTGACAGTCGGCACCGGGTCCGGAGCCGTGACCAATACGATCTTCGTGGTGGAAGACGAGGTCACCTACGGCACCGGGGGGCGTTGGGGCCAATGGGCGCACGCCGGCGGCAGCAGCCTGGAGTTAGTCAATCCGAACAGCAACCATCGCCTGGCCGCCAATTGGGCCGATAGCGATGAGACGATGAAGTCGGCCTGGACCAACCTCGAGTTCACTGGCGTTCTGAACTATGGCGCCAATTACACCAACGGGCCCATTGATCTCGTCCAGGTGGGCCTTCTGGACGTAGGCGAATGCCTGGTGGACAATCTGGAGGCGCGTCCGGGTGGCACCAATGGGGTCAACATCATCGCCAATGGGACCTTCGAGGCGGGGCTGACCAATTGGACTCCGCAAGGGGATCATGTCCGCTCGAGCCTTGAGACCGCTGCCCGCCTCGGCGGCTACCAGAGTGGCCAATCGCTGCATCTGCGGTCGAGCGACGGCTTCTGGACTCTGGGCGACTATGTTCAAGGCATTCTCACGCAAACCACTCTGGCCAACGGCCAGACGGCGACGCTACGGCTCAAGGCCCGCTGGCTCCACGGCTGGCCGGAAGTCCTGATGCGGTTGCGCGGGAACTGGCTGGAGGTGACTGGGAAGATGCCCGTGCCGGCCAACCTCGGGACACCCGGGATGCGCAACAGCCGCTACCTTCCCAACCCCGGGCCCGCCATTTACGAGGTAAAACATGCTCCAGCCATCCCACTCGCCAATTCGCCGGTGGTGGTCACCGCCCGCATCCACGATACCGCTCTTGCCCAACCCACGCTGCTCTACCGGATTGACAAAGCCGTCAACCCGACGCCCGCTTACACGTACATCTCCATGATGGACAACGGCACGGCTGGCGATGCCATTGCCGGCGACGGCCTCTACAGCGCTACCATCCCTGCGCAACCGGCAGGCACAGTGGTCGCCTTTGTCGTCAAGGCCATTGATTCGACTGGCGCGACCACGAGCTTTCCGGCCGACCTCACCAACAACGCCGGCGTGCCACGTGAGTGCGTGGTGGCCTTTGGCGACCCTGTGCCCACGGGCAGTTTCAGCCAGCACCATGTGTTCATAACGCAGAACTGGGCGAACCGCTGGGCCCAAGGGGGCGGCGTGTCCCATGAGACTCACGACGGCACCTGGGTGGATGGCGGCGGTCGCATCATCTACGACTGGATGGGACGCTACGCGGGCAGCCCTTATCACCAATACCTGGGCTCCCCGATCACCACTCTGGGCGGCATGCACTGGCTTGCGCCCGACGACGATCAACTCTTCGGCGCGGCCTCGCTCAACAAGCAGCACGTCCCCGGCAACGGCGCGCTCGACGACGACACCTTGCAGCGCGAGCAGGCCTCCTTCTGGATGGCGCACCAGATTGGGTTAAAGCGGCAGAACCGCCGTTTCTACGTCTTTTACGTCAACGGCAACCGCCACGGCCCCCTGATGGAGGACGCCCAGGTGCCCGATGGCGCCATGATCAATGAGTATTGGCCCAACGACAGCAACGGCTGGCTCTTCAAGAACCATATCTGGTTCGAGGGCGATGTCGCCCAGCAGCCTGGTGGCTATATGAACTTCGCCGGCATGTCTGGCTGCTTGATGGATAAGTTCACCATCACGATCAACGGCGTGCCCAACCAGTACAAGCTGGCCCGCTACCGCTGGATGTGGTGGATTCGGCAGTATCCCGATTCCGCCAACGATTTCAGCCAGGTGTTTGCGCTCATTGACGCCGCGAACACGCCCACCACCAGCTCCAGCTACCATGCCAATGTCGAAGCCCAAATTGACACCGAGGAGTGGCTGCGGCTCAGCGCCGTCGAACATGCCACCGGCGACTGGGACTCCTGGCTGACTCAGGACTCCTGGAACATGTATTGTTACAAGCCGACCCTGGGCAAATGGACCGCGCTCAAATGGGACTGGAACATCACGCTTGGCGTTGGCGGCTATTCGTGGGGGCCCGACGGCAGCCAACTCCTCAACCTGGGCCCCAATGATCCCGTGAAGGCTGCCTTCTTCAAGTATCCGCCATACTTCCGCGCATATCTGCGGGCGCTGCAGGACACCGCCGACTTGGCGATGAATAATGCGAAGGTGAATCCCATGTTGGATGCCAAGTATGCGTCCTTCGTGGCCAATGGGCTGACGGCGAACTCCTCCTACGGCTTGCTGGTCCAGGATCCCGCCAAATCGGGCGGCCTCGAAGACTGGATCGGCATCATGCACAACTCGATCCTCGCGGTCCTGTCGAGCCAGGGCGTAACGAACGTCGCGTGGGCCATCAACGCGACCGTGGTGAACAACGACGTGGTCCTGGTAAGGGGCACAGCACCCCTTACGGTAAGTGCCTTCTGGTTCAACGGCATCGAGTGGCCGGTAACCTGGACAACTGTCACGAGCTGGACCGCGACCGTGCCCCTGAAACCCGGCACCAACTCCTTCAGCGTGACCGGCGTGGACCTTCACAATCAGCCTGTGCCGGGCGCGACCGCTTCGATAACGGCGGTCTATAACCAGCCCGCTCCTTCCCCGCTCGGCCAAGTGGTCATCAACGAAATCATGTGCAATCCGGCTTTTCCTGACGCGGAGTACGTTGAGCTGTATAATCGGTCTCCGACTCTCACATTCGACCTGTCGGGCTGGCAGTTCGAGGGGCTGTCCTACACGTTTCCGGCTGGGTCGGTCATCCAACCCAACAAATACCTGCTCCTCGTCGCCGACCCATCGGCCTTTGCCACCGTCTATGGCGGGACCATCCCTCCGTTTGACACGTTCAGCGGCGAGCTGTCCGCCGATGGCGGAATGCTCTCCCTGGTGCAGCCGGCCACCAACGGCGCCGGCAGCCTAACCATCGCCCAGGTGCGTTACGGCAGCGCGCCACCCTGGCCGGCGCCCGTCACCGGCAGCTCCCTGCAACTCATTGACCCGAGCCAGGACAACTGGCGGCCCGGCAACTGGACCCTTGTCCAAACCAATCAGGGCGCGTCCGCTCTGAAATGGGTTTTTGTCACCGCCAACATCCAGGCCACCGCCACCTCCACCTTCTATCTTTACCTTACCGCGCCGGGGGATCTCTACCTCGACGACCTCCAGCTCCTGGATGCGCAAGGCGTCAACACGCTCGCGGACGGCGATTTCGAGTCGCCCCTAGCGGCGGCTTGGAGCCTGTCTCCGAACTTCACCAATTCGGCCTTGAGCACGACGATCAAGCATTCCGGCAGTTCCAGCCTGCACCTGGTCGCCTCCGCCGCAGGCACGGGCAGCGGGAACGCCGTTGATCAAGTTATCCAGCCGCCCTTGACGCCGGGCCAAACTTACACCCTCAGTTTCTGGTATCTGCAAAATGCGAGTCCCGGTGCGCCCAGTCTGGTGGTGCGCCTTGCCTCCTCAAGCAACCCCATCACCATCAACCCGGCCCCGCCTTCGCCGCCGGTCCAAGCCCAGTCAACGCCCGGCACCGCCAATAGCGTGGCCACCCCGCTGTCGGTTTTCCCGCCCTTGTGGATCAACGAGCTGCAAGCCGAGAATCTCACGGGCATCACCAACAATGCGGGCCAGCGCGTTCCCTGGATCGAGCTTTACAATCCGGGCACCAGTACGGTCTCGCTCGCCGGTTTCTATCTCGCCAACGACTATGCGAACCTCAGCCAGTGGGCCTTCCCGCTCAGCGCGGTCATCAATCCCGGCCAGTTCCAGGTCATCTTCGCTGATGGCCAGCCCGCGTTAACCACCTCCAACGAGTTGCACACCAGCTTCACCCTGGCCGCCGGCAGCGGCTCCGTGGTTCTCACCCGCTACTCCAGCGGCCAGCTCCAGGTGCTCGATTACGTGGACTACGCCAACCTTGCCCCCAACTATTCCTATGGCTCGTTCCCCGATGCCCAGTCCTTCGCGCGCCAGGAATTCCTCTTCCCCACTCCCGGCGGCACCAACAACCCCGGCACCGCCGGCTCCTTCATCGCTTACACCCAGCCGGGCTCCGTCTATGCTCAGGACTTCAACTCCCTCCCGAATCCCGGCCTCGTTTCCGTCAATACCGCGAACCCGGTGACCATTAACGGCATTACCTACTCCCTGCCTGATCCCTTCGACTTCGCCCTGCCGCCCGCGGCGAGCGGCCAAGGCGGCGGCCTCGGATTGCCCGCTTTGGCCGGCTGGTTTGGCCTCGCAGACCCGAACGCCAGTGTCGGCGCCCGCTTTGGGGCCACGGACGGCGATCAGACCACCGGCGGCGTCATCAGTTTCGGCCAGCCCAACAGCACCAATCGGGCGCTCGGCTTGCTCGCCACCAGCAGCACTGGCTTTACCGCCTTTGGCGCGCGGCTCCTCAATGCCACCACCAGCACTCTGGACCACATCAGCCTCCAGCTCACCGGCGAGTTGTGGCGGCAGTCAGACAAACCCAAGGTGCTCGAGTGCTATTACCTGGTGGATCCCACAGCCACCAACCTCTTTTCCACCAACATGACCTCGCTGCTGCCAAGCTTGAACGTGGCCTTCCCCACCGACCCGGGGGACGTTGGCGGTGTGGCGGTGGATGGCACCCTGCCCGCCAACCAGGTCACTCTCAGTCTGACCGGCCAGGCCATCACCAACTGGCCGCCGGGCGCGGCCTTGTGGCTCTCCTGGGAAATGACCGACCCGTCTGGAAAAGCCCAAGGCTTCGCTATAGATAATCTCAGCTTCTCGGCCTGGGGCGCGCCCGTGTTGACCCCCGTGCCACTGACCCCCCACGTGGCAGGCAGCAGCCTGGTTCTTGCCTGGGCCTCGTTCACAGGCCAGTCGTATCAGATCCAATTTAAGAACGACCTGAGTGACCCGTCCTGGCAACCTTTGGGCGACCTCATCCTCGGAACGGGTAGCCCAATTTCGGTTACCAACGACCTCTCCGCCCCAACCCAACGGTATTTTCGGCTGAGCATCGTGCCTGCGCCATAGGAAACGGAAGCCGTCCCGGCGATGGGTCTTTCCTAACGATTGCCCGAAAAGCTCCGATTCCGGAGCCTGGTTGCGCCCTTGTAGGCCAAGGCCAAGCAAGAGACGTAGGTCTGCATTTGGTCCTTTCCCCCGCCCGGCGGCAGCCTTATGTTCCATTATTCGGAGTTCTGCTCCCCGGCAACCCGATTCGCCGGCTGGCCGCTCGACGACGAGAGCCAGGCTGAAATCCAGACTGTAGCCATGCAACCATTGCCAACTGTCCTGCTCAAGCCAGGCGAAGCCGACCGGATCCTGGCAGGCCATCCGTGGATCTATCGTGGCTCCGTCCTCCGGCTCACCCAGCCCGCAGCCGACGGCGCCCTCGTCCAGGTTAAGGACCACCGCCAGCGTTTCCTGGGCACCGGCTTCTATAACTCGAAGTCAAAGATCAATGTCCGCGTCCTCGCGCCGGACCGGATCGAGCTTAACCAGGCGTTCTTTGAAGAGCGCATTCGCACGGCCCTCGCGGTCCGGCAACGGCACTTGCCCAGCGCGACCTCATTCCGTGTTGTCAACGCCGAGAGCGATTCCCTCAGCGGCCTGATCGTGGACAAATACGAGGATGTGCTGGTCGTCCAGACCTCGTCCCTGGGAATGGACCAGCGGAAGCCGTTGATCCTGGCGGCGCTGCAAGCGCTTTTCTCTCCGCGCGCCATCGTCGAGCGCAACGAGGTGGCCTCGCGCAAGTTCGAAGGGCTGCCGGACGCCAACGGCCTCGTGGCGGGGACACTCGATGGCCCCGTCTCGATCAACCTGAATGGGGTGCGCTTCGAGGTGGATGTGCTCGGCGGCCACAAGACTGGTCTGTATCTCGACCAGCAGGTAAACTACCAGCGCGTCGCCGACCTGGCAAAAGACGCCCAGGTGTTGGACTGCTTCAGCTTCCTAGGCGGGTTCGGCCTGCACGCCGTCCGCGCCGGCGCCGCGCACGCGCACTTGCTCGACCAAAGCGCGGAGGCCGTCGCCGCCGCCACGCGCAATGCCGCCGCCAACGGTCTGGCGGAGAAATGCTCGGCGGAAGTAGCGAACGTCTTCGACTGGCTCAAGGCGCAGACCCTAACCCAGCCCCACGAGAAGATTGTGCCGCGTTGGGACTTGGTCGTGCTCGACCCGCCCTCCTTCACGCGCAACCGTGCCTCGGTCCCCGACGCCCTGCGCGGTTACAAGGAAATCCATCTGCGGGCGTTGAAGCTGCTTAAGGCGGGAGGGGCCCTGGCGACGTTTTGCTGCTCGCACCACGTGGATGCCCGGTTGTTCCGGGACACCGTTCTTTCCGCCGCGTTCGATGCCCGGCGCATCCTGCGCCAGGTAGCGACCTACTCCCAGTCCCCCGACCACCCGATTATCCCGATGATCCCGGAGACGGAGTATCTGAAGGGCTTTGCCTTCGAGGTGGTGCGGTAGCAGCCCCTGCCCCCCCCGTGACACACTGACGCTCTGGCGGCACCAGCCTGCCCAGGCCCGTCCTGTCCTGCGGTGGAATCCGCTACTTCTTGGCCTTCTTCTTGTCGCTCTTATCAGCCTTCTGTTCGTCTGTTTTGAGCGTCTCCGCAGGAGCGCCAGCGTTGAGCTGGGACAGGACAGCCTCAGTAATATCGTTTTCGTTGTTGGAGTACAAAACGATCGGGGTGTTGTTGGCGCTCTCGGCCACCGTGTCGAAAACCAATGCATACCCTGCGGCCTTCGCCTTGCCATTAACAGTAGTGCGGATTTCTTCAAGGATGCTGTCTCGCATGCGCTTTTTCTGCTCATCCAAAGTGGTACGGGCCTGCCGCTCGTACTGCGTGATCGCGTCTTCGGAGTCCTTGATTTGCTTGAACTTGTCTTCGGCCGACTTCTTGCGCTTGTCCCGTTCCTCGAGCGAGAGGGTTTGGTTGTTGGCCTCGGTGAGCAGCGTTTGGTAGTCGTCCTTGGCCTTTTTCCAGTCGTCGAGCATGCTCTTGTGCTCTTTCTCAATGTCCGCGGCTCGATCCTTCAGGGCCACGTCAGCCTGCTTTGTCTTCCAGTAGTTATCGAACACCTTGCGCAAATCAACCGTGGCAATGCGACCCTGGCCCCAGGCCGGTGCGCTGGTCAGGAAGACCAATAGCAGCGCCGGGACAATTTTGCGTAACAGACTTTTCATTATGAATAGAGCTAATCAGAATATGTGATCGCCGCCAACCCAAAACTGCGGGCGGCCGTTGGTGCCTTTACCAAGCTACAGACAGCGCAGCGCCCGGGACGTTCATCGGTTGGCATCCCGGGTTAGAAAGGACGCTCCCAGCCCACGGTAAATTGGAACTTACCGGCGGCACTGCTGTATTGATCATGGCGGATGGGGATGCCGTAGTCGAGCCGGAGGGGACCGATAGGGAGGTTGAGGCGCAGGCCGATACCATAGTCGTCGCTATACTCGCTGAGGTTCGCGTCATACGGAGCGCCGCCCACGCTGCCAATGTCGTAAAAGAAGGCGACACGCACACCAACGCCGTGCTCCTGCTCGAAGATCGGAATGCTGTACTCCGCCGAGCCGAACCAATACGTGTCACCGCCAATGGGTTCGTTATCTGGGATATTCGGCACCTGCCGCGGGCTGACGTAGCGATACTTGAAGCCCCGCAAGGAATTGGGTCCGCCCAAAAAATAGCGCTCGAAGAACGGCACATCTGACGCTCTGCCAAACTCGTCAACCACACCCGCGACGCCCCCCAACTCCAGAACATGCCCGGGGCTCAGTCCGCGGAAATAATGCGCGGTGTGCGCTTCCAGCCGGTAAAAGCTGTAGCTGCCGCCCAGCGGGCCCCCCGTGACCTGGGCAATCAGCTCGGTGCGCTGCCCTTTGTTGGGCAACTGCACGCTGTTGCGCGTGTCGTAAGCCAGTGAAGTTCCCGCCGTGGACAGAATGTGGTAGCCCAGCGCGTCGGTTATCGCCGTCGGCACGTTGCTCTTATCGCTGTTAACTCCGCTGGACAAAGCGATGCCCACATCCTCCACAGTGTAATTGACACCTCCCCGCAGAAAATCACTCCCCAAAGCGCGCTGAAGGCTGACTTTGGTCCCCATGTCAGTCTCGGTATAAATCTCATTGGGGCTCAGGAAGGCATAATCACGATAGAACAGATCCAAACCGAATTGCAGTTTGCGCCCCAGGAACCACGGCTCGATGAACGTCATCTCGTAATCCTGACGCTCGGTGCCGACCGTCAGCCTCAATCGGAACTTCTGGCCGCCGCCGCGGAACCAGGGCGCCTGAAAGTTGCCCTCGTTGTACTCGGCGATGCCGACGAGCGAATCCACTGTGCTGAACCCCGCCCCCAGTGACACGTGGCCCGTTGTCTTTTCATCCACGTCCACCACCAGGTCCTTGCGATCAGGACTGATCGTCGTGGGCTCCGGTCGCGTGTCCACCCGCCCGAAATAGCCCAAACCTTCCAGCCGTTGCTTGCTGAGTTTGACGCGAACCATGTCGAAGACTTCTCCCGGCGAAACCGCCAGCTCGCGCCGGATGACTTTGTCCTTGGTCCGCACGTTGCCCTTGATCTCGATTCTCTCAATGTAGGATTTCTGCCCTTCGTCAATCTGGAACTCCAGGTCCATGGTGCCGGTCTCCGTGTTCGGAATTCGTTCCAGCCTCAAGTGGCCGGAAGAGGCGGTAACGTCAATATAACCTTTGGCCCCGTAAAAGTCCTCCATCGCTTCGGTGTCCTTGGTTACGCCCCCGGGAGTAAAGATTTGGCCGACGTCCATGGGCAATCCGTTGGCCCCGATCTTGGTCTTGCTCCGGCTCTGCGCGTGCGCCGCCCGCAAGCCCTGGGCAATCTCGGCCACGGTGAACAATTTGTTGCCGGTGAATTTAACCGACCCCACCTTGTATTGGGTGCCCTCGTAGAGAATAAACCGGACAATCAAGGTCCGGGGCGTCGGATTCACGAACTGGACGTCCTTGATCTCGAAGTCAATGTACCCTTTGTCGCGATAGAGCTCCGTCAGCTTGTCCTTGTCCTCCTCGAACTGCTCGTCTTTTAATACCCCGCTGCCCGTGAGCCAGGAAAACATCCAATGCTTCCGGGTCTTGATGGTCTTCCGGAGCTTCTTCAGCGGAAATGCCTTTGCGCCCGGGAAGTCCACCTCGAGGATCTTGATCTTGGGACTCTCGGCGATCTCGAAGGTAACGGTGCCCCGGCCCGCCGTCTCGTCAATGTTCAGCACGTATTTGACCTGCGTCCGCTGGTAACCCTTCTTCTGGTACAGCTTCTGGAGGTCCTGCGTGTCGGTAAACAGCTTTCGTTCATCCAGCGGCTCGTCAACCTTCGAGGAAATCTTCTTGCGCAGCTTGGCCGACTTGAACTTGGTGTTCCCCTGGAACTTGATCTCCGTCAGGCGCGGCTTGCCCTGGACCTTGTAAGTGATCACCACACCGTCGGGCGTGTTATCGGCGACCACCTGGATGTTGTAGAAAAAGCCTGTCGCGTAAAGGCTCCGCACGTCGTCATCCACCGCTGCGCGCAGATAGAGGTCCCCCACCTTGACCCGCAGATTGGCGCGAATCAGCTCGTCACTGGCCGCGGGGGGGCCGATGTGCTTGATCTCAATGCGATAAACCTTGAGCGGGGCAAACTGCGCCCCGCCCGCCGGCAAGCAGGCAAGCAGCAACAACAGCCCGACCCCCCACAGGCTCAGGCGCTTCGCCGGCTCACCCCCCCCGGTTAGCAGGGCGGCCTTCGCGTGTTCCATCTTGCTCATTAAGGTTTGCTTCGATTCCCGGATCCCAGACGTCAATTGGGCACGTCTTCGTCGCTGACTTTGGACGCGCTTTCGAACCGTGTATAGGATTTCAAAAACGTCAAATTCACATCCCCCGTCGGGCCATTGCGTTGCTTGGCAATCAACAGGTTCACCGGTACCGCATCCTGCTCCGCCGACCCGGCGCTGTCCTCGTCATCGCTGCTCGGCGTATAAAGCAGACCGACCACGTCCGCATCCTGTTCAATCGCGCCCGATTCCCTCAGATCCGACAGCCGCGGCTTGCGGTTCTTTTCCCGTTCCAGTTCGCGGTTCAACTGGCTCAAGACAATGACCGGAACGTTCAGTTCCTTGGCCAGAGACTTGATGCCGCTGGAGATATCCGCTATCTCCTGCTGCCGGTTCTCCGCACGGCGGGCAGTAGAATGCAGCAGTTGCAGGTAGTCAACTACGAAAAGCTTAATCCCGTATTGCTGGGACATGCGGCGCGCCTTGGCCCGCAGTTGGAGGATCGAAAGGGCCGAGGAATCGTCTATGAACAGAGGGGCGTTCGCCAGCTTCCCGGCGGCCCCCGTAAGTTTGGGGAAATCGCGCTCCGCCAAAAACCCCTCGCGCACATTGCGCAGGTTCACCCGCGAACGCGAGCAGAGCATGCGCAGGACCAGCGATTCCGAGGTCATCTCCAGGCTGAACACCCCCACCGGAAGCCGCTGCTCAATCGAGACATATTCGGCGATGTTCATTGCCAGCGAGGTCTTGCCCATGCTTGGCCGCGCCGCAATGACCACCATCTCCCCGCCGTGCAGCCCGCTCGTCATCTTGTCCAGGTCCGTGAAGCCCGTCCCTACGCCAGTCAATACTCCCTGGCGTTGGTGGAAATCCTCAATGGTGTTGATGGCCTTCTTGACCAACTCCTTGATCGTGGTGGTCTGGCTCTGCACCCGTGATTCGCTGATCCGCAGGATGTCGCGCTCCACCTCATCCATGAGCGCATCAACTTCCCCTTCGTAATCATAGACCCGGCCGACCACTTCGGTGCAGGTCTGGATCATCCGCCGCAGCAGGAATTTCTCCTGCACGATGTCCAGGTAATAACTGAGGTTGGCGGCAGAGGGGACCGTATCCGGCAGCGCCGCAAGATAGGCGATGCCGCCCACCTCCTCCAGCAGTTGCTTGTTCTTCAGCCGCTGCTGCAAGGTGATGACGTCAATCGCCTCGCGGCTGTCGAACATCTCCACCAGCGTGCTAAAAATCGTCTGGTGGCGCAGGTCGTAAAACACTTCCGTGCCGCTTTTGAACTTCTCGATGCATTCGCCCATGCATTCGTTCGGAGAAAGCAGCACGCACCCGAGGACTCCCTGCTCGGCCTCCGGGGAATGGGGCGGCAAACGGTCCACCTTCGTGCCCCCGGCCGGCGCCTGCCTTCTGCGCGGGGTACGTTTCAAATCTGGCGGCGCGCTCGCGCCTTCAGCAACCGAATCAATCATGGCAGCACCAAACGAAATCTCTCTGTCTCTCGCAAACCAGACTTATTGAATCTTGGTCACAGGTTCTTCACAAGGATTAACTGGAGCCGAATTGAAGGCCGCCGCGTTCTGGACATCGCTGCGTTCCGGCGTCATCCAGAAAGCCAGGGCCGTTGGAAGCAATTGACCCGCAAGGTAATCCGCTCCATTCTGTCCGGAGACTTGAACCCACTGACTCCTGATCGGGCCACGCGCGACGAGAATTACGACCCGCGCTACCTGGGCTATTTCGAGTCCTTCGGCCAGGGCCTATTCTTCGAGGCGCACGAGGCGTTGGAAGCGCTTTGGTTGCCGCAACGGCAAGGCACCAACGGCCCCTTCTACAAAGGGCTGATCCAGCTCGCGGGCGCCTTTGTCCATTGGCAAAAGAACCGGCCGGAGCCCGCAGTGGCGCTGTTTGGGCTGGCGCGAGCCAACCTGAGGAAGTATCCGGCCACACCCATCAGGGGCTGATTGTCGAGCGCGTGCTGGCGATGATCGAGGACGGTCTGCGCCAACTGACCGCGGCTGCTCCCGGGGCCTGCCCGCCTGTACCCGCCAGTTGGTGCCGTCTGCTGACGCAGGGGTGCCGGGTGACTAGCTCAAAGGAAGCGGCGGATGTGTAACCGAGGAGTAACCGACGTGCAACCGAGGGGTAACCGAAATAGAACTGAATTGGAACCGAGATGGAACCGAAATGCAACGGACCCCCTGGCTACCTCCTCCAGTGTATCCCCATAGCTTCACGCGCGATTCGCTCCAACGGTAGGACGGCCTGCCGGGACGGCCAGCCTCGCATCGAGTCGCCTGCACCCGGCCAATCATCGGATGTTGGGTGTTGGAGATTGGGTGTTGGATGTTCCCTGGGCCAACGGCTCCACGACCCGACGATGGACTTGCCTTGAAAGGCCCAGCACCAGACCCGCGACGATGGTGACGCTGCCCAGGAGCTGCCCCCAGTGGAGCCTCTCGCCGACCCAAAGCGCGGCGATGGCCACCCCGAAGACCGATTGGGCGAAGATCGTCAACGCCGCCACATTCACGGGGCATTCGCGGATGACGATGAACCAGACGCTGTATCCGATGGCCGTGCAGATGACCGCCAGCCCGAGTAGCAGACACCAGGCCTGCGGTGGCAGCGTCGTCGCAATCCGGAGTGTCTCCCGCCCGTCAATCAGCAGGTTGACGGCCGTGCCGGCCACAAGTGCCAGCGTCAGCATCTTGATCGCGCTGGCGCGCGTCACGATTGGCTTGCCGATGACCGAGGCCGCCGCCTCGCACACAAACGACGACACGAAGATGAGGCTCGGCGCCAGGCCCGTCCATTGAAAGTCTTTGCGCCACACGCCGTGCAGCAAGGCCACCCCGCACATGCCCAGCGCGAACCCCGCCAGCCGCCGGGGGCCAATACGCTCCCGCAGGAACGCTGCCGCCGCCACGGAAGTGATGAGCGGCTCGATCGCCATGAGCACGGAGGAATTGCCGGCGGTGCCCAGGTAGTTCCCGAAGACCTGCAACCGCTGCCCGAGCACCGTCATTACCACCCCCAAGACACACGTGTTGAGCAAGTCGCGCCCCCGGGGTGCGGTCCCCGGCAGCCACGGCCAGGCCAGGAGCAGGCAAAAAGCAGCCAACCCGAAGCGAAGGGTCACAACGCCACCCGTCGGCAGCCCAGGCCCGATGATCTTGTAGGCGGAGTACACTCCCGCCCAGAAGAAGTTCATCACCAACAGAATAATTAAATACGACGGCTTCATGCGCGTCCAAGTAAGGGTGAACAGAATCGTTTTGCCTTGAAAGTGGCAAGCTCCGTTTGGGCGGGCGCCTCGCGAACGGAACGGAGGGCCGGCATATTGCCGGCTTATGCGGCTCGAACAGTCTAAGCCGGCAACATGCCGGCGCTCCGGTCTCGCGGGTGTGAAATATCCAGGCTAGGACCAATGCCTTTCGCAAATTCATGGCTGGACGAATGTGAAACTGACCGGGCCTTCGATGTATTCGTTTTTCATCAGCCGTGGCCAACCGCTGACGGGCTGACGAACCTTGCGCGGGCAGGAGCGGGTG
>Ga0326728_10006855_pt1 | contig 30127 bp, 26 predicted proteins | sample MB3enrmetagenome_FD_207602 | JGI IMG/M metagenome (GOLD analysis project Ga0326728, IMG submission 207602) | Lab enriched peat soil microbial communities from McLean, Ithaca, NY, United States - MB31MN | ecosystem: Environmental > Terrestrial > Soil > Wetlands > Peat | place: USA: New York...
GCGGATGATGGGCTATCTGCCGGGGACCTTGACGACGATCGCGCAGACCCTGGACGCCGACGACGTGATCGGTTACAAGATCCGTCCGGGCGCGTGGTACGAACTCCCGCAACACCTGTCGGTCAAGTACCGCGATTCGGGCCGGCTGTTTCGCGACACGGTCTGTTCGCTGCCCGGCGCCGGCAGCGTGGGCAACGATGAGAAGGCCATCGAGATCGATCTGCCGATGGTGACGGACCTGCTCACGGCTCGCGTGATCGGGTTGCGGATGATGGCGCTGGAGCAGTTGCCGAAGAAGCCAGATACGCTCATTTGCGGACGCGGGGCGTTCCCGATCCAGTTCGGCGACATCATCGCCCTCAACAATCCGCGGATCGGCACGTTGCCGGCCTCATTTAATTATCAGCCCGGCAGTCCGCTCGTGGTGCTGGCCGTGCGCGAACACGGTCCCGGTGACGAAACGATCGAGCTGGATGTCGCGCCCGACGTGTTCGGGTATCTGCCGGTGAATTCCACGGCCACCGGCGGCGGAGGCGGCGGTATCCCGGCCGGGCCGGCGGAGCCGTATTACGCGATCTCGGTCCAGGGCGCATTCGAGTTCCCGTACGACTGGGACCCGTCCGTCAGCCGGTTGTTCTGCCTGTTCGCGGCCAGAACCGATCCCGATGCGCAAGGGTTCACGCTCTGGGCCTCGGATGAAAATCCGCCCGTGGATTACTCCGAACGCGATACCGACGCGCTGTTCTGCGCGGGTGGCACGATCCAGGGGTTCAATGCGCCGCGGTTCACGATGGACCGCACCGCGACGATTCAATTCACCGCGGCGAGCCAGGACATCGATGCCTGGCAGAGCGTGTCCGACACCGGCTGGTTCGGTTATCAATTTCTCGTGCTGCTGGGCGGCAGTGGGCTGGCGCTGCTCTACGCCGCAAAGAACCTCAATTACCTCGGTGACAACCAGTGGGAGATCGAGGGACTGTGGGGACCGCTCAGCGACACGATCGGCGGGACGGTGGGAACCGACGTCTGGGTGTTCGCCCTGCAGCCGCCCTACGACGTGCCGGCGCAGCCCAGCGAGGTCATCGGCGTCACGATCAGTTTCAAGGGCATACCGTTTGGCAGCCGATTGAGCCCGACGCTGTCCGCGGCGACGGCGGCGCCGGTGACCGTCGCCGGCCGCTCGGCTTGTCCGCGCGCACCGGTCAATCCCAACGCGAACGGCCGCGGCGCGAACATGTTCCCCTCCTACGGAGGGGCAGGGGTGGGTAATGACATCGCACTCGCGTGGGACCTGTGCAATCGCGGGTTCGGTTTTGGACAGGAGACGAACCCGTGCGAGTTCGATCCGGGCATCCAGAGTGAGGTTGCGCAATGCCAGGTGGACGTCGTGGTCGGGGGCACGGTGGTCAAGACGTACACCGTCAGCACGCGCGAGTTTGGCGGCACGGGCATCACATCAGGCACCATCACGGCGCAGACGTTTCCCATATCGAGCACCGCGACCCTGCAGCCCGGCGACCGCATCAGTGTCGTGCGCGCCGCCGATCCCGCCGGCACGGAGTGGTTCGGACGCGTCGCCACGATCAGCGGCAACCAGGTCACGCTCGTCAGCCCGTTGTGCGTCATCCCGAGCGCCGGCGATACCTTCAACCGCTACGAGTCCTGCGGGTTCGTTTACACCGCCGCGCAGAACCTGGCTGACAACGGCTCGCTCCCGTCCGCGATCACGTTCAACATCTACGGCTACCTGAACGGCCTGCGTTCCCTGCAGCCGGCAACCATTACGGTGACAAAAACATGAACACGAATTTCCACGCTGTAGCCGCGGGCTTTAGCCCGCGTTCGACGGCGCGCACCTTAAAAGGTGCGGCTACAAACCGCATGAGGAGCCCGGCATGAGCACACTCATCAATGGCACCGAAGCCGAGCGCCGCAACGGCGCGAGACGCGGCCACGTCGTATCCCCGGCCGCAAACGCAGTCCGAGGTGATCAATGAGCACTCTTGTAAATGGCACCGAAGCCGAGCGCCGCAACGGCGCAAGACGCGGCCACGTCGTATCCCCGGCCGCAAACGCAGTCCGAGGTGATCAATGAGTACTCTTGTAAATGGCACCGAGGACCTGGTCGGGCAAAACCTGACGCCGGCCGCGGCGTATGCGGTGGTGAACACCGCGCTGCAGAAGATCGCCCAGATGCAGGTGTATCCGCAGGACTGCCGATTCCCCGGCTCGGCCCACGCGAATGATATTCGCGACCCGCACGCGATCCCGTTCCAGCGCCAGCTCGTGCAGGCGGAGATCATCGTCAATGGCGATGCGCCGAGCGGCGGCTCGCTGGTGGTGCAGCTGTTGTTCGGCGGCGTGGCGCAGACACCCACGCTAAGCCTGAACGCGGGCCAAACCTACGTGTTGATCAATCTATCGAGCGACAATCTGGTCGTCGCCGCCAGCCAGGCGTGCGCGGTGGAAATCGTCACCCCGAGCGGGGCGAGCGATGTGGTAGTGAAACTCCTCTTCCAATTGGTGATCCCATGAAACGCATCCTGATTCTCTGTTTGCTGTTTGTCATCCCGAGCTTGTCGAGGGATCTCTTCGCCGCGAATGATTACAACTGGCGGATCATCGTCGCGCCGCAGACAGGCGACGTCGAGCAGGTTGTGCTCGATCCGTCGCAATGGTCGCTGACGCTGACGAATTTCCCGACCGGCGTGCGCCGGGCCACGCTGGAATTCACCGGCTCGGGCGGCAGCTACACGCAAACGGTGGTACAGGCGGCGGGATCGGGCTGCATCGACGTGACCTACATCTCGGGATCAGCCACGTACATCATCGGCGTCGATACCAATTGCCTGGTCAACGCGGGACTCGCCAACACGGGCGATCTGACCACGCTGTCCAACTACCTCGCCAGCGCGTTCGCGGGCAGCGGCGTGACGAATGGCCTGGCGACCGTCGTCTTCGTCGACAACCTCAGCAACTATCTCGCGGGCGTGATCGCATCGAGCGGTTCGGTGCTGGTGCCGGAGCGGGGTGTGCTCTTCACGGCGCAAGGCGCGGGCACCAACGGCATCGGCGCGGATTTCTCGCTCGTGGTCTCCAACCAAATGACGGGCGTGCAGCTCAACGGCGGTCCGGTGGTGTCGACAGGCGACACGACGGACTTCTACCCGCTCGCCAGCAATCCGGCCGGATATCTCACGTCGGTCGGCGGGTACACGAACGGGAACGTGGTCGCGCCTGGCTACATGATCACGATGGCTTCAGCCGGCGCGAACACGCAGATCGTCGGCGCGACTTCCAGCACCGTCAACATGCAGAGCAACAACACGTATGCGACGGGCACGACGCAGTACCTGTATCACCTCAACGTCGGAGGCAGCGAAACCGTCAGCAACAATTTGACCGTGCTGGAGCAGATCATGGACAGCGGCTCGCTCACTGTCAGTTCGGGCGGCACGATCAACGGCGGTCTGCTCGTCAATGGCGGCGAGATCGTCAACGGGACGGCAACACTCAGCGGCAACGCCACGGTCGGCACCAATCTCACAGTCGGCGGGAATGCCTCCATCGGCGGTTCATTGACGAGCGGGAACCTGGCAGGCGGGACCGGGTATCTCGCGGCGAATCTGTCCGGGTTGCTCGGCACGAACCAAATCACGTGGCCGCTGGCGGGAAACTCCGGCACGTTCGGCGCGGCGAACACGTTCATCGTGTTGCACCTCAACAACGGCGTGATCGACTCCATCGCGACGGCGACGGGACCGGCGTCGGGTGTCTCAACGAACGCCGTCAGCGCGATCGAGAATGCCAACAACGGCACCTGGTGGAACAACGTGCTCGCGCTGATCTTCACGAATTTCAGCGACATCGGCGTCAACGGCCAGACGAACATTGTCGGGTTCAACAACGCGCCATTCGAGACGGTGCAGTTATTCCAGGGCGGCACCAATTTCACCGTCCACGGCGCGACGCTGTCGTTCACCAACGCCAATAGTCAGGGTGGGACGATCTCGCTGAATTCCAGCGGGACGTTGACGGTTGGGGGCATAATCAGCAATCTCACATCGGGCACGCTGAACGTGACAAACTCGCTGACCTACGACCACACGACAGCCAACAACAGCAGCGGTTCGGGCACGCTGACCCAAAATAGCGCGGGCGGAGACTTCTACATGGTCCTGTCGACGAACCAACAGGGACAGGCGGTGCGCTTTTATGGATTTTACAAAGGCGTGAGCAGGTACTTCAAGTCCGACTCGGCGGATTTCTTCTTCCTCGATGAGCTGGGCGTCAGTGACGCCTCCAGCGTAATGCGGGGATGGGAACAGAATTTATTGTACTCGGGCGCCACTCCCGGATGGGTATTTAACATGCAGAACGCCTACGAGGAGTTCTGCTTGGGCCAGATGAACACGGCGTTTTGGGGCGGGGGATATGGCTATGTTGGCTCAAGTTCGCGGCTCATTGTCGATCAACTGAACTCGTCGGAAAACGACCACGCTTGGTACTGGGGAAACAACTCGAATTTCACTGAGGTCGCGGTGTTCGCGGGTGGCAGCGGCCCGGCGAGCGCGACGAGCGCGGTTCAAAATTCCGACTGGGTGACGATCGGCGCGACGCGATCCGGCGCGACAGGTCTTAAAGCTGCATATCTGACAGCAGCCAGCAACGAAGATTTTTTGGCCATCGGGGAATCGTACGGAATGTCCACCAACCCGAGCCTGTACGTCTACCAGTCAACCAACACACTTGATTCCAAGCAGTACCCTACCAACCGATTCGCGGGCTGGCTCTTCGGGCACAATGGCACATTCGGTTCCGCGTACACCAACGTCATCGGGACGCTCTACCGCGATGACACCAATGGCCTATGGGCGGTGACCATTGACACGAATGGCATCGAGTGGGTCGGGCCGACGAATCAGCTCCGTCAGACCACAACGGGCTGCATACTTCAGGCCACAAACGAGTTTTGGAAGGTGGTCAACGGGGTGACGAACTGGTGGTACGTCGGCAACGCCGGAACGGGGACGGTGCCATGACCAGGCTAGAAGCTATGCCACCGGCCGGTGAGCTTCAGCCAGGCTATCGCGGCCAGCGCCACGATGCCCAGGGCGCCGCAGAACCACACGAACGCCAGCATCAGCTTGCGGACCATCGCATCTCGGTTCGTCGGCATTGGAGAAGTTTAGCCATTTTCTCGCTGCTGTCCATCGTGTTGTGCCTCCGCGCCGCGGCCTGGAGCGTGAAGGTCTCGACCAACTCGCCCGCGCAGAACTCCTTTTTCACCGTGGGGACGTTCACGTCGCCCAACGGCTTCGCCGAGATTCAGGCACCAAATGGCGCGACGATTGCCGCAGGCAGCGTTGTTACGATCACAAACGCGACGGCGGCGCTCAGCAACGGGACGCTGACGATTACCGCGGCCATCGCGCCCAACAGCCTGGCGCAGATCGCGGCAATGTCCGCGACGAATCTTCCAATCAAACTCAACCTGGTGGGACAATGACCCAGCTCATTCAACAATCTCGATCCGTGTTTCGACGCGTGGCCACCGTGGTGGTTTGCGTGTGTCTTAGTGCACTCGGCATCAGCCGAATGAGCTGGGGCCAAACCCTCCTCTCCTCGATCACGCTGACGGGCTGGATCGTGGTGACGAATCCCGCTCCACCCAGCGGCAGCACGAATTACGTCTATCCAGCAGGAGCGGTCTTCGTGAGCACGAACGGCACGCAGACCGCGCCGTACACGAACTGGCCGAGCGCCTTCACCAACTGGAACGCGGTGAGCGTGAATCCGGGGGGCACGGTGGTCGTCGGCGGCGGGACATACTCGCTCTCCAATTCATCGGCCTACGGCTATATCTCGCTCGTCGGCGGGACCAACGGCGCGCCGGTGACGTACATGATGGCGCAAGACAGCAGCCACAACGGGGCGGTGGTCATCAACGGCAGCGGGATCACGCCGAATGCTTTCATGTACGCGCCGTTCTGCACGCTCAATGGCTACAACTCGGCGATGCCGTCGAATCAGGGCTTGGTGGTCTCCAATTTCTTGGGAGACTCGTTCATCATCGGCGGCGGGACGAATTTCACGCTGGAGTACGCGGCGATCTACAATGCCATCCACGTGCTCGGCCCGCCGGTCGGGTTTCAGATGGCGTTCGTGACTCATTACCCACCAGCAAACATGACCGACGAGACGTCACCGGCGGCGGATTTCCAGGCAGTGATCCAGTTCGACAATTATAGCACGCCGACCAACACGGATTACCTCAGCAGCGCGTTCATCCACGATTGCTCCTTGTACGCCTACCGTTGGGAAACGAATTTCGGGTACGGTGACGTGATCGTGGAAGGCTCACCGCAGAACATGACGCTGTCGAATTGTTTCTTCGGGACGGTGCCAATCTACAATTACAGCGGGTGCAAACACCAGGAGGCGCTGCAACTGGCCAACCAGGGTTACACGCGGGTGATGGACTGCACGTTCCGCGACCTGAGTTATTGCGGGGTGTTCGATCAGCCCACGGGCGGCTGGAGCGGCGGCAACTTGCAATTCTTCAACAACGTCTTCGAGTACACCGACTCGAACTACACCAACGGCTGTTGCTCGATCCCAATCACGTTCGATGTCTCCGGCAACACCGGCGGCGTGGTGTCGAATGTGCTCATCGCCAACAACACGATGGCCGGCGGCAACAACGGGATCACGTGCAACGGCGCGGCTGCGCAGTGGACGAACTGCGTTTGCGTGAACAACCTCCTCGTCAACAATCAAGGCATCAATCTAAATGTGAGTGGCGGGAACTCAAACAACTGGGCGTCCCTCTATAACAAGATCGAGGGCTGGACAAGTTGCACCAATGGCGGTTACGCCGGCTACCCCTATGGCGCCGAAACGGTGCCGGGCCAATTTGGGAATGCCGCCGTGTTATGTGCGGCCGTCGCCATGATACCCGCCAATCTCGCCGGGCCGGCGACGGCCAACGCTGTCACGTTCGCCTCATACTCGGCGTGGTCCACAAACAACAATCTCGCCCCAGCCTCCAACGACACAGGGGCCATCGGCAACGGCACCAACTGGCCCGCAAGCATTTTCACGGCGGACATCGTCGGCAACCCGCGCACAAACTTCAACGGCCGCTGGACACTCGGCGCTTACCAATACTGAGTCACGCATGCGCTCACGGCCTCCCCTACTCCAACGCCGTGAGTCGGGGTTCCAGCCAGTCGGCGACCGCCTTTCCGGAGATGATGAGATGCGACAAACCCAGCGCGTTGTACGAGTCCAGCCACAGTCGGCAGCCGGATTCTCCCGCGCTGGCGTCCCCCTGATGAAACATGATCTCGACGAACTTCTTGTCCTGCAACTCAAACGCGCTGACCTCGATGTTCTTGTATTGTCCCGCGGACTGCTTTCCATTCCTCGAATCCGATGCGATGGTCTCGATCAACTGAGCGACCGCCAGCGCGTTGGTGGGCTCCACCTCACAAGCCGTCTCCATGTGATTCAGGCGGCATTGAATGCGGATCGTCGCCTTCCCCGGTTCGACGACACCGGACACAACGACCTCAACGCCTCCGATGCGGCTCTCGCACTCGCCAATCTTCGTCAGCAACCGGGTCGGCTGCGTCGGCCGCGCCGGCACGTTGGTCTGGGCCGCCGCCGTCCACACACCGCACAATAGAAAAACGCAATGCCGAATGGCCTGCTTCACTTCGTGTCTCCTCGCGCTTTGCACCCCGGGTCCGATGCACCGTCCGGGTCTGGCGCCGCCCCAGGTAAACAGCAGCTTCCATGCTCGCAACCCGCCGGCCGCCTGTCAAGGAATGGACGGTAGTCCCCGGTGCCGACTCACACCTACCAGGGCAACGGATCGCCCTTCAATTCCCGTTCCCAGAATGCGCGGATCGCCTGCACCAAATCGGGCTGCAACGTTGTGCCCGCCGCGGCGAAGTTGTCCTCCACCTGTTCGGGAGTCTTCGCGCCTGGAATCACCGTCGAGACTTCCGCGTGCGCCAGAACAAATCCCAATGCCGCGCGCGCCAGCGGCATCCCCGGTGGCAGCAACGTCGCAAATTGTTCCACCAACGCCGCCCGCCGTTCGATGATCTTCCGCGACCATCGCTCGCGCACGCCGCTGAATTGGCTGTCGGCCCGATACTTGCCGGACAACCAGCCCGAATCGAGCGGCACCTTCACAATCAGCCCGATGCCCGCCGCCTGTGCCACCCGAAACGCGGTCAGTGGTTCCTGATGGAACACGTTGAACAACACCTCGACCGCGCCGCACCGCGTGGTCTTCGCGACCGTCTCCAGCTCGCGACCGTGGTCGAGCGACACGCCGTACACGCGCAGCTTTCCTTCACTCTTGAGCTTCTCCAATTCCTCATACTGGGGCGCGCGTGCCCCATCCATGAGTTCCATCGGCGGATTGTGCAGCAGCAGGATATCGACATAATCGGTCTGCAACCGCCGCAGACTCGCCTCCAGGGACGCCCGAATTGCCGTCGGGTCGAAATTCGACGTGCCATCCGCTCCGTGGCCACACTTCGTGCAGATCCTGACGCGCGAGCGCACCGATTGGAGCGCCTCCCCGAGCAATTCCTCACTCCGCCCGTTCCCGTACCCCGGCGCCGTATCGAAGAAATCGCATCCCGCATCCAGCGCACAGTGGACCACCCGGTGAGCGTCATCGGTGCGGCACGTACCCCACGATGGATTCTGAAGTTGCCATCCGCCGAGACCAATCTCGCTGACCGATAAACCGGTTTTACCAAGCAACCGACGGGGTGTCGCTTTCATGGCATTGCCACTCTATTACAATGGATCGGTCGCGGCGACCCGGCAGGAAGCATTCCGGGAAATTACGCTTCGAGCGGGCCCAAACCACCGGATCTTTGTTGTCTTTGGCATCGGCTCTTCGCACGTGAACCGCGCCTCGACTTTCTTCTCCGTTAGGAGCGCAGGCTTTGTCGTGCCTGCCGACGGATCGCGCGGAGATGGCCGTAGCCGACGAGTTTGCGGCGCTGTTCATCCCAGAGGCGGAAGGTAAACGATTTGAAGCTGGAAACCAGCGTGATCGCCGGCACTGTGTGAAATAGCGGCTCCGCCTCGTGGCATCGTTCCAGATTGTAATTCGGAATCCGCGGGCTCAAGTGATGGATGTGATGAAACCCGATATTGCCGGAAAACCATTGCAGCACTTTCGGTAGTTTGTAGAACGAACTCCCCTGCAACGCCGCCGCGGTATAATCCCAGTCGTCACCCCGTTCCCAATAGACTCCTTCGAATTGATGCTGCACGTAAAACAGCCACACGCCCGCCGAGCCAGCCATCACCACCACCGAGAATTGAATGATCAGGTACGCCTTCCATCCGAACACCGCGCTCATGGCCACCGCCACGCTCAAGAGTGTCAGGTTCGTCCAATGCACCGAGTGCCGCTCACGGGCGGCAGTGCCATTGGTGGGAAACCGCTGATGGATGAGAAACAGGTACATCGGCGCCAGAACGAACAACACAAACGGATTCCGCGCCAGCCGATAGGCAAACCGCTTCCAGCGCGAGGATTCGAGATACTCCTGCACGGTCAACGTCCAGACGTCGCCGCGGCCCCGTCGATCCAGGTCTCCCGAGCTGGCGTGATGGACCGCATGTTCCCAACGCCACAGATAGTACGGCGTGAACGTGAGCACACCCGCGATGATCCCCCAAAAATCATTCGCTTTGCGTGATTTGAAAAAGGAACCATGGCCGCAGTCGTGAAAAATAATGAAGACGCGCACCAAGAACCCGGCCGCCAACAGCGCCAGCGGCACCGTCAGCCAATACGACACGGACAAACTACGGTACATCAAATACCAGAGGACGGCGTAGGGAACCACCGAGTTCACGATTTGCCACGTGCTGCGCCACACCGAGGGTTCCTGGTACTTGGCGACCACCTCTTTCCAGGGCATCGCGTTCGCTTGGCGTTCGCTCTCTGTATGAACCAATGGATCGATCATGTTTGTTCTTTCCGCGGGATTACCCGAAAATGTGCAAGCAGAACGACCTTCCCCCAGTTCCGCCAGCAACATAAGCATACGCCTTTATCGCGCTGTCGGCAACATACTAATCAGAAATATCATGCCTACCGGGCAAAACACGGGGTCGAACCGATACGTTTTACCGGCAGGAACAACACACCGGTGTCTTCAAGCGTGCGCAGGCAACTGGCGACCAGACCGCGCACGAGGGTTTTCACGGCTGACAGAACCAATCGAGGGTCGCCCACGCTGCGAACCACTGCTGGACCTGCGCGGCGGAACTCTTCGCGGCGCTGCTGCGGGGCTCCAGCAATACCGCACAAGCTTTTCCCAACGTCGCGCCCCGCTGCAACGCGCGCAAAACCTGAAACTGTTCGCGCGCCAATGTCTTGTAATACACCGAGCATTTCATCCGATGAACGGCAATGTATTGGCGCTGCGGCTTTAAGCCGCGAACGGTCAGTCGCACGGTGTGTCGTTGGTGAATCTCCACGGCGTTACTGGCCTCGCCGCGCAGGCGATCGTCGCCTTTCTTGGCGGCAAGGAGCAGGTCGTCGACGGGGTACTGGACTTCCAGCAGCGTGATGTAGGGCTGCAACCCAAGCCGGACCTTCGACGGGTTGCGGCCCAGCAGATCGTCCACGTGGACGACCGGTTTGGCGCCCTCGTCGAAGGCGACGATGTGGGCCCACTCCAATCGCACCATGTCCAGCGCCAGACGTTCGTGTGGCGCAATCCACTTTGGCTCGGCACGCAGGAATTTCTCCAGGCGACTGCCGAGATTGCGCAACGTGAAACACGCGGATGGATAGCGCGCGAGGTAGGCGCGGGCAAGGAGGTTGAATTTTCGCTCACCGATGACTGCGCGCAAGCCGGGATAATCGTCATAAAAACAATCGAGGATGCGGAACCAGTATTGCCGGTTGTAAATCTCGAGGCGCTCGAAGGACGTGAGGCGGTCGTTGCGTTTGATGATGGCGTTGGCGATGGGCGTGGACGTTTTCTGCATCCGATCACCGGGCGCGAGCGACCGCATGATCACGCCGGCCATGAGCGCTTGCAGTTCGCCGAGCTGTTTGGCCGAGCCGGCCCTAGGCGCGCGCCGCGCTGTGCTCGATCTCATGGATGAATTGGTTCGCTTTGAGCGCCTCACGGTGGACCTCGTCGAAGGACGGGATGCTGTCGTCCCACTCCAACAGCGTCGCGGTTTTGCCGACCAGTTTGGTGGCGCGGGCGTACAACTGCCACACCGGGTCGAGCACGGGATGATCGTGCGTATCGAGAATGTACTTCTTGAATTTGGAGTGGCCGGCGATGTGGATTTGCGCGACGCGATGGTGCGGGACGTTGTTGACGTAATCGTAGGGATTGAAATTGTGATTCTTCGACGACACGTAAATGTTATTCACGTCGAGCAGGACCCCGCAGTCCGCCTGCTCGACGACCTCGGTGAGGAATTCCCACTCGGTCATCTCCGATACGTGAAATTCCGCGTAGCTGCTGACGTTTTCGACGGCAATCGGGATCTCGAGAAAATCCCGCACGGCCCGGATCTTTTGTGCCGTGACCCTGGCCGCCACGAACGTGTACGGCATGGGCAACAAATCGTGCGTGTAGCGGCCATCGACGCTGCCCCAGCACAGGTGATCGGAAAGCCAGGGGGTCTTGGTGCGCTTGACCAACGTCTTCAGCCTCTTCAGGTGCTCGCGGTTGAGTTTGTCGGCGGAGCCGAAATACATCGACACGCCGTGCTGGACGACACGGTATTGTTCGAGAATCTGGTCAAGGACTTCCAGCGGACGTCCGCCATCGACCATGAAATTCTCCGAGATGATCTCAAACCAATCCACAACGGGCTTGCGCGTGAGGATGTGCTGGTAATGCGGCACGCGCAGGCCGATGCCGATACCGTAATCGGTGAATGCGTTGAATTGGTTGGCGGGCATGATGTGAATGGGGGGCGGCTCACGCCGCCCCCCACCAGAATCACATAGGGAGTCGGCTGACTAGCTCGACTTGTTGGTGTTGCAACCGCCCTTGCCTTTGCAGGAGTTCTGGCCGTTGCAGCCATTGTCCCCGCTCTTGCAGCCGCCCTGGCCCTTACAGCTATTCTGGCCTTTGCAGTTGTGCTTGCCGTTGCTGTTGGTGTCGTCCAACTGTCCCCAGCTCGTCAGGCTCGTGCCCCTCGTGGCTGTGGTGGGCTGCTGGCCGGCATACGTCCGCGCGACCGCGCCGGTCATCAAACCGGCGAGGGCTGCGCCTGCGACCAATGCTTTCGTGGTCCTCTTCATTCTGTCTCCTCTGGTTGGGTGTTTGGTTTGTTCTGGGCCACCGTCCCCGTCACGCCACGGGGAACGGCATTCCGTTTACACTGCGGAAAATGGTTTGCGGGAGGGATAGGCAGGAAAAGTGTGGTGCGGAGCGCCGACCGTTTTGGAACAAACGTCGTTTCATGGCTTGCACGGGCATCGTCACCGGTCTCCCAGCATATTCATAGGATGCTTGTCAGGTCGGTTGGTTCCATTCATTTTCGTAAAACTCCACCGTACCCAAGACTACGGTTTGAAAGCCGATTTGGATTTAACGAGGCAACGGTACGCCCGCCGTGCCTCCACGACCGTAACTCACGCCATCGTGAACACTAGCCGGGCACCGCCCCGAAAGCAAACCGAAACGACGCGATTCGGTTGCAATTACGCCTTTTTCTGGCCTCGAATTCGAGCGATCACCGCATCCAACGAGAAAACCCCCGGCCCGAATACCAGCACGATGATGGCTGTCAGCATGAAGAGAAACGGGGCGGCGGACACAAACGCGTCGGGATTGTTAAAGATCCCCTTGATCTTGTCGGAATCGGCGGTCACGTAGGCGATGATCATGGTGAAGATGAGCGGGACGGTGGCGATCCGCGACCCCAACCCAAGCAGCAAGAGCAACCCACCGAAACATTCGGTGCTGCCAGCGAGGACGGCGTTCAACTTCGGCATGGGAATATTAATACTGGCGAAGAAGCCGGCGGTCTTGTCCAGGTGCATCAGTTTGCCCTTGCCCGTGAGAAAAAACTGCCAGCCCCAATACAAGCGAATGATCAAGAGGAACGGCGATTGCAGTTTCGAGATCACACTCACCCATAACCGATAGAGTTTCGTCATAGAATCAGTGTCTCCTGTCCGACAATCCGCCCGAGTGACGACCAGCATACAGGCAGCGCGGGACAATTTCAACCGGTTAGAAAGGACTACAGGATTCCGGGAAGGGTTCCGTTTGGATCGACGGTAGTGAGGCGACTCTGAAATTCCTCGCGCAGGGTCTTGAGCTGGTTGGGGGCGAACTGCTGGCGAATCTTGAGGACTTCGGTGCGCGCGAGGAGATCGCAGCGCTCGTTCCACTCGTGGCCGGCGTGTCCCTTGAGCCATTTCCACGTGATGCGGTGCCGGGCGGATTCGGCGTCGAGTTCCTTCCAGAGATCCTGATTCTTGACGGGCTGTTTCGTCCTGGTTTTCCAGCCGAGGGATTTCCAGTTCTTGAGCCAGTCGGTGATGCCGTTGCGAACGTATTGGGAATCCGTGAAGAACTCGACTTCGCAAGGCTCCGGCAGCGCGCGCAGACCTCCGACAGCGGCCTGGAGTTCCATGCGGTTGTTGGTAGTGGCGGGCGTGCCGCCGCTGAGTTCCTGGTGACGATCCAGCCAGACAAGAATGGCCGCCCAGCCGCCCGGCCCGGGATTGCCCTCGCACGCGCCATCGGAATACAGTGTCACCTTTTTCATGAGGTTGTCAGGATGCACGCAGCGTAACACGAAGGATGCGAAGTGGACACGAAGAATACGAAGGGCACTCGGACGCGGGGTGGATGTGGGGAAGTGGTTTCCCATCTATAGAGAGGTCTGTGATTGACCTCATTTTCTGAGAAGTGTAGGTTTATCGCCCGTGAGCGCTCCTTTGGAGAGTGACCCGAGACTCCTGCCGGACCCCGCGATATGCCGTACGAGGCCGCTAGAGTTCTGCCTGCTGTTGGAGTGTCTGGTGCCCTTGCCGTCACAATGCAAATACGCCGTGCCATTCGGGGATCAATTCGCCTGCGTGAACCCCGATTACGATCACGAGCTGACCGGCGATGATGGTCCGGGATAGGACGCAGCGGGCGATGTGGAATGGTCGATGGATGGGTGCGGAAAACGGAAGATGGCTGGCCCCCTGCCCCATCGGGCCTACCAAATGTAGAAACGGTGTTGAGGCTCGCCCCCAAGACACGCTTGCGGTTCCCGCCCGCCAGCTATTGGATGAGCGTGTTAGATTTTGGATCGGTCCATCCGTTGTAGAAGACAGCGCGGTCGTCCGAGCTCAGGTCCGCGCAACCGGTTACCAGGAGTGCGGACGACACGAGCAGGAGCAGAAGACACATTCGCATGGCGAACACGGCGATGTTCTTTCCGTTTAACGATTGACGCATGTTGGCACCCTCTATCTATTTAGTAGACGCACGGGATGTGAACTTGGTTTCATCAAATTGCCACAGCCCGTGGCCGGTTTCCACCAATGGGGAGGTGAGGCGGGGTCGGTTGAGGACGGGACGAGGGGCCGAAATCAGGAGTCAGAATTCAGATGACAGAACACGGATGGGCGCAAAGACAGCGGCGTCCGGATCTCGAAATCGGGGTAAACTTCGCCCGCGTGTGACGGCGATCCAATGTTGCCGGGGTGAGACCTGTGCGCAAGACATAGTGCGCGTCGCGCCGATCCGGTCACTTCTCGCCTGACTGGGTTACCGTGAACATCTCACCGGCGATGGTCATCGTGCCCGTGAGAACGTTGGTGCTCGTGTTCGCCGGTATGGTGTACGTGACGGTTCCCTTGCCGGTGTCGTCGCTGACCGGCGTGATCGTGATCCAGCTATTCGTGGTGCTGGCCGTCCACGCGCAGTCGTTGAAGTTCGGGGTCACCTTCACGGTACCTCTGCCGCCGGCGGCCTTGAATTTCGCATGCTTCGGGCTGAGCTTGAACGTGCAGCCGCCGCCGTCCTGTTTGACGGTGAACGTCAGGCCCGCAATCGTCATCGTGCCGCTCAAGGTTCCAGTGTTTGTGTTGCCGGGGACAGTGTAATCGACCTTGCCGTTGCCCGTGCCGCTGGCGCCCTCGGTGATCGTGATAAACGGATCGTTGCTGACCGCCGTCCAATCGCAGGGAATCCCGTAAGACTCCACCTTCACCGTCTTGGAATCGCCCTTTGCCGGGAGTGTGATGCTCGTTGGGTTCAAGAGGAAGAAGCAGTCCAAGGAGGCGGCCTGGCTGACCGTGAACGTCTGCCCGGCAATCGTCATCGTGCCGGTGCGCACGATGTAGTCTGTGTTAGAAGCAACCGTGTAGCTGACGGTCCCGCCAATTGAGCCGGTGGTTTCCGACAGGATCGCAATCCAATCCGCACTGCTGCTCGCGGTCCAGACGCAGTCAAGCGCATCGGTCACGGTTACCGTGCCGTCGCCGCCGCCCGCGTCGAAGGACGCGTTGGTTGGCAGAATCGAGGAGCTGCAGAGGAAGTTGGCTACCAGAGTACCATCCCCTGTCGCCGTGAACGTGTAGTTTGACGACGTGCCAACCACCGCCCCGCCTTCCGTCCAGTTCACAAAGCTGTAGCCCTCACTGGGCGCGGCGGAAACCGTGACGCTCGATCCGCACGTCACCGAGCCGCCGCCGCTGGCGATGCCCCCCTCCACCGGTGAACTATCCGTGTTAATCAAGACATTAATCACTTGGGTGAAGTTGGCCACCAATGTCGCATTGGCGACCGCCGTGAAGGTGTAGTTCGGCGATGTACTCACGGAAACGCCGTTTTCAGTCCAATCGGAGAAATTATAGCACTGATTCGGCGTCGCGGTTACGGTGACATCCGCCCCGCAGTACACGGTGCCACCGCCGCTCGTGCTGCCACCGCCAGACGGAGCGGAACTCGTGGCAATCGTGTCCGCGCAGGTGAGGGCAGCGATCAGGCTGCCTCCGTTGGGCGTGCCCCAGCCGGTGCAGAGGTCGTAGCCGGCGACCGCGAAGAACTGATCGGGACTGCAGGTGGTGGTGTTATTGCCGGTGGTGATATCGTGGAATGCCGACGTGTAGTTCGCCCCCGTGCCGATCCTGTAGATGGCCGGGTTGAGAAAACCCACAGGGGGTTGACCGTACGCCGCGGCTTGCTGATTGACCAGGGCGATAAAGCCCGCCCACAGCGGCGTTGCAAAACTGGTGCCGACGCCTGTTTCCTGCTGGCCATTGTCGGCTTCGAAGGCAACGCTATCACCAACCATGGCAACATCCGGAATGTTCCGCATGGTCGTCGATCCCTGGTTGGCGGACATACTGATGCCCTGTTGATAACTCGGAATGGAGTAGCTGGTGCTGATCCCGCCGCTGCTGGCGGAACAGGTATCGCAGTTGTGGCGGGAACAACCGTCGTTCCAGACGGTTTCCGACACCCAATTGCCGCCCGGACCGGTAGTCGTCAACGTTGTCCCGCCGACTTGCGTGATATACGGGTCATCCGACGGAAACTCGGCGGCTGTCGATCCGGTATAGGCGCCGGTGTCTCCCGAAGCGTCGAAGAATGACTGTCCCTGTGCCGCCAGTTGCTGAAAGAGTTGGTCGACCGTCGCGTCGGGGCCATCAACGCCAAAGGACCAGGAACAACTGAGTTGCTGGGCCTGATTGTCCGAGGCCATTCGACTCAGGACGTCGTTCGCGAAGCCATTCGGGCCGGCTTCATAGACGATGACCTTGGATAGTCCCGGTGCCATGGAAATCGACATCTCGATGTCCAGGGCCACCTCGCCGTTGCCGCTGTTGGGACCGGTGGTCGGGACCCCGTTAAACCCATCCAGCAACACATTGTCCAAGGGGACGCTCGGCAATCCGGTCTGTGTCTCATACGTCGCAATATCGTTGGGATAGTAGCCATCAAACTCAACCAGTCCGACCACCTGGCGGGCACCGGTGAGATCGGTGACGCCCGGGAGATATGCGGCCCTGAAATCGTAACCCATGTACGCGCCGCCCGGCCCCGAGCCGGCGTTTGGCGTCGCGGTCTTCGCCTTGCGCGTGGGTTTTCGGATGAGCTGCTTCGGATGCGGCACGGCGTAGTTGTTCAGGCCTCCGATGTTCAACACTGGAACAGCCAGATCGAGCGAGGGCTCGACGTCTGGCGCATAGAACGTGCGGGCTTCCGTCGGGTGCTGGTAAATGCGCATCGTCAAATGGAAACTCTTCTCGATATTCGCCACGGAGCCCTTCACATCCAGCAGGACGCGATTGGGATGCCTGCCGGTCACCGTCAAGCCGTTGGCCGTCACGAAATCGATGAGAGTCTGGTAATCCTGTTCTGTCGGGCCGAACCGTTCTGCGAACTCCTCCGGCGTCAGATACTGGCGGTATTGGGGACTTGCCGGGTCGTAAAGATGCTGGAGGAATGTTTTGAGGACTTCTTGGTGACGCAACGGCAACCCAATTGCCAAATTCAAGCGATTTGTCGTTGGGAGCTGGCCTAAGGGCTGCAGGCTCCGGTTCGTAATCACCGCTGGGACATGACCACGCAATACCTGCCGTTCAGCGGCCCCCGCAAGCGTTGTGAGCGCGAGGAGCAAAAGCAGTGCGGCGACAGGGGGAGAAAGAAACGCATGTAGCGTGGAGTCAGTTGGCGCAGCCTCGACTGGTTCCTGTCGGTTGCGTGGTCGGTTATGTACAGAGTCTCGCATCTCGCCTCAGCCCTTTAGCATAGCAGAACGTGGCACGCCATGCCAAGTGGCGCACTGCCCCATGCTCAGGCAGGATGGGTCCCGTTGACTCAATCAAAAAAGACACCGGACGGGGAAGTGAAGCGAGCCCCGCCCCCCCGAGGCGGGGGCTCGCTGAGGAGGAGTGTTTATGCGGCATGGCGGCGGCCCTCGCGTAACTGTCGGCGGATGAGTTGGAGTTGGCGGTTGATCGCCTCGGTGAGTGTGATCGGGTCGAGTGTGGCCTGGAGTTGCCACAAGCGCTGGCGCTGCTGTGCCGAGAGCCCCGGCCAGGCCAATAACCGTTGCGCCGGTGTCTGGGGTCGGTCGTAGGTCTTGTGGACGCGACTGCCATGGCGTTGCTTGGTGTGCAGCTTCATGATGGGCTGAAAGAAGTTCTGCAGCAGCCGCCAGTCGCGGCGATAGAGCTGGTGGACCCGGGTCACCAGATCGGGCTGGTCATAGCGCGCATAGCCCAGGAGCAGGCGCACCTTGATCCAATTCTTCTGCTCGACGTGGGCGTTGTCGTTCTTGTGGTAGGGGCGGCTGCGGGTGAACTGGACGGGCTGAGAGCGCCGCTGGAAGTAGCGCCACAGGGCGTGATTGAGGAATTCACCGCCGTTGTCGGCATCGAAGCCCAGCAGCGGGAAGGGCAGTTCGCGCTCGATTTGACGGGTTTGGGCCAGCACGGCGGGGGCGCTCTTGTTCCAGATGGCGGCCTGCTCGGTCCAACCGCTGTAAATATCGGTGTCGGTGATGCTGCGCATGAAGTCGCCGGCGGTGCGATCGCCGCCGTGATCGACCGTGTCGGCCTCCAAGTAGCCCGGCCGATCGATATCCCCGCTTTCGCAGCGCACCGGGATCTGCGTGCGCAAAACTCGACCGGGTTTGGTTCCGCCGACGCGTTTGGTCAACTTCAGCCGCGACGGCGCCAGTAAGCGGTCCAGCGTCGGTGCGCTGACCTGATGGAGGTTGCGCCGCAGCTCTGCGCCCAGGACGCCGTGGCGTCGCTCGTAGGCCGGTAGCCACAATGGCAGCATCGCCACCAAGCGCTTGCCGCAGGGGTAATCGCCCAGCTTCCAGATCGCCGCAATCACCTGCAACTCCGCGGCTCCGTAGCGCGGGCGGCTGCCGCCGCGGCGTCGCCCGCGGGGACCGGGCCGGTTGCCGTTGAGCAACTTGATGGCGTACTTGCGTTCATAGCCGCCGACCGAACACAGTTCGTTAATCAGGTTGCGTCGATACTGCGGCCCGGCCCCCCGGGACTTGCGCCGCAGCCTCTCGACGACCTCTTGACGACTGCCAATGCTCATCTTCTGCATCCCTCCGGCGTGGGTGTCTTTTTGACTGAGTCAACGATATTCTCCCCCCACCAACACCACACCCGCCCGGGTGTCTTTTCATTTGAGTCATTTCGGGAGGGACTTTACGGTTAAAACTTTCTCGACTTTGTTCTGGCTAGCCGTTACACTGAAGGTGTTCTTTGACAAGGTCAGAGCAGGGGGTCGTAAAAAAGGTCCTTTTTGTGAAACGAACCGAAGCAACTGACCTGTAAAATAGGTTCGTAATAGATTGCGCTACAGCGGATTACGAAAAAGAGATTCGCGAAAATCGGTTGGGTTCGTCCCCCTCTAAATTGGCTTCGCTTTACTCCCTCGGGGGGAGAGAAGTCGAGAAGGAACCGGGGCAGCGTGAGGCCTTGGTGGCCAACGTGGTCTACGCTAACGCGCCGATGCGATGGTTGCTTCGCCTCCGCCCGGCACAAACTCTAGGCTGGGGGCATCGGAGGCGTGGGCGCTGGCGGGGCTGGCGGGAAGACGTCGTAGTGCGGGCCGTATTGGGCAAGGTAGTAGAGCGAGTAAGATCTCGTGAATGCGAGCAGGGGCAGGAGCAGGACGGTGCCGATGTAGGGAATGATCACCAGGCAGCAGGCGATGCAACACGTGACGACGAAAGCCGCGAGGACGATCATGATGACGAGCATGCCCAACACGATCTGGAACAGCAGGTAGACGATGAACCGGCCGATGTTGAGCGAGAGCAGGCTGAGGAATTCGGACCACGCGCCGAGGCATTTGCTGCCGCGCAGAAACATGATCGGCACCACGAAATCGGTGGTGAGTTTTCGGATCACGAAGAAAAAGATGCCCACGGCGAAGAACATCAGTCCCAAGGGAAGCAGCGTGAGAAGAATCAGGGGAATGGTCCGGCCCTGGTTCATCAGCCGGATGAAGGTCACTATCATGATCGCGAGGAACGACAGCATCGGGACCATGGAGATGAGGCCGAGCACGAGACGGAAGGCGAACAGGCTGTTCCCCGCGGCGGCGTATTTGTTCCACGGGACGTCGATCTCGGCTTTGTTGAGCGCGACACAGTGAAGGAACATGAAACTGCCGCGGCTGCGCAGCCAGATCATCAGGATGCACAAGGTAATCAAGAAGACCCCGAGCACGATGGTCAGCGGGAGCAACCAACTCAGGTTGTTCATCACGAAGTCGCGAACGCGTTCGAACCATTCGTGGAGATTCTCGGTGGTGAGCCGGTGTTGCGATCCCCGGCTGTAGTTGAAATTGAATCCGCCGCGCTCGCCCAAGGTGGCCAGCCAGGCGCAGAAGCCGATCACGAACCACTTGCCGAGGTCGAAGGGACGAAACAGCAGGAGCCTGACCCGGTCGATGGCCGGGCTGATGGGCCATGTGACACTGACGTTGGCCGGCTGGGTAGTCATCGTTCGCCATGAGCCATGCGCTTCGTTGGATCGGAGCGTATTCGATCCCGCGCGAATTGAGAAGGATATTTGGCTGTAAAGCGGCCTTGCAGAAAGCTGCTTGACGGTGGGGGCGCGGGACTGTAAAAGTGGCGCGACTCGAATGACTTCGGGCTCCGACTGCGGTCGGGTACAGTTGCCGCGAAGGCCATGGGGGTGTTGTGGAGGACGCGTGGGGAGATAAGCGATTTGGATGTTTGGTAATTTTCTAAATTATTTCTCGACCGATATTGGCATCGATTTGGGAACCGCGAACACGCTGGTGTACGTGCGTGATCGGGGCATTGTTTTGCGAGAGCCGAGCGTGGTGGCCATCCAAACGGGGACCAGTCACGTCCTGGCGGTAGGAGAAGAGGCGAAACGGATGTTGGGTCGCACACCAGGCAACATCCAGGCCATTCGCCCCATGAAGGACGGTGTCATCGCAGATTTCGAAGTGACCGAGGCGATGTTGCGCTATTTCATCAGCAAGGTGCACAACCGCCGCTACGGCATCAAACCGCGCGTCATCGTTGCGGTTCCGAGCGGCATCACCGAAGTGGAAAAGCGCGCCGTCAAAGACAGCGCCACCCATGCGGGGGCGCGGGACGTTTACCTGATTGAAGAACCGATGGCGGCCGCCATCGGCGTTGGGCTGCCGGTGCAAGAGCCGGCGGGCAACATGATTGTGGATATTGGCGGCGGCACGACCGAAGTGGCCCTCATCAGCCTGGCCGGTATCGTGCTCAGCCGGAGCGTGCGTGTGGCAGGAGATGAACTGGATGAAGCCATCATCCAGTATATGAAGCGCGCTTACAATTTGATGATTGGCGAACGCATGGCGGAGGATATCAAGATCAAGATCGGTTCGGCCTACCCACTCGAACAAGAGCTGACCATGGAAGTCAAAGGACGCGACCTGGTGGCCGGCCTGCCGAAGACGTTGACGATTACCTCCGAGGAAGTGCGCGAAGCGTTACAGGAGCCGATCTCGACGATCGTCGAGAACGTCCGCGTTACGCTCGAGCGCTGCCCTCCCGAACTCGCAGCCGATCTCGTCGACCGTGGCATTGTGCTGGCGGGCGGCGGGGCGCTGATTCGGGGCATCGACAAGCTGCTCGCCGAGGAAACGGGGCTGCCCGTTCACATCGCCGATGATCCGCTCAGCGCGGTGGCGATGGGCACGGGCGTCGTGCTCCAGGAACTCGGCTACCTTGAAAAACTCGCCAAGAACTCATCGTAAGCGCCCTCCCCTGCTCCACCCACATGAACTTGTAGTGACGCTTCCGTAAGCGTCACTCGTTGACGACGGTCGCGGACCGCTTCGACAACACGGAAGTTTTGTTTGAACCGTAGAAATTGGGTCATTATCGGACTGCTGGTGGTGGGCTGGATTGTATTCCTCGGCCAACCGACCAGCTTCTCGACCAAGCTGCGTATGGTTTTTGTACAACTTTGCACGCCGTTTGTGGAACTGGGCGACTATTTGCCGTTCGTCCAGTCGCGCCGGCTCCTGGCCCGGCAAAACCAGCAGTTGCGCCACGACAATGATCTGCTGCGCCAGGAGGTCCGCGCTCTCAGCGAAACCGGCCGCGAAAACCTCCGGTTGCGCCAGCTTCTGGATGTGAAGCAACATGCCGCGTTCCGCACCGTCACCGCGCGCGTGATCGGTCGCGATGCGTCCAACTGGTGGAGAAGCCTCCAGATTGATCGGGGGAGCAACGACGGTCTCACCGACAACATGGCCGTGCTCAACGCCGATGGCCTCATCGGCAAAACCGTCTCCGTCACTCGCGGCCAGGCGCGGGTTCTGTTGCTCATCGACCCGAATTGCAAAGCGGCAGCGTTCTTGCAGGACACACGCGAGCCGGGTGTGGTCTCTGGAGTCAACACTGCCTTCAACATTTCGCCGCACCTGACCATGACCTATGTGAACCGTGATGCGAAGGTCACCCCGGGCGAAAGCGTGATTACCTCCGGTCTCGGTGGCGTCTTCCCCAAGGGCATCCTTATCGGTGCCACCACCCGCGCCAGAATGAATCGACAAACCGGCATGTATCAGGACGTGGACATCACCCCCGCGGTGGATTTTCGCCGCTTGGAAGAGGTATTTGTGATCGCGGGACAGGAATGAAGACCCTCATCGCCATCGCTGGAATTCTGATCGCCGTAGCGTTGCAGGCGCGGATGCCGACGCTCTGGTGGCTCGGCGGCGTGCACGTGGAACTTCTGCCCGCGCTCGTTGTCTACGCCGCGTTGACCATGCATCGGCGTCGCGCGCTGGTGCTCGCGCTCGTCGCGGGGTTGACCCAGGACGCGTTGTCCGCCGCGCCCTTCGGTATCTCCGCGCTCGCTTACGGTATCGCCGCCATTGTGACGACCAGCCTGCGCGAAGCTCTCGATCGCGATTTGCCGTGGATGCAGTGGAGTGCCGGCGCGTTGACTTCGATCACCGCGTCGATCATCGTCTCCTTCGCCGTCGGCATCTCAATTGGCAACGCGTTCAAAATGCTCATGGCCGCGTCTATCGCCGGAATGGCGACAGTCGTGCTCTTCTTCGTCCTTGATTACGCCCGCCTGGCATGGGGGTTCGAGTGATCATCAGCGCGCCAGCCCGTGAGCACAACCCGCGTCTGCGAGCTGTCGGGACGATCATCGCGGCCGGCCTGTTCGTGCTTCTTCTCGCCCTGTGGCGCGTCCAGGTGGTGCGTGGCGGGGATTACGGCGCCAAGCAAGAGAACCAGTCGTTGCGCCGCATCCGCGTCCCCGCAGCGCGTGGCGAGATCGTCGATCGCAACGGCGTCATCCTTGCCAACAACCGTCCGAGCTACGATGTGGCCATTTACCTCGACCAACTGGGCCACGTTTCCAAAAAGACAAATATCGTGCGCGTGGCGCAAACCAATCTCGGCGTCATGAGTGCCGCGCTCGGGATGCCAGTGACAATTACCGATAACGACGTGCTTACCCACTACGAGACGCGTGGACCGCTTCCCCTCCCGGTGTGGCGGGATCTTCGACCGGAACAGGTCGCCGCCTTCGCCGAACGCGCCAGTAATCTTCCCGGCGCAGACCTTATCGTGATGCCGGTGCGGCAATATCCTCAGGGCCCGCTCGCGGCGCATTTACTGGGGTACGTTGGCCGAGCCGACGAGAACGACGAGGACGAGATTGAAAAATTCTACTATTACCAGCCGGACCGCATTGGCCGTCAAGGCGTCGAGAAGGCTTGCGATGAATACCTGCGCGGCTCGCCCGGTGGTCGCACGATCCGCGTAAATCCGGCCGGTTTGCTTGCCGAGGATCTCGGCGAGAAAGAGGCCGAACAAGGTGGCCGCGTGACGCTTACGATTGATGTGCGGCTGCAACGAATCGCGGAGAAAGAACTGGCCGCGGCCCCGTCATCCGACGGAAAGAAACTCTCCGGGGCGGTGGTCTTGCTCGATGTCCGTACAGGCGAGGTACTCGCGATGGCCTCACTACCCAGTTTTGATCCCAACATTTTCAACCCCGGCACGCCCGCGCAAACAGTCAACGCGGTCCTCAATGATCCCGAACATCCGATGCTCAATCGCGCCACCGGCGCACGGTATCCACCCGGCTCGACCTTCAAACCCATCACGCTGCTGGCCGGATTGGCGTCGGGCGCGATCTCGCCGCAGGACACCGTCACATGTTCCGGGTCCCTGGTGATCGGTAACTGGCAGAAACACCCCTTTCACTGTTGGAACCATAGCGGGCATGGCCCTCTGAATGCCTACACGGCAATCACAGAATCGTGCGACGTTTGGTTCTATGAAGAGGGGATGAAAACTGGTGTCGATGCCATCACCAAGATGGCCGCCGAATTTGGTCTCGGTCAGGCGACTGGATTTGACATTGGTAATGAAACCCGGGGTCTCGTGCCGACCCCTGCTTGGAAGCGGGAGCAGCAGGGGGTGAAATGGTGGGAGGGCGACACCGCGCAGTTGTCGATCGGGCAGAGTTACCTCCTGGTCACGCCGCTGCAGATGGCCTGCGTGGCGGCCACCTTTGCGAATCGTGGCACAGCCCTCCACCCGTATGTCGTCAAGCGGATTGAAACGGCTGATGGTCAGGTGGTTCACGAAGGCCAACCCGACGTTCGCGCCCGACTCGAAGCAACGCCCCAGCAAATCGAAATGGTGCGTCATGCCATGCTCGGTGCCGTCCAAGAGGCCAGTGGCACAGCGCATCGAGCAGCCGTGAGAGGTTTAAGCGTCGCCGGCAAAACAGGTACCGCCCAATACAAGGTGGCTGGCAAGGAGTTACCGGCGGACCGCGCGTGGTTTATCGGGTTCGCACCGTATGACCAACCGCAGGTCGCAATATCCGTACTGATCGAGGCCGCCCGTGACGGCAGTCACACAGCGGCAGCGGTTGCCAGCTCGATTTTCGCCCAGATGTTTGGAAAAGAAGGAGGGGGATCGGGTCCGGTCGAGCACGGGGTGTATGAAGATTAAGTACTACATCGAGTTGGTCAGGCGCATGGACTGGTTGTTGTTCAGCGCCATGGTCGCCCTGGCCGTTGCCAGCGTGCTGTTTATCTATAGCGCCTCGTATCACGGCCCCGGCCAAGCGATCCAGGACTTCTACAAGATGCAGATGGTATGGTTCGTCGTCGGCTTGCTGGTTTATCTGGCGGCGGCGTTGGTGGACTACCGTCTCATCTGCCAGTGGGCGACGGTCTGGTATGTCGTCGCCATCGGATTGCTTGTCTTGGTTCTCGTGACCGGCCAGATGAGATACGGAGCGCGACGGTGGCTAGGATGGCATGGTTTCGGCATTCAGCCGGCGGAAACGGCAAAACTCGCGACACTCCTGACGGTTTCATATTATTTGTTCCATCACACGCTCCAAACACGGCGGGAATTGAAGACTGTTTGGGTCACCGTCGTGATGATGGCCGTGCCATTTGTGCTGATCATGCTGGAACCAGACCTGGGTTCGGCGCTGGTCTTGATTCCCATCTGTTTTGGGTTGATGTTCGTGGCAGGTGTGAGAGTGAAGCATTTGGCGCTGGCCGCGACATTGGGGATTGTCCTCGCGGGCATCGGTCTGCCCATCATGTGGAAGTTGAAGGAAAACAGGACCGGCCACCGAAGCTACCAAAAGGACCGTCTGACCGTTTTCTTTCATCGCGACTATGACCTCACGGGCGCCGGCTGGAACCTCAATCAATCTCTCATTGCGGTCGGGTCAGGCGGCATGACGGGCAAGGGGTACCTACAGGGCACGCAGAACCTGCTCGGCTATCTACCCCGCTCTGTGACTCCCAACGATTTTCTCTTTAGCGTGATTGCTGAAGAAGAAGGATTCATCGGCAGTGTCGTGATTATTCTGTTGTATGCCGTGCTGTTGTTTTCCGGGCTACGGATCGCCGCGAACGCGCGCGACCGTTTGGGAATGCTTCTGGCCACAGGAGTCGTGGTCATGCTGTTTTTCCATATTTTCATTAACGTGGGCATGACGATCGGCCTGATGCCGGTCACCGGTCTGCCCCTGCCATTGCTCAGCTACGGAGGATCGTTCGTGTTGGCCAGCATGACCGCCCTCGGGCTGTTACAAAACGTGTGGATTCATAGGAGGATCTATTAACTGTGGACGCGATCAAACAGATACTGAAAAAGGGTGAGGAATTGCTCACCGGACGCCGCAAGAAACGAATCTTCAAGGAAATCATCGTCAACGCCGAGGCACTGGAGAACCGCGTCGCTGTGCTCGAAGACGGCCAACTCGAAGAGTTCAGCATCGAGCGGACGACCGAGACACGAATCGTCGCCAGCGTGTTCAAGGGCCGAATTAAAAATCTGGAGCCCGGGCTTAAGGCCGCGTTCGTCGATATCGGGTTTGAGAAGAACGCGTTCCTGCACTATTGGGACATCATTCCCGAGCAGCTCGACCAGCGGGTCGATCTCCTCGAAACGCCGGAGGGCGAGCGCGCCCCGCAAAAACCCAAGATTTCCCAGAAGGATATCCCGCAGCTCTACCCGCCCGGCTCGGAGGTCATCGTGCAGGTTGTCAAAGGCCCGATTGGAACGAAGGGCCCGCGGATTACGACCAACATCAGCATCCCGGGCCGCTACCTGGTCCTGATGCCGTTCAACGCGCAACGCGGCATCTCGCGCAAGATCGACGACGAGAAGGAACGCCAGCGTCTGAAGAAGATTCTACAGCGCCTGCATATTCCCGAAGGGATGGGCGTCATCATCCGGACCGTTGGTGAAAACCAGAAGAAACGTTACTTCATCCGGGATCTCGAACTGCTGCTGCAAACCTGGAAACAGGTCGAGGAAAAGATCAAGACACAGGCGGCGCCCTTCTGCGTGTTTCAGGAACCCGACCTTGTCGAGCGCACCGTGCGCGACTTCCTCACTGAAGAAGTCGATCGTATCGTGGTGGACAACGAGCAGGCCAACGAACGCATTCGCAACATGATCGGTCAGATCAGCCGGCGCTCTCGCGGCAAAGTGCGGCTCTACAATGAGCCCGCGCCGATCTTCAGCCGGTTCAACGTCGAGAAGCAAATCGAGAACGCCTTCCGTCGCCAGGTCTGGCTGAAATCAGGCGGCTATATTTGCATTGATGAAACCGAAGCGTTGGTCGCCATCGACGTCAATACAGGTCGTCACAAGTCCCAAAAGGACCTGGATACGACGATCCTGCAGACCAATCTCGAAGCCGCCGAGGAAATCTGTCGCCAGCTCCGTCTCCGCAATATTGGCGGGTTGATCGTGATTGACTTCATCGACATGCGTCACCGTAACGACCAGCAGAAGGTCACCCAAAAAGTGCGCGAAGGCGTCCGCCGCGACAAGGCCAAGACCCGCATCCTGAACATCTCGCAGCTCGGTCTGATGGAAATGACCCGGCAACGCCATAGCGAGAGCATGGCCAGCGCCGTCTACGAGGACTGCCCATACTGCAAGGGCAAAGGCATGGTCAAGAGCGCCTTGTCTATGTCCGTGGAAATTCAGCGGAAGGTCGCCGAGCTTCTTCGCAAACTGCGCGAGCAGGGCCGGCACGAGCAGCCGCAACTTCGCGTTTACGTCCATCCGGAGGTACTGAATCGCCTGCGCACCGAAGACGAGACCGTGCTCATTGAGTTGGAGAAGAAACTGAACGGCAAACTCAGCTTCCGCGCCGACCCGACGTTCCACTTTGAGCAGTTCAAGATCGCGGACGCCATCAGCGGTCAAGAACTGGCGTGAACTGCCGGCGCAAGCATGCGCTCTATCGTCCGGGCTGGTCGAGTCTCCTCTCCCCTTGGGGGAGAGGATTAAGGTGAGGGGAATGACGTAAAGCGGAAAAGCCAGTAGGCCGGGAGACACAATGAGGATTGCGTCGAACGATTTCCTGTCGTTCTGCCAGTCGCTCGAGGGCCAGCAGATCCCGAGCCGGGCCGGTCGCACCAGGTTCACGGTGCGACTGGCTGACAACGGTTTGGTGTTCATCCTCCCGAGCGGTGCATCCAGGCTGGAATCTTTGCCCAAGGTTGACGTCGTTCTGGACAGGTTTGACCAGACCCAGTCCTTCACGACCACCGACTACCTCGACTGCACCGTCAACGTGTCCTACATGCTCACGCTGATCGACCTCTACCTCAAGAACCGCCAAACGAAATAGCCCCTCCTTTCCGCCTTCGCTCCCCCTCTCGTTTGTCATCCTGAGCTTGTCGAAGGATCTCAGTCGTTTCCCCGCCGGCATCCCCCACCCCCGCCTGCCCGCCATAGCCTTCGGCGACGGCGGGTCCCGCAAACCCCCGCGGATACGCCACCCCGAAACGCGCCGCCACAACGCGCAGCTCCTTGGTTAATGCGAATCGACCACACATACGAATACCTTTACCTCTCAGCGCACGTTCTGTCTACCCGCCCCGGGAGGTTTACCCTGACTCTGAGGTCGGGGCCTTCGGGGCTAACTTCTGGATTCCGTCTCCTGCCCCGCCAGAAAGTAATTGAACTGGAGCAAGAAATCCTATAGTAGAAGCTTCTTGGAGAAGCGCGCCCGACCATGCCTGAGACTACAAACATCGCGAGGATGGCGGACTTAGTCTCTAAAGAGATTTTTTCCGTCTTCGGCTGGGAGCGTGTTGGGCCGACCAACACTGATTGGGAATGTGTCGAGCTGGAAAAACATCACAAGAAGACCACAAAGTCGCACCCGTCTGATGTGGTCTTTCGCTACTCCCATCCCTACTTTGCCCACAATGTGTACGTAACCACCGACCTGAAGAGCTACGCCCGCGACACGATAGACAAAAACGCGGTGGCGCGACCGTTGCGCGAGCTCGCCGTCGCCGTCGAATGTGCGAACAAGAGCCAAGCTTTCCAGCGGTTGTACGTTGACGACGACCAGAATTGGGAAGCTATCGGGATGCTCTTCGTATACAATCATGACGGCGATTTTGACAAAGACTTCAATTTATTTCTGGAAGAAATTCAACCGAGCCAAGTTCCCGTGCCAAAGGGCAAATGGGTGGCTGCGATTGGTCCAGCGCGTGTCGCATATCTGAACACCATCGCCCACGACATTCTGGCGGAGCGCGGCAGGCACGCACTGCCTGACGCGAAGATGTGCGGCTTTTACTATCCTGATCTAAATCAGTTGCGGGTTTATTCGCAACGCGTCGTACCGGCCGCAACCTTGGAGATGATCATGGGACCGTGGCAGGTCCTCCGTTACGAAGACGCCAGCGCCCGGGGCAAATCAGGTTACTACTTCTATTACGATGGCAAGGGGGAAAGCACCGACGAGTTCCAGTACGTACTGGACTACATCTTCAAGTACCAGTTGCTGGGCGACAATGATCAAATCTCACTCCGATTGCCGTTTGGGGTTGCGGAGGCGTCGGCGATCTTCGATATTGCCAAAAAACAGTACCATCACGATTACTGGCACCTAGGCGAAGAGTCCCCTGACGAGTCGAAAGCTCGGCTGGAACGCGTGAGCTTTCAATCAGTAACCGCAATCACTCAAAGGTTCTCGGACATCGAGATTGGAATGACCCGTGAGTAAAATCGCCCATCTATCGCGCTACTACTGCGACGACAAGGACGTATCAGATTTACTGTCTCTTCCGTCCTTCAGCCCTCGTGCATTGCTCAGATTGGGGCGAGAGCGGGGATTGTTCCTCAGTCGGGATGACGACCGCGATGCAGTGGTTGCGAAACTGAGCCAGAATCCCTTCACATGGATAGAAATCCAGAGGATTTTTGGAATAATAAGCGCTGAGGATCGAGAGGAACGCCGAGCAACATGTCGCTTGGAAGAGTACTCTGACATAGACAAGGTCCAGCAGGCAGTCGAGCAGGTCAGGGACGAGCGCGCCGCCCGGTGTGATGAGGTGTATAACATTACGAAGCGGGTTGACGGAACCCTTGTTGTCGCAGTCAAGTACACGGAGATCGACACCACGAGAACGCGCGGAATCCAGCGCCGTGAACGTGACCTGACTGTGGAGTTCGAACCGGGGGATGGCCGTGTTGCCGTGAGATTCAACCAGAACGAACGGGCCAACAATATCGTGGAGCGCGTCATTGAGCGCATTCAAGCTGGTGCTGACGCCAACAT
>Ga0326728_10006856_pt1 | contig 30121 bp, 21 predicted proteins | sample MB3enrmetagenome_FD_207602 | JGI IMG/M metagenome (GOLD analysis project Ga0326728, IMG submission 207602) | Lab enriched peat soil microbial communities from McLean, Ithaca, NY, United States - MB31MN | ecosystem: Environmental > Terrestrial > Soil > Wetlands > Peat | place: USA: New York...
GGCTCCTCCGTGCCTGGCTTGTTATCGTAGGGCGCCTTCTCGTCAAGGATGCTCCAATCGCCAGTCTCCTTCAGATAGGCCGCCACGCCGAGGATGAGCCAATGCGGATCGTCATTGAATCCGCTCCCAATATCGTTATTGCCGCGCTTCGTCAACGGCTGGTACTGGTGATAAGCGCCACCGCTCTCCAGTTGCGTCGAGGCCAGGTCGAGAATCCGCTCCCGTGCTCGCGCCGGAACCATATGCACAAATCCAAGCAAGTCCTGGTTGGAATCGCGGAAACCAAGGCCTCTCCCAATGCCCGACTCGAACAACGAGGCAGAGCGCGACATATTGAATGTGGCCATGCACTGGTACGAGTTCCAGATGTTCACCATGCGATTCGTATGTACATCCGGCGTGTCCACCTGGAAGACGCCGAGAAGCTTGTCCCAGTGCGCGCGCAGGCGATCGAAGGCTGCGTTAGCCTCTCTCGTTCCGAGGTACCGTGCGATCACCGGCTTCGCCAGCTCCTTGTTGATGGTCTGCGAATCGGGAGGACAGAACTTCTTGTCCTTCGGGTTTTCCTGGTAACCGAGAACGAAGACGATCTGCCGTGATTCTCCGGCAGCTAGATCGACCACTACCTGATGCGCGCCGATCGGCGCCCAACCGTGCGCGATCGAGTTTGTCAGTTGCCCGGCGGCCACCGCCGCGGGGTTGTCCCAGCCGCGGTAAGGTCCGAGAAAAGCGTCGCGAGATGTATCAAATGCAATGGTTGGCTCAGAGCATGCGAAGAACGCAAAATGATCGCGGCGTTCGCGGTACTCCGTTTTGTGATAGATGACGCCGTCTACCACTTCCACTTCGCCGATGTTGTAGTTCCGCTGGAAGTTCGTGGCATCGTCCTGCGCGTCCCATAGGCAGAATTCCACGCTCGCAAAGGCAGAAATGCGCGCCCGGGCGTTCCTCCGATTGGTGACAGTCAGCTGCCAGATCTCCAGGTTCTCGTCGAGCGGCACGAAATACCGTGTATGGGCTTCGATGCCTTCAAATGTTGAGCCAATCGTGGTGTAGCCCATGCCGTGGCGGCACGAATAGTCCTCCGCGACGTGCCGCGTAGGCTGCCAGCTCGGCGACCAGAAGTGCCCTGACGCTTCGTCGCGCAGATAAATGTAACGGCCTCCGCAATCCCACGGCGCATTGTTGTACCGGTAGCGTGTCAGCCGCCGCAAGCGCGCGTCGCGATAAAACGAATAGCCGCCCGCGGTGTTGGAGATGATCCCGAAATACGCTTGGCAGCCAAGGTAATTGATCCACGGTAGCGGTGTATCCGGCCGTGTGATCACATACTCGCGGTTTTGGTCGTCGAAGTGTCCGAACTTCATGGTCGCTTCCTTTTCTGACCCCGGGGTGGAAGGACAGCAGCAATTCAAGAGAATCCCGCTGAAACGTTTTTGCAGGGAGAATATTCAGCGGTTGAAAGCGAAGCGCGATTATAGCCGAATCGGGAGAAGCGCAACAAGAGTTATTCCTTCGCGTTGCCGGTTGGGGCAAGAAATCGTTGCCGGGGCGCATAAGGATGTGAGAGACTGATCCGTCTTTCCATCCGAACCTGGCGGTTGAAGCGAATGAAAGATTCTGCGCTTTCTTTGAACCGGCACCAGCGAGATCCTCGTACCCGCCCTTTCTGGCGAAACTCCCTATGCATTGCGGGGCTGGTTTTTGGCTCCCCGTTCCTCCTTTTTGCAGCCGAGAATCCAACCTTGGCCATCAAGGTAGACCAGGTTGGCTACCTTCCCGGTGGCCCCAAGATTGCTCTCGTGAGCAGCCCGGCTAAGACTTTTGAGATCAGGCGCTCCGGCGATGAAAAACTGGTGTTTCGCGGCGTTCTCGGGTCGCCTGCAATCGACCCGCTCTCAGGCGACACCGTGCAGCCCGCTGACTTCTCCAATTTGCGGCGCGCGGGCAACTATTACATCCAGATTCCGGGGGTAGGGAAGAGCTGGAACTTCTCCGTGGGCAGCAATGTCTTCGAGCGAACTTATTACCTCGCCATGCGCGGTTTCTACGGCCAGCGTTGCGGCACCGCCGTCGATCTTGGATCGGAGTTTCCCGGCTATTCCCATCCAGCCTGCCACATTCGAGGCGAGTTTCATCCCAGTTCGGGCAAATCTGGACCGCGAGACAACATCGGCGGCTGGCACGACGCCGGCGACTATGGCCGTTACATGGTTAACTCCGGAGTTGCCACGGGGACGCTGCTTTGGGCTTGGGAGCTCTACGGGCCCCGGCTCAAGTCGATTCAACTCACAATTCCTGAGACCGGCAACGGCACTCCCGACATCCTCAACGAAGTCCGCTGGAACCTTGAGTGGATGCTCAAAATGCAGGACACCGATGGCGGCGCCTGGCATAAGCAGACCAGCACGCACTTCCCGGGCTTCATCGCTCCCGACAAAGACACCTTGCCCAGCGAGGTCATCGGGACCGGCTCGGCGCCTTACAAAAGCACCTGCGCGACCGCCGATCTTGCCGCCGTGGCCGCGATCGCCGCGCGTGTCTACAAACCGTACGATCCTCAATTTGCTGCTCGCACCCTCGATGCCGCGCGCCGAGCATGGCAGTGGACCGAGCAGTATCCGAATGTGACATTCCACAATCCGCCGGGCGTAACCACCGGAGAGTATGGCGACTCGAACTGCGCGGACGAGCGGCTCTGGGCGGCGGCAGAGCTTTGGCGCACCACGGGCGAGGCCGCCTACCATCAATTCTTCCTCAAAAACTATGCGGCGTATCTTCCTATTCTCGATTCGCCGTCCCGAGAAGGCTGGAGCATGATGGCCCCCATGGCCCTCCGCACCTACGTTCTCTCCCGGCGCAAAGGTGCCGATGCCAAGGCGAAGGCGGCCATTCGCAGTCGAATGTTGACGGCGGCGCGCGCCATTGTGGAGAGCACCGCTGCCAATCCCTATCATGTCAGTCTCAAGCCAACGGATTTTGTCTGGGGCTCGAACGGAATTGCCGCGCAGTATGGCATGGACCTGATGATCGCCAACCTGATCGCGCCCAATCCTGAGTTTGTGAATACCGCGCGCGACGACTTGCATTACCTGCTCGGCCGGAACACGTTTTCGCTCTCCTGGGTCACACAGGTCGGTCAGCATTCTGTCTTGCATCCCCATCATCGGCCCAGTGCTTCGAGCGGGCAACCGTTGCCATGGCCGGGATTAATGTCCGGCGGGCCGAATGCCGGCCGCCAGGATGCCGTGCTGGCCGCATTGCCTCCGGGCCTGCCGCCGGAAAAAGTCTACGCCGACGAAACTGCCTCGTATGCAAGCAACGAGATCGCCATCAATTGGCAGGCAAACCTGGTTTTTCTGTTGGCCGGTCAATTGCACTAACAGATATCAAACCCACACTCCGCCGGCCTGAATTGAAAGCACCCGGCAGGAGTTCGGGAAACAATGATCGACAGGTAAACTCGGAGCCTCAATGCAACTTCATCCTTTAGACGTCGGCATCATTTTGACGTACATGGTCTGTACGGTGCTGGTAGGTTACTACGTATCGCACCAGGGCTCGCGCGACATGAAAGCGTACTTCCTCGGCGGCAACAAGATGCCGTGGTATGTGCTCGGCCTCTCCAATGCTTCAGGCATGTTCGACATCAGCGGCACCATGCTGCTCGTCTACTGGATGTTCGTCTACGGCCTGAAAAGCGTTTGGATCCCGTGGCTGTGGCCGACCTTCAATCAGGTCTTCCTCATGGTCTACTTGTCTGCGTGGTTGCGCCGCTCGCGCGTCATGACCGGCGCGGAGTGGATCAAGACTCGCTTTGGCACCGGCCGCGGAGCGCAACTGTCGCACCTGATTGTGGTCCTCTACGCGTTCATCAGCATCATCGGATTCTTCAGCTACGGCTTCAAGGGCATCGGTAAATTCGCCGCCACTTTTCTTCCCTGGCATCTTTCGCCCAATCAGTACGCGCTGATTCTGATCCTGATCACCGCAATCTACGTCATCAAGGGCGGCATGATCAGCGTGGTCATCACGGAAGTTGTCCAGTTTTGCGTGCTGTCTGTCGCCAGCTTCGCCGTCGGCATTATCGCCATGCGGCGCGTTGCGCCAGGCGTTCTGCACAAATTTGTGCCTGCCGGCTGGGACAACGTATTTTTCGGCTGGCACTTGAATCTTGACTGGTCGGCGCTGATCCCGGCAACCAGCACGCGCATCGCGCAGGATGGCTATGGGCTCTTCGGCTTCTTCGTCATGATGCTTCTCTTCAAGGGCGTGCTCATCTCTGCCGCTGGCCCTGCGCCCAATTACGACATGCAGCGCGTGCTCTCCTCAAAAAATCCGCGCGAAGCGTCCATGATGAGCGCATGGGTGAACGTCGTTCTCACGTTCCCGCGCTATTTTCTAACTGCCGGTCTTGCCATCCTGGCTGCCACGTTCTTCAGTGACAACATCCGCGCCATGGGCGCCAATATGGACTTTGAGCTGGTGCTGCCCTATGCCCTTGCGCGCTTCGTCCCCGTCGGACTGCTGGGATTCCTGATCTCTGGCCTGCTCGCCGCCTTTATGGCGAACTTTGCCGCCACCGTGAATGCCGCGCCGCCATACTTCGTCAACGACATCTACAAGCGTTACATCCGTCCCGACGCGCCGCCCCGCACCTATGTCCGCCTCAGCTATCTCAGTTCTTTCGCCGTGGTAGTGATCGGCGTCCTCATCGGATGGAATGTGACTTCGGTCAACGCTGTTGTCGTCTGGATCGTCTCTGGACTTTGGGGTGGCTACACCGCCTCCAATGTTCTCAAGTGGTATTGGTGGCGCTTTAACGGCTATGGCTACTTCTGGGGCATGGTCGCCGGAATCGCCTCCGCGCTGGGGCTGCCGCCGCTTATCGCGAAAGTTCCGTTGGTGCAACACCTGCTCGCCACGTACTCCATTAATCTGGATGTCTCCATCGTCTTTCCAGTGGTACTCATTCTGTCGCTGATCGGATGCTTCGCCGGAACCCTTCTCACCAAGCCCGAAGACGATGAGGTTCTGAAGGACTTCTACAGGCGGGTGCGGCCGTGGGGTTTTTGGGGCCCCATCCTTCGCAAAGTTCTCGCCGAGGACCCGGGCTTCAAGCGCAACACAGACTTCATGCGCGACATGTTCAACGTCGTGGTCGGGATCGTCTGGCAGATCGCGCTGGTCGTGCTCCCGATGTATGTAGTCATCTGGGAACTCAAGCGCGCCGCCATCACCATGGCCATCGTTCTGGGCACTTCGGCAATTCTCAAATTCACTTGGTACGACCATCTCGAGCGCCGCGAGGTCGAAACGGATAAGGCCGGCGCTGTCCCGCGTTCCTCCTCTTGACCCTCTGGAAACTTGTTAGATGAGTAGACAAATGGCTAGAAAGACGAAATCAAAACGCGAACCGAAGCCCGGACAGCCCGTCAGCTTGCGCATTCTGGGCGAGTATCTTGACTTGTCGCCGGCAACCATCTCGCTCGTGCTGAATGACGCACCCGGCGTGCGCGCCATCCCGCAGGAGACGCGCGACCGCGTGAAGGCGGCGGCCGAGAAATTCGACTACCGGCCCAGCTTCTATGCGCGTTCACTTCGCAAGCGGCAAACCTTCTCCATCGGTGTTTTAGTCCCGGAGCTGAGCGACAGTTATTCCGCGCAGGTGCTCACAGGTGTCGAAGAATCGCTCATCGAGGAAGGTTACTTCTACCTCACAGCCAGTCACCGTCGCAAGCCCGACTTGATTGAAGAGTACCCGCGCATGCTGATGGAGAGGTCGGTCGAGGGATTCATCCTGATCGATACAGTCCTGCAGCACCGCTTCAAGATCCCGGCGGTCGCGGTGGCCGGTCATCGCGAGATTCCCGGAATCACCAACGTGGTTCTCGACCAGCGCCGGGCGGCAGAACTCACGTTGCGCCATCTCTTCCAGCTCGGTCACCGCAGGATCGCCTTCATGCGTGGCGGAAGCCACAGCTCTGATGCCGAGGACCGTTGGGATTGCCTGAAAACGGTCGCCCATGAGATTGGCATTGTGGTGCGGCCGGAGTTGACCGTCGAGCTCAAACTCATGGTGTCAACGCCGGAGCTCGGTTACGGGCCCGCATGCGAGTTGCTCAACCGCAAGGTCGACTTCACAGCCATCGTCTGCTACGACGACATCGCAGCCATTGGAGCCATCCGCGCCCTGCGCGACCACCGGCTGCGCGTTCCTGAAGACATCTCCGTCGTGGGCTTCGACGACATTCAGAGTGCGGCCTTTCATAACCCCAGCCTCACCACGATCCACCAGCCGCTCCATAAAATGGGCACCATCGCCGCACGAGTGCTCTTGCAACGGGTTCGCGGCCAGAATTCTGTTCCCCATGTGCTGTCCGTTCTGCCGGAGCTGGTCATCCGCGAATCCACCTGTCCGCCGCGCGACAAACCCAAGGGTTCGAGGCGCCATTCATAGGTCCCGGCGCTTTACTCCGGTGCAGGGAACCAGACGCCCGCAGATGCCCGCAAACTGCGGATTTCATTGCCTCCTGCGCGCGGAGACTGTTATAGTCCTGCTTTGACCGTTGCGCACGCGGTCACGCGGGCGGTGATTCGCACTGCTGGATCCATAAGTCTAAAATGCAGCCGGATCGAAGAGCTGCAGGGCTTCTGAATCCTCACTTTTGGGAGTTCGGCCAGGGCGTCAATAGGCAAGTTGTTCCTGGAGAGATCGAATTGGCCAAGCCTCCCGCGGGTAAGTCTGCAAGCAAACCCAAACATCGGACGTCGGCGTCGGCCGTGAACCGCAAGCCCACGATGAGTGACGTGGCTCGGCTGGCCGGCGTCGGCACCATGACCGTCTCCCGTGTACTGAGCGGTACAGTTCGTGTCTCCGCCGAAACCACGCAGCGGGTACAAACCGCGATTGAACAGCTCAAGTACCGTCCCAACGTCCTGGCACGCGCATTTCGTGGTCAGCGCAGCCATTCCATCGGCCTCATCATTCCGTATCTCTACGACCCCTTCTTCGCCGGATGTGCTCACGCGGTAACCGCCGTGGCCCGGGAACACGGCTACTCGGTCATCATCACCACTTCGGATGAGGATCCTGAAACCGAGTACGCGGCAGCCGACGAGATGTTGCAGCGGCACGTGGACGGCCTGTTGGTGATTCCGGCGCGAATCCGTCAATCGCGCCTCACCCGCGCTCTCTTCGGCAAAACGCCGGTTGTCGCCTTTGACAGGCCAGTTCCCGACCCTTCGATCGACACTGTCCTCGTGCAAAACGCCATCGGATCGCGCCGTATCACCGAGCACCTCATCGAACACGGACACAGGCAGATTACCTACATCGCGCTCAGCCGCAGCCTTTTCACCATCAACGCGCGTTTTGCCGGCTATCGACGCGCCATGCAGGACGCTGGGTTGGAAGTATGTCCGATTTTCGATTGCAATTCAGAGGAAATAGCTGAGCAGATCCTCAAAGCGAAGATGGAGCGCGACACTCCGCCTACAGCCGTCGTCACTTCGAATACGCTGGTTACGCGTTATATCTTGGGGGCGATTTCGCGCCTTGGATTACGCATTCCCAACGATCTTGCCTTCGCCGGTTTCGACGACTTCGATCTTGCCGAATTCACTTCACCGCCGCTCACGGTGGTCCGCCAGCCGGCGCAGGAGATGGGTCGCGTCGCGGCAAATCTGCTCTTCGACCGCATCACGCGCGGAGAAATGCCACATACCGGCAACCGAATCGTTCTTCCCGTTGAAATCGTTTTGCGCCGCTCGTGCGGCTGCAAACATCGCACCGCTGTCGTCATTCATTGAGAGCGATTTCAGAAGAAGCGCGCCTCAGTGGATGGCGATCGTCTGCGTTGTCACATTCCAGCCGCGCAGGCCAATCTCCGGCTTCTCTTCGCCAGCCGGAAACTTCACGTTCACAGTGCGTTCCTCACCCGGCAAAAGCGATATGTAATTGTCGCTGTAATACGCAGGCAGGATGCGCTGCCCCGTGGCTGCGTCCTCAAGCGTGAGTTTGACCATCAGCGCTGCCGCCGAGCCCGTATTCTTCACTCGCACTGTCACCCCCCGCTCGCCGCTTGATGTCGCGGGCGTGGCTGAAGCCGTCAACGCAGCAGGAGCAAGCGAATTCAGCTCGCGGTAGCTCGCTTCGTCCGCTGCCCACCAGTAGAAGTTGTCGCTTACCGGCGCGCCGGCCGCATCGCTTACTTCGAGCCGCACAAAAACTGTGTGTCCCGCGGCCAACGTTGCCAGGTCAGGTTTCGCCACTGGAGTGCGATCATCGGCCACGGCCTGTACCTGGTTGGTATGATCGCTCAAAATCTTGCCATCCAGACCCTCCACAAGCGTGCGCACTTTGAAGGATTGCGCCGCACCCAGGTTGATCAAATCCACTGAGCCATCGGTCAGATTGAGCTGCGCGTGGATCGGCTCGCATGCCTTCTCGGTCCCGTAGAAGCTCGACTGCGTATCGTAGTCCCAGCTCAGGAAGTTCCACTCCATGCTCGGCCACGACGGTTGCGTCATCCAGATCATGCGCGCGGAGTTAGGCTGCCACAGATGCGCGGCAAAACCCTCGAAGATGGCGCGATGGCCCACGTAGTCCAGCATCTGCGCTTTCCGCTCGAAGTCCTCCAGGCTCGTCGGTGCGCCAAACTCCGTCTCCATGTGTGCCATGTAGGGCTGCACCGCGCCGTTCCCGCTCTGGTGCCAGTCGTGATAGGCCCATGTGTCGCTGATCGGCCATCGGTCCGCCTCGGGAATGAACGATTTCATGCTTTCCAGCGTCGGCACGCTGGGTATGCCCAGTTCCACGCTGAATCCGCGGTTGATCCGGTAATAGGTCTCAAGCGGCTGGAATTGATAGGGCCCTGAGTTGCGCAGGTTCACCTGGTTCGAGCTGCCCGTGTTGTAGCGCGTGTGGTCGAGCGTGCGCACCAGCTCCGCCAGTCCCTCGTTGATCGTGGGTTGCGGCACGCCTTCGTTGCGTCCGCACCACACCACAATCGACGGATGATGCCGGTAACGCAGAATTGTGTCGCGCGCGTTCTTCAGGAACAGCGCGGGATCTTCGGCTTCCAGGTTGTAGGATTGCGTCGATTCCCAGAAATCGTTCCACACCATCAATCCGTATTTGTCGGCCAGCGCATAGAAACTCTCTTCCGTGTTTTGGCCCATCCAGTTGCGGATCATGTTTACATGCGCGTCGCGATGCAGCCGGAAATACGGCTCCAGGTGTTCCGTGCTCACGCGCTTCAGCATGTCGTCCATGCCCCAGTTGCCGCCCCGCGCGGCAATGCGCACGCCGTTCACTTTGATCACCAGGTCCGTTCCCGGCCATCCACCATCCACGGGGCGGATGGACGCTGATCCTTCAGCCCCCGGCTCCAGCGTCTGCACCCACGCGTGCAGCATCCAGTCCGGCAGCGTTTGCCCAGGCAGCACCTGATTCGGCGTCCAGTCGAAAATCTGCCGGATGCCCTGGTGGGTCCCGTCGACCAGCGGCAGCGCAACGTCGTGCGTGCGGCTGGGCAGTACCTCTACGCGTTTCAGGTGTCCCGACGCGTCAAAGAGCGAGAGCTCATAGCTCAATTCCCTCATTCCAAATTGAATCTGCTTTGTAGCGCTCGTCTTCGCCCCGGTGGCGAACGAGACCTTCAGTGTATGCAGCGCGGGATCTCCGTACCCATTCGGCCACCATAGCCGCGGATTCTGAATCTTGAGCTGCGCAAACTCCGCAGGCTCCAGTCGAACTACCGTCTCCCCCGGGGCCAGATGTACATGCTTCGTGACTTTCACATCGTCAAATGCTGCGGTCAGCTCGCCGTCCGTCTCTGTGTTCCCTCCATCAGTCAGCGGCACTTCAATCTCTACGTCCGCCTCGCTGCGGTCGGCCTTGGGCAACGTTGTAATCACGTTCAGGTCGCCAATCGCCACCGGCCCCGTCGCCGTCAGCGTCACGTCCTGCCAAATCCCCGTCTCGCGGTCGCGAATGCCGGGAATCCAATCCCACCCCTCTGCGGCAGAAAAAGTCGGTCCGTCCAGCACTTCCATCCCGCCGTTCTCACCCGGACCGCCCCTGAGCGACTGCTCGTTCGGAATTCCCGGATGCGGCGGCGGAGAAACCCGCACGGCCAGCGCATTCTCGCCGCCTGCGGCAACGTCCGTCACGTCGAATGTCCCGCGCAAAAACGCGCCCGTAACTCCGCCCAGTTTCTTGCCGTTCATCCAGACTTCAGCGGCGTAATTCACGCCTTCGAAGGTGAGCGTGAGCCTCTGCCCATGCGTCGCTGCCGGCGTTTTGAACTCCACACGGTACCAATAGTCCTGGTGAGTCAGGCTCTCGGGAATGGCAAGATTGTTGAGCCCGTAATCGGGATCTGGATAAATGCCGCGATCGATCATCGTCGTCAGCGCCGTGCCCGGCACGGTCGCTACCAGCCAGTCCTTGTCCGAAAAACCTGTCTTGGAAATCTCTTCGCCGGTTGCTTTCACTTGCGGCGCCGGTTTCAGCCTCCAGCCCCCCGCGAGCTTCCACGGATTGTCGCCCCTCAATTCGCAATGCAGGTCCGCCGCGTTCAGCACTTTTGCCACTGGCTTTTGTATCCCGCCCTTGCCATGCGGCATTGTCGATGGATCCTGCGGCGAGCTGTACCCGGCCTGCGCGCGAGTCTCCACGGGCCAATGTTGCGAAGCCTCCTCATAGGTAGGCACGCTGAAGTCCGGCGGCGCATCGGCCATCGCCTTCACTTGCTCGGCCGTCAGCGCCGCTCGAAAAATCTTCAGCCCCGCGATCTTGCCGCCGAAATGCCCGTCTGCGACATCGGTCAACGGCGACGGCGCCATCTCCAGAACCGCCGCCACGCTGCCTTGCGCAAGCGCGCTCATCGCCACCTCGCGGCCGTCGGCATAGAGGATCACATGTTCGCCATCGCTGGTCGCGACAGCCAGGTGCCACTTTCCCGAGTCCAGCGCCTGATCGCCGGCCACGAATCCTGCCGAACTCTGCGCCCGCCCGAGCCACAAGCCCAGCCGGTTGTCCTTCATTCCGATGAATCGCGCGTCCTCGGCTGCAGGGTCGCCCATTCCGGCAAGAAGAGTTGTCCCTTGCTGCGGCTCGGGCAATTCGAACCAGAAGGCGAGTGTCCACGAAGCGCGCCCAGCCAAAACCGGGTCCTGGATCGCGGGCTGGCCCGACCCCTGGCCATCCATTGCGACAGCCCAAATGCCGTCCTGCGAAGTCGACGGAGACAGTGTTTTGTTCAGGCCGGCCCCGCCGGTAAGAAAAACCGCATTGAAAGGACCGTAAGCTGCAGTAGGCGGCGCGGTTGCTTGCGCACGCACTGTCACAGGCGCGGCAGCGACCAAGGCAACCAGGAATCCGAAGGTTGCGCGAGCAAAAAGCCGAACGCTGGCTACAGGCATGAACGAAGATTGTTTAGACATGGCAACTCATCCTACAAAACCAGCGAATCAAAGTGCAAAGGGGACACTTTGATCGTTTCTCCAATGTCGCGGGAACCAGCGTCCAGGATCATCGAGGACCGGACCGTGTTGAGGGAGGGATGAAAAACCACGCGCGGTGAGCGTCGTACACTGGATACACCGGGCTTTCCCATGAAGAAACTTGCCATCGGTCTTTATCTTCTTGTCACCGCCGCCTTGCTTGCCTGGGCCTACAATCAGGCCATTTACGTCGCTCCCAATGACGCCGCGCAGGGCGAGATGTTCCGCATCATCTACTACCACGTCCCCTCGTTTGCGGTTTGCTTTGTCTTCTTTTCACTCAGCCTTATCGGCTCCATCGCATTCCTGGCATTCCGGCACGGCAATCCGGGCCGCGCACAGGCCGCGGATGCCCTCGCCGTGGCCGCGGCCGAGGTGGGCGTGGTCTTTTGCTCAGTGGGCCTGGTCACTGGCCCGCTCTGGGGACGCCGCGCTTGGGGCATGTGGTGGACATGGGACGCGCGACTCACCACCACGCTTGTTCTCTGGCTGATCTACGTCAGCTACCTGCTCTTGCGCCGCTTCGCCGCCGGACCCCAGATGCAAACCCTTGCAGCTGTGCTGGGGATCTTCGGGGCGCTCGACGTGCCTATCGTCTATATGGCCAACCGCTGGTGGCGCACGCAGCATCCAGCACCTGTCTTTGGTGGCGACCAGAGTTCCGGCATGGATCCCACGATGGTCGGCGCGCTCCTCTGGAATATGCTCGCCTGGCTCCTGTGGGGCCTGCTTATCCTGGCATTCCGCTATCGCGTTGAGCGGCGCCAGCAGAAGATCGCCGCGGAAGAAGCAGAGCAAGCGTTGAATTCTTGAGGATGGCCGGAACGCGCCGGGAAGGATGAGAAGCACGATGAAAAAACTTGGCACCGCATTAATCGTCGTCGTCGCCGCCGGTCTCTTCGGCTGGGCGGCTTATCTCGTCTTCGGCGCGCCGCCGGAACCCCCGTTCGACTGGCGGTTGCACATGTCCCAGGCGGACCACGATGCGATCGTGGCGACGCTGAATCACCTGTATACGCGCGCTGCCTACACCATCACTTGGGCCATCCAGCTCGGTTACGCCGCATGGCTCTGCGTCAAGTGGCAGTCCCAGCAACGAAAATCGACCGAAAATCGACGCGCGGACTAACCGCATAGCTCCTATGCAGCCTCAGCTTGTCACGCTCCGTTGTGCTCCCCGTCACGAATCATTGTGAAGTTCGCATTATCCTGCACCTTCCTATGCCTTTCGTTACTCTCCAAAAGGCCACGCGCTCTACCACTTCCGCGTATCCAGCCAACTTTTCGTGCTATTTCAAGATTCCTCTCATACCGCCGATGATCAAGTGGTAGATCGGCTGCACAACGGTTTTTGGCATCGGTTTAAGCCTTTGGACTCTCGCGTTGCGGCATTTCTCCTTTTAAATGAGGCGACACCGCACAGAAAACCTTCTTTGCACGAGTGTCCACCACCGCTGAGCGCCGAATGGGGACCTCTATCATGCATGACTTCTTGATTGCACTCGCCTTTATCGGTATGGTCATTGCTCCTGCCATCGTGGCCGCGACTTGCTCAACCGAAGTGACAGACGAATCCAAATCAAAATAATCACCGCCGCTCTTGCTCCAAGAGTTTTTCACCCCCGATCTGCGTTGTTACGATTCTTTGCCGCCTCTCTTTAATTAGACCTTTCCCGGATCTGCGCTGTTATATCCCGAGGTCCCCTTGGTGCCGCGAACTTCCAGCGGCCTTTTATTCTGGATTTCCCTTGACCTTCTTCAGAACCAGAAAATCCAGGTCAATGTTCGTTTCCGGGTGGAACAGCTTCTTTTGATCCTCCACCGGAACCGAGAATTCCCGATCAAGCCGATAATCATTTAGCAGAAAGGCGCCATTCGGCTGCACGATGAAAATCTCATATTCGAATCTCCTGATAACCAGGTAGTCCGGACGGAGATACTCCCACACCTGCAGTTCCTTGTAGCCACGCGGGTATTTGTGGCCTTGCAGCCATTGAACGACCTTCCGGCTGCAAAGGCCTGGATAATCGTAGTAGGTCCGGCGCGAGTAGTAGCCGATATAGCCGAGAGGTTCGCCCCCAATGGTCGTCCACAGCGGCGTCTGCGACAAATAAATTCCGATGGCTTTCCGCCCCCTGTTTTCAATCAATTCCTGGATATTGCGTTCCGCGCTGAATGTGGTTGGCAGAAAAACCGCAAAACTGGCCAGGTATGCGGTCGTGAGGAGCCACGCCGATATCCTCCCCAAACGTCTCGGGAGAAAAGCAGTAATGTCGGCAACTCCCTTCCCTAGCAGGAGTGTGAGTATCCCGCAGAGTGGCACAACATACCACCCATAAATCTCCGGCGCCCGAAAGACAAAGAACGCTGCGGCTAGCACCGTAAATGCATAAACGGGCAAGAAGCGCCACCGTCGCCGCACGAGGTCAGCGATGAAACCGAATAGAGTGACGACAAGGCAGAGTTCCTCCAGCCAGGACCGCCTGACGAGCGGAATAAAAAGGGTGCCGTTGCCGCCAAAGACCGGTTCGAGGGGAGTAAAAACGTTGACCTGAAGACTCCTGGCTGCGGTTAGAAGCAGTTCCCGCAAGGACGTGGCAGTCTCCCAGAACCCAACATATCCAAGCCGTTTCGCAACGATTGTGTTCGGAATTGGACTCCCGTAGTAAAGGGTCGTGAAAACAATCCATGGTCCATAGATGACTGCGACGAGAGCTGCAAACTTAGCCAGCGGCTTCAACTCCCTCCGTCGTATGGAGCCTACTGCGATAACGATGGCCGCAATCCCAACCCAAATCACAAAGTCTGGCCGCGCAAGAAGACAGAAGCCCGACAGAATCGCGCTGGCCGTCAGGTTTTCGGCAAGCAGAAAATAGATCGCGGCAAGAAGAATCGCCGTGGCCAACTGAGTTTCCATGCCTGCCATGCCCCAGAGAATCTGGTGATGCTCAATGGCCAGATAGCCTGCTGAAAGGACGGCTGCCGCCCGATTGAGCGGGGCCAGGAACTCGCGCATGATCCGGTAGCCGAACCATACCGTTACCGGCCCGGCAAGCAGAGAGAGCAGCTTGAGAAACGGTAAGCCCCAGCCCACATGAAAACGGTCAGCAAGCAGCGGCGCCAGCACACTGATCGGACTCGTGAAACCATGCAGCGGTCTCGGATCATCGATCTTGAAGTGGGTAAGGCCCAATCCGTGATAGAAGTTCTCGGAGTGAAGCACGCTGATCAGTGCGTCTTCCCAGGTCCGGCCGGTGTAAAGCCAGAAAAAAAGGCGCAGGCCGAAAGCCAGCGCCATCAGGCCGACGAGCCAGGGGTCGTCCAGATGAAGTGAACGCGCAAGGACGCTCAACTTTGTTTCCTGAACGGGATTCTCCGAATTGAGTGTTTTTGTCAACCGAACCGAGACTGCCTATTTGAGCATTGGCTCCCTCGAATTGTACTTCTGCTTTGGTGAATCGCGGAAAACTGCATTCGCCGTCGAAGACCCGGCCAATCTTTTCCAGTCACGAGGCGAACATTGCCCTTCGCTCCTTCAGCCGGTAGACTGATGGATCGAGGGTACAGCGGTTCTCCAGTTGCACTTTGCCGGAGCCGCTAAAGCCAAGTGGCTTTTCCCTCAAGGAAAAGCCACCTTGCACAAAAACGTAAATAACGCATAGAGACTGGAGAAACGCTCAGTCATGCTGGTCGTCATGAAAGCGCAGGCTACGCCGGAAGAGATCCAGGCGGTCTGCGACCATATTGTGCAGTTGGGTTTCCGCCCCCATCCGCTTCCCGGTGCCCAGCGCACCGCCATCGGTATCACCGGCAATCAGGGCGAAGTCAACCGCGGCAACCTGGAGTCGCTCTCCGGCGTTGCGGAAGTCATTCGAGTCTCCAAAGCCTACAAACTTGCCAGCCGCGATGTGAAAGAAGAAGACACGATTGTGCGCTTTCCCGGCACCAAGGCCACCATCGGCGACCGCGATCTGGCCGTCATTGCCGGCCCCTGCTCGATCGAAAGTCGAGACCAGGCCTTTGCCATCGCCGCCGACGTCGCCGCATCCGGGGCACAGTTCTTCCGCGGCGGCGCGTACAAGCCGCGCACCTCTCCCTACGCTTTTCAGGGCCTCGGCCTCGAAGCTTTGAAAATCATGGCCGAGGTGCGGGAGAGATTCGGTCTGCGCATCGTCACTGAGGCGCTGGACTCCGACACTCTCGACCTCGTTGCCGAATGGGCCGACGTAATTCAGATCGGTGCGCGCAACATGCAGAACTTTTCGCTCCTCAAGAAGGCCGGAAAACTGCGCAAGCCCGTGCTCATCAAGCGCGGCATGAGCGCCACACTCGAAGAGTTTTTGATGGCTGCGGAATATGTCATGAGCGAGGGCAACTACGAGGTCATTCTCTGCGAGCGCGGCGTGCGCACGTTTACTGACCACACACGCAACACGCTTGACCTCAGCATCATTCCCGCGCTTCACCACCTGAGCCACCTGCCCATCCTCGTCGATCCCAGCCACGGAACCGGCCGTCGCGACAGCGTCCTGCCCATGGCCAGAGCCGCCGTGGCCGCGGGCGCCGACGGCGTGATGGTCGAGGTGCACAACCATCCCGAGACTGCGCTTTCCGACGGTCCGCAGTCTGTCTACCCCGCTCAGTTCGCCACCATGATGAGCGAGATCGAAAAAATCGCCGCAGTCGTCGGCCGCCATCTTACGCGAGGCGTCTCCATTCCCGCCGCCATTGAAGCAAAATAGAGACAATCAATCAAGATGGCCTGTCATCCTGAGCGGAGCGAAGCGAAGTCGAAGGATCGGCGGTTGTCTTTCGTCGCAGTCTTCCCCGCACTTGTTGCGCTCGGCTTCACCGGTTGCCGCACCCACGACTTTCCCCAATACCCGCCCAACTATCGCGAGTACCTCTACGTAACAAACGGAGGCAGTGACACCGTCACGGTACTCGACGTGGTCAACGTTCGCGTGGATCGCGAACTGCCCGTGGGCCACGATCCGGTCGCCGTCGCTGCCAGCCCGACGCGCAACGAACTCTATGTCGTGAACTCGGGCGCGGCGGGAGCCAACGGCTCGGTGTCAGTGATCGACGCGGAACACAATGCGGTTGTCGCGACCATACCCGTGCACCATCAGCCTGTGTCCATCGATTTGAAAGCCGATGGCACTCTTGCCTATGTCGCCAACTCCATCTCCAATTCGATTTCCATCATCGACCTGAAAGCTCGTCGCGAGCTCGCTCAAATCCCCGCCGGCGATCAGCCGGTTGCTGCCCGGCTCACACCAGATGGCAAGACTCTCGTTGTTGCAGACCAGGGCGGAAACTCTGCGACCATCATCGATGCATCGACCGGCCACCCGCGCGCCACATTCGCGGGCTGCCCCGGCGCGTCGGAAGTTGTGATTCTGCCCGATTCCTCGAAGGCCTTTATCCCCTGCTCAACCGGTCATCAAGTGATGGTTATCGCCCTGGCGCAGCCCGATGCCCATCCTGCGCAACCCGATCGCCTTGAAACGCTGATGGACGTCGGCCGCGCGCCCGTCGATCTGGCGCTGAAGCCTGACGGCGGCGAGATCTTTGTCTCGAACTCTCTTTCCGACTCGGTCTCTGAAATCTACGACTCTACCGACGAAGTGGGAGACACATACATGATCGGCAACAATCCCGTTCGCGGCATTGTCTCCCGCGACAATTCGCTCCTTTACGTGGCCAACCTGCGGTCACAGGAGCTCACCGTCTACTCCATCGACGACGGCAAGCGCATCGGTGCCATCTCGGTTGGCGACAGCCCCTCGGCGATGGCGTTTTCAGCCGCCGGTCACCTGCTGTTTGTCGCCGATCAACGCTCCGGAGATGTGGCTGTGGTGCGCACTTCAACGCAATCGCTCTTTACGATGCTTCCCGCCGCCCGCGACCCCAACGCCATCGTCGACAAAGCCTTCACCGTACAGTGAGGCGCTGCGATATGAGGTTTAAGCTGATGCTTCCGAATAGCACGAAGTGTCAGGGCATGACCGGGGCACCCACCCAGTGGGTGGGTCGCGTGCCGTAGGCCGTCACGGCGTTGCGCTGGCGCCCGCGACAGGCGCGTTCACGGCGGCACTTAACTCCGGCCCCACCAGCACTCCATCGTCAAGCGAAGCCGCCACAAGCCGGTCACCCGCTGCGCGAATCATGACGATGTTGTAGCCTGTCTGCCACCAATCCCACGTCATCGTCTTCGGATCAATCGCGTACACCTGGTCGCTGGAACCCGAGCTGACCAGAATTCTCTTCGACTCCGCGTCGTAACTCAGATCGTCCACGTCGCGGAACGGCAGCCGGTGAATCCACATCCACGACTTGCCCATGTCGCGGCTCAAATAAACTCCCTCGCGCGCGCCCAGCCACAGCGTGCCGTCGGGCGAAAACACCACGCGATGGATGCGCGTGAGCATCGTAGGCAGCCCCATCGGCCACCAGGTTTTTCCCGCATCCCTTGAAATCACAACGCTGTCGGCTCGAGCCGCAACCATCGTGTCAGCGTGCACGGTCACTGACAGGTAATCGCCCTCGCCCATGACCGGGCCGCCTTGCCAGCTCGCACCCTGGTCGCTGCTGGTCACGACTCCGTATCCTGTCGCAGCCACCCACGCGTCTCCTGAAACGTCCAGCGCATTCACCGTGCTTTCCAGCTCAATCGCCGGCGCCTGCACCTCTTTTTCGATGTTGACCTTCGTATGCATGTGCGTCTGCGTGATCGTCTTCGTCACCGTGTTCGCGATCGTGTTACGGGGTAGCCACGTGAGCGCGGGCGCAGCGCCCGATCCATTTGGTACCGCCGGCGTCCCTGCCGGCTGTCGTGCGGGCGTCCTCGCCCGCACATTTCCCGAGCCGTTTGTTGCCCCATCCGCGGCCGGCGTTGCCGAAGCGCGCGGCGCCGAATCACTCTTACTCTTGCCTCCGGCGGCCGGATCGTCGGCTGCCTCCAGCACAAAAACTCCATGGCTGGTTCCCGCAACCACGCGGCCATCCTTCGTTTCGGCAAGCGCGAACACGTCCCGGCCGTCGAGACCCGAGCCTAGTTGCTCCCAGTGAGCTCCGCCATCGCCCGAACGAAACACGCCGCCATATTTCTTGTCGTTCACCACGCCCGCGTAGAGCACCTCCGGATGATCGTGGTCAACGAGAATCGCCGCCACCTTGCGTTCCGAGATTCCCTGGTTCGATGGCGCAAACGTTGCGCCCCCATCGTCGCTTTCGAGCACGCCGCCGCGGTCCGTGGCCAGCAGCACGCGATTTGAATCGCCGGGGTCGACGTAAACCGCGTTCACCACCACATCGGAGTCTGTCATGCGCTTGAAGGTCTTGCCCGCGTTCTCGGTCTTATACAGGCCCTCGGTGGTTCCTGCATAAACCACCTCGCGCTTCTCGGGGTCCTGCATCAGGCTGCGAGTTCTCCTGGCTTCTGACGGAATGCCCTGGATCTTGTGGAACAGAATTCCCGCGTTCTCGCTCTTGTAGATTCCGCTGCATGCGCTCAGGTAGACAGTGTGCGGGTGCTCCGGGTCGACGATGATCGAAAACACATCCGAATCCACAATCAGTCCCTGTTTGATGTTGTGCCAGGTCTTGCCGCCGTCTGCCGTCTTCCATGGCAGGTGCCAGGTCCCGGCGTACACCGTGTCAGGATTTTCGGGGTCCACCGCCAGCGATTCAATCTCATGAATCTCGTGGCTGCCCGGCGGGCTGATCTCGGCCCATGTCGCTCCGCCGTCGCTCGAGCGGAAGACTCCCTCCAATGTTCCCGCATAGAGAGTGTGTGGATCGGAGGGCGCCTGCGCAAGAGCGTGCACCGGCTGCCCTTTCAATTGTGCCGGCTCGCTCCAGGTACGGCCCGCGTCATGGCTGATCCACAATCCGCCGTCGGTAGAGTTGTTCCACGCGCCTACATAAATCGTCGCCGGGTCCGCCGAATCCACCACGATACTGTCGAGCACGTAGCCGTCGTCGCTGCCCATCTTTGCCAAGCGGTGCCAGCTTACGCCTTCGTCCATGGATTCGTAGAGCCAGCTATTTGTTGTGCCCAGCAGCAGATGCTTCGGCTGCCCCGGGAACGACGCAAGAGCACGCGCATCACCGCCCGCCGGACCCACGACAGTCCATGCGTTTTCCGCCCGCAGGCAGACTGCTCCGAACAACAACGCAATCAAGAGAAGATTTTGCGCCGCAACCCCAATTTGGTGACCATGATTTCGAACACACTGCAAGCGGCTCATTCAGGCGTGAAGCTCCCCACTCATCTCTTTCCAGAATAGACAATTTCACGCTGTGCACGGGTCGGCATTAACGAGCCGTCAAAAATGTCTATTGATTCGGTTTCGCATTCACCCCGCATCAACGACCGCACCAAAGATCGCGCTCGGGAACGTCCATTCACAGCCGGAAATAAATCCCGATCACCGGCTCGGCTGTATGGGTAAACGCATTCGTCGATGAAAAGGCGCCGGCAACCGCGGGCGCCTTGTAGAGATTCCCTCGGTACTGCAAACGCAGGCCGAGATGCGGCAACAGCTCCCAGTCCACTCCCGCCCCATAGACAAAAACGCCTTCAAATGACGTGCTGGTTGCGGCAGCCGTTGTGGTCTGGGAGCAGAGCGGATTCACCGTGCCGCAGGTCGTCGTGGTGACTGTGCCTCCGCTGGGCACATTCAGCAAAAGTCCTCCGCCGGCAAGCGCGAACGGCCGCAGATTCCCTGCATGAACCGACACCACCCAGTCGCCCGTCACTTCGTGCGCATTGTTCGAAATGGCTTCCGTCGAAACCGGGCAACCCGACGATGGGCACGGCGGCGGGGGATAGACGGGTAAGGGGGAAATTCCCTGGTTGGCGCGATTGTACGCATAGGTGAATTCGTAGCCAACCAGTGGATTCTTGATCTGCCGAAATTCAACCAGCCCGCCCGCCTGGTTAGCTGGACTTTGCTTCGCACCGTCTCCTGATGTTGCCCCGTTGAACGCCCCATAGAGGCCCAGCGCTACGGAGGTCTGGGCTTGGGAAGGCGCGGCGGTCATCCCTGCCAGGCCGGCGAACAAAATGGTCATGAAGAATGATTGCGTCGATCGCATCGCTGTCTCCTCTCTTGCTTTTGAAGCCGGACGGGCTGCACGCGGCGGCGAATTCTCGGCGCTCGCGCCACCATTTTGGACGCGGAGAGAGGGACTTAGTGTACCGCCGGATCGAAGCCGATCCGGCGGCGAATAAAGAATTCACAACTCCAAGCGATGCGACCAACCACGCCGTGCGCGGGGCAGCCTCAGCGAATTACGTAGGCTCCAACGCAGGCCTGTTCGGTACCCTGCCCGACAGCACCAACTGCTTTGCAAGTGCCGGAGCCTGAAATGCCATTTGCAATCCCGGTGCCGCCGACAATCTTGTAGCTCATCGTAGCGGCGTCGGTCACGGCGCTGGTTTTGCGTGCGAGGGCCTGATATTGGAAAAACACCAGATCGCCGTTGATCAGACTGCCCACGATGACACCCCAATTTTGGGTTTCACTGGGGGTGCTTATGTTGGTCTGCGAAAAAGTAAGTCCATTGATCGCAACTCCATTGATCATCGCGTCTGTTGTGCAGGCGTATGCCGAGACTGTTTGCGTTGCAGTGAATTGGTAAGTGACGAGGGTCGGATTGCACTTGATGGTGAAGGATCCGGGAGCTTGAGCCGGAGGCAGAGCCTGAACCTGGGCCTTTGCCGTCGCGGCAAAGCCGGCAAAGAGCACACACAGTGCGAAAATCGCATGTTTCATAAGTCCTCCTGGGGATTTCGACTTCCTGGGGGCCTGGATTTTCGGGGGACCACAGAATACTACTAAACGGGTCAAAACGAAAAGGCTGACCGGTTCGGAGACCGGCCAGCCTCAAAGACACTTAGGATGGAGTTTTGCTGGGGTGAGTCTCCGCGAGCCCCCTTCTGTGCCAAGAGCTCGCGGATTCCTTCTATACAGCGCAGGTTGCTTGGCCTATTGCGCAGCCTTCTTGTGGTGGCGCTCTGCCAGTGGCTTGCGCATCTCCGGCTTCACGGTCGATTCATCCACCGGCGTCGTTCCCGGCACATCGGCGCTGAAATTCGCGCCAGCGGGCACAAGGTAGTTCTCTTCCGTCTGCCCGTCGGTCGTGCCCGTGGCTACGCTGATGCGCGAGGCTTCGATTCCCTGCTCCGTCACCAGGTAGTCCTTGGCATTCACGGCACGCTGCGCGGCGGCGTCTTCCACCTTCGCGTGCTTGTGCTTGGCGGCGTACTTCTCCTGCTTTTCTGTCAGCGCTTTTTCCTTGGCATCCGACTCGCCCACCAAAACTGCCTTGGCATCGGCCTGCTGCTTCAGATCCAGGGCCACCTGGTCCAGGCACGCCTTCGCTTCGTTATCCACGCGCAACGGGCGCCTTGGGTCGTTTGAGAAGCTGGTCGTGCACAGCGCCTGGGTCTTCGGTGCCGGAGGCGGCGGAGGCGGAGCCAGAATGGTGATCGTCGTGTTTGCTGACGCCATTTGGTTCTTGTCGTCTGAAACGCCGCACGTAATTCCCACGGCTCCCGTCGGCGCGCCCGCGGACGAGTATGCAGCAGTCGTTCCGGTGCCTGTCACCGTGCCGGCCGTGGCCGTGTAGTTGTAAGTCAGCGGACGGTTCTGCGGGCTCACTCCCACAGCCGTAACGGTTGCCGAGTCGCCCGGCTTGATCGTGGTCGGGCTGGCCGAGCAGCTTACAGTCGGCGGTTCAAATTGCTTCACCGCGTAATTGGCGGAGCATTCGGCGGTCTGGCCGGGTTTCAGCCCTTCCTTGCCCTTCTTGCCTTCCTTCACTTCAGCCTTCGCGGTGTACGAACCGGGAGCCAGATTCGCTGTATTCACACTGGCTGATGTGCCATTACCGGTTACGCCATCCCCGCTCCATGTGTACAAAACGTTGTTCTTCGTATTCGTGTCTACCGAACCAGCTGTAGCCGTAACCGTCAAAGGATCGCCCGGGTAGACGGTTGGCGCGCTGGCGTTGCACGATAACGTAATCGGCGGCGCCTTCTTGCACCCCATGGGCAAAAGGGCAAAAACCGCCACGGCGAGAACCGGCAAAACAGACTTCAATGCTCGTGAGTACATGTTTTTACGCTCCACAATTCCGTTGTTGCATCGTTGTTGAGAAAACGTCTTGAAAAAGGAATTCACGGTTCACCCCTTTCGGCTTCGCAGTACGTGCGCTGCTTTTTAACGTTTATTTAGGCCTCACCAATCTAGCACCTGGATGCGCGGCCAGGCACATCCCGTCATTCCAGGTGCCTCCACACCGGTCGCCTACGCACACGAGGGAACTCGCGCCTTCTCGCGGGCCACAGGCGGCTTGCCATGGTTTCTGTCAAGGAATTTGCCCTCTGATTGTTGGGGCTCACTCTGCATTAAGGGTCTTAAGCAGACTCCGGGGTTCGCGCTGTATCTTCTCCTGTAGAAGCGAGATCGCGTAAATCAGTTGCTCCGGGCGGGGTGGGCATCCTGGCACATACACATCCACCGGGACAACTTGGTTTACGCCCTGAAGCAGCGCGTAGTTGTTGAATACGCCACCCGAAGTGGCGCACGCACCCATTGAGATAACCCACTTGGGTTCAGGCATTTGATCGTAAAGGCGGCGCAACACGGGAGCCATCTTTTGCGCCACGCGACCGGCCACAATCATCAGATCTGACTGCCTTGGCGAGGGCCGGAAAACCTCCGCGCCAAAGCGGGCAATATCGAACCGCGCCGCGCCCATCGACATCATCTCGATCGCGCAGCAGGCCAGTCCAAAGGTCATGGGCCACACGGAATTCTTCCGCACCCAGTTCACCGCAAAATCCAGCGAGGTGAGAAAGACCCCCTCCGGCTGTTCGTAGCCGTAGCTGACCTCATTCACTTTGATCCGGTTTTTTGCGCTGCTCTCAAGGTTGCCGAAGAGATAGCGGTCGCGCTCTATGGTAGCCGCCATGGATTCAGTATAACTCCACGCAAATCGAGCAAGCCATACGCTCTCTGGACCATCTGGACACTCAGGGACCGCTCCACGATGTCTCCTCGCAGCATCCAGCGCATGAAAAGGCAATGAGGAACTCCCCGAAACTTGCGTTATTTGGCTGTCTTTACGAAAATGATACGAAAGTCCAATGTGACCTTCGCTATGATTCTGGTCGGCGACTCTTCTTGCCTGTCGTCTGCTTGAATCCTGCTTCGCCGGTTCGGCCCTCCATAGCCCGCCGTTCAGCACCAACAGTCCTTCTCTACGCCTCGCGCTCGAGAATCTGAAACGGAAGAATTCATGTCCTCTCGCTTTTTGAAGCTGCTGTTGCTATTCCTGCTCCCGGGCCATCTCGCGATGGCTGTGGCCCCGGCGATTTCCAACCCACAGGCTCCGGCCACCCAGGCGCAGATCGCCGCCCTTCAGCAAGCCGTACAGAGCGCTCAGTCCGCCGGAGATAACGCCTGGATGCTCACCTCGGCTGCCCTCGTGCTGCTGATGACCGGCCCCGGGCTTGCGCTCTTCTACGGCGGTCTCGTGCGCCGCAAAAACATTCTCAGCACCATGATGCAAAGCTTCGCCATGATGGGCCTGGTTACGGTTCTCTGGGCGATTGTCGGCTACTCGCTCGCCTTTGGCCACGGCAACATGTTTGTCGGGGGATTCGAGCACACCTTCTTGCGCGGCGTCTCACTAAGCCCAAACACCGACTACGCCGCTACCATTCCCGAGCAGACCTACATGATCTACCAGCTCATGTTCGCCATCATCACTCCGGCCCTGATAACCGGCGCGTTTGCTGAGCGCATGAAGTTCAGCTCCATGGCCCTGTTTCTCTCGCTCTGGTCGCTCCTTGTCTATTGCCCCATGGCACACATGGTCTGGGGCGTGGGGGGCCTGCTCAACGCGACCGGTGGCCGCATTCCCTCGCTCGACTTCGCCGGCGGAACGGTAGTGCACATCACCAGCGGAGTCTCGGCGCTGGTTTGCGCGCTCTATCTCGGCAAGCGGCTCGGTTATCCGCAAACGGCCATGCCTCCGCACTCGCTCGTGCTCAGCTTCATCGGCGCGTGCCTGCTGTGGGTGGGCTGGTTCGGTTTCAATGCTGGCAGCGCTCTGGGCGCCGGCCACCTGGCCACCAGCGCCTTCGTTAACACCCACTTCGCCACCGCCACCGCCGCCATCGGCTGGACGATCTTCGAGTGGTTTCATAACGGCAAGCCCACCGCCCTTGGCGCAATCTCCGGCGCGGTCGCTGGCCTGGTCGCCATCACGCCCGCTTCGGGCTTCGTCCAGCCCATGTCCGCGCTTTTCATCGGCCTTGCGGCAGGCTTCATCTGCTCTTTGATGGTCTTCCAGGTCAAATCCCGCTTCGGCTACGACGATTCACTCGACGCATTTGGCGTTCATGGCGCTGGCGGCACTCTCGGCGCTATCCTTACCGGCATCTTTGCCGCGAGCGTCATCAACCCCATCTACGGCGCCGGCGTGCCTACGGGAGCCATCGACGGCCATTGGACCCAGATTCTGAACCAACTGGCAGGCGTGAGCATCTCATGGGGCATCTCCATTGTGGGCACGCTGGTTCTGCTCTTTGTGGTCGACAAAATCTTGGGCCTGCGCGTCACTCCCGAGCACGAGATGGCCGGGCTCGATCTTTCCCAGCACGGCGAAGAAGGATACGATTTCAATACCTGATGAGTTGTTTGACTGGCGCTCCGGTCAGTCTTCAAGGCAATTTTCTTCGGGCGCAGGCGGCCAACAAGCCGCCTTGCCTGTTACGCTATCGAACGAGGCATTTTCTGTATGCTCAAGATTGAAGCTGTTCTGCAACCCTCAAAGCTCGATGCCGTTAAAGATGCGCTGCTTGAAGCGGGCATTGAAGGCATGACCATCCTCGAAGCCCGCGGCCACGGTCGCCAGAAGGGCCACACCGAGTTCTATCGCGGCCGCGAATATACCGTCGATCTACTGCCCAAGGTCAAGATCGAAATGGTGATTCACGACGACTTGAAGGAAAAAGCGATTCAGGCGATTATCGGCGCCGCCCGCACCGGCCGCATCGGCGACGGTAAGATCTTCGTCAGCCGGCTCGACGAAGCCATCCGCATCCGCAACGACGAGCGCGGCGAAAACGCGCTATAGCCTGATGGTCGCAACGCGTCCTCGGTCTGATTGCATGCCGTTGATGATGCAGAGTCAAATGCTTTAGTGTGTTTTTGCCTCGCAATCATTTAAGGGAAACCCACCCATGATTCCCCGATCCGTCTTCGCAGCCGGTGTGATTCTCGGCGTCGCCTCTTGCCTGGCCGCGCAGGATTCGCGCACGGTAATCGAACCGCTATTCCCGCAGCTTTGCACCACCGTGGACGCGCAACTTTCTACGGATGGCCATTCGCTGGCTGCCGCCGACGAGCAGAAGCTCGACACCGCGCGGATTCAACGAGCAATAGATAAATGCGGCCGCGGGCGCGCTGTGCTCCTCCATGTGGAAGAGAACAACAACGCATTCCTCAGCGGTCCGCTCGAACTGAAGCCCGACGTCACACTCATTGTCGGTATTGGTGTCACGCTTTTCGCCTCGCGCGATCCGGCCGTCTTCGCCGTTTCGCCCGGCAGTTGCGGCGTCGTGAGCCATTCTCCCGGCCTCCGCGGCTGCAAGCCGCTCATCTCCGTCGACCACGCGCCCAACTCCGGTGTCATGGGCGACGGCGTCATCGACGGCCGCGGCGGCGAGAAGATGCTGGGCTCCCAGTATTCCTGGTGGGATCTGGCCGAGCAGGCGCGCGCGGGCGGCGGGCAGCAGGTTCCGCGCCTCATTGTCGCCAACGACTCTGACAACTTCACGCTTTACCGCATCACTCTAAAAAACTCGCCAAACTTCCACGTCGTTTACAACCACGGCGACGGCTTCACGGTTTGGGGATTGAAGATCGATACGCCGCAGCGCCTGGCCCGTAACACCGACGGAGTTGATCCCGGCGACGGAGCCAGGAACGTCACCATCACCCACAGCTACATTCGCGCCGGCGACGACAATGTTGCCATCAAAGGTGGCCCGGGCGGCGCAACCAACATGACCATCAGCCACGACCATTTCTATTGGGGCCACGGCATGTCCATCGGTAGCGAGACCAACGGCGGCGTCAGCAAAATTCGCGTCTTCGATCTTTCACTCGACGGTCCCGACAACGGCATCCGGATCAAGTCCAACGGCTCGCGCGGCGGCCTTACTCAGGATGTGGTCTACGACGACGTTTGCATCCGCAACTCGCCCAATCCGATCACTCTCGACACAGCGTACTCGGCCAACGGGCCGCTTCAGGGCGATTTACCGCCCACCATGCGGGATATCACGCTGCACAATGTCCGCGTCTCAGGCGGAGGCAAGATTACGTTCAACGCCTATGACCACACGCACCGTATCGCTGCCACGCTCAACGGCGTGCAGGTTACCGACGATGCAAAATACACCTACGAACTGAATCACGCGGACCTGACGCTCGGTCCCGATCCGACCAATCTCCAACTACCTGCCCCAGCGGACGCGGCGAAAAACGACTCCACCATCACCGGAACTCCCGCCGAAGGCAATCCGCCCTCCTGCGCCGACGAGTTCGTGCCCTTCCCGCAATAAGCCACGCGAATTCCGGCGGCAGGAATCGGGGTGCCCCATCCTTCGCCTTTTTTCTGGCGAAGGGTGGGGGTCGCGCGAGCCCCTTCGTCCGCGTTGTCATCTTGAGCGGAGTCCGCGGCAGCGGACGGAGTCGAAAGATCTGCGGTTGCTTTTCTCGCCATCCACCCAGCACAAGAAACGGGGTGCCCGATCCTAAAACTCTGAACGAAGCGAGGAGTTTTAGGGTGGGATCGCACGGCCCCAAAATGCCAACCCGCCAGCAGAAAAGGCTCCGCTCCGGAGCCTTTTCGCCAACTCGCCAACTCGCTAACAGGCTGTGTCCTGATCCGGGCACTCAGGCTAGGACCACAAAGCTGATATATGCGACGAGGACTAGTGACAAGAAGAGATCGCTGATCATCGCGATATTCTGGTTGCGGCTTCTGCATGCGTCCGTGGCATGGCGAATACCTGCAATTCCAAAAAATACCGCCGCTGCGATCGCCGCGGGTAGAACGAAGCTGGGTTTGGCCAGCGAAGCTATTCCGACGATTCCAGCTCCGAGATTCGCCGCGCCCAATTCGCGCACGAAGAGCAGTGAATTCTCGCTTCGAATGCCAAGTATCTGTTCAGCGGTGAAGCGTGGTTGAAAAATCTGGCGTAAGCCGGCGAGGAATACTCTAATTCCCGCGCCCCAAAACACGAACCACTTCCCCACGAGCGACATCAGCGGCAGTGAACTGTGGAGATAGCAATGTTCTTCGCCAATCGAGAGGATCGGCAGTACAGCCATCAGCAGAAGAACACTCAAAAGGTACACAGGATGCCCTCAAACTCTATCTGGCGGCGAAAGCCAGACCACCCTGACGCTTGCAGGATATTCCGTCGAAATTACGACACGACCAGCTCGCTTGCCGAAAAACCTCACTCGGCCGCACCGCTGCTCACCGGTACCCTTACCACAACTTTGTTCCCGGTCCGCAACACCATCCGCGAGAACGATTCGTCGCTCACGTTGCTAAGCGAAACATAACTCCCATTGAACGCCGTCACATCGCCGTGCATCTTTGCGCTCGCATCGGCGGGCATGCTGAAACTTACGCGTACATCGGCACGCCCGTCGCCGTCGAGATCGATCTCGTCATTGACTTGCTTGGGCAGCGCATCCGCGGGCTCAAACACAATTTGCACAAAAGATCCCGTCCGCTCCAGCATGCGCGGCCTTACCGGCTGGTAGACCTCGATCCGGTAGCCCTCTCGCTGAATCGTCCGCGCGATTGTTCCGCCCGAGTACGTCGCGTCAATATGCAGCCCGGCGTGTGCCACCACGCTGCTGAATCCCCCAATGAGCACAAATGGAACACAGACAGCGACGAGCAGCGTCAGCCCCGCGCCCGTGTAGGCCAGAATCGATCGAATGTTCTCGCGCATGAGATTCTCCTTCACTTCAAAACCAGCGAATGCAAGGGCAGCCAATGGATCATGGTGGATATTGAGCCGGCCAGAACATTGCCGCCGAACATCGTGGCCATGGCCCATGCGCCATAGAGAAACAGGAGCCGGGCGCGTTCCGGTTTCACCGCAACCGGCGTCCCTTTCAGGTGCCACACCGCCGCGTCTTTTTTGCAAACATCCACGCAGGCGCCGCACTTCATGCAGTTGAGCAGCGTCTTTCCCTCGGCTATCGAATCTTTCGAGAGCGCCACGGTCGGGCAACTGGTCTGGCACAGCGTGCAGTCCACGCATTTTGTGCGATCGAACCGAATCTCGAACAGGTTGATCTTGTTAAACAGCGATTGAAACGCGCCGAAGGGGCAGAAGAATCCGCACTGTGTTCGTTTCTTGGTTAAATACGGCAGCACGACCACCAGCCCCACAAACAGCGCGACGAAAACTCCCATCTGGATTGCCGTCTCCACGTTCCGCACCGCGGGAAACTCGGTGACCGCTTTAAACGGGCACAGCCACATGCAGTAGACCGGCTCAAAGATCGCCGCGGAAAGCAGCACGACAAAAACCAGGATCGCCCACGGAACAAGCCGCAGAATGTGCGAATACTTCGCAACAAACCTGTGCAGCCTGCGCCGCTTGCTGAACGCTGCGAAGCCCTCTTCGATACCGCCGAAGAAGCAGGCGTAGCTGCACCACGCCTTACCCAGCACCAGGGTCATGGCGAACCAGACGCCGATCATGACGGCGATCGAATGGGGATTGCTCGCCGTAGGCAGAATCGACCCCGGAAAAATAATCGTTCGCGCAAACGCCGCCGGCAGAATGAGCGACGGCGTCACCATGAAGCAGAACGGCGTGTCGCCAGAGACCATCCGGCTGACAGGAATGCTCATCGTGCCGCGCTCGGCGATCAACGCAGCGATAAACCCGAACGGAAACAGAAATCCCAGCGCGACAAAAAAGATTCTCCGCCAGCGATAGATCTCGCCCGTCCGCATCATCTGGAAGAAAAGCCCGGTCATGAAGACAATGGTCAACGCCGCGCCGATCTTAAGATCGTTGCCCGCTTTCTGAAACGACGGCGTGAACATCAGCAGCGACCACAGCGCCATCGGCAGCGTCAGCAGAATCGATCGGCCCACGCCGCGAAACGCCACGGGTCGCCGAACTGAAATGGAGTGACTAGCCATAAACAGTCCTCTCGATCAGAATGGAAACTCCGGAGAATCCATACCAGCACGCCAGCATCACCGCCACCATGCGCGCCACGGTCACCACCGCCGGCGTGCGCTGCACCAGGCCCATCGAAAGAAACGGCAGAAACCACACCGCAGTGCCGAAGAAGAATGCCACAAAGAACAGCAGCGCTGCCGACAGATGCTCAAGCTGCGCCGCGCGCACCCCCGCCACAAGAAACGGCGGACAAAGATTGATCCCCGTCAGGAATCCCAGCGCCAGCGCGCCCGATCTCATCGGGCGGGGCCGGGGAACCCACGCAGTGCGTGGGTCGCCGATCCGCACCAGCTC
>Ga0326728_10006858_pt1 | contig 30114 bp, 23 predicted proteins | sample MB3enrmetagenome_FD_207602 | JGI IMG/M metagenome (GOLD analysis project Ga0326728, IMG submission 207602) | Lab enriched peat soil microbial communities from McLean, Ithaca, NY, United States - MB31MN | ecosystem: Environmental > Terrestrial > Soil > Wetlands > Peat | place: USA: New York...
TGCGCCGAGGATCCGGATGCGCCGCTCGGGCCGCGCAGGAACCGCCGCTTGCCTCACCCGCGGGGAGACCTGTTTCTTCCCGCTCAGGTACTGCGCCGTTAGGGAGTGTTGGCTTCGCAAGAGCTGGGGAACCCCGCCAAAGAACACGATCCTCCCTCCGTGCTCGCCAGCCCCCGGCCCCATGTCGATCACTATGTCGGCAGCGCGGATGACCTCAGGGTCGTGCTCGACGACAATGATCGTGTTGCCGCTGTCACGAAGGCGCTCGAGCACGCCGATGAGCCGGCCGATGTCGCGCGGGTGCAGCCCGATGCTCGGCTCGTCCAGGACGAAAAGCGCGTTCACGAGCGACGTGCCGAGCGCCGTCGTCAGGTTAATTCTCTGTACCTCCCCGCCGCTCAGCGTGCGAGATTGCCGGTCCAGCGTGAGGTAGCCGAGCCCCACGTCCACCAGGTAGCGGATGCGCGTCCGGATCTCCCGCAGGAGTGTCTGGGTCGCTTCATCAAGTGGCGTGGGAAGCTCGAGCGCGTTGAAGAAGGCCATGGAGCTGTCGATCGGCAGAAGCATCACATCATGGATGGAAAGCTTCTGTTCTCCGACCTTCCAGAGGAGTGCTTCCGGCTTCAGCCGCGCGCCGCCGCACGCCGGACACGGCTGGTAGGCGCGGTAGCGCGAGAGAAGTACACGGATGTGCATCCGATAGCTCTTGGACTCCAGCCATCCGAAGAACCGCTGTGCTCCATACCAGACCTTGTCGTCCCAATCCCCTTCACCGCCGATGACCCAGGAGCGCTGGGCCTCGGAAAGATCGCGCCAGGGAACGTCGAGAGGCACACCCTTCCTGCGCGCAAACTTCAGCAGGTCCGCCTTGACCTCCCTAAAGCTCTCCGTCTCCCACGGCTTCACCGCGCCGCCGGCAAGGCTTTTCGAATCATCGGGCACCACCAAGCCCCAATCGATGCCGATGGTCCGGCCGAACCCCCGACAGCTTTCGCATGCGCCGATGGGGGAGTTGAAGGAGAAAAGGTTGGGCATGGGATCACGGTAGTGGATGTCGCAGTGCGCGCAGTGAAGGTCCGAGGAAAAGCGCATCGGCTCGCTTTCGCTCATCCCCGCCTCGCTTGCACCGTGGGCTCCCTCTTTGCCTTCCGTGGCTAGGGCATCGCCCTCGGCTCCATCTGTAGTCAGCGCGTATGCACTGACGCGGCCCTGGCCGTACTTCAAAGCCGCTTCCAGGTCTTCGATGAGACGCGGTCTGTTTTCTCGTTTGTAGACGATCCTGTCCTGGATCACTTCCAGAACGTTACCTTTCTTGCCGCGGATGCGCGTGTATCCCTGCTTGCTGAGCAAGTCGCGGACCTCCTCCTCCGCGAAGTTGTCGGGCACGCGAACGGGAAACGTGAGGATCAGGCGGGAACCTTGCGCCAATTGGTCCGCAATCGTCTCTGGAGTGTCACGGCGCACCTCGCGGCCGCAGTTTCCGCAGAAAAGGCGCGACGCCCTGGCGAAGAGCAGCTTCAAGTGATCGTTCAACTCTGTCATCGTGCCGACCGTCGAGCGGGATGTGCGCACCGGATTTGTCTGGTCGATGGCGATGGCCGGGGGGATACCCTCAATGCGGTCCACACGTGGCTTGTCCATGCGGTCCAGGAACTGCCGCGTGTATGACGAAAAGGTTTCCACGTATCTGCGCTGGCCCTCGGAATAGATCGTGTCGAAAGCCAGGGACGACTTGCCGGACCCGCTCACGCCGGTGACGACGATGAGCTTGCGCAACGGGATCTTCAAGGAAAGGTTTCTCAGATTGTTCTGCTTCGCCCCTTTGATGAGGATGAACTCTTCGGAGGCCGTCGACCGCGCTCCGTTTGCCGGGCCTTTCTTTTTCCTTCTCTTTGCGGTGGTCGGTTCGGGTCTGGCCGTGGTGCGCATTGGCAAATGGGCTCGCTTAATCCATAGGGCGGCAGGCGCGCTTGCGCGCTGAAAGCCCATGACCTCGCTCGCTTTCCGTCCTCCTTGACTAAAGGGGGAGAGTATTCTCGCAGGGGCGGTTGTTCAAGACCCCGGGCCCGAGATAGTTCGGAACTAGACCAATTTATACCAGAATTAGAGAAAGAATGGCATGGATGGTATATTATTTCCTAGGAATGGATCTTTCACAATTGCCCATTAAGTCCGAGTCTTTGGAGGGAGACCATGATCGTAGACGTCGACAGAAACAACTCGACTCCGCTGTACGTCCAGATCAGGGACAGGCTGGCTGAGCTGATACAGAACGGCTTGCTCGCCCCTGGGGCGCGGCTTCCTTCCACGCGGGAGCTATCGAGTTCCATGGGTGTGAACCGCAACACAGTGATCACGGCGTATCAGGAACTGGAAGTGAAAGGCTTGGTTTCGTCCCACGTCGGAAGGGGCACCGCCGTCCGTGAGCACCTGCCCGCGGGCGCCTCGGGTGCGCAACGCGGGCATGCAGAGCACTTGCGCGTGGAGGCGCTGCTCTCTGCGACGTGGCGAAGCACCTATCCCCAGCTTCCCGCCGGATCGGAGCAGCTGCTGGAACCGCTGCCGGAGGCGGGTACGATCTCGTTTGCTTCCCATGATCCCGAGCTTTCCCTCTTTCCGGTGGATGAGTTCGCGGGCTGCATACAGTCAGCCATGAGGAAATATGGAGGAGATCTGCTGGCGGCCGGACCGTCCCGCGGGTTCTCTCCCCTCATCGAGTACATGCCGGGTTTCCTTGCGCGGCGCGGGATCCAGTGCACCGCTCGGGAGATCATGGTCGTTAATGGGATCCAGCAGGCGCTGAGCATAGTCGGGAGGCTCTTCGTCGACCCCGGGGATACCGTCATCTTGGAGAACTTGAGCTATCCCGGGGCACTCGGAGTCTTTCGGTCCCTCCAGGCGAGCTGCGTTGGGATTCCCCTGGATGATGACGGCATCCGGGTGGACCTCGTCGAAAGTGTGCTCGTCCGCAGGAACGCCAAACTCATCTACACCATACCGACGTACCACAACCCCACCGGCGCGGTCCTTTCTCCCGAGCGGCGCGAGCGGCTTCTTGCAGTGGCGCGCGAACGTCAGGTGATCGTTGTAGAAGATGACTACGTGCACGACCTCCCCTTTGATGGACGGGAGGTCCTGCCGCTTAAAGCTCGTGACGCTCATGATGGGGTCATCTACCTGGGCAGCTTTTCCGAGATACTGTGCCCCGGGATCAGGTTAAGCTGGATCGTGGCCCCAACAGCCATCATCGACCGGCTCCTCCTCATCAAGCAGTTCACCGACCTGTACTCCAACAGAATCCTCCAGGGGGCGCTCCTTGAGTTCTGCCAGAAGGGTTTCTTGGACCGGCACCTCAAGCGCAAGCAGGCGGTATACAGAAAAAGACGCGACTTGATGCTAGAGGCAATGAAGGCCCACTTCCCGAGTGAGACACGATGGAAGAAACCTCGGGGCGGCCTGTTCCAGTGGGTCGACCTGCCCCGGGGCATGGACGCACTCTCGCTTCTTTTGCGAACACGAGCCAAAGGGGTCCTTTTCGCGCCGGACAGGATTTTCTCCGTCGAGGAGTGGGAGAGAGCAGGGCTACGCCTGGGTTTTGCCGGGATTAACGAAGAAAAGATCGAAAAAGGTATACAGATTCTCGGAGATGCACTGAAGAGCACAGGAGGATGAGAGAGATGGAGAAATCTACGTTTGCGACGAAGAAGGGCCTTGCCCAGATGCTCAAGGGCGGGGTGATCATGGATGTTGTGACCGCTGACCAGGCGAAGATCGCCGAGCAGGCCGGCGCGGTTGCCGTCATGGCGTTAGAGCGCGTGCCTGCGGACATCCGGGCCGCCGGGGGTGTGGCGCGCATGAGCGACCCCGCACTGATCGAGCAGATTATGGGGGCGGTCAGCATCCCCGTGATGGCCAAGGCGCGCATCGGGCATTTCGTTGAGGCGCAGATCCTGGAAGCCATGGGCGTGGATTACGTGGATGAAAGCGAAGTCCTCACCCCTGCGGACGAGGCGCATCATATCGACAAGCACGCCTTCAAGATCCCGTTCGTCTGCGGCGCACGCGACCTCGGGGAAGCGCTGCGAAGGATCGGGGAAGGCGCGGCGATGATTCGAACCAAGGGGGAGGCTGGCACGGGCAACGTCGTGGAGGCCGTGCGCCACATGCGCACCGTGATGGACGAGGTTCGTAAGCTTCGCTCCTTGGACAAAACGGAGCTGATGGCAGAAGCGAAGAACCTCGGGGCCCCTTATGAGCTGGTGGTCGAAGTGGCGGAGACGGGGAGGCTTTCGGTGGTCAACTTCGCTGCCGGTGGCATTGCTACCCCGGCGGACGCGGCTCTCATGATGCAGCTTGGGGCGGATGGCAACTTCGTCGGCTCGGGAATCTTCAAGTCCGAGGACCCTGAGAAGATGGCTCGCGCCATTGTGGAGGCAACGACACACTTCCAGGACCCAGCTGTGATTGCCCGGGTGTCCAAGGGACTGGGGATGGCGATGCGTGGCCTCGAAGTAGCCGGCATGACCAACGGGCAGCGCCTGGCCACCCGGGGATGGTAGTGCAGTGAGGGTTGGAGTGCTTGCTCTCCAGGGATCGTTCGCCGAGCACGCGGAGGCCCTGCGCGCCGTTGGGGCGTCCCCTGTCCTTGTGCAGCTGCCGGCGCACATGGAGGGGATTGGCGGTCTGATCATTCCCGGTGGCGAGAGCACTACCATCGGGAAGCTCCTGATCAACTCTGGTCTGCTTGAACCGTTGCGCTCCGCCGTGAAGAAAGGCATGCCGGTGTACGGGACGTGCGCCGGCATGATCCTGCTGGCGAGGGACATCGGCGCGCTGGACCAGCCCCTGATCGGTGTGATGGACATTACCGTGAAGAGAAATGCATTTGGACGGCAGTTGGACAGCTTCGAAGAAAGCTTGAGCGTGCCGTCACTGGGCCCCGCGCCGTTTCGTGGGGTGTTTATCAGGGCGCCGCTCATCGAAAAGACAGGCGCGGGCGTCACCGTGCTGGCGAAGCTTTCGGATGGCAGAGTGGTGGCGGTCCGGCAGGGGAAGCTACTCGCCACAGCGTTCCATCCCGAGCTGACGGATGATGGGAGAGTGCATCGGTATTTCCTGGAGATGATCGACGGCCAGGCCGCATAGAGAAAGCTGGCACATCAGGAAACAGCTTGCTCTGAAATCGAGTGTGTATTATGGTATGGTTGCCCTGAACAGCTGAAAGGGTGGCACATGGCTCCAAATGATAATGAGCATAGCAATAATGTAGAGAGCCTCCGAAACGGTGCACGAATCCTGGTGATAGATGATGACCCGCAGATTACACGCCTGTTCTCCATTTTTCTCGGTGATGAAGGGTACAAGGTCACCGTAGGCTCCCGGGCCGCTGACGCCATTAGCAAGGCCCGCTCTCTTTCCCCGGACCTCATTCTCCTGGACGTGCGGATGCCGGATCTCGACGGATACGAAACCACGCGTCGCCTAAAGGGAGACCCGGTAACCTCCTCCATCCCTGTCATTCTGATCACCGGTCTTAACGATCAGGACAACAAGCTCAAGGGCCTGGAAGCCGGCGCTGACGAGTTTCTTCCCAAACCCGTGGACCCCTCAGAGCTGCTCGTGCGCATCAGGAGCATGCTGCGGCTCAAGGAATATCGCGAGCAGCTTCGAAGCCGCTCGCTTTCTTATCCCGCAGAGCACCCGGCTCATGATCATGCTGAGAGGAAAGAGTCCGGACCGCACGGCGTCGTGGTGCTCCTCGAGGACGAAAGCGAGCGGGGCGTCGTTGTCGCAGGACTTTCGCGGAATCTCTATCGAGTGATGGCGGCTTCTCCGGCAGACGGTCCGAACGCCGTCGCTCAGCATCAGGCCGACATGGTGATTCTGGACTCCACCGTACCGCCTGAGCTCCTGAGCGCCTTCCGCGACGAGGACAACCACCTCGCCACCCTCGCCGCGGTGCCCCCTGATGATCCCGAGCTGCGCGTGCGCCTTCTCGACTGGGGCGTGAGCGAGCTGCTCGTTCGTCCTTTCGACTCGCGCGAGGTGGCCTTGCGCGCGGCGCGGCTGATCAAGCAGAAGACCGAACTGCATGCGCTGGAGAAGCGCTACAGGGACGCGTTGAGCGCCGCCTCGAATGACTCCATGACGCAGCTTTCCAACCACGGGTATTTCCGGAGGTTTCTCGAGCTCGAGGTGAAGAGGTCGCGCAGGCAGAACCACCCCACGTCTCTCATTATGCTCGACATCGACGATTTCAAGTCAAAGAACGACAGCTTCGGGCACGCCATGGGAGACATGATTCTCATAGAGGCGGCCTCACGGATTAAGCGCTCCCTCAGGGAGATAGACCTTGCAGCGCGCTACGGCGGTGAGGAGTTCGCCGTCGTCCTTCCGTATACCGACCGGGCTGGTGCAGCGGTGGTGGCGGAACGCATACGAGCCGCCATAGCTTCTTGCACGTTTCCCGACTTAGCCTCTCAGCAACCGCTGGCGGTGACGGCCAGCCTGGGGCTCGCGGTCTGTCCAGATGATGCTGTGAGTCCCGAGGATCTCATCCGGTTTGCCGACGACCTTATGTATCGAGCAAAAGAGGCAGGCAAGAACCGGGTTTGCGTCCGGGAGGAATGACAAAAGCGAGGCTGCGAACATGATGGACAAAATCCTCCTCGGTAAGAGCGGCGTCCTGGTCAGTCTGCTCGGTATTGGCACGAATGCATGGGGCAAGGCGGGGAAGCCACGGCCCGAATTGAGGGATGTGTTCGAGGCCGCTCTGTCGCAGGGCATCGGGCTCGTCGACACTGCGGAGATCTACGGGGGAGGGGGCTCAGAGCGTACAATTGGCGGTTTTCTTGCGAGCCTCGGGCCTGGTGAGAAACGGCCGGCGGTGCTTTCGAAGTTCTTTCCTATGCCGTGGCGACTACGAAAGGTCCAGCTGATGGATGCGCTGCGGCGTAGTCTGGACAGGCTTCAGCTCCCTTCCCTCGACATCTACCTCATCCACTTTCCCTGGGGACTGCGCCCCATTGAGACGTGGGTAGAAGCGCTAGCTGATGCTGTCGACGCGGGACTCATTCGCGCAGCGGGCGTATCCAACTTCGACGCCAGTCAGGTTCGGCGGGCGCACGGCGTCCTGGCCTCCCGCGGCATCCCGCTTGCCTCCAACGAAGTGGAGCTCAGCTTGGCGCGCCGCGGTGTCGAACGGGACGGCACCCTCGCCGTGTGCCGGGAGCTCGGGGTGGGCGTGATTGCTTACCGACCGCTGGCGTTGGGCCGGTTGGGCGTGAGCATGGGCGGCCACACGAACGGAAGCCCGGTTAGACAGGCGCATGGCTGGCGCAGATTCATGGCGGCAGGCGTGCACACTTCGACGCGGCTTGCCCAGGTCATTCAGGAGATAGGGCAGTCGCACGGGGGGAAGACTCCCGCGCAAGTGGCGCTTAACTGGGTCATCTGCAAAGGCGCTGTTCCCATTCCTGGTGCGACGAACGTTTCGCATCTCATGGAGAACGTTGGAGCGCTGGGGTGGCGCCTTTCGGAGAGCGAGCTTGCAACGCTGGACGCCGCGTCCTAGTGTACTATAAAAGACTGAATACCTAATCAAAAGACTGAATACCTAATCCCGCACCGCGCGTCGTACGCGAGCGAGGATTTCCTCGGAGCTTTTGGCCTGCACAAAGCGCTTGCCGGATTCGTTTCAAGGGATAGAGGTAGTCCTTGGTTGGTTTTGCATCAACTCTAAGCGCTCGATTGATCACTTTTTCGCTGCGCGGAGCCTTCCCCGGCTTGTGGTTATCGGCCCCTCGCTCGTTGAAGAACCCTACGATCGTGCTGACAGAAACCGAGTGAATGCGAAGGATGTCGGCGATGCCACTTGTGCGCTTTCCTTCGGTTGTGCCGAATACGACCGCAAGCCTTGTCGCCTGCCCGTGATCCAACGCGCGTCGCAACAACAGCTTCTCCATCTTTCTCGTTCGGCCGGGTTCAATTGGGGCAACACGTGCTTTGGCATGTGCAGAGAAACAGCTGAAGACCGATAGGATTGGCCGGTCACACTTGGTGACCGGCCACATTCTCTACAAAGAGAATCCCAGTCCGACGGAAATATCTAGCATGGTGTACGAGTCATTCTCGGTTACGCCAGCGAGGGTGCGTGACCCATCGTCGAGAGCATAGGTGGCTTCTGCGAAGACAGAGATGCCTCCAAAACGGTAATCAACCCCACCTCCTAGCCCGAAGTAGAGTCCGTTATTGATCGTGATTAGTCCTGACTCAGTAAAAGTGGAATCTCCTGAATAGATTCCGTATCCGATGCGACCTACGATATATGGCTCTACGTGTCCAAGAGGGAAGGGAACTCGCACCATTCCATAGATTGGCACGAACTGGAGGTTTCCAAGGTCTGCGCCCTGATAGGTTACGTCCCGCAAAAACTGGTATTCCACACCAGCTCCTATCTGGAGGTACGGAAACACCTTGTAAAGCGCTTCAAAACCGATTGCGTACCCTCCAGCCACGTCGGCGTTGACGGTGACGCCTTCGATGGTACCTGCCAAGTTTCCGTCAAACTGACCGGTAGCGCGAACCCGCAAGCTCAAAGGACCGTCCGCAAAGGTCGACATGCTGATCAGGCAGCCCAGCAAGAGCACAACGGCTACAGTAACACAGATCTTTCTCATGACTTCTCCCTTGTGAAAAGATTCGTCAAAAGAACGACAAAAATGCAGCATACCGGCTGCCCAACGGGCAACTGGCATCTGTTCGTTCTTGCTTGCGAACCGTCTTCCTTGCAAACACGCGAACCGGCGGATAACCGGGATTATAGACTATTTTGAGAAAACCCTCAAACTGTCACTCCAACCAGTCAGGTAAACGCTTTGAATGAGCAAAGACTTCCGAGCTAGCTTCTCTGCAAAGTGCGGAAAGGCCGCTCAGACTAAAGCATGCTATCGTTTACAGGACGCTTGCTACCTGTCCACGACGCTCCAATCTATCTTGTAGCCGATAGCGGCCGCCACTTTTTCAACATCTTGGTCCGTGTGATACAGCATAGGCGCGTCCGTCACCTGGGGCCGGTCGGCACTTCCGACCACCCGGATCGCCTTGTGATGGCTTGCGACCAGCTCCCTCAAAGGGCTGCCGTCAGCTCCCAGTACCTGGACCACTCCGTTGCAGGCACACACGTAGGTGCTCGACGGGTTTTCCACCTTGACGAAAAAGCTCGTTCCGCGGACGCCAGCCACAACCGTAGGCGTTCGCACGAGGAAGCTCTCCCCGACCGCGCCGGAGGGCAGGTTCTTCAGAACGAGAGTCAGCGCGCCCAGCCTCAGCTCGCTTCCGGTCTGAAGGTTGCGGGGATTGAAGACGAGGGTCGTGTTTTCCGACAACCGAATGGCGTTCCTCACGTTGTATTCGATGTCGGCAAGCGACTGCTCGGAGGTCGTGACGACCGAGCCCAGGGGAACGGTGTCCCCAATTGCCGCCGAACGGCCGTCGATCGTAACGGTTCCCTCCATGTACGTGAGGGTGGGCACCCGTAGACCGGGCTGCCCGGCTTGCGCGAAACAAATCGCCGCCACAGCAAGAAGAAGACCCGATAAACCAATGACCCTTTTCATGTTTTCACCCCTAAAACTCGACACTGCATTCAGTCTCTGTCCAGGACTTCTCGAAGCCGGGAAAGCAACACCTCAGCATCGAACGGCTTTCGGACCAGATCCACCGGCCGTCCCCCGAGGGGAGGCGGCATGATGGATTCTTCGGCGTAGCCGGTCATGAAAAGCACGCGCGTGGCGGGGGCGGCGCGCAACATGTGCTGGGCGAGCTCGTAGCCGCCCATGCGCGGCATGACCACGTCGGTGACCAGCACGTCGAACACACGGTCCGCGCGCGACAGAACGTCCATCGCCGAAGCGCCGTCCTCAGCGGCTACGACGGTGTATCCGCTCTTCTCAAGGGTGAAGCGGACGAAACCACGAAGCACCTCCTCGTCTTCGACCAGGAGCACGGTCTCATTTCCGGAGCTCCGGGCTCTCGCCGGCGGCTCCGCGCGCAGCTCCTGACTTTTGTCGAAAACGCGAGGGAAATATATGGCAAACGATGTTCCTTCTCCGAGGGCGCTCTTGCAGTAGATGTACCCGTTGCTCTGCTTCACGATCCCGTAGACTGTGGACAGTCCGAGGCCAGTGCCCTTGCCTAGTTCCTTTGTCGTGAAAAATGGCTCGAAAATCCGCGCGAGAGTGTCCGCGTCCATGCCCGCCCCGGTGTCGACAACAGAAAGAACCACGTAGTGCCCTGGTTTCACCTCCGGATGCTCGCGCCGTATGTCTTCTCCCATCTCTCGGTTTTCCGTCGAAATGGTGAGTTTTCCGCCCCGCCTCATAGCGTCACGGGCGTTGACGGACAGGTTCATGATCACCTGCTCCAGTTGCCCCAAATCCGCCCTGATTCTGCCTGTCTCGTTCCCCAGGCACATCGATAATTCAATGTCTTCCCCAAGGATCCGAGGAAGCATGTTGCGCATCGCAAGGACGACGTCGTTGAGCCTCACGATGCGCGGCTGCAGGATTTGTTTTCTTCCGAAAGCAAGCAGCTGCGCGGTGAGCCTCGCGGCCCTTTGCGCGGCGCCCCTGATTTCCCCAATTTCAGCCTTCGAGGGATCACCCTCATGCAGGCGTCCGTCGATCAGCTCTGCGAACCCCTTGATAACGGTCAGGAGATTGTTGAAGTCGTGGGCGATCCCCCCCGCAAGCCTGCCGATAGCTTCCATCTTTTGCCCCTGCTGGAGCTGCTCCTGGCTTTGTCGAAGGGCCTCCTTGGTGTTCCGAGATTCGGTGAAGTCCCTGCCAATCCCGACTAGCCCGAGCACGCGACCCGCTTCATCCATTATGGGAACCTTCGTGGTCATAAGCCACCGTGATGCTCCGGAGGCGGACCGGTCGCACCGCTCCTGGTTAATGATGCTTTTTCCTTCCTCCAGGATCAGGCGGTCGTCTTCGGCAAACTGCGCCGCAACTTCTGGAGCGTAGAAGTCCGAGTCCCTTTTCCCCACTAGGGCATCAGGGTCGGAGGCGCCCATGAACTGCGCCACGGCGCGGTTGGCTAGGATGAAGCGGTCTTCCCTGTCCCGAAGGTAGATATGGTCGGGGAGATTGTTGATCAGCGTGAGCAGATGGTTTCGTTCGCGCTTGAGGCGCTCTTCGCTCTGGCGTAGCGCGAGGGCCGTCTCCTCTCGTTTCGAGACGTCCCGGTAGGTGGCCACGTGCGCATTTTTGCCTTTCCACCGGCCGTACATTATAGTGATTTCAAGGTCCACGATGGTGCCGTCTTTGCGACGGTAGCGGCGCAAGGGGATTTCGACGACTCGCTCGGCGAACGCCTTCAAGGATGCCTCAGGCTCGTCCGAAAGGTCGGCCAGGCGCATGCCGACCAACTCCTCCCGAGTGTATCCGAAAAGCTTGGCTGCCGCCGCGTTGGCTTCCAGCACGCAAACGGTCTCGTCATCGGTCACGAGAACAGCATCAGCAATGAAGTTAAGGACGTCACTTTCCAAACTCAATCGGAGATCCCTGCTCTTCTATGTATCCGAGCAGAGAGGCGGAGTCAACCCGAGGGCGGGCCACGGCGGGCGCCGCCCGCAAGCTCAATGAATCAGGGCGAACCCTATGTCCGGTCCCAACCCCAGAGCGTAACCGAGCTGGATCTGCATGTAGCCCATGGCCTCCAGCCAGCGGGCGTTGACCAGGGGGCCGGCATCGACACCGTCGAAACCGATGTCGCGCGATAGCTCGAGCACCAGCGCCTTGGCGGCCGGATCGTTGCCGGCGGCAAAACAGGTAATCACTTTTCCTTTCACTTTTCCTGTGCTCATGTTCTGGGCGAAAACCGTGTTCAGCGCTTTGACGACCTTTGCCGACGGGGCTTTCTTTTGAAGCTGCTCGGCGCCGCTCGTGGTAAAGCCTAGGGCCAGCTCCATTTTCGCACCGATCGCATTCGTGACATCGACGACTGTCTTCCCGTCCACAGCGCTTCCCATTTCGGCGACCGCCGCGTCCACAGCGCTGAAAGGCAGCGCCAGGATGAGCACGTCGCCCCAGGCGGCGGTTTCCCGCACGCCTGCGCCCTTTCCCGTCGTGCGCGTCTCGTAGCCGGCCCTCTTCAGGCCTTCGTTCAGAGCGCTGCCCACGTGTCCCTTGCCGATGATCGCGATTTTTCCTTTCATCGGGCTAATGTAAGAAATCTTCCCGGCAAAAACAAAAGTCCGGTCTGCCTCACCAGCCCGATTCGAGGACGAACCCCCATGAGCCGCCGATGTTCTCGCGTTCGAATGGCCAGGCCCAGTAGACCTCAATAACGAATGCGCCTAGCAGGTTGACCCTCACGGCGCCCCCGGCGCTAAACACGGGAATGCGTGCGTATTGGTCTTGGGATATCTCCAGCGTGGGATAATCGGTCTCGGTCCATGCCATTCCGCCGTCGAAGAATCCAACCAGTTCCGTTGCCAAATAGGGGAAATTGAAGAGCCCGAACTGGTTGTTGCCAAGGACGGGAATGCGAAGCTCCAGGTTAACCACGGCGAGCTTCGATCCAAAAAGACGGGTGAGCTGGGGGATGTTCCCCGTGGTGCCCGCCCCTTCGTTAGCAACGATGGAATAGTACTCGTACCCGCGCACCAGATCCGGCTCTCCCAGGTAGAATTGCGTGAGGGTCGGGTTGTCGGCGCCGCCGAAGTAGCGGCCAACGCTGAGCGCGCGGAAAGCGATGGTAAGCGGGTTCAGGAAGAGATATTCGCGAAAATCACCGAGGGCCGTAACGAAAAACGTCGTTCCTACATCGCCGTCCAGCTCGAACCTGTAGCGCGAACCCCGGATTGGGCTCGTGAAGCCGAAAAAGGAATAGTCGCCCACGTACGCCAGTCCGGTATGCGCCAGACTCAGCGGGGGAGGAGTCGCAAAAGAGACCTGGCCCGTCTCCACGAGGACGCCGTCCTGGTAATAGTAGATCGGGGCAGTTCCCTCCCACCAGTACAGCGTATAGCCGAAGGTCGCCTCCCATCGCCGGTTGATGGTGACTGGGTATTGGGCAATTAGATCTGCTTCTTCCTGGAAGATCACCTGCTGCTCGATCCCCGTGTCAACGCCTGAAGGGAGAAGAGTAGCGGGGAGCGAGGTGAAAAACTCCTGCGGGATGTGCGCCACTTCCACTCCCCAGTTGATGTGGTTGCTCCTGTCCAGATAATCAAACTGAGCGCCTATGGAATCCAGAGTCCCCGACGCCTGGATTGCCGAATCGAACTCGTCATTGCCGAGCACGTCCGCAAACGAAACCGCGGCCGCCCCGCCGACGCTTGTGCCAAAGGGGCTTACTCCCAGGCCGACGCCAACCTGGCTGATGTTGAGGAGCGCGAACGCGGGAGAATATTGCCCGAAGGAAGTGTTCGGCAAGCTCGGGATGGGCTCCGTTTGCCCGGCCGCGATGTGAACAGGCGACGTCGGTGCAACGATGGCATTAGCGTACGCGACAAGCTCACCGTGGGCTTGATCCAACGCAAGTGCGTGGACTTCATACTTCCTGTTGTTGAAGACGGTCATGATCAGATCACCTGATGCCCTTGCAATCGACAGACAGGGGGAGAGAATCGTCAGGCCGCTGATGCCGGTGGCAAGGTGGGTGACCCGGAAGAATTGCTGCGAGGCGAAATCGTATCTATACAAATCGCTGTAACCGTCGGTATCGGCGATGAAATACAGGTTCCTTCCGTCCGGCGCGAACAGAGGGTTTATGTGCTTGGCGCCGTCCATGACGGAAATAATCTGTGTTTGCCTGCTTTCCATATCCAGGAGCCCGATGTTCATGGACCGGAAAGTGAGTGTGGCGAGGTCAGTGTGGGCGCCCTCATCCGTGGCGAATGCAAGGGCCTTTCCGTCAGGGGACCACGCAGGCTGGAGCTTCGTGTGCCATCCGGTGGTAAGGCGTTCGAGCGCGCCGTCGGACAGGTCCAGGAGGTAGATGTCACGCAAGGCCTCTTTTGTGGCCGACAGGGCGATCCGCGAGCCATCAGGAGACCACGCCAGTCCCGCAGCCCCCTTTATCCCGACGAGCGGGATGATCTGTTTGATAGTGCCGGAAGGCACCTCGACAAGGACCACGGCATTCTGACCACCTCGCTCGACCACGAAGGCAAAGGAGCGGGAATCCGGCGACCACGTCCCCGCCGAGTCGATAAAGTTCAGCACGTCATAGCGGGCGTCACTGTCGGACCCGGCGAGATTCTTCAGGACCTTGCCCGTCTTCGCGTCGGCGAGGTAAAGGTCTAGACCAAAGAGGTTTCGCAGGGAGAAGACCGCGATGTATTTCCCGTCGGGACTGATGACGGGGCTCAGATTGAAACCGCTGTTCAAGCCCGGCAGTGTCCGCCCGATGTCTTTGGGGAGGGTGCGGCCCTCGACCTTCGGTGAATAGGTGATGGCGAAGTCTCCCTTCCACCGGGCGGAAAAGTCCGCCATAGTCTTCACGCCAAGGGCTGACTGCACTGCCGAGGGGATTCCTTTATCCACCGAGTCGTTGAAGAACCCACGTATGCCTGTTTTTCCCCACCCGCGATCTATCCAATACCATACGGCATCACCGAAGCGATAGGGAAAGTACTTGTTCTGTTTCGAGAAAAGGTCGTCGATGCTCGGGATGTCCTTGTTGAGGTACGCGTCTCGCATCCACATGTCCGTCAGCGGGTCATCCGGCCCGAGGGAGAGATATTCCGCCTGGCCCTCGATAAACCACAAGGGCAGCGGTTGCGAAGCCGCGGCGAAAACGCCGAGCGGGCTCAACTTTTCGAATTGGAACGCATGAACCAGCTCGTGGGCCAACACGTGGGCATTTTCACTGTAGGTGCCGGTGAGCGGAAGGACGATCCGGTGCATGAGCGACTCGGTCACCCCGCCTTCGCCGAGTGAGACGATCCCGGGAATGACGTTGGTCTGCTCGAAGTCGACGAAACTGTCGTATAGGATCACTTTCTGAAGGCCCTTGATCCCATAGCCGAAGACGTCCGCATGGTGAGTGTACGCCGCCTCCAGTATGCGAGCTGCGTCCACCACGGCGGGGGCGCCCTGGGGATAATGGTAGATCTGGAAATGCTCCGTCTTCAGCACAGAAAAATCGATTGCTCCGTACTGTACCTTGTTCCGCTCGAAGTACTGGCCCCACAAAAGGACGGGGAAGCTTGCCAGGCCGACAGCGCACGCAAGGAACTTCAGAAGAAATGGAGCCGCGCGCTTCACTTCAACCATATACGTCAAGTATCAAGGCGTGGATGAGCGGCCGTCAAGCAAGCCGTTTGCCGCTCTCTCGCTTTGTCAATCACCGCCGTTTATGTAATATTTAACCTGCATCTGACAGGAGGATTTGTGCCGACACCGAGCAGCGTAACGTCCGTGGAACGCATCAGGGAAGCCTTGAGCAAGGTCCAGGACCCTGACCTGCATAAGGATCTTATTTCCCTCGACTTCATCCACGACATCCGGATCACGGGCAGGGACGTGAGCTTCACCATACAACTGACCACTCCAGCCTGCCCGCTAAAGGACAAGTTGAGGGAGGACAGCGAGAACGCCATCCGCAGTCTCATCCCGGATGTCGGCAAGATCCAGATCGCGTTCGATGCGCGCATGCGCGCTGATCGTCGGATCATGGAGAAGCTCAAGCTACCCATTAAAGCTATTGTCGCGGTGGGAAGCGGCAAGGGCGGGGTGGGAAAGTCCACGGTTGCCGTCAACCTGGCCGTCGGGCTTGCGCAGTCCGGCGCCGCAGTAGGCCTCCTGGACGCCGACATCTACGGCCCGAATATCCCTACGCTGATGGGGGTGCAGCAGCTGCCGCCTCCCCGGAAGGAGAAGATCGTGCCCGCCCGTGCCCACGGGGTCCTTCTCATGAGCATGGGGTTTCTCGTCTCGGAGACCGAGGCGCTGGTATGGAGAGGGCCAATGATCCATGGGGCTCTCCAGCAGCTTTTCAGCGAAGTAGTGTGGGGCGAGCTTGACTACCTCATTGTTGATCTTCCCCCCGGCACGGGTGATGCACAACTCAGTGTAGCGCAACTGGTCCCGCTCACCGGCGGGGTGGTGGTTACAACGCCGCAGCTTCTGGCGGTGAGCGACGCGCGCAGAGGCGTCACGGCCTTCAAGAAGTTGAGCGTGCCCGTCCTGGGGATCGTTGAAAACATGGCGGGTGAGGTTTTCGGTCAGGGTGGCGGAGAGAAGGCGGCGGAGGAGATGCAGGTCCCGTTCCTGGGGCGCATCCCTCTGGACCCGATGGTTACGCGAATGGGTGACGCCGGAACACCGCCGGTGACGCTGGGGGGCTCCAACGGGTCGGGCGGGGCGCTGCGTTCTCTCGCCAAGGCCGTTGCAGCGCGCATCAGCGTGATGCAGTTCCAGAACGACGGTGACGGAAGGTAAGAGAATGTCGGATCAGGCAGCGCAGCACAGAAAGCCCGAGTGGCTAAAGATCCGCCTCAACACGACGGACAACTACCATTTCCTAAAAAAACTCATGCGGGCCGAAGCCCTGCACACCGTGTGCGAAGAGGCCCGCTGCCCAAACCTCCAGGAGTGCTGGGGCACGCTGCGAACGGCCAGTTTCATGATCCTCGGGGACACCTGCACGCGTCGGTGCAGGTTCTGTGCGGTCAACACCGGCCTTCCCGGCGCAGTGGACAAGCTCGAGCCCTTGCGCGTGGCGGGCGCCGTGGAGCACATGAAGCTTAGACACGTCCACATTACCATGGTGAACAGGGACGATTTGCCCGACGGCGGAGCCTCCGTGATGGCAGCCACCGTCAAAGCAATCCGGTGGAAGTCGCCGCAGTGTTCCATCGAGGTGCTGACCTCTGACTTCATGGGTTCGGAGGATGCCATCCGCGCTGTCGTGGAAAGCGCGCCGGACATCATTAGCCACAACGTGGAGACCGTGCGCAGGCTGACCCCTCGGGTGAGGTCACGGTCGAGCTATGACCGGTCGCTCGAGTTCCTGCGCATTGCACGCAGGCTCGCCCCGGGGATGGTGACGAAATCCAGCATCATGCTTGGTCTGGGGGAAACCGCGGAGGAAGTCGAGGACACGCTGGCTGACCTACGCAGGTGCGACGTCGACGTAGTGAACATCGGGCAGTACCTCCAGCCGACGCGCAACCATATCCCTGTTCGCCGCTATTGGACGCCGCAGGAGTTCAGCCGCTTCAAGGAGATTGCAACGGAAAAGGGCTTCCTCTTCTGCGAGGCGGGACCTTTCGTGCGCTCCTCCTACCACGCGGACGCGCAGTTCCATGGCTTCCAGCAGCATATCGCTCGGTTGCGCGAGGCAAAGGCGGCTGTCATGCCGCCGGTTTCCCATTAATAGAAACTTGGTTGAAAGCGCTTTCCGAACGCAATCCGTCAGAGCCAACGCGCATCGAGTCTTGGGAAACCGCGATCTTTCAGGTTCCGCCTTTGTTCTTCGGCTCGAACGAAAGGGACTGGCATTTCGGCCCGGTCAATGGATAAATCTGGGCCGTGTGGGAAGTCTCCAGCGTCGGGAATACACGATCTATTCCCCGCCCTCCGAGGACTTTCTGGAAGTGCTGGTCAAGGAAGTGGAGGAAGGAACGGTTTCCCGGGACCTTCGTCGTTGTCAGGCCGGCGACATGCTCGTCGTGGACGGTCCTCACGGGTCTTTTTGTATCGAACCTGGGACCGCCTCGGAAAAGTTCCTTTTCATCGCAACAGGCACCGGCATCTCCCCTTTCCATTGCCTTGCGCTGAGCCACCCGGAGCTCGACTCCAAGCTCCTGCACGGCGTGCGAGCTCCGCTCGAGCTCTATGATCACGAGCTCTACGGCCCCGAGCGCTTCATTGCTTGCATAAGCGGTTCTGAGCGCCGCGCGGCAGGGGTTCGCCTTTACGCTGGCAGGGTGACGTCGTATCTGCGCGAGAATCCCGTCGAGCCGACCCGCCTTTGCTACCTCTGCGGGAACAGCGATATGATCTACGAGTGCTACGCCATTCTTCGCAGCTGCGGCGTGCCTCCTTCCCGTATTTTTGCCGAGGTCTATTTTTAGAAAGGTGCCTCCTCGGGAGCATTTCCCGGCGGCACGGGTTATTGTTCCCTCGCAGGGTGGCGCGTATAGTCGAAGGATGGAGCCTTCCCCGTCCATCCAAGTCAAACAGCTGCGCAAATCCTTCTTCGTGACCGAACGCGAATCAGGAGTCGGCTCTGCCCTGGCAAGCCTCTTCCGCCGGCGTCGGGAAGAGGTCGTTGCCGTTGGTGGCATCTCTTTCACCCTGAATCCAGGAGAAGTCGTCGGATTCCTCGGTCCCAACGGCGCCGGGAAAACCACAACTCTGAAAATGCTCTCCGGTCTTCTGCAACCCACCGGCGGCGAAGTCTCGGTGCTCGGTCACGTGCCGTGGAAGCGCGAGAAGGCGTTCCTCAGGCAGATCACGCTCGTCATGGGACAGCGGAACCAGCTCGTGTGGGATATACCGGCTGCAGATTCTTTCGAGTTGAACCGGGCCATCTACCGGATTCCCATGGCGGACTACAAAAGCGCCGTCCAAGAGCTCACCGAGCTTCTGGAACTCGGTCCGCTGCTTCGCAAGCCGGTGCGCAACCTCTCCCTGGGGGAGCGCATGAAGTGCGAGCTGGCTGCGGCCCTCCTGCACAGACCCCGGGTCGTGTTCCTCGACGAGCCGACGATAGGCCTTGACGTGACCATGCAAAGGCGCGTCAGGGCGTTCATAGCCCAGTACAACCAGCGCTTCGGGGCCACGGTCCTTCTCACCAGCCACTACATGGCAGACGTGGAAGCCCTGTGTCGCAGAGTCGTCGTCATCCACCATGGCAAGCTGCTGTTCGACGGGGAGCTCGCGGCCCTCAGGGGTCAGTTTACTGCGCACAAAACTATCGTTGTGAAGCTCGAGGATGGAGAGGCGGACGGCGCGCTCGGGAGACTTGGGAGCTACGGGGAAGTGATCTCTCGGGAGGAGGGCTCGGTGACCCTGCGCGTGCCCCGTGAGGATACGCCGCGGGTCACCGGCCGAATCCTCGCGGACCTGCCGGTGATCGACCTGACGGTGGAGGATCCTCCCATCGAAGAAGTCATCGAACGCGTGTTTGCCGGCGGAGGCTCCTGATGGGGATCCGCGACGTCTACCGCCAGCAGTTCAGGACGACCTTCGCATCGTTCGTCCAGTACCGAGCCTCTATCTTCATCTGGACTATCGAGAGGATCCTGGAACCGCTGATCTACCTGGTGGTCTGGTCCGCAGTGGCCAAGGCCACGGGCGGCAGCGTGGGCGGGTTTAGCGTGAGCCAGTTCGCCGCATATTTCATCGTCATGATGCTCGTCACCCAGGTCACCTACACCTGGGTGATGTACGAGTACGAGTACAAGATCCGCCATGGCTCCCTCTCCTTTGCCCTGCTGCGGCCCATCCATCCCGTCCACACGGACCTGGTGGACAACATATCCTCCAAGCTGATCACGCTTCCCCTGATGCTGCTTGCAGCCACAGTCCTTGTCCTCGTGTTCAAACCGACTTTCTCTCCGCCGTTGTGGGCGGCCGCCCTTTTCGTGCCGGCACTCCTTCTTGCGTTTTCCGTTAAGTTCGTCGTGGAGTGGACCCTTGCGTTGTCTGCGTTCTGGACCACGAGAGTGAGCGCCGTTAACCAAGGCTACTTCGTCGCTGCGCTTTTCCTCTCGGGGCAGATGGCGCCGCTCTCTCTGCTTCCCCATTCGCTGCAGGTCGCCGCGTCGCTCCTGCCATTCCGGTGGATGATCAGCTTCCCGGTGGAATTGCTTCTGGGAAGGCTCAACGCCCGACAAGCCCTTATTGGACTTGCCGCCCAGGGTGCGTGGCTTGCGCTCGGTCTCCTGCTACTGCGGACAGTCTGGCGCGCAGGGGTTCGCGTGTATTCGGCGGTGGGCGCATGAGGTTGCTGCGTCTCCTGTGGGTTTTCTTTCGGGTTGGCGCGATGGGAGAGCTGGCGTATCGAGCCAACTTCTTTCTCCAGCTTCTGGAATCCGCTGTGGATCTGGGCACGGCCCTCGGAGGGGTTGTCGTGGTATTCTCCTACACCGCCACTCTGGGGGGTTGGCGACCCGAGGAGGTGGCGGCGCTTGTCGGGGTGTTCTTTCTCGTGGGGGGGGCCATACGGCTGGTTGTTCAACCCAGCATGGAGCAGCTCATCGAGAGCGTTCGCGACGGCACCCTGGACTTCACGCTGACCAAGCCCGAGGATTCGCAAATCCTCGTGAGCATTCAGCGCGTGGAGATATGGAAGCTAACTGACTTCGCCCTCGGGATCGCGGTAATTGCCGTGGCGCTCCTGCGGCTGGGCACGCGCCTAGGTATATGGCAGGTGGCCGGCTTTGCCGCGGCGCTCCTGGCAGGCGGGATCATCGTGTACAGCTTTTGGGTGATCCTCGCCTCACTGTCGTTCTGGTTCGTAAGGGTGGAGAACATCCTCGTTATCTTCCAGTCCATCTACGAAGCGGGCCGCTGGCCCGTGGACCTTTACCCTCCATGGCTGAAAATCGGACTGACTTTCCTTGTGCCAGTGGCTTTCGCCACAACCGTCCCCGCGCAGGCCCTTACCGGCCGGCTGACCTGGCAGCATCTTGTCGGGGCGTTCGCCCTCGCGGCCTTTCTTTTCGCCGCGGCGCGCCTCTTGTGGCGGGTGGGAACTCGCCGCTATTCAGGGGCGTCTGCCTAGAGCACCTACTCCTCGGCGTAAACATGGACGCGGTGGCGAAAATGTGTTCTACTTGAACTCCTATTCCGCAATCGGGAGGCTGCGTCGGGGCCCCGACGCTCACAAATCCATGCACGCAAAGAGAGTCGCAAACGCCATCGCGTTCATGAGGCAATTCGAGCACCACACAGCAATGATTTTCCTTGTGGACCAGGGGAGCGGGCGAATCGTGGCGGCAAACCCCGCCGCTGTTCGTTTTTACGGCTACCCGCAGGACGTGTTGTGTTCTCTCAACATAGGCGACATCAACCAGCGGTCCCCCGCAGATGTCGAGGCGGCTGTCGTCGCCGCCTTCCGGGAGGAGAGCAACCATTTTGTTTTTCCCCACAGGCTCGCCTCAGGGGAGATCAGGACTGTAGAGGTCTACTCGAGCCCGGTGGAGCTGGAGGGCGGGCGGTTTCTGTTCAGCATCATTCACGACGTCTCCGATCAGGTGCGTGCGCAGAAGGCTTTGAAGGATTCCATGGAGAAGTTTTCCAAGGCCTTCCATGGAAGCCCGGATTCGATCAACATCAATCGCTTCGAGGACGGGGTATATCTGGAAATCAACGAAGGGTTCACCCGGATGACCGGCTACAGCGCAGCGGACGTTCTGGGGCGCTCGTCGCTGCCGGGGGATCTCGGCATCTGGGTGAAGCATGAGGACCGCGATCGCATGACCGCCGGATTGGCCGAAAGAGGGGAGGTGGAGCTCGAGGCCCTTTTCCGGCGCAAAGACGGATCCGTGCTGGTTGGCATGATGTCGGCACGCCTCATCGAAATAGACGGAGCTCGGTGCGTCCTAACCATCACCAGGGATATCACGGAGAGAAGACGCATGGAGGAAGCGTTGCTCACCACGGAGAAACTGGAGTCGATCTCGCTTTTGGCCGGCGGGATTGCGCATGACTTCAACAACCTTCTTGCCGGGATCCTCGGCAACATCTCCCTTGCCCGAACCGAGCTGCCCGAGAAGCACCCCGCAGACGAAAGCCTCCGGAATGCCGAACGGGCCGTGTTGAAAGCCAGGGACCTCACACAGCAGCTGCTGACGTTCGCCCGTGGAGGCTCGCCGGTCCGGCGTCTTGCGGATGTCGGGCAGCTCATCCGGGAGGCGGCGGATTTTGCCAGTCACGGTTCCTCCTGCGCGTGCCTGTTCGAAGTGGAGGCCGGCCTTTGGCCGGCGGAAATCGACCAAGGGCAACTAGATCAGGTGGTGCAGAACATCGTTATCAACGCTGTCCAGGCAATGCCGAACGGCGGGCAGATCCGGGTGAAGGCGAGGAACGTGATGCTGTCGGGGGAGAACCCCCGTGCGCTAACCCCGGGACCATATCTGGAGATATCGGTTACTGACGAGGGAACGGGGATCCCCGAGGGCCTGTTGAAGAAGATATTCGACCCTTATTTCACGACCAAGCAGACAGGCAGCGGTCTTGGCCTTGCAACCTCATATTCTATCATCCGAAAGCACAAGGGGTATTTGGGGGCGATGTCGGAGCCCGGCCGGGGCAGCACTTTTATCTTTCTGATCCCCGCCGAGCCGGATGGGGAAGTCCCTCCTCCGTCGCAGGAGAGTGTGGCCGTCTCCGCGCACGGCGGAAGGGTCCTCGTCATGGACGACCAGGAAATGGTTCGAGCCATGGCTATTCGAATGCTTATCAGCCTGGGGTTTTCGCCCGATGGCGCCGCTAACGGCGAGGAGGCGGTGAATCTGTACCAGGTTGCGCAAAGCGACGGCCATCCTTTCGTGGCGGTCATTCTCGATCTCACCGTGATCGGAGGCATCGGGGGGAAAGAGGCTATTTCGCGGCTTCGGGCAATCGATCCGAAGGCAAAAATCGTCGTATCGTCGGGATATTCGAACGATCCTGTTATGGCGGACTACCGCCGCTACGGGGTGCGGGGTGTCCTGCCGAAGCCGTATCGGCTGCAGGAAATGAAGAACGTCCTCTTCGAGGTCTTAGAAGCTCCTGAGGGCTTGGTCGACAAGAGGCCTCATGAGACCTGATCTAACCGCATTCCTTCGAAACACACATTCGAGAGTTCTCATCGTGAGGCTTCCGTGCAAGAAAGTCTTCCCTACGGGGCCGATCTACCTCCTGTCGCTCTTGCGCAGGGCAGCGCCGCGCACCTCCCTGAGACTGCTGGACCTTGCCTTGGTGGAACGCGGGCGGCGCGCCGCGGCGTTGGCGGAGGCAATCCGCGAACATTCCCCTGACTTGGTGGCCTTTTCGTGGCGCGACATGCAGATATTCTCACCGCAAGACCTCGACGGCGGCCTTCGAGACGCCTTCATTTTCTTCCATGACCCTTCGCTGGTCCGCAAAGTCGGCGCCGCCGCGCGAGGGCTGCGCGACATGTTGACGTATTCGTCGGCCATCGAAGAAAATCTCCGGCTTATCCGCGGGGCGGCGAAGGCAAACCCTGGCCTCGACATCGCTCTCGGCGGGCCCAGCGTGAAGATTTTCGGGGACAGGCTGGCGGGAAGGCTCCCGCCGGGTGTAAATATTTTCCCGGACACAGGACTCGATCGATTTTTCCACAAGATCGGCTTGCCCCTGCCCGAAGACCCCATCGAGCCCGAAATCGATCTGGAATCAGTCGAAACCGCCTTCCCGCAGTGGCCTGCTTACCGTAACGAGATGATCGGTGTGCAATCTAAGCAGGGCTGTCCTCACTCATGCCTTTACTGCCTATACGGGTTCCTGGAGGGCAGGCGTGTCGTCAGGAGGCAGCCGGCACGCGTCGTGGCGGAAATGAGCGCATACGCCAGGCGTTGGGGGACCCGCAGGTTCTGGTTCGCCGACGCACAGCTCTTAAGCGACCGTGCGGACCACGAACATCTCGCGATCGTCCTTGAAGGTATCCAAAAGGAAAGACTTGCGCTCCAGTGGGGCGGCTACCTGCGGATTCACGAAGTGGATGACGCGCTTGCCCGTCTTATGGTCCGCACAGGGCTCGCGGACCTAGAGGTGTCGCTGAACTCGGGGGCGCAGGAGGTCGTGGATCAGCTTCGGCTCGGGTTCTCCGTCAAACAGGCAATCAACGGGTTTCGCACGCTCAAGGAAAGCGGCTACCGTGGCAAGATTTTTGTAAACCTTTCCTTGAATGCTCCCGGCGAGACCCGGCAGACACTGCGCGAAACCTTTCAAACAATTCGCGAGATCAGGTCGATTTTCGGCGCGGATCGAGTGGTTCCCGTCATCTTTTTTCTGGCCATCCAGCCCCATACGAGCCTGGAAAGCAAGGCCATTGCCGACGGCCAGATCAGGGAGGGCTATGACCCGCTATCGGTCCTTCCGTGGGACGTGCTGCACCTGATCTACAACCCTTCGCCGCTTGGCAGTATAATCGGCAGGAGCTGCGCACGGGCGTTCGCCGCTGGCGGTGACGCAGACATGATTCTCAACATGATCGAGCGGGAAATCGAAATAAAAAACGCGTCCTGAGCCCGTGCTCCCTTGGGCGGCGCCATGAAGCTTCGATGAGGAGAGGTGAGATGGCAAACAGCGCAACGCTCTCTCGGGAAGGAGTCCGCAAGTTCTTCGGACTTTCACGCATGACGCACTCCGTGCTGGACGTTGCCCATCCCGCCATGGGCGCTCTCCTGGCCTTCGGAGCTTTCCCGGGCGCCTCCACTGTTGTGATCGGTCTGCTGGCCGCGTTTGCCGGTTTCACCGCGGTGTTCGGGCTCAACGACGTGATGGACTGCCGCGTCGATTGCGAGAAAATGTCGACTCTTACGGGAAAGAAGGAATGCTTCGATATCGACTCGGTCGGCTACAGGCATCCCATTGCCCAGGGAGCACTCACCTTCAACGCCGCGCTGGGCTGGGTTATGATCTGGGGTCTCGTCTCCCTTTCCCTTGCTTTCATCCTGAGGCCGTTGTGCGCCGCGCTCATGGTGGCCGCACTTCTCCTCGAGATTGGCTACTGCAGGCTCCTTCGCGTGACGCACTGGAAGGCAATCCTCTCTGGGAGCATGGTGGCTGTGGGCGGACTGGCTGGCGTCTATGCCGTTGCTGGAGCGCCATCGTCGGGCTTTGTCGCTCTCTTCTTTGCCTGGGCATTCGCCTGGGAAGTGGGCTGCCGCAATATCCCAAATGATTGGAGCGATCTGGAAGAAGACACTCTCATGAAGATACGCACCTTCCCCGTACGCTACGGAAGGCGCGCGTCCACGTGGGTCTCTTTTGCCCTCCTGTGTGTCACGGTTGCCTCTAGCCTCATCTTCCCTCTCGTTGTCCCAATGCGGCATCCGCTCATCTACGTTTGCGGAGCGCTGCTTGCGGGCGCTATGCTCCTGATTGTTCCTGCCGTGCTGTGGGTCAGGGACCAGAAGATGACCTCTGCGCTCTTCCTTTTCAACAGAGCATGCTTCTATCCCCTAGCGGTGTGCGGGGTCGTGGCTTTGCTCGCTGTCGCGTAATTGCGGGTTGATCTCACCGTGCGAGGACTGGCGGGCAGCAGCTTTCTTCGTCTTGAGTTTTTTTGGTGTGCTTCGTTTCCTGCGCAAGAGGGTTAGGAGGAAAAACCATCCGATCCATTTGCGGAAGAACGAATAGAGTCTATCTCGGGAGATTCAACAGTATACTTGGATACTTCTTCCGGTAGTGCGGCTGGAACTGTCATTTACGGACACATTCGGACGCTTCAGGCGAAAAGGGCGACCGACGGAAAGTGGTACGCTCGCTATTTCAGCGGCGAGGACCTTATCATTGTCTTGCGTTGTTTACCGCCACACAGACGAAGGAATTCTTGAAGAAGATGAAAAGATTGGCTTGACCCGTCTCTAGCTTCACAGTTGATCCTCAACGCAAAGATCATTTGAGTAGGAGATGCTATGGAACCGAAGTGGAAGCGGTCAGAAAGGTTCGAGCGGTCCGGGTCCTTCGACGTAAAAGGGGAGATGCAGGGCGTGTTTCCTTTGCTTTGTCCAGTTTTGGAGTACCAGTGGATCCCTGGGTGGTCATGCACAATGCTGTACTCGGACTCGGGCGTTGCCGAGGAGAACGCAATCTTTTCAACCAGGGAGATGTTCGGTAAGAAGGTGTTGCGGACCACGATCACCTACGAGCCGAATCGATTCATCGAGTACCTGCTAGTGATGGGTCAGGACGGCGTAGTCAGATTGAGCATCACTCTGGAAGAAAAAGGACCTGGGGAGACACTCGTGCACTGGCGAATGCTTCTTACGGCAGTCAGCTACCTTGCAAAAAAGATTCTTCCAAAGGCGTATTCAGAGGACAAGTTCCAAGCAATGCTCTCGAAGCGGAAGAACGAACTCAATCGCTACCTGGCCACAACGAAAAAATAGGGCCCCGGGTTGTCGTAGCTCAAAGGCGTTTCGTAAGTGCGCAGCGGGCCGCCCGCGGTTCGATTTGTGCGCCAAGGTTTTGGCCTTCTGCGAGAACACACTATTGTCGGGGAAAGTTCTGTCGCGAAGCTCATCTTGTCAGGCCGCGGAATGCACTGTCTTCCGCTTCGATGCGCGTCAAGCCGCCTTTTGCTCCCTCTATTTGATTTTCTTCGCGTACTCGCAGAGCTTCTTTTGTCCGACATCGCGTGATTATAGGAGCGCGCACGGCTCGCCCGACGTTACTAGACCGGGAAACGGCCTAAACCTTCCGGTCTCCGCCTTCTTTGGCGGTTTGTCGTGCTCGAGCCGCAGCATGAGTCTTTGGTCCAACAGGTGGCCACAATGGTCTGTCGAATTATGTGCTATACTAAGCCTCATACAGGCCGCAAGCCTTCGCTGTAAGGCAGTTCAAAGGAGCCACACCACATGTCGAAAAAGGATGAGACTGTCAGCTCCGAGAGCGCGTTGGGTCATCGCCTCTCCAAAGTGTCGAAATCCGGCGGCATGTTCCTTGTTTTTCGCGACAAGAATATCCCTATAGTCAGCCGGATTACGATAGGAAGAGGCGACTACAATATCGTCGAGCTTGATGACGTCTTGGCCTCCCGCCAGCATGCTGTGATCCAAAAGGTGAAGGATGATTTCTTCATCGAAGATTTGCATAGCACGAATGGTACCTATGTAAACGGCCAACCCGTCCCTCCGGGAAAATACCTTCGCCTGTTCTCCGGGGATTTCATTCTGATCGGCCGAACAAGCCTGTCCCTGCGTCAACTTGGAATCCAGAAATAATAGAGTAATAGGGTTTCCGTCTCTCACAGTCGGCAAAAGGAGCTTTCCTTCCTTCTGACGCCTGCAGTCCTTTTTTATCAAGAAAGAGCGGTTGGGATCAGGGCTGGTGGTTGCAGTATCTTTTGCACAATCTCACTTCTCCGAGCTCATGCAAGATCTCGCATCACGGCCTTTCGGAAACGGTGATCGAATCGACCTTGACAAACGCTGGCAAATGCCTTACTTCATACACGAATGGGTGCAAACGTTTGCAAAGAAATGACACTTAGAGACGTGGCGAAAGCCGCTGGCGTCAGCATGGCCACTGTTTCCAGGAGCTTGAACGATTCCACCCTCATCCCCGAGAAGACGCGAAAACGAATCCGCGAAATCGCGGATCAGCTGGGGTTCGACTTCAATACGCACGCACGCAGCCTGATCACGAGGCGGGTCGGGACTATCGGGATCATCCTTCCCCCTGACTACGACCAGCTGGGAGTGAACCTATACCATGGCACGCTGCACAGCTCCCTTCGCAGCGTCCTGGAGTGCAATGACATCGACCTGCTCGTCAGCTTCTTGAACAACCACTTCAGCGGCGGCAACAACATCAAGAAGCTTGTGGCTCGGAAAAAGGTGGACGGGCTCATCATCGTGCAACCCTTGTTCGAGCGCGAACTGATCGACTATCTGCACGCCAAGGAAATGCCTTTCGTTTTTTCCCATTATCCGCCCGCAGATCCCTGCCCCCCCGACGTGGACATCATCTATCCCGACAACGAATACGGCGGCTACATTGCGGGGCAGTACCTGGGCTCCCTTGGCAAGAAGCGCATCCTCTGCGTGACAACCCCCGGGGAGAAGGTCACAGAACGGGAGTACGTGCTGCGGCTCGCCGGGGCTTGCCGGGGCCTTTCGGAATTTGGCATCACCATTTGCGCCGATGACCTGCTTTTCGGCAACCAGACCATGGAGTCCGGCTACGAAGCTGTGCTGGGAGCGGCGGGACGTCTTCGCACGTATGATGCTATCCTCGCTCTCAACGATCTCATGGCCATCGGCGCCCTTTTGGCGGTGAACAAGCTCGGGCTTCGTGTACCCGAAGATATTGCGTTAATCGGATATGACGATACCGACCTTGCGGCCTGCATCCGTCCGTCTCTTACGACGATCCACCAGCCCCGCGAAGAGCTCTCTCTTGTGACGTGCGAGCGGCTCTTGGAGCTCATCCGCACTCGCAGGGCGGGCGGTTCTCGAGACGCTCGACGGACTGTTCTGATGCCGAAGCTTGTGGTGCGTGAGACGACCGGCGCGTCGTAACAGAGGGGTAGTCGGCCGAACACGGCCTGCGCGGGGCGCGCGGCCTTCTCATAGTGATACGAGGTGTCCATGGACAAGGTGAAGATCGGGATCGTTGGCCTGGGACGGCTGGGGATGAAGCACGCAGAAAACATCGCCGTGCGCACGGCAGGGGCCGAACTGGCCGCCGTCTGCGCGCTCGAGCCTGACCGGGTTCGCCACGCCCAGGAAGAGTGGGGAGTGTCTCACGGATATGGCAGTTTCGCGGACATGCTGGAAAACAAAGCCCTGGATGCCGTCTTCATTGCTTCGAGCTCCGGCGAACACTGCCGCCAGATCGGGCAAGCGTTGGACGCGGGTTTCCACGTCTTCAGCGAGAAGCCTCTCGGGGTCAGCCTGGAAGAGTGCCTACAGGCGGAAACCGCGGTGGAAAAGCACCCCGAGAAGGTGTTTATGCTCGGGTTCATGCGCAGGTATGACGTTTCTTACAGCAGAGCAAAGAAGCTGATCGATGACGGGTATATCGGTCGACCCATCCTTTTCCGCGGCTATTCGGTGGATCCCGAGTCCGCGATCGAGGGGGCCATCCGCTTTGCTCCGAGCTCAGGCGGCCAGTTTATCGACATGGCGGTGCATGACATAGACCTCGCCCGCTGGATGTTAGGCGCTGAGGCAACGACAGTGTTCGCCGCGGGAGGATGTTATGCGCATCCAGAGTTCGGGAAGTACGGAGATGGGGATAACCTAGCGGCGTTTTTGCGCTTCGACAACGAGGCGATGGCGTTCTTGCTTTCCGGCCGGACCGCAGCGCATGGGTACGCGGTCGAAACCGAGATTATCGGCACGCGGGCAACGCTTCGGATCGCCAACGTGCCGCAGAAAGACATGGTGGAGCTTCTAGATGACCGCGGGGCAGTGCGGGAGTGCTCGCAGAACTTCCTGGAGCGCTTCGGCGCCGCATATCTTGCCGAGACACAGGAGTTCGTGGACTGCATCAGGGAAGGACGCAAGCCGAAGGTCACAGTGCATGACGGCGTCATGGCGACCAAGGTCGCGTTTGCCGCTACCCAGTCGTTCCGCGAGGACGAGCTGGTGCGGATGAGATGAGGAGGGACAGATGAAAGTCGGAATCATCGGGGCCGGCAGGATCGGCAAGATCCACGCGGAAAACATCGCCCATCACATTCCGCGCGTGCAGATCGCGCGCATTGCCGACGTGGCTGCGGACAAAGTCCGCGACTGGGCAAAAGGGATCGGAGTCGCGCAGGTGAGTACGGATGCGCGCGAGGTGTTGTCGGATCCCGAGATCAAGGCCGTGCTGGTGTGCAGCTCCACCGACACGCACGCGGACTTGGTAGTGGCGGCGGCGGAGAAGGGCAAGCACGTTTTTTGCGAGAAACCCGTGGACCTCACCGTGGCCAAGGTGAAGAAGGCGCTGGCTGCGGCAAAAAAGGCGGGGGTCACTCTCCAGGTCGGATTCAATCGGAGGTTCGACCACAACTTTCGCCGGGTCCGCGACCTGGTCAACCAGGGCGCCATTGGCGACCCTCACATCCTGCGTATCACCTCGCGCGACCCCGCTCCTCCCCCCACCGAGTACGTCAAAGTTTCCGGAGGCATTTTCCTGGACATGACGATCCATGATTTCGACATGGCGCGCTACCTGGCGGGCTCTGATGCCGTCGAGGTGTACGCCAAGGGCGCGGTTCTTGTGGATCCGGCAATCGGGAAGGCGGGCGATGTGGACACGGCGGTGGTCATCCTCACATTCCAAAACGGCTGCATCGGGGTGATCGACAACTCCCGCAAGGCCACCTACGGCTACGACCAGCGCGTGGAGGTCTTCGGCTCCAAGGGGGCGCTTTCCTGCGCGAACGATACGCCTACCTCCGTGCTCTTGTCCAACGAAACGGGCG
>Ga0326728_10006859_pt1 | contig 30106 bp, 28 predicted proteins | sample MB3enrmetagenome_FD_207602 | JGI IMG/M metagenome (GOLD analysis project Ga0326728, IMG submission 207602) | Lab enriched peat soil microbial communities from McLean, Ithaca, NY, United States - MB31MN | ecosystem: Environmental > Terrestrial > Soil > Wetlands > Peat | place: USA: New York...
CGCTCTATATCAGCGCTAAAACCGTGGAAACCCACCGGGCGCACATCATGGAGAAGCTGGGCCTGCATTCCATCGCTGAGTTGGTACACTACGCGATCCGAAACAAGATTGTTGAGCCCTAGCTGGATTATTCATGAAAGCGGCCACACCTGCAAAGAGAGGGCACGGCCATAAGAATCTATTTGTTGGCACGGTCGGGCTGCCTTTGCGGTGGGGTTAGAATCTTCCCGAACGTCCCTCCTGACAAAGTGCTAATAGCTGACAAGTTACCTCCGTTCGTCCTATTGTATACTGTAAAATCCCCCTTCACAAATACAGCAAACACCGGATTGTTAATAGAGTCCGACCAGTCTAGTCTTTATCGCGTACGGCTGAGCGAGGGCAGCGGTACCCCGCGCACAAAAGAGCGACGAGTGATGTTTGCAAGTTAGAAGCGTAAGGTTTTGACGGCGCCTATTTGGAACAGCAAATGCTCGCTAGCGATGGCAAGCAGAAAATGGATTTGGATCCCTAGAGCCGACACCATAATTGCCATGGATGGACAAACCAGCAAGAGCGCTGCGGAAGCCGACAATCACGAATCCGGCGAAAGGACTCTGATATACATTCCCATCATCCATACCCAAGCCGACATGGGAGCGCTGAGCGATTCCATACAACGGTTGAAAGTCAAGAAACTGGGGCGAAAAGGCTGGCAGCGCAATGTGAACCTGGTCAACAAATTGTGGACCCAAATCGAACAGGCCATCGAGAGCCTGGCGCTTCCCTATGCGCGAGTTCGCCTTTACCAGGATGGATTGCCTGTTTGTGGCCGCGAGGTGGAGATTGTCAAGGAACTGGCAAAAGCCGGCAGCCGCAACCACGGGTTGCTTCATCGTTTGAGTGAGAAGGGCGCCACGATCATGGGCACGGAATCTTCCGAGCTCCTGGTGGAGGAATATCAACTCGTCAAGGAAGATTTCGCTATCGGGAAACCCCAGGTCGCCGCTCGAGGAGCGCCACGCCGCAAAGCGTTGAGGGACTGTTTGCTCAGAAGGCGCGATGAATATATCGCCCGTCGGGTCAACGAGACTCTTGGGGCGGGGGAAACAGGCCTGATCTTCCTGGGGATGCTTCACTCCCTGGGCTCTTGGCTCGATAAAGACATAAGGCTCGTCAATCCGATTCGCCAACCCTCGGGTTGTGGAGAGAAAGAGCATGACAGCCATTGACAGTAAGGTTCTAATTGTGGACGGGAATGAGCAAACCGCCTTGCTCTCCACGTTCCTCAACCAAGAGGTGATAACCACGGTGGTGGCCCACAGCGGGCAAGCCGCCCTGGAAAAGATCCGCTCCGAACATCCCGATGCTCTGGTCGTGGACATGAAGCTGTCCGATATGGACGGCATGCAGATCATGAAAGGGGCAAAAGCCCTGGACGAGGACCTCCCCGTCATTCTGATCACGGGCCTTCCGGAAATCCGGGATGCGGTGGCGGCGATGAGGGCAGGCGCTCACGACTACCTTGCGAAACCCCTCAAACACCACGAGGTGCTGCGCGTGATCTTCCGCGCGCTGAACGAACGCGCTCTCAAGCGCAAGCTGCGAAATCTCTCCTGCCGGATCGAAGGCGAGTCTTCGCTCCGGGAGTCCATGGGACCCAGCAGTGTCGTGAAGCAGTTGATCGCCGACGTAGGCCGAGTGGCGGGAACCAACTTCAGCGTCTTGATACTGGGAGAAACGGGATCGGGGAAGGAGATTGTGGCGCACGCCATCCATCAGAACAGTCCTCACTGCCAGGCTCCTTTTATGATGGTGGATTGCGGGGCCATCCCTGAGACCCTTCTAGAAAGTGAGCTGTTTGGACATGAAAAGGGAGCCTACACGGGCGCGGACAGACAGAAAATTGGAAAAGTCGAAATGGCCCATGGCGGAACGCTTTTCCTGGATGAAATCTCGAACATGCCTTTAGGCTCCCAAGCCAAGCTTCTGCGCGTGCTGCAAGACAAGACGATCTGCCGCATTGGCGGCACCCAGACCATCAACACGGATGTCCGGGTTCTGGCCGCCAGCAACCAAGACCTGCAACGCTTGGGGGAATCCGGCGCCTTTCGTCCCGACGTCTATTTTCGGTTGAACGAGTTCACCATCTCGGTTCCGCCCTTGCGCGAGCGACAGGAGGACGTCCTGTATCTGGCGAAGCGGTTCGTGGATATCACCAATCTCGAGTTGCAGAAGAACGTGAAGGGCTTTTCGCAATCTGCGGTCGATGCTTTGCTCACCTGCGACTGGCCTGGAAATGTTCGGCAGCTCCGTTCCGTGATCCGCCGCGCGGTTCTTCTGGCGGATGAGATGATCACGGAGCAGCACTTGAGGATCGATTGTGGGTCCCCCAAACCCGCAAATCCCGGCTCTGGATGCAATCAGGAAAATCAGGACCCGCCGGAGGAAGGCCTTCCCTTCAAGGAAATCATGCAACGGAGGATTGTCGCCATCGAGCGGGAGATCCTGGCTCATGTGCTGCGGGAAACGGGAGGGAATAAGGCAAAAGCTGCTCGCATGCTTCACGTCGATTATAAAACCATACATTCAAAAGTCAGGCAATATGGCATCCCTACAAATTGAAAGGGATAAGGCGCCGCTTAGAGAGCAGCAAGCGTGAGCACGCTGCGCATCCTTATCGTGGATGATCACGAAGTGATCCGGCGGGGTTTGCGCGCCTTGATTGAATCCCACCCCGGCTGGGAGGTCTGCGGGGAGGCGGCGACCGGCCGCGAGGCCGTGGAGAAAGCTAAGAAATTGATGCCGGATGTGGTCGTCATGGACATCGCCATGCCGGAGTTGAATGGTTTGGAAGCAACCCGCCAAATCCTGAAAGCGGCTCCGCGAACCGGAGTGCTGATTCTCACCGTGCACGAGTCCGAGCAGTTGGTCCGCGAAGTTCTGGAGGCGGGCGCGCAAGGCTATGTATTGAAATCCGCAGCAGGCCGCGATTTGGTGGCCGCCCTTGAAGCTTTGAGCAAACAGGAGGCGTTTTTCAACCACAGCGTGGCGAAAACACTGCTCGAGGTTTATCGGAAAAAGGGTTCCCATGATGAGCCCTCAGAGAATTCGCCTGCGCTGCTCTCTCCGCGGGAACGCGAAATCACTCAACTGCTGGCCGAGGGCAAGAGCAACAACGAGGTTGCGGAGGCGCTCTATATCAGCGCTAAAACCGTGGAAACCCACCGGGCGCACATCATGGAGAAGCTGGGCCTGCATTCCATCGCTGAGTTGGTACACTACGCGATCCGAAACAAGATTGTTGAGCCCTAGCTGGATTATTCATGAAAGCGGCCACACCTGCAAAGAGAGGGCACGGCCATAAGAATCTATTTGTTGGCACGGTCGGGCTGCCTTTGCGGTGGGGTTAGAATCTTCCCGAACGTCCCTCCTGACAAAGTGCTAATAGCTGACAAGTTACCTCCGTTCGTCCTATTGTATACTGTAAAATCCCCCTTCACAAATACAGCAAACACCGGATTGTTAATAGAGTCCGACCAGTCTAGTCTTTATCGCGTACGGCTGAGCGAGGGCAGCGGTACCCCGCGCACAAAAGAGCGACGAGTGATGTTTGCAAGTTAGAAGCGTAAGGTTTTGACGGCGCCTATTTGGAACAGCAAATGCTCGCTAGCGATGGCAAGCAGAAAATGGATTTGGATCCCTAGAGCCGACACCATAATTGCCATGGATGGACAAACCAGCAAGAGCGCTGCGGAAGCCGACAATCACGAATCCGGCGAAAGGACTCTGATATACATTCCCATCATCCATACCCAAGCCGACATGGGAGCGCTGAGCGATTCCATACAACGGTTGAAAGTCAAGAAACTGGGGCGAAAAGGCTGGCAGCGCAATGTGAACCTGGTCAACAAATTGTGGACCCAAATCGAACAGGCCATCGAGAGCCTGGCGCTTCCCTATGCGCGAGTTCGCCTTTACCAGGATGGATTGCCTGTTTGTGGCCGCGAGGTGGAGATTGTCAAGGAACTGGCAAAAGCCGGCAGCCGCAACCACGGGTTGCTTCATCGTTTGAGTGAGAAGGGCGCCACGATCATGGGCACGGAATCTTCCGAGCTCCTGGTGGAGGAATATCAACTCGTCAAGGAAGATTTCGCTATCGGGAAACCCCAGGTCGCCGCTCGAGGAGCGCCACGCCGCAAAGCGTTGAGGGACTGTTTGCTCAGAAGGCGCGATGAATATATCGCCCGTCGGGTCAACGAGACTCTTGGGGCGGGGGAAACAGGCCTGATCTTCCTGGGGATGCTTCACTCCCTGGGCTCTTGGCTCGATAAAGACATAAGGCTCGTCAATCCGATTCGCCAACCCTCGGGTTGTGGAGAGAAAGAGCATGACAGCCATTGACAGTAAGGTTCTAATTGTGGACGGGAATGAGCAAACCGCCTTGCTCTCCACGTTCCTCAACCAAGAGGTGATAACCACGGTGGTGGCCCACAGCGGGCAAGCCGCCCTGGAAAAGATCCGCTCCGAACATCCCGATGCTCTGGTCGTGGACATGAAGCTGTCCGATATGGACGGCATGCAGATCATGAAAGGGGCAAAAGCCCTGGACGAGGACCTCCCCGTCATTCTGATCACGGGCCTTCCGGAAATCCGGGATGCGGTGGCGGCGATGAGGGCAGGCGCTCACGACTACCTTGCGAAACCCCTCAAACACCACGAGGTGCTGCGCGTGATCTTCCGCGCGCTGAACGAACGCGCTCTCAAGCGCAAGCTGCGAAATCTCTCCTGCCGGATCGAAGGCGAGTCTTCGCTCCGGGAGTCCATGGGACCCAGCAGTGTCGTGAAGCAGTTGATCGCCGACGTAGGCCGAGTGGCGGGAACCAACTTCAGCGTCTTGATACTGGGAGAAACGGGATCGGGGAAGGAGATTGTGGCGCACGCCATCCATCAGAACAGTCCTCACTGCCAGGCTCCTTTTATGATGGTGGATTGCGGGGCCATCCCTGAGACCCTTCTAGAAAGTGAGCTGTTTGGACATGAAAAGGGAGCCTACACGGGCGCGGACAGACAGAAAATTGGAAAAGTCGAAATGGCCCATGGCGGAACGCTTTTCCTGGATGAAATCTCGAACATGCCTTTAGGCTCCCAAGCCAAGCTTCTGCGCGTGCTGCAAGACAAGACGATCTGCCGCATTGGCGGCACCCAGACCATCAACACGGATGTCCGGGTTCTGGCCGCCAGCAACCAAGACCTGCAACGCTTGGGGGAATCCGGCGCCTTTCGTCCCGACGTCTATTTTCGGTTGAACGAGTTCACCATCTCGGTTCCGCCCTTGCGCGAGCGACAGGAGGACGTCCTGTATCTGGCGAAGCGGTTCGTGGATATCACCAATCTCGAGTTGCAGAAGAACGTGAAGGGCTTTTCGCAATCTGCGGTCGATGCTTTGCTCACCTGCGACTGGCCTGGAAATGTTCGGCAGCTCCGTTCCGTGATCCGCCGCGCGGTTCTTCTGGCGGATGAGATGATCACGGAGCAGCACTTGAGGATCGATTGTGGGTCCCCCAAACCCGCAAATCCCGGCTCTGGATGCAATCAGGAAAATCAGGACCCGCCGGAGGAAGGCCTTCCCTTCAAGGAAATCATGCAACGGAGGATTGTCGCCATCGAGCGGGAGATCCTGGCTCATGTGCTGCGGGAAACGGGAGGGAATAAGGCAAAAGCCGCTCGCTTGCTTCACGTCGATTATAAAACCATACATTCAAAAGTCAGGCAATATGGCATTCCCATAGACTGAAAGGGATAAGGTGCGTTATGGCGGAAAAGAAAAAAGACCGAACCTCGCACGGCGGGATGGAAGGTGGCCTGGGAGGGATACTCAAGGGCCTGGGAGATTTGGTGGAAAAGCTCGGCGAACTGGCCGAAAGCGGTGGTGAGCTCTCCAAAACGGGGGAAATTCACGGGTCCGGAAAAGAGCTCAAGGGGATTTACGGATTCACCGTTAAGGTCGGGCTGGGAGACGAGGGGCCGACCCTCGAGCCCTTCGGGAATATTCGCCGGGACACCAAATCCGGACGAACCGAGGTTCAGGAGGTCCGAGAACCCATGGTGGACGTTTTTGAGGAGGAGGACCACCTGCTAGTTGTGGCGGAGTTGCCCGGCATCGGCAAGGAGGACGTGCAGATTGACGTCAAGGACGATGTGCTGACGATCTCCGCCGAGAGAGGCGACAAGAAATACCGCAAGGAAGTTCTCCTGCCCCGGAACGTTTCCAAGGAGAAGGTGCAGGTCTCTTGTAACAACGGGGTGCTGGAAATCAAGTGCCTTAAGTAGTCCGCTTCGGAGGAACCACCATCGAAACCGCAGAGAAGTCGCTCAAGCTCAAAGTCAGCGAGGCGCTCAGCAAGGACGTGAGTCGTGGGTACGCTCGCATGGGACCGGAGGACCTCGCGCTCTTGCAGGTGGATGTGGGAGACATTGTGGAAGTAGTCGGCAAGGGTAGAGCGGCGTGCAAGGCCATGCCGGCTTACAAGGAGATGCGCGGTCAGTCGCGCATTCAACTGGACGGAATCACCCGCGAGAATGCCGGGACGGGGCTGGACGAGTTCGTTCAAGTGCGCAAGATCACTTGCCCGCCCGCCGAGAGGGTGGTGCTGGCCCCCACAAACATTACTCCATCCGAGCGCGATTTGGATTACATCGGGAGCCGGCTGGATGGCCTGCCGGTTTTGGCCGGGAGCCGCATCCGGGCCATCCTTTTTGGAGCCCGCTGGGCGGATTTCAAGGTCGAGAGCACGGCGCCCAAAGGTCCCGTGCTCATTAACCCCATGACCCAACTGGTGATCTCCAAGGGGGCCCAGCCCGAGGAGATGGCCGCCCGCGCAATTTCCTATGAGGACATCGGCGGCCTGAAGCCCCAACTCCAGCGCATCCGCGAAATGATCGAACTGCCCTTGCGTTACCCCGAGGTCTTCGAGCGCCTGGGAATCGACGCACCGAAAGGTGTACTTCTCCACGGGCCTCCTGGATGCGGGAAGACGTTGATTGCCCGCGCCATTGCGCATGAGACCCAGGCGAACTTCTATGCCGTGAGCGGGCCCGAAATCATCCACAAGTTTTACGGCGAGAGTGAAGCGCATTTACGGAAGATTTTCGAAGAGGGCAGTCGCAAGGCCCCCAGCATCATCTTCCTGGATGAGATCGACGCCATTGCCCCCCGCCGCGAGCAAGTGGTGGGCGAGGTCGAGAAGCGGGTAGTCGCTCAGTTGTTGGCCCTGATGGACGGGCTGGCCAAGCGGCAGAAGGTCATCGTCATTGCGGCGACCAACCTGCCCAATGTGCTCGATCCCGCCCTGCGGCGGCCAGGGCGGTTTGACCGTGAGATTGCGATCCCTATTCCCGATCGCTATGGACGGCAGGAAATCTTGGAGATCCATAGCCGTGGCATGCCTTTGGCCGAACAAGTGGACCTGAATCACTTGGCGGAGATCACGCACGGCTTTGTGGGGGCCGACCTGGAAGCCCTGTGCCGCGAAGCCGCGATGATTTGCTTGCGGCGCATCATGCCCGACGTGGACTTCGGCTTGGCGCGGATTCCTTATGACCAACTGGCCAAGCTTGAGGTGCAAATGGATGATTTTGTGGAGGCCCTCCGGGACATTGAGCCTTCCGCGCTACGCGAGGTGTTTGTCGAAGTTCCCAACGTGCGCTGGCAGGACGTCGGGGGTCTGGCTGAGATCAAACAGCGCCTCGTGGAAGCCGTCGAATGGCCTCTCCAGCACCCCGACCTGTTCACCCAAGCAGGGATCCGACCACCCAAGGGAATCCTGCTTTCGGGCCGCCCGGGCTGCGGAAAAACCCTTCTCGCCAAAGCGGTGGCCAGCGAAAGCAATGTGAACTTCATCTCGGTGAAAGGGCCGGAACTGCTTTCCAAGTATGTGGGGGAATCCGAGAAAGCCGTGCGCGAGGTATTTCGCAAAGCGCGCCAAGCCGCGCCCTGCATCGTCTTCTTCGATGAGATTGACGCCCTGGTGCCCAGCCGGAGCGCCGGTACGTCGGATTCGCACGTGGCCGAGCGCGTGCTTAGCCAGTTCCTCGCGGAGCTTGATGGGGTGGAAGAGCTGAAAGGGGTTTTGGTCCTGGGCGCGACCAACCGGTCAGACCTGCTCGATCCCGCCATTCTCAGGCCGGGCCGGTTTGACGAGGTTGTGGAAATTCGGTTGCCCGACGACAGCGAGCGGGGTGAAATCTTCGCGATACATTTGCAGAACAAACCTCTCGGCACGGGGATCAGCTTCAAGAACCTGGCATCACGAAGCGACGGGTTTAGTGGCGCCGACATCAGTTCGGCGTGCAACCGAGCCGCCCGCCGAGCCGTCCGGCGAGCCGTTCAGGCGGGCGAAAAGGTACCGGCCGGGAAGGCGCGGGTAACCATTGAGGCCAGCGACCTGGAGGAGGCGCTGCAAGAAACACGTCAGCAGAGTCTCAACGGATTTGGTGAACAGTAGATGGAGACGGTGCAGAGGGCGCTTTATCTGTTTTGCTTTGCCCGCTCGGACCTCCTCGGGGAGCTCATGGGAGCCGGCGTGGATGGCCGGCGTTCTCTGTCTATATTTCGGCGCTTCCCCAATCTGTGCGCCGTCGTGAGCGAGGTAGCCCAGGAAGATTTTTGCGGCGAAGCGGCCGAACTTCGCATGCAGGATCTGGCTTGGGTAGGGCCGCGCGCCTTGCAGCACGAGGCGGTGGTTGAGGATGTGATGCGCCATTCTGCCGTGCTGCCTGTCCGTTTCGGAACCCTCTTCTCGTCGCAGGAACGCCTGGCAGAATTTCTGGATAAGCATCGCGCGGTCATTTCGGAGTTCCTCGAGCGCGTAGCCGATCAGGAGGAATGGTCAGTCAGGGGCTTGCTCGACCGAAGGCAGGCCGGGCACGCCCTCACGTCCGCAAGCTTGGCCGCACGGGAAGCGCAGTTCGCAGCGCTGCCGCCGGGGAGACGCTACTTCGAGGAACAGCGAATCCGGGCAGGTGCAGAGAAAGAATTGAACCTCTGGCTCGAGGAAACCCGCCGTCAAGTCGCGAGTAACCTGATGAAGCAGGCTTCGGATTTTTGCGAATGCACGGGGGCGCCTCGTGAGGCCCCGGAAAGCGGAATCGAGGTTGTGCTGAATTGGGCCTTTTTGCTGCCCAAAAGCGCGACCCCGGCATTTCGCGCGCAAATCGATCAACTGAACACCCAGCACGCACCTAACGGGCTGGTTTTCGGAGTGTCCGGACCCTGGCCCCCCTATCGCTTCGTTCCTCCTCTATCGATGGGAGCAGCCGCGTGAGTTACCTGCTTTACTGTATCTTTCGCGGGCCCTTACCCCCTGACCTCGAGATTCCCGCCGGGGTCGGAGGGCAACGTGTAATCACTGCGGAGGACAATGGCTTTGGCACGGCACTTTCTGAGTTGGCACAGCCCGACCCCCCTCCTGATACCTCAATGCTTCTCATGTATGAGACGGTCGTAGAGTTCTTTTATCGCCACCTGACCATGATTCCGATGCGATATGGGTGTCGGGTTGAGTGTGCCGGGGAAGCCGTTGACCTGTTGAGAAACAATCACGAGGCCTATGGCGGACTTCTCCATGAACTCGAGGGGTTGGGGGAAATGGGTGTCCACGTTCTCCTCGACACTTCCGGAGATGCAACGGAGAGCAGCAAGCAGCCTGCTCGCTCAAGCTCCTTACCGCTTTATGGCGACTCCGGCGCTGGTTACCTTGCCGCGAAGCGACAGCGCTATCTGGGCCTGGACCGAGAAGGCCTGAACCAGCGCGAGCTGGCGAAGGAGCTTTGCGATTCGCTGTACGGCTGCTTCGTTCGCCACAAGGTGGAATTTCCTTCTTCCAGAGGAAGTCGCCTCTTGTCTCTCTATTTCCTCGTACCGCGCGATTCAGTCGAATGCTTTCGTCGAGCCGCTCGTCACCTTCATCCGAGAGGCTCCACTAAGCTGCTCTTGAGCGGCCCCTGGCCACCGTACAACTTTGTTGACTCATTGCTAAAGTAGGTGGACGTGCAAGGAGTTTCGCAAGGTCTGGCAAGTTGGGGATTACATGCTGCGCAACTAGGGGCTACATTCTATGGAGTGAATTCCCTAGCCACCCGTTGTAGAGCCACTTATTCGTTGCGGGCCATCCCTTTCCTCTTGCGAATCAAGAGGATAAGAAAACCACGTGCGGTTTCTCGATTTCGGCACCCGACCTGCTCAATCGGTGCTGGGGCAGGTCACATTAACGTGAGGCGTGCCCAAACCGAAACATGGGTATTCTGTTACCCGGAAGGAGAACTGCCATGGCGAAGGTTGCAAAGTCGACTGACTCCTCGAGCTTGGCGGAAGTTGTCGATCGGATTCTCGATAAGGGAATCGTGATTGACGCCTGGGCGAAGGTGTCGCTCGTCGGGATCGAGCTGCTATCGGTCGAAGCCCGCGTCGTGATTGCCTCGGTCGAGACCTACCTGAAGTATGCCGAGGCCATCGGTCTGACAGCCGCTGCTGCCGCTCCCGCTTAATACTGGTTGGGAGGACCGTCCGCTGTTGAGCGGGGGACTATGGTACGGTCCTCCGCTCGGCAGATGGAGAAGACGCGAAAGGCAGGAAAAATCAAAGGAGGACCACAATGGGCAGATTATTGGAGGATATGACTCGATTGTCGGGAGAGATCCAGGCGCTGCGTGGAAGCCGTCAAACGTTCCGAGAAGAACTCGCGGAGGGAAACAGGAATCGCGAGAAGGATGTGGCTGAAATGTGTGCCGATTTTTTGGGCACACAGACTCGAATGGCGGAGCGGTTGAGAGAAGGGCGTCATGCTTTCCTGAAGAACTTGAAGCGAACCGTTAGTGGACAGCAACGGGAGATGAGGGCGGATGTTGTTGCCGCGCGTCGTGCCTGGGCGGGCAAGGGCGCATAGCGGCCGAGCCATCAGCAAGCCCTCAGGAGTTGCGGTCAAACCGCTCCCTGTTTGAGCCCGCGATGTGCTCGACAGGCGGGCGCACGAGGGTCTCTACCCGTGGGTGTCGAAGAGGAGAGGCCCGAACTGAAGCTGCCCGGAATACCACTACTAGCTTAGAAGCGAGGAGGAAGGAAACCATGGGTGTGTTAACCGAACATCTGACTCAATTGCGGGATGAGATCCTGGCCTTGCGAAGCGCGCGCCAGGGATTAGCCCAAGCTTTGGGGCGAGAGACCGAGGAGCGGCGCGCCGATGTGTCGCAGGCGCTAGCCGACTTTTCCAAAAAATTCGCCACCATGGCCAGGAAGACGAAAGCCAACCGTTTGTGCTCCCTCTCGGACCTCAAGCATACGGTCGACGGACTCCGGACGGAGGTCCACACGGACCTCAGCAACATTCGGCAAGCTTGGCGTGGCTTGAGTACTCCATTGGCCAGGGCGGAGGAGAAACTCGAAAGCCAAGCGATGCAGGAAACGAAAGCCAACCTGGAAGGAAGCCAGAGCGAAACAGGTGGCCAATCCCCATTCATCGTAGGCGGCGGAGAGAAGCCCGCACGAAAGAAGCGGAAACACTAAGCTTACCGCCACAATCCGGGCAAGGCTCGGACTGGACCGAAAAGTTCAAGGAAAGGGAAAAAACACCAATGAATGGCGAGGATGCAAAGTTTGGTTCAGTAACCAGCGAAATAGTCGAATCCCAGGGACACGGTATTGTCCCGGAGCCTAGCGAAGAATTCGTCTTGACCCCGCACATTCAGGCTTTGACAGAGCGGGCGCTGAGCTATCTTGGTGTGGGATACGCAGTCCATTTTGCCGGCCTGGCAGGAACGGGGAAGACAACTCTCGCCCTGCACGTTGCCGCGCAGGTCGGCCGCCCGGTCGTCCTCATGCATGGCGACGACGAGTTTGGCAGCTCCGACCTGATTGGCAAGGATTCCGGCTACCGTAAGTGCAAGCTTATCGATAATTACATCCACTCTGTGGTGAAGACCGAAGAGAGCTTGAGCACGCTTTGGGAGGACCACCGGCTTACCACCGCCTGCCTCAACGGACACACGCTCATCTATGATGAATTCAATCGTTCCAGACCTGAGGCCAACAATGTGCTCCTCAGTATCCTGGAGGGAAGGATTCTCAATCTGCCTGACCTGGGCAGGTCCGGAGAGGGGTGCGTACGCGTACACGAGGACTTTCGAGCCATCCTGACGTCGAACCCCGAAGAATATGCCGGCGTCCACAAGACACAGGACGCGCTGATGGATCGGCTGATCACCATCAACCTTGGGCATTTCGATCGTGAAACGGAGATCCAGATCACCCAAGCGAAGTCGGGCCTTCTGCGCCCTGATGCTGAGAGGATCGTGGACATTGTCAGGGAACTCCGTGGGGTCGGCGTCAACAACCACCGCCCCACCATCCGGGCCTGTATCGCTATCGCCAAGATCCTCGCCCACCGCAACAGCCACGCTCTGCTCGAGGATCCCACCTTTTGGTGGGTCTGCTGTGACGTTCTCAAGACGGACACGGCGAAGGTTACTCACGACGGGAAGTCGCTCATGCTGGAAAAGGTGGAGGAGGCAATGGAGAAAGTCTGCGGGAACCATTCCAAGCGGAGGAAGAATCACCACCGCGTCGCTATCGCGTGAAAGGGGCACGCCTATGCCTATACCTCTAAGGGGTCTGAAAACCATTCGTACGTTGGCCGGTCGGGTGGACCGCCTGGCCACTCCCCACAGGGCGCACTTGCAAATCGCCTGCCTGGAAATCGAAAAGGCTCGGCGTGCCTCAGAAAGAACAACCGCCAGCCGGCGAGTGGCTGAGCTTGATGCCCGGCTGCGCGAGATCGAAACCGAAGAGACCAACCTGTTACAAGGTCTGGCCGAGCGAAGCAAGAGCAAAGGTGTCGATCCGTCGCGAACCGGGTCGAAGCTGATTCCGCGGCGCACTGCCGGTGCACTTAGGATCAGGTACTGAGGCGAGGAAACACGAAGTCAGCCTTGAAAAGACCCGCTACCTGCAATTATTGAGATCAGCGGAGGGGGCAAGAAGAAATGACTCTGAAAACCGAAAAAGAGATCAGACAGGTCGTACAAATCGGGATAGCTACAGCACTGTATTTTTGGGGGTTTCCTGCGGCGTCGCTCGTGCTCGTTGTTCTAATCTTGCCGTGGCAACCGGTCTATCGGGTAGCCGCCTATCTTGGGGGTGTGGTCCTGGAAGTCAGAGCGAAAAAGACGGTCAAGCGGGCGATGAGGCGGCTGACCGAGGAGCCGATGGAGGTCGCTTAGTCCGGGAAGCGCGCGGTCGGGCCCGGCGAGTTGGGCTGCGCCAGCGGACCGATTGACGGAGAGCGGAGAATGGCTGATGTCTCTCATCGCAAATCAAATTGAGGAGAGGAACGAAGTGCCGCTGGGCGGGGAAACGCTCGGGGAGAGTGTTGGCTGCGAGGATGGAAACCCGCCCCAGTTCATGAACCGCGTTCGTGCTCGCGCGTCCCAGGCATTGCTTAGTCGGCTGATGGAGCTTCACATGGCGGGCTACAGCCCAGAGGAAATAGCGGAGCAGGTTCTGACTACCGAACCTGAGAACGTCGTGTTCCGCGCGGCGATCATGATCGAGATCATCCTCCATTATGCCCACCGCGCTGCGAAAGAGAGGACTCTATGAGTACCGGCGACACTTCGATCGCAAAATACGCGCAGAAACACCCACGCCACCAGGCGGCAGCGCGACAGAGAACTTACCTTTACGCGGTCGTCGCCGACGCCCAGGGCCGGACGTACGGAAACTTCGGCATCGACGGAAGTGAGGTGTATTCCATTCCGGCGGGACGGGTAGCGGCCGTCGTCAGCACTGTGCGAGTTGAGAAAGTACGGCCAGAGCGCTCACATCTTGCGGCCCATCAGGAAGTCCTCAAGAAGCTCATGACGGAAACCACTCCCCTGCCCATGTCCTTCGGCATCCTTGCGGACAGCCCGCAGGCGGTTCGAAACATGCTTTCCCGGAACCAGCATGCGCTGCTCGAGCAACTGCGGCGCGTGTCGGGCAAGGTCGAATTGGGCGTGCGAGTCACCTGGGACGTGCCCAACATCTTTGAATATTTTATTAATACTCACCCGGAGCTCAGGCAGGCCCGGGACCAATTCCTGGGAGGTCCGAGCGAGCCTACGCAGGAGGACAAGATCGAAGTCGGCAGGATGTTTGACCGTCTGCTGAAAGAGGATCGGGAGACCAATACGGACAAAGTGGAAGCGATTCTGGCTCCCCACTGTGCTGAGATCGAGCAAAGGAAATGCCGTACCGAACGCGAGGTGATGAATCTGGCTTGTTTGGTCGAGCGTGCGGCGATGCCGCAGTTCGAGAGTTGCGTCTTCCAGGCCGCGCAGCAGTTTGATAACAACTTTACTTTCGACTACAACGGGCCGTGGGCTCCTCACAACTTTGTCGAGATCGACCTCGAGCTCTGAGACTGGGGATAGGGGAGGATGCAATGGTTCTCGTGGACGACCTCTTGACGTTTCCGATGCGCAGTTTGTTCTGGATCTTCCGTGAGATTCACAACGCCGCCCAGGAGGAGTTTGCCAACGAGAGCGAATCTATCACCGCAGAGCTGAGCAATCTTTACATGAGGCTTGAAACCGGAAAGATCTCGGAGGAAGAGTTCGCAGCGGAAGAAAGGACCTTACTCGAAAGACTGGATAGAACGCAAGAGCGTGGCAGAGGCCTCCATGAGGAGCATGGCAGAGACGAAAAGCGAGGCCAACGTGAACACCGAAGGGTGGCCTGAAAGGGGCACCAGATGCGCGGAGAGCATAGCTGCTCCACCATTTTTGGACCACCGAGGCCTGCAACTGCTTGTCTTTGGCGGCAAAGGCGGAGTCGGTAAAACTACCTGCGCCACCGCCGCGGCGCTGCGTTTGGCAAAAAACTCACCGGAATCCTCTTTTCTCCTGGTTTCCACAGACCCGGCTCATTCACTCGCCGACAGCTTGGCGGACTTGGTCCCACCCGAAAACCTGAAGGTCCTCGAACTTGATGGCCAGGAATACCTGTCGAATTTCAAGCAGAAGCACAATGAGAAACTCCGGGAGATCGCCTCGCGCGGAACCTTTCTCGATGACGACGAGATTCGGCGTTTCCTTGACCTCTCCTTGCCGGGCTTGGATGAACTCATGGCCTTTCTGGAAATCTCCACGTGGGTGGAGAAGGGCAGCTACGATTGCATCATTGTGGACACCGCCCCCAGCGGTCACACCCTGCGCCTGCTGGCCATGCCGGAATTCCTAAGCAAATGGCTCGCCATGCTGGAAACTCTGCTAGCCAAGCACCGCTACATGAGATGGGTTTTTGCCCGTTCCCGCGAACGCGATGAACTCGACGCCTTCCTGGAAGAGTTGACTGCCTCAGTAAAACGCATGGAAGGGGTGCTCCAGGATTCGCTCCGTTGCCGTTTTGTTCCTGTGATGCTCGCCGAGACGATGAGCATTCGCGAGACCGTCTCGATCGTAAGGGAAGTGGAGCGCCTTAGGCTGCCGATGACCGACATCGTGATCAATCGGCTCTATCCCAACAACCCGTGCCCCGTTTGCGGGGACGAGCGCTTCCGCCAGATTCGGCAACTGCGGAGTCTTTTCAGCCAAACCCCCTTCGCCAGGTTCGCACTCTGGGAGGTACCACTTTATGCGCAGGAGGTTCGGGGGCAGACGGCGCTGGAGTCATTCTGGGACGGAGTGGGGCAAGTCAGCGAAGCCCCTCCCGCAACGAGCGCACCATCGGCAAGTCCGGCGCTCAGGGTGGAGGCAGGCGTGCAGTGGCCACCGCCCCAGACTACGCTTCTGATCTTTGCGGGCAAGGGTGGCGTGGGAAAGACAACTTTAGCTTGTGCGACGGCCCTGCAACTGGCGCACGATCGTTCCGGGAGGAAAGTTCTTCTCTTCTCCACCGGGCCTGCCCACTCTTTGTCAAGCTGCTTGGACACACCCCTCGACTCCAGGCCAAAACTCGTGTCCCCCGGCGTGAAAGCCGTGGAGATCGATTCGGAGGCGGAATTTCAGGCTTTGAAGAAACAATACGCCGGAGACATTCAGAGATTCCTGGAGTCCATATCGAGTAACTTTGACTTCACCTTCGACCGCGAAGTGCTGGAACGGATTCTTGACCTTTCCCCCCCGGGCCTCGATGAGGTGATGGGCCTGACGCGGGTCATGGCCCTGCTCGCCTCAGGCTGCTACGACGTCCTCGTTCTCGATTCCGCAGCAACAGGTCACCTGATTCGTCTGCTGGAACTTCCGGCGATCATCGATCAATGGCTCAAAGCGTTCTTCGACTTGTTTCTTAAATACCCGCAGATCTTTCGACTCACGAAGTTTTCTCAGGAGCTAGTGTCGGTGTCAAAAAACCTCAAGAGGTTCAGACGACTGCTGACGGATCCGGCACGATCCGCCCTCTATGCGGTCAGCATCCCAACCGATATGGCGCTTGAGGAGACACGAGACTTGCTGGCTGCCTGCCGGCGCTTAGGCGTCAGCGTGCCTGGCCTTTTTCTCAACCTGGTCACGCCCCCCAGTGATTGCGTGTTGTGTTCTGCCTTGTATCGCCGGGAATCGACAGTGCGCCGGAAGTTCCAGCAGTATCTTCAAGGAAGGGAAATGACGGTGGTCTATCGTTGGGGGGAGATTCAGGGCTTGCGCCAACTTGCAGACTTGGGACAAGCCCTTTACCAACCCAGTCGCGTGGAAGCGAGGGCCCATGCCTGTTGAAAGCAACACTGGAAACCGCTCGACCCTGCCATCAGAACTCGCCTTAGACGACGCCCGGCAGGTCTCTCTGTGCGAGGTACTTGACCGGGTGCTCAACAAAGGAGTTGTGGTAGCAGGAGAAGCGACCATTTCAGTCGCGGATATCGACCTTGTTTACCTTGGCCTGCAAGTCGTGCTCACCTCCATGGAGACCGCGCGGCGAAGCTTGCGCCGCGCGCCCGTGGAATTGGGCGCCGGCATGGGCATTGGAAAGGAGAAGGCAAATGGACTCAACCGAGTTGGCGCAGGTAGAGTCTGAGGCCGTGCACGATTTCGCCCAGGTGATGAAAGTGGACAACTTGCTCGGGTCTCAATCGTGCGGTGCTCAGCGCCCGCGAACCGGCCGCCTGAACCTCGATGCGAACGATTCCAAGAACGGGCTCGGGCAACTGGTCCTGACCCTGGTCAGGCTCCTCCACGAATTGTTGGAGCGCCAGGCCATCCGCCGGGTGGAGGCGGGTTCCTTGAGTGAGCAGCAGATTGAAAGGCTCGGACTGACACTAATGAGGCAGGCACAGGAAATTGAACGGCTCCGGAAGGAATTTGGCCTCGAGGAAGAGGACTTGAACTTGGACCTTGGCCCGCTGGGAAAGCTTCTATAAGAGGAGATCTTATGGTACAGCAACGCAACATGTCACACGCGGTGGAGAGCTCGACTTTGGCCGACGTGCTGGAACGTGTTTTGGATAAAGGCATTATCATCGCCGGCGATATCAGAGTGAAACTGGTGGATATCGAACTCCTGTCGATTCAGATCCGCTTGGTTATCTGCTCGGTCGACAAGGCCAAGGAAATGGGCATGGACTGGTGGGTGAACAACCCCATATTTCGCCGCGAGGAGGATCATGGAACGCTGGCCAGTTCTCTCGCCAGCATCGAGGAAAGGATGGCAAGGCTGGAGGCCGGTTTCACCAAAGAAGAAACACGGACTGCGCAACTCGCCTCCCCTTCGCAAGATGTCCACGTGCCATAGGGTTTACGTAGCGTCGTGAAGCATCTGGGCCTTTACTGGCGGGTAGAAAATCAACCCCCGCCGGCTGCGGTTTTCCAGCCGAAATGAAGGACGGAGACGATGAGCACTGACACCACTGAACGCCATATTGCCAACGAGGCCGCGCGCCGGGCAGGCGCTTATAACCGCAGCCTGATCGAGGCGAGCCTGGATCCGCTCGTCACCATCGCTCCGGACGGGAAGATCACCGACGTGAACAACGCCACTGAGAAGGTGACCGGCCTCTCGCGCCATCAACTCATTGGGACCGACTTTGCAGATTATTTTACCGACCCCGGGAAGGCCCGAGCGGGATACGAGCAGGTGTTCCGAGAAGGCTTGGTCCAGGACTACGAGTTGGAGATTCGGCACCGCGACGGACATATGACGCCGGTGGTTTACAGCGCGTCGGTGTATCGGGACGAGGCGGGAGATGTGATTGGCGTTTTCGCAGCCGCCCGCGACATCTCCGAGCGCAAGCGGGCTGAGGAGGAAATCCGCAAGCTGAACGAAGAACTCGACGAGCGGGTGCGGCGGCGCACGGCGGAGCTGGAGGCAACGAACAAGGACCTCGAAGCCTTCACGTATTCCGTCTCTCACGACCTGCGCGGCCCCCTGCGCCACATCGACGGTTTCTCCAAATTACTTTTTGAAGAGTACAGCGCAGATCTGCCGGAGGAGGCACGTCGCCATCTGTCTCGCATCCGCGACGGCACGCGCCGCATGGGCATGATGGTGGACGACTTGCTGAACCTCACGCGCGTGGGACGCAAGGAACTGAGCATGCAACTGACGGGGTTGAGTTCTTTGCTCGAAGAAGCTATTGGCGATCTGCAGCCGGAGATGGCGGGCCGGGAGATCGAATGGCGAATCGGGAAGTTGCCCTTCGTGGAGTGCGATCCAGCCTTGCTGAGGCAGGTTTTCGCCAACTTGCTGTCGAATGCCCTCAAGTTCACCCGGCCGCGGGAACGCGCCGTGATCGAAGTGGGGGAAACGACGCAGGATGGCCGAACCGTGATCTTTGTTCGCGACAACGGGGTCGGCTTCAGCATGAAGTACGTTGACAAGCTTTTTGGAGTTTTCCAGCGACTCCATCGCCCCGAGGACTTCGAGGGGACAGGCATCGGACTGGCCACCGTCCAGCGCATTGTCCACAAACACGGCGGACGCGTCTGGGCGGAGGGAAAGTTGAACAAGGGCGCTACTTTTTACTTCACTCTGGAGGCTGTCGAGAGCCGTCCTGGGGAAAGCAATTCCTTGCTTAGAGGTGCCGCATGATAAGACAAGACGTAGAAATACTCCTGGTTGAAGATAATCCGGACGACGTCGAGCTGACCTTGCACGCCTTGCATCAGGAGAGATTAGCCAATCATATTGAGGTGGCACGCGACGGCGAAGAGGCTCTGGATTTTCTCTTTTGCCGCGGCCCTTGCGCGCAGCGCAGCTTCGAGCAGGCCCCCCGTTTAGTGTTGCTCGATCTCAAACTGCCCAAAGTGGATGGCATGGAAGTTCTGCGTGAGATCAAGAAGGACCCTCGCACCAAAGCTATTCCCGTCGTCATTCTAACCGCGTCTCGAGAAGAGTCTGACATGGCCAATGGGTATCACCTTGGCGCCAATGGCTATGTTCAGAAGCCCGTAGATTTCGACAATTTTCGCAACCTAGTGAAGCAACTGGGGCTTTACTGGCTGGTAGTAAATCAACCCCCGCCGGCTGTGGCTTTCGAAGTGAAATGAAGGACGGAGACAATGAGCAAAGCTAAAACAAGTAACCTATTCCCCCCCGGACGCACCCTTCGGGTCCTAATTGTAGAGGACGATGCAGCGGACGCCGAGCTTACAATGAGTGTGCTGAAGCGTGCTGGCTACCCTATGGCGTTCAATGTGATTGACTCTGCCACTGACTTCGAGGAGCGGCTGGCTCACGGCGATTACGATGCCATCCTCTGCGATCACAACCTGGGGACCTGGACGGGCATGGACGCTCTGGAAATCCTAAAGAGGTCAGGGAGGGATATCTCCTTCTTAGTACTGACCGCTGTCCTAGGTGACGAAGCTGCCGTCGAGTATGTCAAACGTGGCGCCGCCGACTACCTGCTGAAAGATCGCCTGGAGCGACTGCCGGTTGCTTTGAGCCGCGCCCTGAGAGATAAGGCCAATCGCGAAGCGCTCCGCGCCAGCGAAGCACAATTCAGAAGGTTCATCGAAAACTTGCCCCTAGGAGTTTATCGGGCCACGCCGGACGGGCGCGTGCTGATGGCGAATCCCGCGCTGCTCCGAATGTTGGGGTACGACTCGTGGCAGGAATTGGCATTTCGAAATCTCGAGGGTGGGGGTTTTGAGGCTGGCCACCCCCGAAGCGCATTTTGTGAGCAAATCGAGCGGGAAGGCGAAGCCACGGGTCTTGAGACGCCATGGAAAAGACGAGATGGGTCGGTGATATTTGTTCGGGAATCTGCCAGAGCGTTCCGTGCCGATGATGGAAGAGTGTTGTATTACGACGGCATCGTTGAAGACGTCACGGAGCGACGGCGACTCGAGGAGCAGCTTCGCCAGGCACAGAAGATGGAAGCGGTGGGACGCCTTGCGAGTGGGGTAGCTCACGACTTCAACAATCTATTGACGATCATTATTGGATATAGCGATCTCCTGTTTGAGAGAGTCTCCGCTCGCGACGGGATGCGCCCTCCCGTGGAGGAGATCAAGAAGGCGGCGGAGCGGGCTGCCTCGCTCACTCGCCAATTGCTCGCTTTCAGCCGCAAGCAAGTGCTGCAACCGCGCATCCTGGATCTGAAAAGCCTGCTGACCAACGTGGATGAGATGCTGCGGCGAATGATTGGGGAAGACATCGAGCTAGTCACGCACCTGCCCTCCGGACTGGGTCGCGTGAATGCTGACCCGGGACAAATCGAGCAGGTGATCATGAACCTGGCGCTGAACGCGCGGGATACGATGCCCCAAGGCGGCCAGTTGACGCTCGAAGCGGCCGACGTCGAGCTGGATTCGAGCTATGCGAGCAGCCACGAAAGCGTCTTGCCGGGCCACTATGTGATGATCGCAGTGAGCGATACCGGAATCGGGATGGATGCGGAGACGCAAGCCCGCATCTTCCAGCCTTTCTTTACCACCAAAGAACAGGGTAAGGGGACGGGACTTGGCCTGGCTACGACCTACGGGATCGTCAAACAGAGCGAGGGCCACATCGGGGTCTACAGCGAGCCAGGGAAGGGCACGACATTTAAGGTCTATCTGCCTCGAATCGACCAAGCGGTCGAGGTGATTGCTCCAACCCAAGTGCCTGTTGATGAGCCACCCCGAGGCTGCGAAACCATTCTCCTGGTTGAAGACGAGGAAGCAGTGCGTTCCTTGGCCAGGGGACTCCTTGAATCCAGTGGTTACGAAGTGTTGGAGGCCAATGGAGCACATGAGGCGCTGCAGGTTGGCAAGCGGCACAAGGAACGCATTCACTTGTTACTGACCGATGTGGTGATGCCGCAGATGAGCGGGAGGGAGTTGGCCGAACATTTGGCGCCGCTTCACCCGGAAACCAAAGTCCTCTACATGTCCGGGTATGCGGATAATGCGGTCGTCCACCACGGCCTGCTGGATCCAAGCGCGTTTTTCCTCCAGAAGCCTTTCACCGCGGATGCGCTGGCACGCAAGCTTCGCGAGGTACTGGATTGCGTCGGAGCCCAGAAGACATGACTTTCTCCTCGCGAGGAGTGATTACCCATGCGGAGATTCGAGGGTCATCGGCAGTTGCCAGGGCGAGAGGTTGAAAAGCCAACCGATCCGCCGTCCCGGCCCCCGTCTTTCTGGTCGAGGGCTCACAACTACCCCCGTTCAACCGGGTGGCAGCGCCCGCTCATAGTGCTGCTGGCATGGCTCCTCTGTGTCGTTGCCGCTCAGGGCCAAGAGTCAACGAAAGGAAATCTGCCAACTCTTACGCATGTCGAGCAGATCAGGGAGATGACAATCGAGGAGGCAGAGCGAGGCTATCCAGTCCGCATCCGTGCGGTAGTGACGTATTACAACTGGGATGCAGGCGACCTGTTCATCCAGGATTCGACGGCAGGCATATGGGTCAATCCTGGCGAAACCAAGCTCGCGTTGCACCAGGGCGAATTCGTGGAGGTCGAGGGATTCAGCGCTGTCGGTGATTTCGCACCTGATATCGACCACGCCCACTTTCGAAGTCTGGGCGAGGCCCCCATGCCCAAGCCCCAGAGGCCTACGAGCGACGAACTTGCCTCCGGCAGGCAGGACTCACAGTGGATCGAACTCGAAGGCGTGGTGCGCTCGGTCGCCGAGCGCGAGGGTGGGCTGGTACTGAATGTTTCCTCGGGGGCATTCGAGTGCAGCGTGTTTGTACTGAAGTATCCCTCACTTCCAACTGACATCGTCGATGGCCGGATCCGCATCCGCGGCGTCTTCTCTGGATTGTACGATTCAAGCAACACTCGGTTCATTGGCTTCCAGGCACTCACGCCGAGTTGGAGTGACGTCAAGGTCTTGGAGAGGCCGACTCAACAACTGTGGTCAGTGCCGGCGCGTCCGATGCGTACGTTTCTGCGGCTGACTCCGGAAGGCGCCTTTACCCACCGGGTCCACGTTCGAGGCGTGGTGACCTTTCAACAGGTGGGCCGGTTCCTTTGTGTCCGTGACAGTGGAGGAGCGCTCCTGGTGAATACGACCCAGCCGACTCCTCTGAAGGTTGGGGATCTGATCGACGCGATGGGATTCCCCGCTATCGGCGATTATACGGGGATCATGCGGGACGCGATCTTCCAAAGAGTTAGTGCGGGTCCAGCGCCCGAGCCTGTCGCGGTGAGCCCCGAAAAACTGCGAGTGGGCAGCTACAACGCGGACTTGGTGCGCCTGTCGGCGCGACTGCTGAATTGCACAACTCGGCCCGGCGAGGAAGTACTGGATCTGCAAGCAGGTGGAGTTACTTTCAGGGCGGTGTTGAACACAGGAACAAACAGTTCGCCGTTAGGCTCGTTGCGTGCTGGAAGCCTATTGCAATTGACCGGAGTCATGATAGTTGAGGCGGACAAAAACCACGAGCCGAAGGGCTTCGAGATCCTTCTCCGGTCCCCCGCTGACGTTGTAGTCCTTGAGCTGCCCTCATGGTGGACACCGGGGCGGCTGCTGCTGGTTCTGAGTCTCCTGGGGGTGGCTGTGATCTCGGCGTTGGGCTGGATTGCAGCCTTGAGGCGGCGCGTACGCCAGCAGACAGAAACCCTCCGTCTGAAGTACGAGCGCGAGCTTGCCCTGGAGGAGCAGTACCGCGACTTGTTCGAGAACGCCAACGACTTGATTCAGTGGGTGGATCCGCAAGGCCGACTCGTGCACGTGAATCCCGCCTGGCGAAAGACCCTAGGGTACAGCGAAGAGGAAGCCGCCAACCTCTCCCTCTTCGACATTATCCACCCCAACTGCCGGGAGCACTGTGTGCAGCTTTTCGAGCGATTGATGTCGGGAAAGAAGATCGAGCAGGTTGAGGTGGAGTTTGTCGCTCGGAACGGCCAAATGGTCGTGTTGGAGGGGAGCTGCGATTGCCAGTTCGTCGATGGGAAACCAGCCTCTACTCGCGGCATCTTCCGCGATGTGACCGAGCGCAGGCGGATGGAGGAAGCGCTGATTGAGGAAAGGCATCTCCTCTACACCCTCATGGACAACCTCCCCGACGCTATCTACTTCAAGGATCACGAGGGCCGCTTTACTCGGACCAATAAGGCAAACGCTAAGAAGTTTGGGCTAAGCGACCCTAGCGAAGCGGTCGGCAAGACCGACTTCGACTTCTTTTCCGATGAACATGCCCGACAGGCCTGTGCAGACGAGCAGGAAATCATCAGAACAGGCCAGCCGGTCCTGGCCACTGAAGAGAAGGAAACGTGGCCGGACGGCCGTGCGACTTGGGTCTCGACCACGAAGATGCCCCTTCGTGACGCCCAGGGACGCATCATCGGAACCTTCGGCGTCTCCCGGGACATCACCGAGCGCAAGCAGGCGGAGCAAGCGCGGAGATTCCTGGCTTGCATCGTGGAGTCTTCGGATTATGCCATCTTCGGCACGGCGCCCGATGGAACGATCATCAGTTGGAACGCAGCGGCGGAAGCGCTCTTTGGCTATGCCGCCAGCGAAATTCTGGGAAAACATGTTTCCACTCTTGTCCCGCCCGCCCGGTTAGGTGAAGTGCCGCAAATTCTCGACGGGTTGAGGCGGGGAGAGAGTTTCTTTCATTTTGAGACGACGCCAATGAGAAAAGACGGTACCCGAGTTACCGTTTCCCTCACTATATCTCCCATCAAAAGTACCGCCGGAGAAGTCATAGGCGCGGCGACGCTTGCCCATGACATCAGCGAACGCAAGCAGGCAGAGGAAGCGCTGAAGGAAAGCGAAGAGCGTTTCCGGGGCCTCTTCGAAAACGCCACTATCGGCATCTATCGCACCACTCCCGAGGGTCGCATCCTGATGGCGAACCCCGCCCTGGTCAGGATGTTAGGGTATGGGAACTTCGAAGAACTGGCCACGCGCAATCTGGAGGATCAAGGTTACGAGCCCAGTTACCCCCGAAAGCTATTTCGCGAGCGGATGGAACGGGAGGGAGAAATCAGAGGCTTGGATGCGACTTGGACCAAGCGAGATGGGTCCGTAATCTTTCTCCGGGAAAGAGGCCGAGCCATCCGGGGTGAGCATGGAGAGGTGTTGTACTACGACGGCCTCGTTGAGGACGTTACGGAGCGCAGGCAACTCGAGGAGCAGCTTCGCCAGGCGCAGAAGATGGAAGCCGTCGGGCGGCTTGCGGCGGGGTTGGCCCACGACTTCAACAATCTATTGACGGTCGTCATTGGCTATAGCGATTTGCTGATGCAGAGACTCTCCGCCGACGACCGGCTGCGTCCCGCTATGGAGGAGATCAAGAAGGCGGGGGAGCAGGCTGCATCGCTCACTCGCCAGTTGCTCGCCTTCAGTCGCAAGCAAGCGCTCCAACCGCAGGTTCTGGATCTGAGCAGCTTGCTCTCGAATGTGGATAAGATGCTGCAGCGGGTGATTGGAGAAGACATCGAGCTGGTCACGCACCTGCCCCCCGGGCTGGGCCACGTAAAAGCTGACCCGGGACAAATCGAGCAGGTGATCATGAACCTGGCGCTGAACGCGCGGGATGCTATGCCCCAGGGCGGCCAGTTGACGCTGGAAGCAGCCAACGTCGAGCTGGATTCGAGCTATGCGAGCAGCCACGAGAGCGTCGTGCCAGGCCACTTTGTGATGCTCGCAATGAGCGATACCGGAACCGGGATGGATGCGGAAACGCAAGCCCATATCTTCGAGCCTTTCTTCACCACCAAAGAAAAGGGTAAGGGGACGGGACTGGGGCTCTCCACGGTCTACGGGATCATCAAACAAAGCGGGGGCAATATCTGGGTTTACAGCGAGCCGGCGAGGGGCACAACATTCAAGATCTATCTGCCTCGAGTCGACCAAGCTGTGGAGCTGATTACTCCGGGCGAACTGGGTGTTGAGGAGCTATCCCAAGGCTCCGAAACCATTCTCCTGGTTGAAGACGAGGAGGCAGTGCGTTCCTTGGCCAGGGAAGTCCTTGAGTGCAGGGGCTACCATGTGTTAGAGGCCAAGGGAGCAATTGAAGCGCTGCAGGTTGGCGAGCAGCACAAGGAACGCATTCACTTGTTACTGACCGATGTGGTGATGCCGCAGATGAGCGGGAGGGAGTTGGCCGAACATTTGGCGCCGCTTCGCCCGGAAACCAAAGTTCTCTACATGTCCGGGTATGCGGATAATGCGGTCGTCCACCACGGCCTGCTGGATCCAGGCACAGCCCTCCTCCAGAAGCCCTTCACCGCGGATGCGCTGGCACGCAAGCTTCGCGAGGTACTGGATAGCGCCGGAGATCAGAAGACACGGCTCCCTCTGCAAATGGAGATTTCAACGCCGCGATTGCTGACTGAGGAGTGATTACGTATGCGAATATTCGACCGAATTGACCCCCTGAATCTCAACCGACGTGAGTGGGAACTGTGGGTGCTGGCTCTCGCCGTAATTCTCATTTTGGTGGTGGGGATGGCCTTGCTGATGTATCCCACCGCCTTGTCCAACGACCTCATCGTGAGCGGCAACACGAAACGGAAGATCTTCTTTGGCTTCTGCGCGCTCTCGGTTCTGCTGGTGGGCTACCTCCTGGACAGGCAGATCGTGATCAATCAGCTTCGCCGGCGGCTTGCGGAAGAGCACCAGCAAGTTGTGGAAATACGGCACCAAGCGAGTGTGGACCTGCTCAGGACCTTGCCCGGCCTCGACTTCTTTCGCGACCGTCTGGCCATGGAGCATCGCCGCTCCGCCGCTACCCATTTGCCTCTTTCGCTGCTGGTTGTAGAACTGAAGCCTTCGCCGCACCTCCCTGACAAGGACGAAATCGATACAGCCTTCGGTGACGCCGCCAAGGCCTTGACCACGAAACTTCGTATTGAGGATTCCATGTATCACTTCCCTTCCGGTGTCTTTGCCATCGTCCTTCCCGGGGTGGGGACAGCGGATGCCTACTTCATCTCGAGGCGGCTCGCGGAGGGCCTTCACGATGCCTCGGGGGCGAGCACACGCTTCCTCTTTGATGTGCACTTAATCAATTATCCCGAACATGTCAGCACCGCGCGGGAGATGGAAGAGGCGGCCCGCTCCCTCCTTCCGACTGAGCGCCTCAAGGCGCAGGAAGTGGAAGCGGTGTTGGCGACCCCGGGAGATTTATCTTGAGGATAGATGGTCATGCGAAACCACTCCATAAGCGCTGCCCCATCATCGCTGGGAACCCCTGCCCAACTGGAAATGGGTTTCAGCCTGCACAGAGGACGCATCCTGATTGTGGATGATGAGCAAGGGATCCGACGCCTGCTAAGCGATGGACTTGAGCTGGAAGGATTCGATTGCAGCGATGCCTTTGGCGGCTCGGAAGCACTGGAGCTGCTCGAAATCCGACCGTTCGATGCCGTGATCTCCGACTTGCGGATGCCGGGAACCTCGGGCCTCGAGCTCCTCGAAGGCGTTCGTAAGAAGCATCCCCATGTGGCTTTCTTGATGGCGACCGCCGTGGATGACGTGCGCGTGGGCATTCAGGCGATGAAGGCGGGAGCCGACGATTACCTGGTGAAGCCGTTTCAGCTTGACGTGGTCTTCACTGCCGTGCAGAGGGCGATCGAGAGGAAGCGTCTGGAGCGAGAAGTCGAGAACTATCGCCGGCGGCTCGAGGAAATGGTGGAGCAACGGACCAGACAGCTCCAGGTCGCCATTAAACGCGTTGAACAAACTTACGACGACACGCTGGAAGCCCTCTCCGCAGCCCTGGATCTGCGCGATAGCGAAACGGCTGGCCATTCGCGCCGGGTCACTCGTTACTGCCTGGAAATCGCCCAGGCGATGGGTTGTAGCAGCGAGCAGCTCCAGACCATAAGGCAAAGTGTGAACCTGCACGACATCGGGAAGATCGGTATTCCCGACGCCATTTTGCGCAAGCCGGGCAAGCTCACGGAGGAAGAAAGGGCCATCATGGAGACCCACGTGAGGGTCGGGTACGATTTGGTATGCCACATCGCGTTTTTGGCGAGTTCGACCGAAATCGTTCTAACGCATCACGAACGCTACGATGGTACGGGCTACCCTCAAGGTCTGCGGGGCGATGAGATCCCGCTGTTGGCCAGGATATTCGCCGTCGCCGACACCCTGGACGCGATGACCTCGGATCGCCCTTATCGGCGCGCGCTTCCGTACTCTGCGGCCCGGGAGGAAATCATTCGGGAGTCGGGGCGACAATTCGATCCCAAGGTGGTGAAGGCATTCCTGACCATTCCCGAGGAAGCCTTCGAAACTATTCGGCTTGAAGTTGCCAACCATCATACCCAGGTGTACTTACCTGGGTCAGAAGGGGACAGCAGCTCTTCGATCGGAGAAAGCTATCCTTCTGATGCTGAATTATTCTTGCCAGCGATCTCTCAGGTGAAAATCTAATCTCCCGAGCACTTCGCCGCATGAAGAAGGCTGTATTGCGAGCAGTCCGCCACTACAGAACCGGACCGACTTTGTCAGAGAATATCGGAGACACGACGGCAGGGAGAGGAGAGAACCAGGCGGAGAATACCTTCCACATCGGGATCATCCGGTACCACCCCAAAAAGAACTGCGTGCCTTCTTCCACCGCCGTAAAGCACCAACACCGGCTCTACCCTCCTGAGCCACATTCGGGGTTGCACGAGGAATGTTTGGAGTCGTTGGACGACCGCCTTGGAGTCAACGAGTCTGCCACGGCCGACCAGCGCTATGACCGAGGCGAAACGCATAACCATCCGTCGCTCTTGAAGCAGCACCTCCAGCAAGCCCTCCAGGTGTCGGGTGGAGTAGATTCCCATGTCTTCAATGTGGCAATAGGCGACCAGCAAAGAACGCCTGTCATTCCTCGCTTGCAGCCCCCACTCCCAACCCCGCAGGGTCAGCTCATTCCACTCGAGTCGCGGACCTCGCGACTCGGCGCCGCGTACTTGCAAGCGTTCCTTGATCGACACGCCCCTTAAAGAGCCGTAAAGATTACGTGACGGAGCGCCTTCCGGAGAACCAACTCGGGCGGGGCCATGGCCCCCGAGCGTTTCGGGTTGGTGCAATTGAGTGTGGCGGCCTCGATCCATAGTTGGGACCCAGGATTGGTCGTATTTCGCGCGCCGAAGACGGTCGGAGAGGACCGCGACCGCCTCGTTCAGCTCAATCATCCTGGCGGCGCCTTGCGCTTGCGCCTCGGCCCCAAGGGTGGAAAGCTTATCAGGATAGTACCTGGATGCTAAACGGCGGTAAGCAGCTTTGATTTCGGCGGTTGTCGCGTTGTGGAGGAGACCAAGAAGACCGTAATAGTTCTTCATCGTGGCTGCCTCGAAACTCCAACGGCCTATGGTCAAAAACATCTTCCCGGGGCGCTCGGACCAAGTTCGCGGACGGGACCCTCACAAGTCGGGGCAGGCTGCCCGTGCCACACCATCGCGACAGTGCAATGCTCAAGTCGTGAATGACTACGACCCCGCAGCACGTTCCGTGATGGGACCGTACATCTCAGGACGGCGCGCGGCGATGCGGTCAAACTCCCACTGTCCCGGCACGCGGACCACCCGGTTGCGGTCCGCCCCCATCAGGTCAAGGTCCGCAAACAGGATTGTCTCCTCAGTTTCACCCGCTTCGGCATGGACCTTCCCTGTGAAATCTACAATCTGCGAGTGGCCCGAGAAGCGGAATCCTCGCTCTTCACCGACACGGTCTGCCACCGCCACGTGAAAATGGTTCTCAGTGGCGCGGACCTTGGGGGTATGCTGCCAAGAATCTGAGCCAATGGGCCAATTCGTGGGGATCGTCAGGAGTTGGACGCCCTTCAGTTTCAATACTCTGCCCGCCTCTGGAAAGCTACAATCGAAGCAGATGTTGATCCCGATCTTCCCGTGCAAGGTCTCGAACACAGGGAATGGCTTGTCCCCCGGAGCAACAAACCGATCGATCCCGAGATAAGGAAGATGGAGCTTGCGAAAAGTCCCTGCGATTCCCTGTGGAGTCACCACCGCGGCTGCGTTGAAAATCCGATCACCGTCACGCTCGAGCAGACCAACGACTGCGGTGCAATCGAGCGACTTAGCCGCTGCCCATAGCTTTTCCGAGGAGGGGCCGGGAACCGGCTCGGCGACGGGGTCAGCCTCCTCCTTGCCCACAAAGCAATAGCCGGTAAGCGCGCATTCAGGGAACACTACGATCCCAGCGCCAGCACGGGCGGCAAATTCTAGGCCGGCAAGGATTTTCGCCAGGTTCCTTTCTCTCTCAAGGATCTTGACGTCCATCTGCACCACAGCAACTTTCATGAATCCTCCCTGAGCATGGCTGTTTCATAATACTTTTGACAGAACCCAACAACGACCCCTTATCCCTGCTACTCCTCCCCCAAAGTTCTTCCGCCTGTGGCACGCTTATCTCTCATGGCTCTTTCATAAGACTTTTGACAGAACCCAAATGGCGAAGACATTTTAACAGCAATTGGCTCTTCGAGGTCAACGCTCAATCCCTACCCTTCGGAAAGAAGAAAGCACCCATCGAACCTTGCAGCGGAACATGTCAGGTCCGGAATCGGCCCGACGATAGTTGCCGAGGAGCTTAATGATGGGCCTCGCCGGCCCTGGATGGCTCATTGTTTCAGCCCTAATTCGCCGATAACAGACCGGGTCCGGCGGGGAAGGTAGTGTCGGAGGCGCTGAATGCGTTGACAGAGGCGGAGTTAGAAGTGCGGAAAGATTTTGCAGGGAGTAAGAAAATTTCACCCCTC
>Ga0326728_10006861_pt1 | contig 30103 bp, 23 predicted proteins | sample MB3enrmetagenome_FD_207602 | JGI IMG/M metagenome (GOLD analysis project Ga0326728, IMG submission 207602) | Lab enriched peat soil microbial communities from McLean, Ithaca, NY, United States - MB31MN | ecosystem: Environmental > Terrestrial > Soil > Wetlands > Peat | place: USA: New York...
GCTTTCGCCCATTGTGAAAAATTCTCGACTGCTGCCACCCGTAGGTGTCTGGACCGTGTCTCAGTTCCAGTGTGGCTGGTCGTCCTCTCAGACCAGCTACCCGTCTTAGCCTTGGTGGGCCGTTACCCTCGCCAACTAGCTGATAGGCCGCGGGCTCATCATGAAGCGTCAGGCCTTGCGGTCCCCAACTTCAACCACCGGGAGATGCCTCCCGGGGGTCACATCCGGTATTAGCTCGCCTTTCAGCAAGTTATCCCGGACTTCACGGCAGATTACCCACGTGTTGCGCACCCTTGCGCCGCTCCAATCACGGAATATTGCTACCCCGTGACCAGCGCTCGACTTGCATGTCTTATCCACGCCGCCAGCGTTCGTTCTGAGCCAGAATCAAACTCTCCGTTTAAAAACGTTAGTTGATTGATGATTTAAAACTCTCCATCTCCATCCTACTAACAGGATGAATCTGAAGGGGCTCTTAACTTAACGCACAATTCAATTTTCAATGAGCAGAGGGTGTTTCCACCCAAAAATCTCCGGCCTCTTAAGGCCCTTTCCGCGTCCCTACCGGCCTTGACCCCTGCCGCCACGGGACAAAAAATCCGAGGGGCCGATTCACTCTCTACTTCGGCCTCTCAGACCTTAGTTGTTTTTGCAGCCACTTCGCCTTGGCTGCGCCAGCCGTCAACAGTTCCGTTGACTTTTTCCCGACCGGCGTTGCCCTCAGCAACAGGGCCAATCTACCATATCCCAACCCGGAGTCAACAGGTTTTTTAAAAATATTCGATTTTTCTTTTTCCGCAACCCGGCGCTTCCCAAATCGCAAAGAACAGGAGCCGAAGCTTATACAAGTCCACGAACAGCGCAAGCGTTTTTTTGAGGTTTTTTGAAAGCCTTTTGAAAGAGTTGACGCGCCCTTGTCTTTCTGGCTCTAATCCAGGCTGATGAACACGATTATCAAACGAGAGTCTCGCTCGTGGTTTTTCAGGTTGCTGGCGTTTGGTTTGTCGTTCCTGACCGTGCCGTTGCGCGCTCAGGACTTCAACCGGCAAATTGCGCGGACGCCGCCGGCGTGGCTGCGGGATGGGGTCGTTTACGAGATTTTTCCGCGGAATTTCTCGAAAGAGGGCAATTTCAACGGGGTGACAGCCCGCCTGGACGAGCTGAAGGACCTGGGGGTGGACATTCTGTGGCTAATGCCGATTCATCCGCTGGGGGAGAAGCTGCGCAAGGGGACACTCGGGAGCCCCTACGCGGTGCGCGATTATTACGCGATCAATCCGGGTTACGGGACGGAGGCGGATTTGAAGCGGCTGGTCTCAGAAGCGCACAAGCGCGGCCTGAAGGTGATTCTTGACCTCGTTGCCAATCACACGGCGTGGGACAGCGTGATGATGGCGCATCCGGAGTTTTACAAACAGGATGCGAACGGGAAGATCATTCCGCCGGTGCCTGAATGGACGGACGTGGCGGGGCTGAATTACGAGAATCCCGGGTTGCGCCGCTACATGACGGCGGTGCTCGAGCATTGGATCGACCCGGCCACGTTCGACCTGGACGGTTTCCGGTGCGATGTGGCGTCCATGGTTCCCAGGGATTTTTGGGAGGAAGCCCGCCAGGAACTGACCCGGGTCAAGCCGGACATCATGCTGCTGGCCGAGGCGAGCAAGCCTGACCTGTTGCTCAAGGCCTTCGACGCCGATTATGCCTGGCCCATGCTCGGGACGCTCAACAACGTGCTGCTCAACGGGGCTGCTGCCACCGAGTTCAAGCGGTCGTGGGAGGAAAGCCGGCGGCAGTTTCCGCAACATTCGTTGCACATGCGGTTTTCCGACAACCACGACGAGGCCCGGGCAGTGGCTCGCTTTGGCGCCCGGGGCGCCCTGGCGGCGGCGGCGCTCATGTTTACCCTGGACGGCGTGCCCATGCTCTATAATGGCATGGAGGTGGGCGACGCCACGGAATCGGGCGACCCGGCATTGTTCGAGAAGCTGCCGATCTTCTGGAAACCGAAGGACCGGCCGCCCCTGCGCGAGATATACCGTGATTTAATCAAGCTGCGAAAAGGATGTCCTGCGTTCCGCAGTGACCGGGTGGACTGGCTGCGGAACTCGCAGGAGGCCGATCTTGTGACCTTCCTGCGCCCGGACACAAAAGAGGAATTCGTGGTTGTTATCAACTTCTCCAGCCGTCCGGTGGCCGGCTCCGTGGAGGCCAGCCAGAGCGAACAATTCAAGCCGGCAAGGGTCTCGGGCATGCCGGAGTATCCCCCGGGCGAGTTTCCGCGGTTCCGGTTGAGCGGCTTTGAGTGGCGGATTTACCGGAGATCGGTCCGGTAGGCTCAATCTCTTTCGCCCGCCGCAACCGGCGGCGCCGGCGCCGGCTCGACAGACCGGCCCGCCATCGCCCCGACGTCGCGGACTCGCGCCACCATCGCCGCCCCCACCAGCATCGAGGCCCCGCCCAGCATCACGACTTTGACGGGGTCGTCTCCGAAGAGGTGTTTGACGACAGGCTCGAGGGCGAAAGAGGCCAGGATTTCCGGGATCACGATGCAGAAATTGAAGATGCCCATATAGACGCCCATGCGGTCGGCGGGCAAGGCGCCGGAAAGCATGGCGTAAGGCATTGCCAGGATGGAGGCCCAGGCGATGCCGACGCCGATCATGGTGAGCTGCCAGTGGAGGCGGTCATGAATGCAGCCGGTCGCGAGCAAGCTGGCGCCTCCGGCCACCAGGGCCAGGGCATGGACGAACTTGCGGCTGGTCAAGCGAGCCAGGACCGGGAGCACGAAGGCCACGGCAAAGCACACGATGGAATACCAGGCAAACGTCCTGCCTCCGAAGGCGATGCCGTCGTCAAATTGGGGAGACTTTGGATTGGTGGCGCCGAAGACCTGCTGCGCCGTGGCCAGGCCGAAGAACATCCACATGCAGAAGAGCCCCAACCAGGTGAAAAACTGCACCACTGCAAGCTGTTTCATCGTCCGGGGCATTTCTTTGATCGCCGAGGCGACCTGCGGTCCGCTCAGGACCGCCCCGATAGCGGCGCCGATGGCGCCGCCCGCCAGGACGTGCCACGGGGTCAGGTGCTGCTCGACGAGGGCCCCGCGGGCCGCCCCCAGCGCCGCGCCGGCAATGCCCGACCAGAGCAGAACGACGGGCTGCACCTGGAACCCAACGGGTTGGCTCTTTTTCCGCCGGAATTCCTCGAGGTTCTCGGGCGGGTATTCCTTGGACACGGCCACGGTGTAGAGGACGGCCAACAGGAAGACCAGGCCGCCCAGCTTGAAGGCGTACAACACAGTGTAGGGGACGCCGTTGGGCGCGTTGCCGGCGACTCCGAAAAAGCGGAGGATGTCAGGCAGCGCATTGGCGACGGCGGCGCCGATGCCGATGAAAAAGCTCTGCATGACAAAGCCGACGGTCCGTTGCTCGTCCGGCAACTTGTCCGCGACGAAGGCGCGGAAAGGTTCCATGCTGATGTTCATCGAAGCATCCAGGACCCAGAGCAGCGTGGCTGCGGTCCACAGGGTCGGGGCGTCGGGCATGAAGAACAGGGCGACGCTGGACAGGATGGCCCCGACCGTGAAGTAAGGCCGCCGCCGCCCCAGCCAACACCAGGTCCGGTCGCTCATCGCCCCGATTATCGGCTGGACCAGCAGTCCCGTGATCGGACCGGCCAGCCACAGGATCGGTATCTTGGAGGGGACGGCGCCGAGCTTTGCATAGATGGCGCTCATGTAGGCCAACTGCAATCCCCAGCCGAACTGGATGCCGAGGAACCCAAAACTCATGTTCCAGATCTGCCAGAGGCTCAGGCGGGGCTTTTGCATAGCGGCTTTTCTCGTGTTTCGGCGTCGAGTCCGGCGTCCTGATCGTCAATGCCCCTGGACCAGTTCAGCGCAGGTGGCGTCGAAGAATTTGATGCCTTGGGCGATTTCCGCCGAAGAGTTCTGCCAGTGGTATTCGTACTCGATGCCGAAGACGCCGTGGAATCCCTGCCGTTTCAGTTCCGTCATCATCCCTTTGACGTCCCCGGCGCCGCTCCCCCAAGGAACGTCGTGTGTGGTCGCGCTCCTCTCGGCGAGGTCTTTGAAATGGAGGCAGATGACTCGTCCCTCGAGTTTTCTGAGGCATTGGACCGGGTCAAGGCCGGACCTCATCCAGTGGCCGGTGTCGGCGCAGGCGCCCAGGAGCGGGCTGCGGCCCTTGACCGCCTCGAGCACAGTGTCCGGGTTCCAGTAGCGGGAAGGTCTGGGGTGATTATGGATGGCCACTTTGATGCTGTACTCTTTGCAGAGTCTCTCGACCAGGTCCAGCGCCGCGGGTTCCGGCTCCGCCACCAGGGTATCGATGCCCCATTTCCTGGCGAAGTCGAACACTTTGCGGCTCTGCGCCTCATCCGGGGGAAGCTGCACGACACCGATATTGACCAGGTTGATGCCGGCGTCTTGAGCGCGTTTGCGAATGGCCCCCATCTCCTCATCGGACAAGTCAATGGTGCGCGGTTTCCTCTGGCCGTCCAGGTTCACGCTGCCGGAAAGGCTCATATACTTCAGGCCCAGGGCGGCCGTTTTATCGATAGCCTCGGCAATGGGGAATTCCTTGAGGGTATAAGCGTGCATGGCCACTTGCCATCCGAGTTTGTCGGCGGGACTGGCCGGGTTGGCCGCCTGCTGGGCGAAAAGGCTGCCCGCGGCGAGCAGGGCGCCAGTCAGAGATAGGAGTGTCTTCATGTCCGCATCGTGGCTGAGGGCGGCCCGGCAGTCAATCGCGCAAGTTGGAGACCGGCGGGTGCGGGCGCACCTGGTCTTTGTCGGCCTGGCTTGCGGCCGCAAGGCTTGCACGCGTTTGGCGAGAAGTGGTGACAATCTCGCGGCTCCGCGCTACCTTCGCCCCGGCATGAAAGAAAAGACCGCAGACCGGGCTGCCGTGGCCATCGTCATGGGCAGCGATTCAGACTGGCCGGCCATGAAAGCTGCGGCCGACACTTGCTCCGAATTCGGAATCGCCCATGAGGTCCGGGTCATCTCAGCCCACAGGACACCGCAGGATTTATCGCGTTTTGCCCGAGGCGCGCGCGGGCGCGGAGTGGGGGTCCTCATCGCCGGGGCGGGCGGGGCGGCCCACCTGCCGGGCGTGATTGCGGCCCTCACCCCTTTGCCGGTCATCGGCGTGCCCATCATGAGCAAGGCCCTCAAGGGCCTGGATTCGCTCTTGTCCATCCTCCAGATGCCCAGCGGCGTCCCGGTGGCAACGGTGGCAATCGACGGCGCGCGCAACGCCGGAATCCTGGCCGCGCAGATCCTGGCGCTGGGCGACCCGGATTTGCAGGCGAAGGTGATTGCCTTCAAGGCCCGCCTGGCCCGGGACTCTCGAGCCAAAGACCGCAACCTCGAGCGATAGGCGGCGGCGCCGCTTTCAACCCGTCTTACCCAGCGCCAGGTCTATCCTGTGGAGGACACGGGCTTTGCCCAGGATTGGGATTAAGTGGTAAAGGCTCGGACCGGCAGGGTTGCCGCAGCAGGCCAGGCGCGTCGGGTGAACCACGACGCCCGTCTTGACCCCGAACTCTTTGGCGACCGCAGCCACGGCGGCCCCGACGGTTTCATGGTCAAAGGGCTCGAGTCCCGCAAGGACCTGGCGCAACCGCGCCAGGCGCGGCTTGTTTTCAGCCGTAAACTCCTTTGCGGCGCTCTGGCCGTCATATTGGATTTCCTCCTTGAAATAGAATCCGGCGTAGGCCGGCAACTCACTGAAAACCTTGAACTTGCCTTTGCATGTGTCCAGAGCCGCTCTCACATAAGCCGCCGGGCGGCCGCTCGTATCCAGGCCGGAACGGGCCAGGGCCTGGACCGATTGCTCGTAAAACCGCTCATCGCTCATCTCGCGGATATACTCCCCGTTGAGCCAGGCCAGCTTGCTCAGATCGAAGCGGGCGTTATGACGCAGGATTTGGGGCAAATCGAAGGCCGCGACGAGCTCGGCCACGGAGAGCTTCTCGCGGTTGCCTTTGGGCGACCAGCCCAGCAGGGCCAGGAAATTGACCAACGCCTCCGGGAGGCAGCCCTCTTCCATGTAAGTCATCAGCGATGCCCCCTGGTCGCGTTTGCTCATCTTGGTGCCGTCGCTGTTCAGGATCAGAGGTATATGGGCATAGCGGGGCGGTTCGACGCCAAACGCCCGGAACAAGGCAATGTGCTTGGCCGTGTTGCTCAAGTGATCCTCTCCCCGAATCACGTGCGTGACCCCCATATCGAGGTCGTCCACCACGTTCACCAGGTGAAACACCGGCTGGCCGTCCGACCGCACAATGACGAAATCCGGGTCGAGCTGCTCGCGATCCGTCAATTCCCGGCGCACCTCGCCCACAACGAGGTCGGGGATCGTAATCGGCTCGCGCTGCATTTTGAATTTCACGGCGCCTTCGTGTTCGTAGGCCAGGCCGCGCGAAAGCAGCGTCCCGACGCGCTGGCGATACCGTTCCCGGCGCCGGCTTTGAAAGTAGGGTCCGGCCTCCCCCTTGCTCGGCCCGCCGGCCCCGGCCCCAATGGGGCCCTCGTCCCAATCCAGCCCCAGCCAACGCAGGCCCCTGAGGATGACCTCGACCGCCTCCTGCGTGTTGCGGGCCTCATCGCTGTCCTCGATGCGCAGAATGAACACGCCGCCCGTGTGCCGCGCATACAGCCAGTTGAATAATGCCGTCCGCGCCCCGCCGATGTGGAGGAACCCGGTGGGGCTGGGCGCAAAACGAACGCGTGTCTTCATAGTCATTTCTTATTTAGAAAAAGCGCCTCATCGGGTTGGCTCACCCGGATGAAATGGCCGTGAAGCCGCCCCAAAACGGGGGCCAAAGGGTAAGGCGCGGACCTGCTTGGAGAATTTGAGCTTCGGCAAGGATGTCACAGTTTGCGGCATCCTCAGGACCGCCTGCATCAATAATTCTTGAGCCTCTCGAGTTTGGCGCGGAGGGCGCGGCCGGCTGCCTTCAGGCCGGCCAGTTTCGGGTCGGCTTTGGCGAGGTCGCCCAGGTTGGACACGACTTTGCGGACCGCCTGGGCCACGTCGGACACGTCGGCTTCATCGCCGATGAGCAGGAATTGGGGCAGCCAGACCGCTTCGTGGTAGGCGGCGCGCTCGGAGACCGGGCAATGGCAACGGGCGTAATCCATCGGCTGGTCGCGGTCTGCGGCCAGTTGGGGACAGTTTTGGGGCGTGGCATAGAAGAGGTCGCTGTGATAGACGGGTTCGTAGAAGCGTCCGTCGCAGGGCACCCCTTCGGCCTCGATGGCTGCGACAAAGAGGTCGCGGGCGGGGGCCGGGCCGGTGGGGCGGTATTGAAAGAGGTAGTGATAGAGGGTTTCCCGCTCGAGGGCAGGCTGCGGGGGCAGGGGGCGAACGTGCGGCAGGGCGGCGAGCGCCCGGCTGAGCAGGGCGGCGTGACGGGCGCGTTTTTGGCAAAGCTCGGGCCAAGTGTCCAATTGGCCCAGGAGCAAGGCGGCTTGGAGTTCTGTGAGCCGGTAGTTGCCGCCGAGGACTTTGCGCTGGAATTGGTCGGTGAGACTGGGGCGGCCGCAATTGATGATGGACTGCAGGGCCTCGAAGCAGTCAAGCCGGTTGGTCATGACAAAGCCGCCCTCGCCCGAGGTGATGAGCTTGCTCTCCTGGAAGCTGAAGCAGCCGGCGTCCCCTGCCGCCCCGGCGCCCCGGCCCTGGAAGCGGCCGCCGTGGGCGTGGGCGCAATCTTCGACGATGAGCAAGCGGTGTTCGCGGGCGATGGCCAGGAGCGCGTCCATATCGGCGAAGCGCATGGCCAGATGCACGGGCATGATGGCCCGAGTGCGGGGCGTGATGGCAGCGCGCACCGCCTCGGGCGCCAGGCAGTAGGTGTCAGGGTCCACGTCCGCAAACACGGGCACGCAGCCGGCCTGGAGGACCGCCACGGCGGTGCCGTCCCAGGTATAGGCCGGCACGATGACTTCGTCGCCGAACTTGAGGTCCAGCGCCTGGAGGGCGGCGGCCAGGGCAATCGTGCCATTGGCCAGGCACAAGCCGTACTGGGCGCCGTGCAACTCGGCAAACCGGGCGGCGAACTCCTTGGCGCGCGGACTGGGCACCGGGAAGCCGCCCCAGTGGCGGCTTTCGACGACTTTGACGATGCGCTCGAGGTCGGCGGGAGTGAATTGGGGCCAGGGTGAAAACGGTTTGCGGCGGACTGGTTCTCCGCCAAGAATGGCAAGGGTGGACATAATTGTTGGCATGGCTGCAGATTGCTCTTATCCGCTCCGGATTGTCAATCTTCGACGTTTTGAAAATCCAGAGGTTTGCGGAACCAGGAGGTGCGCCAGGCGCCGTAGAGAAGCCCGGCGCTGAGCCAACCCAGGCCGGCCAGCTTGGCCTTGGGACCCAGGCTCGCCCAGAGAAAGAGGCAGACCGCAAAACCCAGGACGGGCAGAATGAAGTCGCGAACTCTTTTATGCTGGCCGCGCAGGAAGTAGCGCACGAAGCACGAGACATTGACGCCCATGAAGGCGATGAGGGCGCCGAAATTCAGGAGTTCGGCGCCCAGGGCATAGGTCAGTGCGAACGCCCCGATGAGCGTGATGGCGCCGACCAGGACGATGTTGTTGCTCGGGACACGAGTGCGGGGGTGAATCGCGCCAAAAAACCGGCGCGGAATGGCGTTGTCCCGGCCCATTCCGTAGAGCAAGCGCCCTGCGCCCAATTGGGCCCCGGCGCCGGAGCCCATGGTCGCAATCAGCAGGCCGACATCCACGACCAGGAACAACCAACGTCCCCCAGCCTGGCCGGCGACGTAACAAAAGGCGGTGTCGGCATTGGGAAAGCGGTTGCTGGGCCAAACCAGTTGGGCGGCATAGACCTGGACGGAGGCCAGCACCCCGGTGATCAGGCAGACCAGGACGGTAGCCAGGAGGATGTTGCGCCGGGGATTATGCACCTCTTCGGAGAGGGTCGAAATCCCGTCAAACCCAATGTAGGTCAGCACCGCAAGGGCGGCCCCTTCGGAGACGGCGGACAAGCGAAAGGTCTTAGGGTCGTAGAAGGGCCTGGTCCACCCGGCGAGGCCGTCGGGGGGTTGGAGCCAGAGGTGCTGGACCACGGCGCCGAAGAAAAGCAGGATGACCACGCCCAGCCCGGCTGCGATGACGGCATTGGTGCGGGAGCTGGCCTCGATGCCCCGCAGGTTCATCCCAGTGAACAGAACGGTGAACAGGACGGCGTAAACCGCGAAGGGAATTCTTAAAGTCAGCCCCAGCGCTTCCTGGAGGTCCAGGGCCGCCTGGCAGCTCCAGATCACGCAGATGATGGGGTTCATCACGTAATCGAACATCATTCCCCAACCGACCAGGTACCCCAGGGCGGGATGGATCTCGCGGCTGACGTAGGTATAAGCGGAGCCGGCGCTGGGGTAGGCGTTGGCCATGCGTCCGTAGCTGATGGCCGTGAAAATCATCGCCACCATCCCGACCAGGACGGTGGTCACCACGTGCCCCTGGGCCTTCACGGCGACCGCGCCGTAAAGCGGCATCGGCGCGGTGGGTTGGATAAGAATAAGCCCGTAAACAATCAGGGCCGGCAGGCCAAGCACCCGTTTGAGCCCCAGCGCGCCTGAGCCGCCGGAACCAGGGTTCGGTTGGGTTGCACAGGTGCCTGAAGTCTGTTGCATCGCGTTCGACCGCCAGTCAACCCGCAATTCCGGGGGTTGTCAATCGTTTCCGGTTGCGCTTGAATTTGGCCTCCGCCTTTCCTATTGTCGGCCTATGAAACGATTTGGATTGTGGGTCGTTGCGCTGGCGCTTTGCGCCGCGCCGGCGGGGCGGGCGCAGGATGCGGCGACCGAAGAGCGGTTGAAGCAGTTGAGCGGCAAGGTCGAGGATTTACTCGCGGGCCAGGAAGTCTTGCGCAAACGCATCGAAGAGTTGGCCGCCCAACTCGAGAATCTCAGGGAACAGCAGAGCCGGCCCACGCCCAATTATGCCGGCGTGGAGGATTTGAAGGGGTTGGCCAAGGCGATTGAACAGGTCGACAGCAAGCGGATCGAGGACAACCAGAAGATTCGCGCCGACTTGCTCCGGCTCATTGATGCCGTCAAGGCGGCGCCCGTGGCCCCTCAAAAGAAACCCCGCGCCGCCGCGTCCTCCTCCGGCTCGAGGAAAAACAACCCTCCTCCGTCGGACAATCCGGGCGAGGACAAGGGCGGGGGATCGGAGCGCGGTATTAAACACCGTGTCGCCGCGGGCGAAACGATTTCAGGCATCGTTGCCGCTTGCCGGGAGAAGCATATCATGGTGACGGTCGAGCAAATCCTCAAGGCCAACCCAGGCGTAAAACCCAATTCCCTCCACGTGGGCACGGACCTGTTCATCCCGCTGCCCCAGCCTGAGAACCCCTCGCAATAGACGCCAACTCCTCTTCGAAGTCCGCAATCTCCCGGATTTGAGTCAGGAACCAGCGATCGATCTTCGTGAGCTGGAAGATTTCCTCGATGGTGAATCCGGCGCGGAGGGCGTGGCGGATGAAGAAGATGCGGTCGGCGTTGGGAACGCTGAGGTTGCGGGTGATAAGGTCGCGCGGGAGGATGTCGCGGTCGCCGAAGACCTTGTCGCCGAAGCGCCAATGGCGGCCGTCGCCGCCCAGCCCATAGCGGCCGATTTCCAGAGAGCGGAGGGCTTTCTGGAGCGATTCTTTGAAGGTGCGGCCAATGGCCATGGCCTCCCCGACGCTTTTCATCTGCGTGTTGAGGGTGGGGTCGGCCTGGGGAAATTTCTCGAAGGCAAAGCGGGGGACTTTCGTGACCACGTAGTCGATGGTGGGCTCGAAGCTGGCCGGGGTCTCGCGGGTGATGTCGTTCCTGATTTCATCCAGGAGGTAGCCGACGGCGAGCTTGGCTGCTATCTTGGCAATGGGGAAGCCGGTGGCCTTGGAGGCCAGGGCGGAAGAGCGGGAGACGCGCGGGTTCATCTCGATGATGACCATGCGCCCGTTGTCAGGGTTGACGGCGAACTGGATGTTGGAGCCGCCGGTCTCCACGCCTACGGCGCGGATGACGGCAAAAGCCGCGTCGCGCATGATCTGGAATTCCTTGTCCGTGAGGGTCTGAATCGGGGCGACGGTGATGGAATCGCCGGTGTGGACGCCCATCGGATCGAAGTTTTCGATGGAGCAGATGACGACGCAGTTGTCCAGGCGGTCGCGCATGACCTCCATCTCGAACTCTTTCCAGCCCAGGAGCGATTCCTCGATGAGGATTTCCGAGACCGGGGAGAGGTCGAGCCCGCGTTTGGCCATTTCCTCGAACTCCTCGCGATTGTAGGCGATGGCGCCCCCGGTGCCGCCCAGGGTGAAGGCGGGGCGGATGATGAGCGGGAGACGGGCGATCTGCTCGGCAATGTCGCGCGCCTGGGCCAGGGAATGGGCGGTGCCGCTGACCGGCACGTCCAGCCCGATGGAAATCATCAGGTCTTTGAACACCTGCCGGTCCTCACCGCGCTCGATGGCCGCGGCGTTGGCGCCGATCATTTCCACGCCGTATTTTTCAAGGACGCCGTTGCGGAACAGGGCCATGGCGGTGTTCAGGGCGGTTTGGCCGCCCAGGGTGGGGAGCAGGACCAGTTTGCCCCTGGCGCCCAGGGACTTGAGCTCCTGGACCTCGCGGGCAATCACCTTCTCGACGCACTCCGGTGTAACGGGCTCCAGGTAGGTGCGGTCGGCAAACTCCGGGTCGGTCATGATCGTGGCCGGATTGGAGTTGACCAGGATGACGCGGTAGCCTTCCTCAGTCAGCGCCTTGCAGGCCTGGGTGCCCGAATAATCGAACTCGCACGCCTGGCCGATGATTATCGGGCCGGCGCCGATGATGAGGACCGAATGGATGTCCGCGCGCTTGGGCATAGATCGAAACCCCGTGGATGAAACATCGGCGCGAGGCGGATTGAAAGGCAAATTTGTTGAAAGTGGCTTTATTAGGCCTTGTTGGGCTTAATTGGGGGGACGGTTTGACGGCGCAGCGCAGAAGGGCAACACTGATTCCGTGAGCATTACTCTGGAGTTTGACGAGGATGCGCTCGCCAGCCTGCCCCTTGGGCCGGGCGAGCGGGAGCGCCACATGCAAATGGAGCTGGCCTGCCGGTTCTACGCGAAGGGCTGGCTCTCGCTGGGCCAGGCCGCGCGCACGGCCCGGCTCGATCGCTATGCTTTCGGCGCCGAGTTGGCCGAGCGCGGCATCTCGGCAATACAGCACCGACGACCTCGAAGCCGACCTCCGGTATGCGGGTGGTCAGTAACACCTCACCGCTTTCCAATCTGGCGATCATCGGCCATTTGGGACTGGTTCGTGAGCAACTTGGGATCGTGCTCATCCCGCCAACCGTGCGCACCGAGGCACGTTTTTTTGTCAATCCAGCTCTGGAGAAGGCGTTGATCATCTCCGTTGGTGAAAACTAGGTCGCGCTGCCAACGACCGGAACGGCTCCCGCGGAATATTGATTGCGGGCGAGAGGCCTTAATTGGTTAAGGATGTTGTTTTTACACGAGCCCTTAGCCGGGAGATTTCCCGGCGCTCGGGCGACTTGCCCGCGCGCCGGTGCAGGAAAGCTCCGCCAGGAGCGCCATGTTCACTACGCCGTAACCGCAGCGTCCAGGCAGATACCGCTCCTAGCGGAGCTTGAGAAAGGTGCGGTGGGCTGGCGTTTCTATAAATATGGCGCTCCTAGCGGAGCTTTCGCGGCTGCCGGGAATCGTGAAGTATTCGGGTCAGGGCAGGGCTAGGGGATGCCTGGCGGGCTGGTGCCCTTGACGGCATCCGTTCGACCGCCGCGCACTGGCTCCAATCAAGCATGGCTCAAAGGTACGTCGCGCGCGACGCGCAAGCCCTCTCCTCGCCAACGGCCCGGGCCATGTCTTCGGGACGGACCTTGATTCGAAATGTTTGAATTGCGCGACAAACCAGGATGTTGTTTTTGCACGAGCCCTTAGCCGGGAGATTTCCCGGCGCTCGGGCGACTTGCCCGCGCGCCGGTGCAGGAAAGCTCCGCCAGGAGCGCCATGTTCACTACGCCGTAACCGCAGCGTCCAGGCAGATGCCGCTCCTAGCGGAGCTTGAGAAAGGTGTGCGGTGGGCCGGCGTTTCTATGAATATGGCGCTCCTAGCGGAGCTTTCGCGGCTGCCGGGAATCGTGAAGTATTCGGGTCAGGGCAGGGCTGGCGGATGCCTGGCGGGCTGGTGCCCTTGACGGCATCCGTTCGACCGCCGCGCACTGGCTCCAATCAAGCATGGCTCAAAAGCACGTCGCGCGACGCGCAAGCCCTCTCCTCGCCAACGGCCCGGGCCATGTCTTCGGGACGGACCTTGATTCGAAATGTTTGAAATGCGCGACAAACCAGGATGTTGTTTGTGCACGAGCCCTTAGCCGGGAGATTTCCCGGCGCTCGGGCGACTTGCCCGCGCGCCGGTGCAGGAAAGCTCCGTCAGGAGCGCCATGTTCACAGTCAGGGCGTCTGGAGAAGCTCAAGCTCCGTTAGGAGCGGCACGCTACGCCGTAACCGCAGCGTCCAGGCAGATGCCGCTCCTAGCGGAGCTTGAGAAAGGTGCGGTGGGCCGGCGTTTCTATAAATATGGCGCTCCTAGCGGAGCTTTCGCGGCTGCCGGGAATCGTGAAGTATTCGGGTCAGGGCAGGGCTGGGGGATGCCTGGCGGGCTGGTGCCCTTGACGGCATCCGTTCGGCCGCCGCAGAGTGGCTCCAATCAAGCATGGCTCAAAAGCACGTCGCGCGACGCGCAAGCCCTCTCCTAGCCAACGGCCCGGGCCATGTCTTCGGGACGGACCTTGATTCGAAATGTTTGAATTGCGCGACAAACCAGGATGTTGTTTGTGCACGAGCCCTTAGCCGGGGGATTTCCCGGCGCTCGGGCGACTTGCCCGCGCGCCGGTGCAGGAAAGCTCCGTCAGGAGCGCTATGTTCACAGTCAGGGCGTCTGGAGAAGCTCAAGCTCCGTTAGGAGCGGCACGCTACGCCGTAACCGCAGCGTCCAGGCAGATGCCGCTCCTAGCGGAGCTTGAGAAAGGTGCGGTGGGCCGGCGTTTCTATAAATATGGCGCTCCTAGCGGAGCTTTCGCGGCTGCCGGGAATCGTGAAGTATTCGGGTCAGGGCAGGGCTGGGGGATGCCTGGCGGGCTGGTGCCCTTGACGGCATCCGTTCGACCGCCGCTTACGGGGTGCCGACCAAACGCCTGAACGAACAATACCTTAAGATTAGGGAAAGCACTCGACACTCGGCACTTGCCATTGTGTGCTGGAGGCGGTTAGAGAAGGAGTGGCTATGCGGCCGTTTGCGACAATTATTCTGGCCGGTGGCAAGGGCACACGAATGGGCTCTAGCGACCGGCATAAGGTCTGTTTCGAGGTGGCGGGCGTGCCGGCGATTATCCGGGCCCTGGAGACCTTCAACTTGTGTGGCGCCCGCCTCAACATCGTGGTCGTGGGCGCGATGGCGGAGAACGTCATGGCCACGGTCGGGACTCGTTTTCCGGGAACCGCCTACGCCTTTCAGGAGAAGCCGCTCGGCACGGGGAACGCCGCCAGAAAGGGGGCCGACATACTGGAACGGATGCGGTTTGACGGGGACGTGCTCGTGGTGGCGGGGGACAAGGTGATAGACCCGAAGGTCATCCGCAAATTGCTGGCGGCCCACGCCCGGTCGGAGGCGGATGGGACCTTGGCCACGGCCAAACGACCGCCGGGGTCCAGCGCCGGGTTTGTGCTCCAGACCGCGCGAGGCAACATTGTCGGTATTCTTGAGGAACCGGAGCGGCAACGGCTGGCGGCCTTGGCGCAAATCAACGAGGCGCTCGGGCGCAGCGCGTCCTTGGCGCGTCGGACCATTCAGGGCATCCTCGAGAGGCAGTGCAGCCAACGCACAGCACGCGCGATGGCAGAGGAGTTGTGGGGGCAAAAGTCCACAGTCCACGGCCTGCCCGCCATAGCCCAACGGGCGGCGGCGGGTCCACAGCCTGCAGTCCACGGCCTGCCCGCCATAGCCCAACGGGCGGCGGCGGGTCCACAGCCGAGTGTATTGAGCCGCGAGGAGTTTGAGAGGCGGTTTTCGCCCGAGGAACGGCTGGGACAGGTGAGGGTTGGAACCGGGATGGTGGCGGCGGATGAGGTCTTGGGACGGTTCGGCCAGATGAATCTTTCGGTTTACCTGTTTCGGGCCCCGGTGCTCTACGACGCGCTGGAACGGTTGAAGCAGTTCCGCCGCGGCCCGGAGGAATACCTGACGGATGCAATCGAGATTTTGACCCGGAGACGCGCGCCGGCGCGGGTAGTCGGCTGCGAGATCATGGACGCGAGGGACCTGATGGCTTTCAATAATCCACAGGAACTCCTGGCTGTGGAGGAGGTCTATCGGCAGAGGGAAGGCACAGCGATACAGGAGAGCGCGTCGGAGCCGGGGGACGTGGTGGCCCCGGGCCGGGTCTGGGAGAGCGTGCTGGCAGCGCCGCCGCGCTCGACGCAGAGGCAGTTCCAGCGATGGTATGGTGAGGCGGCGCCGTGGGAGCAGTTGAGGGGCGTGGTGGGTGAGTTTACGCGCAGATACGGCGGCAATCGGCCCGTGGCGGTCGTGCGTTCGCCGGGACGCATCAACCTGATGGGGCGGCACATCGATCATCAGGGAGGGACCGTCAATGTCATGGCCGTCAATCGTGAAATCATCGTTGTGGCAGCGCCGCGGACCGACGACGTGGTCTCGCTGGCCAACACGAACGGGTCGGTTTTTTCGGACGCGGTCTTCCGGATATCCGATTCGATTGCGCAATTGAACTGGGACGATTGGCAGGGGGTGGTGGACGGGCCGCGCCTGGAGCGGTTGCTGGAGGCGGCGCGGGGGGACTGGGCCAACTACGTGAAGGCGGCAGTCCTGCGTTTGCAGGAGCAGTTTCGGGACCGGCGGCTGCGCGGGCTGGACATGGTGGTCAGCGGGGACATTCCGATGGGGGCGGGGTTGAGTTCGTCCTCGGCCCTGGTCGTGGCGACGGCCGAGGCGGTGCGGGTGTTCAACCGGCTGCCCGTCAGTGCGCAGCGGTTGGTGAGTCTTTGCGGGGAGGGCGAGTGGTTTGTCGGAACGCGGGGCGGGGCGGCGGACCACGCGGCGATCAAGCTGTCGCGCCGGGGTTGCGTGACGCGCGTCGGGTTCTTTCCGTTCCGGGTCGAGGCCTCGGCGCGGTTTTTCCCCGACCACGATTTGGTGGTGTGCAACTCCGGTCTTTATGCGGGCAAATCCCAGGAGGCGCGCAATGTTTTCAATGCGAAAGTGACGGCGTATCACATTGGGCGGGCCTGGTTCAAGATGCTTCGCCCGGACCTGGCCTGCCGCGTCGAGCATCTGCGCGACCTCAACCGGGAGCACCTTGGGCTGACGCAGGCCGTCTTTGCCGGCCTGTTGAGCCAGTTGCCGGAGCGGATTGGCCGGCGCGAGGTCCAGGCGGCCTTCGGGCAGATGGCCGGGGCGGAGCGGGAGCGGTTGGAGGGCATGTTCCGGACGCACGACGCGCCCGCCGCCGGCTACACGGTGCGGGGCGTGGTGATATTTGGCCTTTCGGAGATGGCGCGGGCGCGGCGCTGCCTGGACTTGCTCCGGCGCAATGAGCCGGGCGAGTTGGGGCGCTGTATGGCCGTCTCGCACGATGGGGACCGGGTCTTGCGCTCGCGCGCGGGGGTCGCGGGGCGGGGGCCGCTCCCGGGGCAGGACGGGGCACGATTCGCGCAGTGGGCGGCCAAACCGAGACGGGCGCCCGACATTGGCGAGTTGTCCGGGAACTACGGCTGCAGCCTGCCGGCCCTGGACCGGATTGTGGACCTGGCGCGGCGTCAGCCGGGGGTGGAGGGCGCGCAACTGGCCGGGGCGGGACTGGGTGGGTGCATCATGGTGCTCGTTCAGAAGACGCGCGCGGCTGACCTGCTCAAGACCCTGGGTGAACAAGGAATCAGCGCCGAGGTGTTTCGTCCTATTGCCGGGGCTTGCACGCTCAGGATGGGGCGGGACTGATCAGAAAGGGTTCCCGCCGCAAATGTATGGCTATTTCGGGCACGCCACACTAGGTTTTCCGTGTGAAACTCTCTGTGAAGAGCGATTATGCCGCTCGAGCCGTTTTGGGTCTGACGCGACATTATGCGGAAGGGACCGCGCTGCGGGCGGAGGACCTGGCCGCCGAGCAGGGCATCCCGGCCAATTACCTGGTCCAGATTCTCATCGAACTCAAGGCGCAGGGCATCGCGCGCAGCCTGCGCGGCAAGGAGGGCGGCTATCTCCTGGCAAGGCCACCCGCCGAAATCACCCTGGGCGACATCCTGCGGGCGGTGCATGGCGCCGTGTTCGACACCCCCGCCCTGAGCGACCCGCAATGTCCCCTCGAAGTCAGGAACGCCTGGCGCAAGCTCCAGCAGGCCCTCGACACCGCTGCCGACGCGATCAACTTCGAGCAGTTGCTCCGCGAAAGCGGCGATAGAAAAGAAATGTACTACATCTGAATGAGACCGAATTCCTCGCTTTTTCTTGCCGCCGTGCTGTCCGTCGCCCTTGCCGAGGCGGCGCGCGCGGACTGGCGCGTGTGGACTCTGGCCGAAACCCGGCACGTCTTGCGCAGCGACCCGCCCGCAACCGTCACGAACGTCCAACTCGGCGCCGCCCGCAACGAATGGGTGAGCTTCCAGATACTCCTCCGCTCCGACGAACCGCTAAAGGGCGTCGATGTCGAACCAGGCGATCTCCAGGGGCCGGACGGGAATCTGCTGCGCCGTGCCGACGCCCGGCTTTACCGCCAGCACCAACTCCACCTCGAAGTGGGGACCTACCGAAATGACAGCTTCAAACCGGACTGGTATCCCGACCCCCTCATCCCGTTCCGAAACCCATTGACCGGCAAGAGAATTGAAGGCGCGCGCTTCACAGCGGCCCCGTTCGATTTGCCCCCCGGCCAAACGCATGGTTTTTGGGCGGACCTGTATGTTCCCACAAACGCGCTGCCGGGCGATTACCGTGGCGTCTATCGCGTCACCGCCGGCGGCGGCAGCGCCCGGGAGATCCCGGTTTCATTGACGGTGTGGGACTTCGCCTTGCCGCAAACCCCAACGTTGGTGACGGAGTTCGGCTCGCCGCGCCTGCGGGATTACTATCGCCAGCGGGCCAAAGCGGGCAACGAGCCGGCGCCCTCGGATTGGGCAGCGGTCGAAGCCCAGTGCGCTCAGTTGCTAAGCGAACACCGCTTCAATGCCACTCCGCCGGCAGAGACGCTCGCCCCGAAGCCGCAGCCGGACGGTTCCTTCGAGATTCCTTCCGGGCAAGTGCAGGCCCTGCGGCAGTTCGTGGACCGCTATCACGTCAACGCACTGCTCACTCCCCATCCCTCGAGCGCCGTCAAGGACCCGGAAACCCAGCGCGACAGGTTGCGCGCCTGGCTTGCGGCGTTCGACCGGGCGGCGAAGGAACTCGACCGGCCCGGCGTCCTTTTTTACACCTACCTGAAGGACGAGCCGAACTCGCTCGAGGATTACCGCTACGTACAAAAGTGGGGCAAGGCCGTCCGCGAGGCCAAGTCCGTTGTCAAAGTGCTCGTGGTCGAGCAGCCCTGGACTGAACCGGGCTACGGCGGCGCCGACAGCGCCTGGGGCGACCTCTACGGCGCCGTGGATATATGGTGTCCGCTCTTCTCGCTGCATCGCCAGGAGAGCGCAGCCAAGAGACAGGCCCTGGGCGAAACGATCTGGACCTACACGGCGCTTTGCCAGGGGCCGCCAACCCCCTGGTGGCACATTGATTTCCCGCTGCTGAACTACCGCGTGCCGGCTTGGATGGCGTGGCGCGATGGGATGAAGGGTCTGCTCTATTGGGGCGGGATGTCTTACTGGCGCCAGAGCGAGGACCCGTGGACCCAAGCGCCTTACTTCACGGGCAATGGCCTGCCGCAACAGGGCGCGAAAGGCATCGTCTATAACGGCGAAGGGTCGCTGGTCTATCCGGCGCGCGCCGCCGGCTTTGATGGAGTTGTGCCGACCATACGCCTCGAAGCCCTGCGCAACGCCATCCAGGACTATGAGTATCTGGCCATTCTCCAGCGCCTGGGCAAGGCCGCCCAAGCGCAGAAAGTGGTTCGCTCGCTGACCCAGACGTTTTTCCAATGGGAGAAAGACCCCGCCGCTTACGACCAGGCCCGAGCCAGGCTGGCAGCGATGATCCTCGCGGCGCAGGAACTACGGGGAAAATAGTGATGGCTTTGCTTTTTCGCGGCCACCCGCTTCTGCCTTGGCGCCGCCCGATTTAGAGCCGCCCCGCCTCCTCGGCGGTGAGGTGGCGGAAGGCGCCCTTGGGGAGGTTGCCCAGCGGGAGCGGGCCGATGGCCACGCGGACCAAACGGAGCACTCCGATGCCCAGCGCGGCGAGCAAGCGGCGAATCTGCCGGTTCTTGCCTTCGTCGAGCACGATCTCCAGCCAACTGGTCCGAGTGCCTTGCCGGAGGAGCCGGACGCGTTTGGCCGCCAGAAAATCGCCCTGGACCCTCACGCCCGCCTCGATGCGCCGGGGCAACCGCTCGTCTGCCGGGCAGTCCACTTGCACGTGGTAGAGCTTGTCCAGATGAGCCGCCGGGTCGGTGAGGCGCGCGGCCCACTGGGTGTCGTTGGTCAAGAGCAACAACCCCTCGCTGGCCTTGTCGAGCCGGCCCACCGGCGCGACAAACGGCAAGCCCTGCCCTGACAGGCAGTCGCAAACGGTCGAGCGGCCTTTCTCGTCCGAAACCGTCGTGACCCATCCGCGCGGTTTGTTGAGCATGAGATAGACCTTCGCCTCCGGGCCAACGGCCTGCCCGTCCACCTCGAACCGGTCGCGCCTCAAGTCCACGCGCCACTCGGGGTCCAGGCGCACACGCCCGTTGACCCGCACCCGCCCACCCTGGATGAACTGCCTGGCCCGGCTCCTCGAGCAGAACCCCAGCTTGGACAAAGCCCGTGCCAGGCCCGTCCTCCGGTCCTCGAGGCAGTCCTTACGATGGCGGCGATAGCCCGGCCTGTTCATCCCGCTAACAAACACCGATTTCAGGACGGAGCAAAGCCCAAAAGCCGAAGGTCCGTTAAAGCCACTTCTGTCTTGATATGGGGGGCCACTTGAGGCGAAATGAGGGGCGGACTAACTCCGATGCTATGGATTTGGGCGATATTCTGAGCAAACAGCAGATCATCATTGACCTGCGCGCGGCGAACCGCTGGGACGCCATTGACGAGTTGATCGACAACCTGGTGGTCACAGCCAAGATCAAGGCCGAGGACCGCGATCCCATCGCCGCCGTGGTCAGGAAGCGCGAGGCCTCGATGAGCACCGGCATCGGCTTTGGCATCGGCATCCCACATGCCTCGACCGATTTGATTTACGAAGTGGTCGGCGCGCTCGGACGCTCCATCAAAGGCGTCAACTTCGATGCCCTCGACAATCAACCGGTCCATTTGGTCATGCTTTTCCTCGTGCCCCAGGGTCAGTTCCAGAAGCACCTCCACACCCTCGCCAACATCGCTAAACTGCTCCACAAGGCCGAATTCCGCCAGGCCCTCGAACAAGCCCCCGATGCCGAAACCATGCTCCAAATCATCCGGGCACAAGGCCAGCAGTGAGCGTGTTGCCGTACAAGATCATCGAGCGACGCTTACACCAGGCCCTTAAGGCCGTCCTGCCGGAAGCGGACACCGCAGCCGTTCTGGTCCGCCCCTGCCCGGACCCGAAATTCGGCGATTACCAGACCAACGCCCTGATCTCGCTGGCCAAGGCGCGGAAGATGAATCCGCGCCACTTGGCCGCCGCAGTGGTCGCCAAGCTCGATCTGGCCGGCTGGTGCGAGCCGGTCGAGATCGCCGGGGCCGGCTTCCTGAATTTCCGCCTTGATGCGGCCGCCCTGGCCCGGGCGCTGCAAGCCGCCGCGCAGGGCCGGCACCTGTTCTTCGAAAAGGCTGGCCAGCCTCGCACGGTGGTTGTCGACTTCAGCTCCCCCAACGCCGCCAAACCGATGCATGTCGGCCATATCCGTTCGACCATCCTTGGCGATTCCCTGGCGCGCGTGCTGCGGTTGCTGGGGCACAATGTCATCACCGACAATCACCTCGGGGATTGGGGTACCCAGTTCGGCATGCTGCTCGCCGGGTGGAAGACCGCCCTGGACTCCGCCCGCCTCCAAACCGACCCGCTCGATGAGATGGAGCGGATTTACAAGCTCATCAGCGCCCGTTGCGACCCCGACAAGCCCGGGTTTGACCAGGCCACCCTCGACCGCGCCCGGGCCGAGCTGGTCAAACTCCAAGCCGGAGATGCCGAGAACCTCGCTATCTGGCGCGAGATGATCCGCCTCTCCCAATCCCAGTTCAATTCCATCTATGGCCGGCTGGGCGTCAAATTCGACTACACCCTGGGCGAGAGCTTTTACAACCCGCGGCTCAAGGCCACTGTCGAGGAACTGTTCCAGCGGGGCATCGCCATCGAAAGCCGCGGCGCCAAGGCCGTCTTCTCCGACGCCTCCCTGCCGCCCAAAGAAGACCCGTTCCTCGTCCACAAGCAAGGAGAGTGGGCCGCCAACCCCTTCCTCGTCCAGAAAACCGACGGGGCTTTCAACTACGCCACCACCGACCTGGCCACGCTGGCCCGCCGCGTTGAAACCTGGCACGCCGACGAAGTCATCTACGTCACCGACGGCCGCCAGCAGCTCCATTTCCGGCAGTTGTTCGCGACCTTTCGCCGCTGGCATCCCGAGGCCGCGACCAAGCTCGCCCATGTCTGGTTCGGCTCCATCCTCGGCGAGGACGGCAAGCCCTTCAAGACCCGCTCCGGCCAAACCGTCCGCCTCTCCGAACTCCTCGACGAGGCCGAGGAGCGCGCCTTTCAAGTCGTCTCCGAAAAAAGTCCCGAACTGCCCGAGGCGCAACGCCGCGAGATCGCCCGCATCGTCGGCGTCGGCGCGGTCAAATACGCCGACCTGCTGCCCAACCGCCAAAGCGACTACGTGTTCAGTTGGAACAAGCTCCTGGCCTTGAACGGCAACACCGCCCCTTATCTCCAGTATGCCTGCGCCCGCATTCGCAGCATCTTCCGCAAGGGCGGACCCGATGCCGCCCAACCCATGCATCCAGACGCCCGGCTCGACCTGAGCGCGCCCGAAGAAATCGCCCTCGCCAAGCACTTCCTCCGCTTCGGCCTGGTCCTCGAGGCCGTCGCCGACGATTACCGGCCCAATTTCCTCTGCAACTACCTCTTCGAGCTGGCCGGACATTTCACCGCCTTCTATGAAAGCTGCCCCGTCCTCAAGTCCGAACCCGCTCAACGCGCCGCCCGCCTGGTTCTTTGCGGCCTGACCGCCCGCCTCCTGCAACAGGGCCTTGAAGTCCTCGGCCTCGAAACCCTCGACCAGATGTAGCAGCGGGGCTTCCGGGCCAGTGACAAGGTCGGTGAACCGTGCCCCATTCCATGGCTGTAGCAGACGACGTAAGGAGTCTCTAATCAGTAGCGTCCGGAGCCAGCGGGCTTTCGCTGTGCCCGGAAACCAATCAAAGACTCCTTACGTCGTCTCCTACAATGATTTGCAGAGATCTCCGTCGCTGGCCCCGGTATGGGCCTCCGCAAGCCCTCCAGTTCTATGGTTGCAGCCCCCTGGTCTTGCGCTAAACTCACTGGTCTGTTTCATAAATGCGTCATCGCATTCATGGAAGCAGAACACTGAACTTGCTTTTTATGAAACGCTCTACATCGCAGCTTTGGCGGCGCTCTCAAAGTTGGGGACGAGACAGGCACTTTATGACAACAACCGAGAGTCTATAACGTTAACGTTATGCCGGATTTACCCATTTGCCATGAGAATGCCGATTGCCATGTTTGAGTCCGCAGCGAAGCTGGGTGCGTGTCCGCTCACCGTTAACGTTAACGCTAGACGCCAGCCTGATGTCCAAGCTGGTGATATGGCCGCGCACTACACTCGTCACTCGTCACTCGTCACTCCTCACTCCTCACCCATCACCCGATCCTCGCCTGATTTAAATGTTCATCTTCCCGAAAGAGTATGATGTTATCGTCGTGGGTGCCGGCCATGCCGGCATCGAGGCGGCGCTTGCGGCGGCACGCATGGGTTGCCAGACCCTCCTGTTGACGATGAACGCCGACACAATCGGCCAGATGTCGTGCAATCCTGCCATCGGCGGGCTGGGCAAGGGTCAACTGGCGCGGGAGATTGACGCCCTTGGCGGCGAGATGGGTTTGGCGACCGATCTGACCGGGCTTCAGTTTCGGATGTTGAACACGAGGAAGGGACCGGCCGTCCGAGCGCCTCGGGCTCAATGCGACAAGAAGGCCTATCAGTTTAGAATGAAGTGGGTGCTTGAGCGTGAGCCCAATCTGGACCTTCGGCAGGCACAATGCGCCAAGCTGCTTCACAGGGACGGCGCCATTTATGGCGTGGAGACGACGTTCGACGTACAGTTTCCAGGCAAAACTGTTATCGTCACGACCGGCACATTTCTGCGAGGGCTCATGCATATCGGCCTTAGCCAGCAGCCTGGAGGGCGGGGAGGTGAAGCCACGGCAACCGGACTCTCGGCATCCTTGGTTGAATCGGGGTTGGACCTCGGACGCCTGAAGACCGGCACCCCGCCGCGGCTCTTGAGGAGGTCTATTGACTTCTCGAAAACGGAGGTTCAGCCAGGAGAGGAGCCGGTCCCCTACTTTACCCACTGGAAAGACGAATTGTTCCACGTGGAACATTCCAACCGCTGCCAGCCCAACACGATGCCGCCTTCGATCTACCCCCCAGCCTCCATCCTGGCTGCGCTTAACGGACAACTCCCCTGCCACATCACATATACTACCCGAGCCACCGCCCACATCATCAGGGACAACCTCGACAAGTCCCCCCTCTACTCGGGAGTAATCCAGGGTGTCGGTCCCCGCTATTGTCCCTCCATCGAGGACAAGATCGTCAAATTCCCTGAAAAAGAGAGACAACAGTTGTTCCTCGAGCCCGAAGGCATCGCCACCGACGAAATCTACGTCAACGGCTTCTCGACCTCCTTGCCCTTCCAAGTCCAAGTGGCCATGGTAAGGACCATCATCGGCTGTGAGAACGCCGAGATACTCCGCCCTGGCTACGCCGTTGAATACGATTTCGCCTATCCGACCCAACTCCATCCCTCGCTCGAGACGAAGACCTGCCGTAACCTGTTCCTGGCCGGCCAGATCAATGGCACCTCCGGCTACGAAGAGGCCGCCGCCCAAGGTCTCATGGCCGGGGTCAATGCAGCCCGCCGCGTCAAGAACCTCGAACCTCTCATTCTGCGCAGGGACCAGGCCTACATCGGTGTCCTCATCGATGACCTCGTCACGAAGGGCACACTCGAGCCATACCGCATGTTCACCTCTCGAGCCGAGTACCGTCTGTTACTCAGGCAGGACAACGCCGACCTCCGTCTCTCCTCGATCGGACACGAAACTGGCCTCCTCCCCGCGCACAAAGCCCGCCTCGTCCGCGAAAAGCAGGAACGCATTGACGCCGAAATATTGCGGCTGGAAACCACGTCCTGTAACTCTGAGACGTTGGCCCAACTCCTTCGCCGACCGGAGCTCAAATACAGGGACCTCCCCAGTCCTAATCCGGGCCTGACCGACGAAGATGTCCAGCAGGTCGAGATTGCCATCAAGTACGCCGGGTATATTTCACGCCAGGAAAGCGAGATTGCCAGGTTCAAGGGCCTCGAGGACAAGCGCATTCCGCCGGCGTTCGACTACACATCCGTGCCGAGCCTGCGCAACGAGGCGCGCCAGAAGTTTATCCAGATTCGGCCCGCCACGCTCGGCCAGGCCTCCCGCATCTCCGGCGTTGGCCCGGCTGACATCAGCATTCTCATGGTCTGGCTCAAACGGCAGGGCGAGGCAGGGCTGTGAGTAAGAAGATTATCTTATTACATTAAGTAGGTATCCTGCTATATTCCTCCAGAGACAAGAATTGCGTTCGCTTCCGCACGCCCGTCATCACCACGCCCGCCGCCGAGAAGCTCGCAGAGCGGACATTGCCCGCGCCCTTATCCGCCACGGAAAAGGCGACTGGGGCGACGTTTCCGGGGCTGACCGCGAGGAAAACGAGCTTTCCTTGAAGGACGGCTACCGGCTCCTGTCAGTCTATCACGACCGCAAGGGCGTGAAGTTCTGGATCATCACCGAGGCCGACCGGAGCGCGACCACCGTGCTCCTGCCGGACGACTACTGAGCGCCATTACCAGCCTAATCATTACGCGACTATGGACAAATATCAACCTTTTCAGCTCACGAGCGTTTGCGTCGCAGACCTCGAACATCTCGGCTTCGATACGACGGGCGTGGACGACGGCATGATGCTCGACATCGCCGGAGAGCTCTCCGACGATTATTGCGACCAGCTTTTCTGGTCGAGCCTTGAAGTTCTCGCCGACGACCTGGGCATCCCGAAACGGGAAGCCGAGCCGAGCGAATAACCGGCCGAGCCGTTGCGGTTAACGAAAGAGCCCCGCCGAAAGCGGGGTTTTTCGTCCGTGCGGGGGGGCGGTTCCCCGACCCCCAGCCCCCTGCCGGACTCCTCCCCCAGGGGCTTTCGACTACCTGAATAACATGGGAACATCCCGTTAATAACCAGCAGCAACTTTTAATTGCAAAAAACCACGCAACTGAAATAATGCGGTTGATTCTGTCACCAAGTCATGAGCCGCCTAGGGACTTCGATCCGTCGGTCGCGATGGTCACTTCCACGCGCACCTGGAGTCCGAAACGTCTTGTTGACATTTTTTGTCAACAATGCGACCATGGTCTGGATGGGCAACAAATGAATGCCATTGCCAGGCGCTTACGGATGGTCCGAGAAAAATCGGGCCATACCCTAAGAGATTTTGCGCTTATTATCCACGAGGACTTTACGCTGCTCGACCGCATCGAGACAGGCCAGCGCTATCCTCCGAGATCTAAACTTGAGAAATACGCAGGCATTTTAGCCCTCTCCACACAACAGCTACGGACCCTAATGGGGATTGACAAAGCGGGCTTGAATTCAGACATCCTGGCCCGCGATATCCCCCCTCCGCACATACCACAGGAGGACATGGAGCGCCAGGCGACCGACATCCTCAACTCTTACCGCTCCCACACCGAAGCAGCAATTCCGTGCCCCGTACCGTTGCGCTCACTTTTCCAGGAACTCTTTGCCTTGCAAACCCGATTTCTTGACTTCGAAACCGAGAAGATCCGAGGGGTGGGAGGTTCTCAACTCTATGGCTGTCTTTATCCTGAAGGATATTTTTTCCGGGGTGAAGAAAAACTAATTCTCGTAAACATAGGCCTGATTAATCACCAACGCTTAACCCCTCCGCAACTGCGGATCTCGTTGGCGCATGAGGGCAGCCATTATGTTCTCCACTGCCCAAAGCAAAAAACTAATCAGCTTCCGCTTCCGCTCTCGGCACCCAATTTCTGTAGCAGCATTGACTACAGGCAAAACCCTTTTGATCCTAGAGAATTTCAAGCGACTCTTCTCGCCAGCTGCCTTTTAATGCCTCGCGAAGAGTTGCTGTGCTCGGCTCCCATCGACCTGCAGAACGACGGTTACCAATTATGTCAGAGATTCGGGGTCACTTCGAGCTTCTTGAGGTTTCGCCTCAAGTCCTTTGGGCTCAACCTCACTACTTCATCTTCCTCATCACTCTCTGGCTTGAGCCACTCGAACACAAGACAGCACAGCCACACAATTTACAAAGAGAGAATGATTAGCTATAATACTAACAGTTCACAAGCACAAAACACATAATAATGAAAGGACCGAAATATGTCAATGACTATGTCTGTCGGGGTCGTCGGGCCGAGCCATTGGTCTTACATGGCCAAGGAGTTCGCCCGCATCCTAGGCGATATCCTATCAAGCGGACGCATTGAGGCGGACTCCGTGCCGAACAGCCTCTACGCCGACGCCAGCGAATTCTTCGGATTACTGGAACAATACGTCTCAGCCGGTGTTCCACCTAATCCTCCGGCAAGCGCGAACGCCTACATGATTGCAAAGCGCGCAATGCAAACAGCCGTAGCCAAGTCCAACCATGGTGCGGATGTCAGAAAATCACTCCGGGAGTGCGTTCGCTTCTTCAGGAGCACTCGCAACCCTCGGGAACTCAACGGTGAGGAGATTGCCGTTGCGACCTCCTTGCAAGAGTTTTTGCAGCAGTTGTACCTTGATGGACAATCGGACACTTATGAATCGCGCGTCCATTTCAAGCAGTGCTTAATGCACAGCTAACCTCCACTAGGGCCTCACATGGCCCTTTTTTTATGAATACAGCGAAAAGCACTCCCTCAATCCCAGCTCTCCGCTATCAAGCCTCCGCACTTGAGCGGCACCTCGTGAGCTTCGCTAAGGAAGAATACCCTGCTCAGGCACTTCAGATTCGCGATGTCCTCCTGTGCTTAGTCCGCCGCATCGGCGACGAGCTAGAGAGAATCCTAGCTGGGGCCCCTCAGGAGCTCGACTTCGACAGGGCACGCACACTGGCATCCTATGTGTACGACCTCCACTCCTATGTGCGTTATCTCCGAGCAAGCTCGCCCCGACACACTCCCCCAGGTATCCAGTTTGCCCTCGCGGAACTTACCAAGCATTTTTTTCCAGCAAGGAACGGCACGCCGCTCTGTCTGGTCCGGCCCCAATGGTCATACAATTTGGGCTACCTGGATCTGTCAACTACCTTAGAGGATATGATCCAGTTGCATGTCCTTAATCCAACAGACCAACCACACACTGCGGAAAAGAGGGATCTTCTTCCCGCCTTATGGGAGCTCCAACAGCAGGCCAAAACCGCAAAAGACAAGGCTGCCGGAGAAAGCCAACCCTATCCCAACCAATTGGCGGTTCTTTCCTTCGCTAGGCTGGATACAGACGACGTTCTTCTCTACCCTATGCTCGCGCACGAACTGGGTCATTTTATTGACTACAGCTTTAGGCCAAGATACCTACACTTAAAAAATGAATTGTATGAAGCGGCTGCGATCACGCTCCAGTCCGTGCAGACGGCCCTCAATCTCGACCAGGACAGCGCAGAGGAATGCTACCAACAACTCCTGCCCCACGCTTATATCTGTTTACGGGAGATTATCGCAGACCTTCTGGCAGCGCGAATGATGGGTTTCTCATTCTTTGTGGCCCAGGCCGAATATCTCAAGAGGTTGTCAGCTTGGCCGGGAAGGACCATAGAACCAAGCGGCTACCCAGGAATAAAGTTTAGGCTTTCGATTGTCTGCGATTATTTGCGCTCACTCCGCCCTCCTTACAACATAGGCGACTTTCTCCGCCAACATGAGGACAATGAGCATGCCGCTTTTTTACTGTCCTATCTTGGTGGTTGGATGCAGGAGCTCGAAGACGACACAACCCTTCGAGCAGCCAAGAAGGAGCCTGCCAACTCACCACAGCTATTCCTGGAGAACGCTATCAGATCCGCACTGCCAGCAGTTTACAAAATAGTCGACGAGGTCATGCGTGACCGCCCCTGTGCAAGACTCACCGACTCATTCTTCTCCCGCATAATCAACCTCACCCACGACCTACCGCCGTCCTGCGAATCCGAGAACGACAACTCGATTGCGGAGATCTTTTCGGCAGCCTGGGCGTACCGGCTTAAGTACGGTGAGGCTAGGCAAGAGAACGAGGTTGAGCAGGCAAGGAAAGGTCTTGAATACAACAAGACCTGCAACCTTGTTCTCAAAGCCATCGAGCTCATTCCGTTCGCCCCGACCGGGGTCCAACCCAAGACCGCCGTCAACGGGACTACTCCACAACGCCAAGGAGTACCACCTGATGTGTCCGAGCGCCCTCATGGTGTCTTGGGAAAGAGGTGCCTCTTGGCTCGTATGGCCCTACCCGTTTCTAACAAATCGAGCATTAAGGTGGTCCCGTTCAAGGAAGCTGCGCTCAATCCGGTTTCGCTAGATTTGCGGTTGGGAAACTGGTTTTCTGTCGCGCGCAAGGCTCGACTCAGCTGTTTTACAATAGAGGCCGACTCTCCGGAACGCACCTCGATGTTCGTTCGTGAGTCGACGTTCACTCCACAGAATGAGCGGTTTGTTATCCACCCTGGAGACTTGGTGTTGGGGACCACCTTAGAGTTCCTTGCTCTGCCAGGAAATGTCATGGCTTATGTCGAGGGTAAATCGAAGATCGGAAGAAAGGGCTTGATTATCGCAACCGCCAGCAAGATCGACCCTGGATTCCACGGCGTCCTGGTACTTGAACTCGTCAACGCAGGAACTGTCCCCATCGAGATATCACCCGGCTGCGTAATCGCTCAACTCGTATTTCAAGGACTCCACATCCCATTAGAGGGAGACGACCTTTATCACGGGGAGTTCTACTGCCAGATAAAACCGATGTGAGGGTCACAAGCGTATTACCGCTGATCCTAAGACGATCCACCTACGGCACAAGGCAAAACACCACACCATACTCACCACACTTCAACCACTCCACATCCATAGGTCAAAAAAAAAACGCGTTTGTGAGCGGGGCTGTGCGGCTACGTTGAAAAGTAGCCCAGTTCTCGCAAAGAACAATGGCTTGGATTCCCCACGATCACTTGGTCGAGCACCTCCATTTTGAGGACTTGCCCCGCACGCACCAGGTCGCGGGCGGCGGCGTGAAAGTGGTGGAAAACCGCCGGTTTGAAATTCCCTGAGGTCTGACTCGGTCTGGCGAACAAAAAGCCGGCAGGCTGGCTGCCGGCTCCTCGTCCGGAGTGGAAGGGATTGCGGTTTAGTTTTGGATCTGGTCCTTCATGCGGTAACTGACGCCTTCGAGGAGGATAGTCTCGGCGTGGTGGAGCAAGCGGTCCAGGACGGCTGCGGTGATGGTGCTGTCGTTGTTGAAGATGCTGGGCCACTGTTTGAAGGGCTTGTTGCGTATTCCGACGCATTTCGGACAGTGATTCCGATTTAATTCGGACAGCCATCCGATTCATTTCGGACGCGGTGCCGATTTAATTCGGACAGCGATCCGGCGAATATT
>Ga0326728_10006862_pt1 | contig 30103 bp, 38 predicted proteins | sample MB3enrmetagenome_FD_207602 | JGI IMG/M metagenome (GOLD analysis project Ga0326728, IMG submission 207602) | Lab enriched peat soil microbial communities from McLean, Ithaca, NY, United States - MB31MN | ecosystem: Environmental > Terrestrial > Soil > Wetlands > Peat | place: USA: New York...
GTGAAGGGCATTCTGGACAAGATCCAGAGAATGGAAGCGTAAGCGGGTGACTCGCGGCGACGGAGAGCCACTTTCCAGCTCCGACCGGCCCCCGCCGCTTTCTGACAATGATAAGCAGCGGACGGAAGATGACGGCGTGACCTTGCAAAAGGTGGAAGTGACCATACTCAATCAGGCGTTTACGTTCATGTGCGACGACGAGAAGCGCATCAGGAGGATCGCCGAGCTCGTCGACCGCGAGATCGGTGAAGTGGCGAGGGATTTCGGTATAGTGAACACGTTGAACTCAGTTATCATGGCCATGATGAGGATGGCCGATCATTACATGGAGATGAAAGAGCGGTTCGAGAGGGTCGAAGACAAGACGCTCAGGCTTTTAAAAAAGGTCGAAAATGTCGAGATTCCCTGCGGTGTGCGTGATGAATGGTAAACTTAGAGCCAACACCTCTTTGCCGGGGGCCTATACGTGCTGCGGAGCTGCACGCCCGCCTTTGAGCGGGAAGCATGAACCAGCAGGGGAGCTCCCACTTGACACCAGAGGTTCGAGCATTACTGTTTACACGGCATTCGCGGGGTCTTCTTCAAAGGGGTAGTGCCGAGGATACGGGAGCGAAAACATATATAATACGTTGATTCTTGGAGGTTGGGACATCAAGATCGACCGGTGACCGGGAAATATTAAGTCCTCGTGCTGCCCCCTTTAGGCCACTTTAAGGGGGGACCTTGAATATAACAGTCACAGTCGTAATCTGTATAGCGGGTATCGTTGCAGGTTACATCGTCGCAAAATTGGTTCAAAAAAAGAAGGTCGGCGAATACCGGGAGGTAGGCCGGCAGATACTCGAAGAGGCTAAGAAGGAGGCCGACGTCTCCAAGCGGGAGGCCTCTATCCAGGCGAAGGACATCGTCATCCAGGCGCGCAACGAGCTGGAGCAGGAGGTCCGGGGCAAAAGGGCCGAGTTCCAGAACGTGGAGAAGCGCCTCTCCCAGAAAGAGTCGAACATCGACCGGAAGATGGAAACCCTCGACAAGAAAGAAGAGGACCTCTCCAAGAAGGAAAGGCAGCTTGCCAACCGCGAGGGATACCTTGAGAACCGGATCGGCGAGTACGACAAGACCATCAAGGAACAGCGCGAGAAGCTCCAGGAGATAGCCGGCATGACGGCGGAAGACGCCAAGAAGGTGCTCATGCAGGCGATGGAGGACGAGGCGCGCTACGAGGCGACGAAGGTCGCCCGCCGTATAGAAGAAGAAGCGCGGGAGAAGGCGGACAAGAAGGCCAAGGAGATCCTCGCCGTCGCCATCCAGCGGTACGCGGGTGAGTACGTGGCCGAGGACGCCGTCTCCGTTGTCCCCCTGCCCAACGAGGAGATGAAAGGGCGCATCATAGGCAGGGAGGGACGCAACATCAGGGCCCTGGAGGCGGCTACCGGCGTCGATATCATCATCGACGACACGCCGGAGGCCGTTATCCTCTCCTGCTTCAACCCGATCAGGAGGGAGGTGGCCCGCGTAGCGATAGAGCGGCTCATATCCGACGGCAGGATACACCCGGCCCGCATCGAGGAGATCGTCGCCAAGGTCGCCGAAGAGCTCGAAGAGAGGCTCAAGACGACGGGCGAGCAGGCCGTCTTCGACGCAGGCGTGCATAACGTCCACCCGGAGGTCGTGAAGCTCCTCGGCAGGCTCAAGTTCAGGAGCAGCTATTCCCAGAACGTCTACCAGCACTCCCTGGAGGTCGCCTTTATCTGCGGCATCATCGCAGCGGAGCTTAAGCTCAACGTGCAAGAGGCGAAGCGGGCTGGACTGCTCCACGACATAGGAAAAGCCGTAGACCATGAGATCGAGGGCTCACATTCGGCAATAGGCGCGGACCTCGCCAGGAAATACGGGGAGGGCGAGGAGATCGTCCACGCCATACTGGCCCACCACGAGGAGACGGAGCCGGCAAACCTGCTGGACGTGATCGTCCAGGCGGCGGACGCCCTCTCGGGTGCGAGGCCCGGGGCGCGGCGCGAGATGCTCGAATCGTACATCAAGCGGCTTGAGGACCTGGAGCGCATCGCGTCGAGCTTCTCCGGCGTCGAGAAGTCATACGCCATACAGGCGGGCAGGGAGATCAGGATCGTCGTCAGCAGCGACAAGATGAACGACGAGGGCATCTTCCTCCTGTCCAAAGACATAGCGAAGAAGGTCGAGACGGAGCTTTCCTATCCCGGTCAGATCAAGGTGGTGGTCATACGGGAGACAAGAGCGGTCGAGTATGCCCGATAGCCTCCTGACCGTGCTCTTCTTAGGCGACGTCATCGGCAAGCCGGGGCGTCTCGCAGCTGGGCAGTTCCTCAAGGAGACCCGCGCGGACTTCAAAGTCATAAACGGCGAGAACATGGCCGGCGGCCTGGGCATCACCCCTGCCCTCGCCATAGAGATGCTGGAGACGGGGGCAGACGCTATCACGACGGGGAACCACGTCTGGAAAAAGAAAGAGGTCGTCCCCTACCTGATGGCCGAGCAGCGCGTCATCAGGCCCCTGAACTACCCGCCGGGGGCGCCGGGCTTCGGCGCAGTCCTCATCCGTAAGGGAGACAAGGCCGTCCGCATCGCCAACATCGAGGGCAGGACGTTCATGGCCGCCCTCGACTGTCCCTTCCGCGCCATGGAAGCGTTCCTCGCGGCAGACGGCGACGGGCCGCCCGTGATCGTCGATTTCCACGCGGAGGCGACCTCGGAGAAGATCGCCATGGGCTGGTTCCTCGACGGAAAGGTCGCGTGCGTCGTGGGCACCCATACGCACGTGCAGACGTCGGACAACGCGGTGCTGCCGAAAGGGACAGGCTATATAACGGACCTCGGCATGACGGGCCCGGTAAACTCCGTCATCGGCATGGACAAGGCGGCGGTCATCGAGAGGTTCGTCACGCAGCTCCCCCAGAAATACGAGGTCGCCAAGGGGGACGTCGAGGTGCAGGGCGCGATGATAACGATCGATGCGCGCACGAAGCACTGCCTGAAGATAGAGAGGATCAGGGAGAAGGTGGGATAGGATATGGACCTCGAACGCGAGATGGAGGTCATCAGGCGCGGCGCTGTGGAGCTAGTCACGCCCGAAGAGCTCAAGAAAAAGCTCGCCCGGGCAAGGGCCGAGGGCAGGCCCCTGCGGATAAAGCTGGGCATGGACCCGACTGCGCCGGACCTGCACTTGGGCCACACGGTTGTCCTCCAGAAGCTGAAACAATTCCAGGAGCTGGGCCACACGGCGATCTTCCTCGTCGGCGACTTTACCGGGATGATAGGCGACCCGACGGGCAGGATAGAGACGAGGCCCATCCTGACGCGGGAGCAATTGATGGAGAACGCCGAGACCTACAAGCGGCAGGTCTTCAAGATCCTCGACCCGGAAAAGACCGAGATACGCTTCAACAGCGAGTGGATGGAGGCGATGAACGCGGCCGATATGATAAGGCTCTGCGCCCAGTACACCGTAGCGCGCCTGCTGGAGCGAGACGACTTCAAGAACCGCTACCAGAACGGCATCCCCATAAGCGTCCATGAGTTCCTCTACCCCTTCGTCCAGGGGTACGATTCGGTCGCCCTCAGGGCCGACGTGGAGCTGGGCGGCTCGGACCAGATATTCAATCTTTTGGTCGGTAGGGAAATCCAGAAGGGCTACGGGCAGGAGCCCCAGGCCGTGCTCACCGTCCCGCTGCTCGAAGGCACGGACGGCGTCAACAAGATGAGCAAGAGCTACGGCAACTACGTCGGCATCGACGAGCCGCCGGACGTCATATTCGGCAAGCTCATGGCCATCTCCGACACCCTGATGCTGCGGTATTACGAGCTTCTGAGCGATATATCCCTGGAAGAGCTCCAGACCCTCAAGGAAGACATCGCGAAGGGCGCGATTCACCCCATGGACGCGAAGATGCGCTTCGCCCGCGAGATGGCCGCCCGGTTCCACAACGCCGGGGCCGCCCGCGCAGCCGCGGAAGACTGGAAGAAAGTGCACAGGCAGGGGGAGATACCAGCAAATACCGAAAGTGTAACGCTTAGTTTAGCACAACAGGTTATGAACTTGGTTGATGGTGTCTGGCTGCCGGGGATACTTAAGAACCTGGACCTCGTAAGCTCCACTTCCGAAGGCAAGCGCACCATCGGGCAGGGCGGCGTCTATATTGCGGACGGCGGCGATTTCGTGAAGGTTACGAAAGAACACCTGCCCATAGTCAAGAACAGACCATACACCTTCAAAGTCGGCAAGAAGAAATTCAAGACGGTGGTGTTCGAGGACTGAATCGACCTCAATGAGAGCGGTCTATTTTAACGAATGTCCAACTGTACCTTGATCGCTTCCTCAACCTTGCACATGTCCTCTTCAGTCAGAATGCCTGCTCGTTTGAAAAGCCTTTCTTTGCTGACGGTTGCCAACTGGTCTGTCATTGCCTTGCTTCCTTTGCCTTCAAAAACTACTGCTGCTTCGCTCGGATAGAGTCGGTCCACGTTGCCGGTAAGGGGAACGACCTGAACCCGGTTAAGAAATCTATTTGAGGCATTATTACTCACGATAACAGCCGGTCTCCTCTTCTTGATTTCTCCCCCTATCGAGGGATCAAAATTGACCCACCAGACCTCACGACGTTTCATGGGTTACACCCCTGAAAGTTGCTTCGGCCCATTCCACGGCCTCTTTCTCTCTTTTCTTGTCTTTCGCCATATCGGCATAGAGTGACTCCAAGTTTGGACGAATCACGTGCGGCCGAACCAATTCCTGTATAAACCTGCTTATCTTACGCGGGCCGATTGTTTTTTTCAGACCATCATAGACTTCCTCATCTACCGTTATGGTCAACTTCCTCTGCATCTCGCACCTCTCTATACGTGTACTATACGTGTAATGGTGAAATATGTCAACAGTCAATCGGAAAGTATGGGTGCGGGGTATGAAAGAACTTATCTTGGGGAGAAAAAACGGACAAGCTACTTTTTAAGTAAGAATCGATGTTCAGTCTAAAGTGATATGTCTATATCCCTTCAAGGCTTCCGTGAAGGGCTTCGCCTGTACGGTGCGGATCACGGAGGATGTTGTCGATGCGGTTGAAGAACTCGCTGACTACGGGCTTGTCAAGCTTCTTGAGATCGGTTCCTATCTTGGGATGGTACTCGTCCTTATAGGACATCTTTCAGTATTTCTTCCCTGGTCAGCCTCTTCACCTTACCCACCTCCATTTCCCTGAGACGCTTCCTTATCTCCCTGCCCCCGCCGGAAAGGAGCAATAGGAGCGCTTCGCGGTCTTGCTTGCTCAGCTTCCTTATGCTGTCCGCGAGGTCTTCCACCTTAAGTTCTACCATGACCCCGACGCTCATGTCGTTCCTCCCTTCTTCGCCTTAAACGTCAGCACCCCATATAGAACGGCGCTTCGACCAGCTCGAACTCCGATTCCCCTTCCTCGGCCTTGCGCGCAAGGACATCGAGCAATCTCTGATAGCTGTAAATATGCCAGGGGCCGATGGAACGCACCTTCTGCTTGTTCTCCCAGTCCCACGCGGCTGCCTCGTCGAGAGTGACGGTCTTTCTTTCCCCCGTCTCTTTGTAAAAGACGGAGAGGGCTATCTCGTACTTACCGCTTTCGTTCCCATCGCCGCCACCCTGCGTTTTCTGCTGCTCCGCGCCTGAAGCCTCGAACTCGGCGACGGAAACGTCTTTCTCCTTTCCCTGCAAGGCTTGCTTGAAGCTCGTTTGCCAGTCGTAATCCGGTCTTTTCAGTACCCTGTGGTCCGGCGTCTCTTCGCCGTCATGGGGTATGATGTAGCTGTGCCTTCCCCTGTAAATGGGGCAGTTCCTGCATTCGGCTTTCGAGAAGGGGCATTTATTTACGTTTTCGGGCATATCGGCTATTCCTTCAACGGTGCGATAAGATTTTCACTATACTAATATATGCCCGGCCCCAAATCAAGCACACGGCAGGAACGGCCATGAGGCGCAATAAACGCGCTAAGCCCCTTGCGCTAGCGGGAAGTGAGGAGGACGCGGACAGCCCAGCCCGAGGGCAGTTTGTAGACGTTCTCTACCGGGAGGCGCGCCCCGGCGAAATCCTGCGCCGCGGCCTCACCTGCGCGCGTATCGAGGCGCACCAGGAGCCGGACGGGCCTTTTCCCACCGAGATCGACCCTCTCCTCTACGACGGGCGGAAGGCTGCCCGTCCCTTCCCAGTTTATCTGGATGAACCCTGTCGAGCGGTCCCCCAGGAGTCCGTCGAAGACCGGGCGATGGACGAGGACTTTGTACAAGCCGTGGTCGCTCACCTGTACGACCTCTCCCCCGGTGATCCGCGCCGAGACGGTGACGCCCGTCGCCGAGGCGAGCTCCCGGCTGAAATATGCGTTCCCCAAAAACGTCGCAAGCACAATGAAGACGGCGGCGACCGCCCATGCATATCCGAGTATAGGCTTTAGTCTTCCCATGGAGCGCCTCCTTTCATCCTATCATGTGACCCGTGGCGACCAGCTTGACGATCCTGAAAAGGGCGTCCCTCACCATGGCCCCGCCCATGGTCGCCAGAAAGAGGAACGCCGGGTAGACGAAGAGCAGCCTCTGGACGTCGCTCTTCGCGGCGGGCGCCGCGCCCTTCACGTGGTAAGAGAGCGCCCCCTTCGGGCAAAGATCGACGCATTTACCGCACTTCAAGCAGGTGAGCCTGCTCCCGCCCGCTTCGATGCTTTCCGCGTCGATAGAGAAAGTGGGGCAGCTGCGGGCGCAGAGGCCGCACTTCACGCACTTATCTTTATCCGCCCTGATCCCGCAGCCGCTCACCTTGTTCGTGAAGGACTGGAATGCGCCGAAGGGACAGAAAAGAGCGCACTGGGTGCGCCGCTTCGTCAAAACGGGCAGGATAACGACAAGGCCCGCGAAAAGGGAGATGAATATGATCATCTGAATGAGTGTAGTGAACGATGTCACCTGCACGTATTCTGTCACCGCCTTGAAGGGGCATAGCCACATGCAATACGTCGGAGACAGGCTGGTGGCTGCCGTCAGCACGATGACCAGGAGGACCGCATAGGGTAGATACCTCCACAGGCCCCCGGTCAGCTTCAGGAGCGGCCTTTTAAAGATGCGGGAAAAACCGTCTTCCAGGCCGCCGAAGAAGCAGCCCCACCCGCAGAAGCCGCGGCCTAGGGCGAGGGAGGCGCCGATCCAGATGATGAACATGGCGGCGGCGGAGTGCGAGCCGCCGGCAATCGACGCGGGGAATACGAGCGTTTTGTTGAGGGCTGCGGGGATAAGCGTCATCGGGATCGCGATGTGGCAGAATGGCGCCTCGGCCCGCAGGATGTTCGCCTGGGTCAGGGCCATGGTCCCCCTCAATTCCACTATCTGGGAGATAAAAGAGATGACGAAGGCGACGGCGTAGACGATAAAGAGCACGGCGCGGTAGCGCTCCGTCCTTTGCCTGTAGACCATGAGGAAGAACATGAGATTGAAGAATACGAAAGTGGCGGCGAAGGCGATGTCCTGGACCGCGCCCACCGGACGTTGTCTGCCGAAAAGCATCATGAACGTCAGGATCATCATCGGCAGGCAGATCAGGAATGCCGCAAGGGGACTGCGGCGGCCTGCTCCGGGCGCCTGCCCGGCTTCGGAAAGGAAGGTTTGTTGCGCTTCGTTTTTCATAAGCCTTTCATACCTCCTGCAAGCATTAGAAGACCCGTAAAAAAGTAATAGACGCCCATCAGGCCGGCGGCCAGCCGCCCGACGGTCTTCAGGGCGGGATAGACCCTCAGCGCGCCCAGGAGCGGCGCGGGGACGAGAAAGACGGACGCCCCGAGGAAGAACATGAAAAAGAAGAAGAGGCTGTAAGAGAGGCTGCCCTTTTCGGCCGCCCCCGCCATCGCCAGCAAAAAGGGCGGGCAGAGGCTCAGGCCCGTGGCCAGCCCTGCTGCGACGGGGGCAAGGAAGGAAAGGCGCAATGCGCCGGGGAGCCTCGCCAGGAGCGAGGCAGGCCCGCACGAGACGCCGCACCGCCCGCCAATGCCGAAAAAGCCGTAGAGGACGAGGGTCACCGCAAAAACCATGTAGGCCGCTCCGAAGACTGGCGTCCGATAGCCGCCTCTCAGAAGCGATGCGCTCACCGCCCAGGCCGCGGCGCCGAAGATCATATATCCGGCCAGCCTCCCGCAGAGGAACCGGAGGAGCACGCCCACGCTCGCAGCCGCCCCGCCGCCCTCCGCGATCATGCAGGGCACGAGGACGGGCGCGCAGTACGCCAGGCAGACCCCGCCGTTGCTAAGACCTAGAAGAAAAGCCTCCATCCTGCCCTTCCCTTTTTTGCGCTTCGTTGATGCCCTTCAGCACCGCGTCGCACCAATCGACGGTCATCTGCGCCTGCCTCCGCCCGTAATCGAGGGTCATCCGCCAGAAATAGGCGTCTTCCCCTTTCCCGACCCTGTGGGAATGCTCCTCGATCTGAGGGGCGATTTCCTTTTCGTACTTGCTGAGTAGGCGCGCGTGATACTCCCTCACCCTTCTGATCTGCTCCAGGAACCGGCTGCGGGGCAGGCGCGCCCCGAAAAAGGCCTTGATCAGCATGGGCACGCGGGGGGCCGGGGCCTCCGGGGGCTCGGCCAGCCAGCGCTCGAACTCTTTCTCCCCCGCCTCGCTCATGCGGTAGACCTTGCGGCTCGGCTTGCCGTCCTGGTGCTCGACGGTCGATATGACCCAGCCGTTCGCCTCCATCTTTCCCAGGGTGCGGTAGATCTGCGGCAAGGTGGCGTTCCAGAAAAAGTAAATGGACTCCCTGAACCTCGCCTTGAGGTCGTAGCCCGTGGCGGGTCCGTAGTGGATGAGACCGAGAAGTGCATGGGGTAAAGACATTTATCGCTCCTTACGTGACGGGGCTATATGCACGTGCTTATATGTGCCTATGCACATAGTAACGCAGGCATATATAGCTTGTCAAGTGTTTTTTTGAACTCTTTGCCTATCGGCGTGTGGGGCCCGATAGAAACTTTAACTCACAGGCCGTATTTGGTAAGATTATGGGGTCTGTTCCATTTTCTCAAGGACGGGAGGCATGAGGTACAAATTTTCCGACCTTATCGAGGCTGCGAACGTCCAGCGGCTCAACGATCTCTTCTGTACTGCGACGGGTATCCCTGCCGCCGTCATTGACCTTGAAGGCACGATCGTCACCTCTTCGGGATGGCAGGAGATATGCACGAAGTTCCACCGCATGAACGAAGAGACGGCGCAGCGGTGCGCCGAGAGCGACACCGTGTTCGCCAACCGGATCGGGGTGGGACAGAAATATACCGTTTACAAGTGCGAGAACGGTTTAGTCGTCGGAGCCAGCCCGATAGCCATCGGCGGCGAGCACGTCTCCAATTTCATTACCAGCCAGTTTCTCTTTCATCCGCCGGACAGAGACTTTTTTCTGGAACAGGCGAAACGTTTCGGCTTTGACGAGATCGCCTACATGGAGGCCGTCGGAAAAATCCCGGCCGTAGACGAATCGAAATTGCAGCCCGTTCTTGAGTACTTCTCGGAACTCGCCGCGATGCTGGGAGAGATGGGCCTCAGGCAACTGAAGCAGCTTGAGGCGGCAGCCGCGCTGCGGGAGAGCGAGCAGCGCTGGGCCACCACTCTTTTGAGCATCGGGGATGCGGTCATCGCTACGGGCAACGACGGCAGGATCACGTTCATGAATGCCGTCGCGGAAGGACTCACCGGCTGGACCCTTACCGAGGCTGCCGCGAAGCCGGTCACGGAGGTGTTCCGCATCATCAACGAACTGACCCGCGAGGCGGTCGATAATCCAGTCACGAACGTGCTCGAGAAAGGGATGATCGTGGGCCTCGCCAACCACACGGTGCTCCTCTCTAGAGACGGCAGCGAGATCCCCATTGATGACAGCGGCGCCCCTATAAGGGACGAGGGGGGCAGCGCCATGGGTGTCGTTCTTGTGTTCCGCGACATCACCGACCGCAAGCTCCAGGAGAAGCGCATCGCAAGGGTAACGCAGCTCTACGTCATCCTCAGCCGGGTGAACGAAGCCATCGTGCGTACCCGCGACCAGGGCCTGCTATACGAAGAGGTCTGCCGCATCATCGCAAAAGAAGGAGCATTCCCTCTCGTGTGGATCGGCGAGGTGAAAGACCGGCAGGTGGTCCCGATGGCACACTCCGGGCCCGGCGCCGACTACCTCAAGGAGATAAGGGTAGAGGTAGACGGCCCGTTGGGCCGGGGTCTCGGCGGGACCAGTATTCGCGAGGACCGCCCGGTCGTGAATGACGATTTCGACACGAACCCCGCGACTCTGCCATGGCGCGAAGTGGCCCGGCGCCACGGCCTCAGGGCCAGCGCATCCTTCCCCCTGCACTGTCAGGGCAAAGTCATCGGCGGCCTCACGCTCTACGGTACGCGGCCCCAAGACTTCGACGCGGAGCAGGTAGAGCTCCTCCAGGCGCTCGCCGCCGATGTATCCTATGCCTTGGATGCGTTCGACCAGGAAAAGATTCGGAGCCAGGCGGAGGCGGCTCTCGAGAAGGAGCAGCGTGCGCGGGAGGAGCAGCGGGCGTGGGAGCTCGAGAGGCTGGGGGAACTGGAGAGGTTCCGGAAGCTCACCGTGGGGCGGGAGCTGAAGATGATAGAACTGAAAAACGAAATTGAGGACCTCAGGAAGGAAAACGGGCTTCTCCGTAAAAAGTTCCCTTCGGAAAATATGGAATCATGACCTCGGCGGATCGAGCGTCAGGGCTGCGAGGGCTTCGGATAGACTATTTCCATCCTTCATCTTCTGCGGAAGCGCCGTCGAACGCTGGCCGATTCTTTAGCTCTGAAAACCTCGTCGCAGTAACCCAAATCGCAAGATCGGTGAACTATTTGGTTTATCTCTTTGGTTTCCCGGAAGGGCCCGCCCGATGAGAATGCTTTCAAACAACCAATGATCACGGGGCACTCAACGCATGGCCAGGGCTATGGCACTGTGTATGCAGCATAAAAGTCAAGCCGGCCGCGGCCTGAGGGCAATCAGGAGAAAGAATATTCCAAAAGAACAAGGGAGCCTTCATGCCACAGGTTGGGGACCTCAAATGAAATAGCCTTAAAGGAATAGGGAAAAATCCATGTGGAAAGGGGGTGCGAGGTGATTCCGGAAATCAAGAAGATCCTTTATGCGACGGACCTCAGCAAGAATGCGTCTTATGCGTATTTTTATGCGGTCGACATGGCAAGAAGATATGATGCACGCATTGTTGTCCTGCATTCCGTGGAGCCTGTGCGTGTTGTATCCTACGCAGGCCATAACGTTGAGGCGATGATGAGGGAAGCTCAGAAAGAAGAACGGGAGCGGGACCTTGAGGAAATCAAGAAAGGGCTCCAGGAGTTCTGCGGGAAGATGGAGACCCTCATCGGGCCTGAATGTCTTGGCCTGGCGTCTGAAATCATCGTTCGCCTTGGCCATCCCGTGGAAGAGATTCTGAAAGCAGTGGACGAACGGCAGTGCGATGCAATCGTCCTTGGAACTCATGCAAAAGGGTTCCTGAGACAGACCTTTCTAGGAAACGTGGCTGCTTCGGTATTGGAGCGCACGAGAAAACCGATTTTCGTCATACCGTTGCCATCCGAGAAAGACACGATCGATTGGGGCGACGTATAATGAACCTGCCAATGCGACCAACTTCTCAAGAGGCCTTCTTTCGGGTAATAGATAGTGTGAAGCGGCTCGTTCATCCGGAGGGCTTCCTTGAGGCACTCTAAGGGGGAGATCGATATGGCGTATAACGTAGAACGGGTCATGCAGAAATATGCAAAAGAAATCGACTTCATAATGACAGCAACGAAAGTGGGCCCCGCAGATGTGAGAGAAAGAGAAAGGGTAACCTCTGCCTTGAAATATTCGTTGGCCGTCGCGCGGAACGAGGCCGGGCAAAACCCGTCGGCTGAGGATACGGACCTTTATAAGCTGGCGGAGGCGATAAGGCTGGCAAACAATCAGGAAGAGTGTGTTGCAGCTATAAAGCGGGCTTTCCCGTGCAGTTGGAGCATCATACTCGAGACGTACGATTTGGACTGGAAAATTCCTGAGTGCAAGACGATGCTCAGGGCAGGGAGGACAAGGCACCACCCCTCAAGCAGGATCGGGTCTGAAGTGGAGACCCTGGAGCAGGATGTAAAGGCCCTTGACCGGCACCTTGAAGAGCTTGCCGAGGAAGTCCGCAAGCGCGAGGTGGATAGATAGGACGTGGCAGACTTGTCGCTGCGAAGGCGCTTTCGATGAAATAGCGCCCTGTTGAACGCTTTGATTATATCTAACGGCCGCTGAGAGCGATTTTCTTTGACAGTCGGCTGGTTCAAATGTATTCTAATTCTTATGCCGGGCGAGATCAAAATCCTCGACGATACAGGCCAAAGAGTGCGGCTGCTCAGGCTGCTCTTTACTGCGACGAGAAAACATATGGCCCAGAACGCCGGCGTCAGCCTCACGGTCCTGAACAACATCGAGCAGAATAAGTATTCGACTTCCGAATTGTACAAAAGAACGATCCAGGTGCTGGTGAAAGTTGCGCAATCCATCGGGGCCAATCCTGACTGGGTAGTACGCGCAACGCCCCCGGTTTTCTCCCGGAAGCTGGCCTTCATTTCCCTTAACCTTGAGCGCTCAAAAGGTCCGGTGAAGTTTGAAAAGGAGCTGACGAGCGCCAGCTTCGTCCGGCAGGTTGCCTCCTACCTCGTCGAGTCAGAAGGTGTGCAGCGAGCCTGGGTCTTTACCAGGGGTGGGGAAGCGTTCTTCGGCCTCGAATCTTCCCGTCCATCCTGCACAGTCCTTTTTACCGACAGGCTCGTCAAGAAAAGCATCATTCCCCTCCTGCTCGAAAAAAACGTCCCATTATTTGTCGAGGACTCCGATGTCTCGGGCGTTTACGGTATGCGCGCGGAAGCGGCGGTGGCGATAACGGACTGCCTCCGGGCTTTCTACCAGGGACCTGCGGACCGCGGCATGGTGGCAAAGCTACAGCGAGCGACAAACAGGTTCGTCGAGAAAGTCGCCGAGAAGGATGACATCATCATAGCCTTCAGCTGGTTTCTGGAAGATGTGACCGACGACGACGTCGCTTCTCCCTTCAGCATAGGCAGACAAGTGAAGGCAGAAAGAATAGCCCGGTTTATCAGAGACATCGCTGCGTCTTCCGATGATGTCAAGGCAGCCCTCGAACTCTTACACTATCATTGATCCTGCGATTTATGGGTGGTGCCGGCGCGTGAGGGCCGCGGGACTGTTTTTTTTGAAAGGCAGAAGACCGAGCAGGAGAAATATTAAGGAAATCGCAAGCATCGGAGCTTCATACCACACATGCTTCAGCTCCGGCGCAACTGCCCGACGCGTCTCTTCTTCAACTACTTTCCCTGTTTGTGATAGGGCGAAGGTTGATCCGTAAACACTCAATCCCCGAGCTGTTATCGTTGTCCCCATTGCCCCGGACCTCCCTTGACCGTCCCTGGCATCTCAGGCTCTATATGCTCCTTAAGTTATTGGCCGCTCTCCCCTCTGTCCTTAACCCAGTGTTTGTATGCGGGTATATATTCGACTGAAGGCTCGCGCCTCATCGGCTGGGCATAGAGGCTCATGAGCTGGTAAATCTCCTGGGGGACGCCGACGGTAACGTGGAGGCCGATTTTTCTTGCCTCTTCGTACATGATGGGGTAGTCGTGCGTCCACTTACCCTCGGTGAGGAGCGTTGCCAGCTCTTCCGCCTTTTCAGGTTCGTATCGTCCTGAGAGGATGGAAGCTACCCCTTTCCTCGTCTGCTCGAGCGCCTTCCTTCCGACGTCGGCCATTATCCAGGAACTGTCGTCTATGTCCTTTATGGGTTCTTGGTCCGCAAGCTTGACGAGAGACGCAGCCGGGTACTGGCCGAGCTGGGGGTCGACCGGACCGAGGACTGCGTGCTCCTGCATGACGATCTCATCGGCGGCGAGGGAGACCAGGGTCCCTCCGGACATGCCATAATGGGGGACGTAGACGGTCACTTTGGCCCGGTGCATCCTGACAGCGTAGGCGATCTGGAACGCGGCGAGGACGAGGCCGCCCGGCGTGTGGAGGATAAGGTCGAGAGGCACGTCCGGATCGGTCATGTGGATGGCCCTTATGACCTCCTCGGAATCGTTGATGTCGATATACCTCATTATGGGAAAGCCTAGAAAGCTCATGGTCTCTTGACGATGGATGAGGACGATCACCCTTGATCGCCTCTTCTTCTCGAGGGAGGCGATGAGCTTTTGCCGGGAGGCGGCGAGGATGTGCTTGGTCAGGAGGGGCTGAAGGGCCGCGAGTAGAAAAAAGAGCCAGATGATGCTCGTTATGTCGAATTTCATGGGCTTCCTCCTTTCAGGGCGATGCGTGCTTGTATCTCTCGTCCGGATAGTCCTTCCTCAACTTGCGCGGGGCCGGCCTCAGAAGAAATACGAGGATGATACCCGTGACGAAGCCGCCCACGTGGCCCCACCAGGCGACGCCCCCTTCCGCCGTCTGGGCGCCCAGGGAGGCCGCCCCGAGGAGCAACTGGATCAGGAACCAGTAGGCCACATAGACGAAGGCAGATAATTCCACAAAGAGAGGGATGAAGATAATGGGGATGAGGGTCAGCACCTTCGCCCTCGGAAAGAGGACCACATAGGCGGCCATTACGCCGGCGATTGCTCCGGAGGCGCCGATGGTGGGCACGGTCGAATGAGGGGTCAGGAGAAAATAGGTCACGCCTGCCCCGATGCCGCTCAAAAGGTAAAGCAGGAGGAAGCGTCCATGCCCCATACGGTCCTCCACGCTCCTTCCGAAGAGATAGAGGAACCACATGTTGCCGATGAGGTGCAGCCACCCGCCGTGGAGGAACATATTCGTGAAGAAAGAAAGGTAGTCGTCAGGAGAAAGGTGATGGCCCCCAACCCTGGCGAAGTGCTCCGGGACTAAGCCGAAGGTGTGAAAAAGATCGCTAAGGAGCGTCTTGGGAAGGGAAAGCTCGAAGACGAAGACGATCGTGTTGATCGCCACGAGGGCTCCGGTCACCCACGGCACACTTATACGGTAAACGGTATCCTTGATCGGTATCATCGGTACTCAAGCCTGGACATGATGGGGATGATATCGCAAGATCAGTGCCAGCCTGTGGTAGACGGCTATTGATTTGATTTGCCTGGATAATGCGGGGATTCTACTTTTCGTGGATGACAAAACGTACCTGAAACATGAATGAAATGGTATAACTCATTTTACGTTTTGGTGTAACGCGAGATCTTGGAGCTTCAGATCGAGCGCCCTATTTCGCTTCCGAAATTTTCTTTTTGAAGTCTTCCCAGAAAGCCGAATCGGGTTTCCGCCAGTAGGGGCCCCATCCTTTCACAAATAGCCCCTCGACCTCTTTAAAGAGTCTTTTCCATGCAGGGCCGTACTCGTAAGTCAGCACGTCCTCGAGGAACGGGACCAGGGACCCGAGTTTCTGCTTGGGCAGATATGCCCGGGCGCCCAACTCTATCGATTTTTTCAATGCGGCGGGTGAAAACGCCTGGGCGGTGAGCATTACCGTGGGGATCGGGTTCGGGCCTGCCGTGGCCTGCTGAAGAAGATCGAAGCCCCGGACGCCCATAATATCGAGAATCACCAGGTCGTAGCTCCAGGAGGTCAGAAGCTCCAATGCTTTTTCGTAGGTAGTGGCCGTGTCAACCCTGCTGTTCGGCGCCGCCGAAAGGATCTCTTCCTTCAGCGTCTCAAGCACGTCGGGCTCATCGTCTACTGCGAGAATTCTTTTGTGGTTCAATACCGATTTCGCCATGCCCCCTCCTTTTGCGCAAAAAGCCTTTCACCCCGCGAAAAAACCACGAGCTGAAACGCCCGCCCGCCTGCCATTATCCGCTTGCCCCGTTGCAAAAGTCAATGGAAATCGGCTATCTGCCTAACCCTATATAACTTAATCTGTATTTGAGACAATGCACCGGTTTGTATTATGCCAACATGATTTTCCCAAGGGTAAGCTCGACATGCAGCATTGCAAAATTCGACTCCCGGTCTTACTATAACGAAAAAAGAAGGAGAAGGGTCATGGCCCAACTGAAGCTGAACCACGAAGAGACGGAGATACTGCGGATGGTCCTTAAGGAGTACACGGAGAACCTGGGTGTGCAGATCCATCGGACGGAGCACCACGAATTCAAGGAGGCCCTGGAAAAGCGCGAGAAGGTGCTCCAGGGTCTGATCGGGCGCCTCGACTCGTCCCATTGACTGAGGCTGCGCTCAGACAGAGTCGTCTCTACTGAGGGCCGTATGCTCTTCGACCGCCTGTTCATGACATTGCATTGACCGTGGGGAGCAAAGACCGTTTCAGCTGGTTCCATTCCTTCAAAGTTCACGTATGCGCGTTCGTCAATAGGCTGGCAGATTAGCGTATAGATTTTCGGCGTTCTGCCGTGTTATAATCGACTTGCGTTTGATCGACCATGAACGGGATGGTCAAGAATGCAGCGCGGGTCTTTATTCCACAAGCCGTCATCTGTTGTTAAGCTAAGGGTGCCTCGTATTCGTGTAAAACCGGACGGCGATGGAGTTTTGCCCTTAGTTCTCGAAATCATCTCAGGACGCGGCTCTGCCATATACCCTCTGTCTATTCCCAGTTCGAGGATTGCCTTATCTGAAAGAGTGAGGTAGCCATGCGACCGTCCAAACACGATGAACCGAGAGATTCGATTCCCCGATCAACAGCTCAGGACGCGACAGCGGAACTGCAGGCGGCGCAATATGCCCGGAGCCTTATTGAGGCGAGTCTAGACCCCCTCGTGACCATCAGTGCGGATGGCAAAATCACCGATGTCAACGAGGCGACGATCAAGGTGACTGGCGTCTTCCGGGATGGCCTGGTAGGCACCGACTTCTCCAACTATTTCACTGAGCCTGAGAAAGCAGGGGAAGGATCTTGCGAGTCTTGCAATTACTTATAAGGCCGTTGCAGAGCTCCTGCACTCCGGCATCATTGCACGGGGCAGGTCTCCGATAAGACTCGACAAAGGAAGGAGGTAATTTCATGAAAACGGACTCGCAATTGCAACATGAAGTCCTATGTGAGCTGGAATACGAACCAACGGTCGATGCAGCCGAGATCGGGGTCTCGGCCGCCGATGGAATAGTGACCCTCAATGGCATTGTAAAGAGCTTTCCCGAGAAATGGGCGGCAGAGCAGGCCGCATTGCGCATCGCCGGGGTCAGGGCGGTAGCCAACGAGATCGATGTAAAGCTCATTCCCGATGCCGCGCGAAGCGATGCAGACATAGCCCGGTCAGCCCTTAATGCTCTGGCGTGGAATTACTTTGTGCCCAAGGATCGCATCAAGGTGAAGGTAGAGCAGGGCTGGGTGACGCTCGAGGGAACCGTGGAGTGGCGGTTCCAGAGGGAGGCTGCGGAAAATGCAGTCCACCACATGGCAGGCGTAAAAGGGCTAACTAATCTGATCGGTGTCAAGCCCTCGGTAACGCCGATAGAGATTCGAGAAAAGATTGAGCAGGCGCTGAAACGGAGCGCTGAGGTCGATGCGCAGCAGGTTACCGTGGAGACCGTCGGCAAGAAGGTTATTCTGCGGGGAAACGTGAGCTCGTGGGCTGAGTGGAGGGAGGCGGACCGGGCTGCCTGGTCTGCACCGGGCGTGTCGGTAGTGGAGAACCATATTACGATTACACCCTAAGGCAGACTCAGCTTGGAGAGAACAGGACAGGCAAGAGAGCGGTCCGCTGTTTGGGAAGATTTGTAAGACAAAGGGGCGCCGACCTGGGCGCCTTGGGCGGTAGCATAGGGCATGGGGGCCCGGAAAAGACACGTTCCCCCGACATATTGACAGGAGGTGTGTCATGGCAGGAAAAGAATCAAAGGAATTGGCGAAAACCGAGCCAGCAAAAGTCCCATCAGTTTTTCTGGACGTTGAGAAGTGGTTTGAGGAGGCCTTCAAAAAACCCTTTTCCTTACTAGGCTTGCCTCGGTTGAAATTCCCGGGGACGGAAGAGCTGATCCCGTCGGTAGACATCTTCGAAGAGAAGAACGATGTGGTGGTAAAGGCTGAGCTTCCCGGCATCAAGAAAGAGGATATCGACGTCACCCTCACCGACGATACCATTTCGATCGCGGGAGAGAAGAAAAAGGAAGAAGAGGTTCAAAAGAAGAACTACTACCGGTGGGAGTGCTCATACGGCTCCTTTGCGCGTACCTTTACTCTGCCCGCCGAGGTACAGACCGAAAAGGTGAAGACGCAGTTCAAGGACGGGGTACTCGAGGTGCGTATACCAAAGACCGAAGAGGCGATCAAGAAGGAAAAGAAGGTCAAGATCGAGTAAGTTTATGCCGGGTGGGTTACGGTACGTAAGCCACCCGGCATAACCGCAATGTCTTGAGAACCTCGTAAAACAGACTTCGTAAAGAGGTCCCCATGCCTCGATTAGAGGAGACTTGTTATGAAGACCATCAAGTTTAGTGACAAAGAGATACAACGGCTGGAGGCGATACTCATTGACGGAGACAAGGATGCGGCGCTCGAGGTCATCTCGAACATTTGGGACAGAGTTAAAAATAGAGAGTCGAAGGCGTGTGGCCCCAAGGCGGTATGAATCGACCACTTTGTCGAGGCCCTTCTCCACGATGCAAGGGGCAGAATATTAAAGGTTCGCCATCGACAAGAAGGCAGCACAACATCTGTGCGGTAAAGTGCGAAGGAAAGAGACAGAAGCAGATGGCAACTTCCACAGGAGAGGTGCAGCATGAGTCGAATTCTGGAATGGCAGTACGATCAGCTGGAGAAGGAGCTCCTCCTTCTGCAGGATCACATAGCAGATCCCACTTGCCCCTGTGAGACGGGTGGTGAGATGTGCGTCAGAAAACATCTGCTCACGATCGAAGCGTATGCCGGGGAGACACTGGCGATGGAAGGCAACAAAGAGTATCAGGAGAAGCTTGAGAAACTGGCATGCGAGGCAAGGGACCGGCGCGATTCCGAAGAGGAGTATCTTAGGCGCAACCAGGCGCAGGCCCCGGCCAATCTATTGGAGTGGGCGCGTGACTGGCGGAAGCAGTTCGAGAGCTACAGTCTTGCTCACGCGGAGGTGAAGGATCGAAGCAAGGCACCAAGATAAGACAGGACATTGTCGCGGGTGAAGGACTATAAACTCTGCAAAAGGGCAGCCGGGCATTTGCCCAAGTAATGGCAGGTCTGCCCTCGTGCATCGGACTTAAATTTCTCTTACACCAATGTTATGATAAGAAAATAGATAGACAAGGCCCGTACACTCTGCACAGCTCGCTGTGTGATTTGGGCCACGTGCTTGATATTCTATGGTTATGATACATTTGATCCGTCCCATGCTGGCTTCTCTAATTGCCAAACCCTTCAGCCGAGCCGGGTGGGTCAACGAAGAGAAATACGATGGTTTTCGAGCCCTGGCTTACCGCAGGGGAAACAGGGTTGAGCTCTATTCACGGAACTTAAAAGACATAACTACCGATTTTCGTGAGATTGCTCAGGCGATCATGGAGCTTTCGGGAGGCAATTTTGTGCTCGATGGGGAGATTGCCGCCTTCGACCAAAAGGGGGTCTCCCGTTTTCAGATCCTCCAGCGACACGAGCTCGACGTCAAGGTGCGGCCGGTTTTCGCTGTCTTTGATTGCCTTGAGATAAATGGGGAGGAGATTCTCAAGAAGCCTCTCGCCGAGCGCAGAAAGGCGTTGGAAACGATTGTGCCGGTGATGCATCCGTTACTCATGCGTTCCCGGCTTCTCTCGTCGGATGGATTCACTGCGTACGAAGAGGCCAAAAGAAGGGGGTGGGAGGGGATCATTGCGAAAGACGATCACTCCACTTATGAGCCGGGCAAACGTACAAGGAGTTGGCTCAAGATAAAATGTCGTAAGGAATCGGAGTTCGTAATCGGCGGCTATACCCCGCCCGCAGGCCATCGAGCTCATTTTGGGGCGCTTCTTGTCGGTCTGTATGACGGCCGGCAACTCCGTTACACAGGCAAAGTAGGAACAGGCTACTCTGAGGAGATCCTTACAGAACTCGCCATCAAAATGAAACCACTGGAGACATCAAAATGTCCTTTCGATACGGCGCTGCACGAGGGAGATGCAACTTGGGTTCGCCCCACGCTCGTTGCGCAGATTGCTTTCGCCGAATGGACGAAAGATGGGAGATTGCGCCAGCCGGTATTTCTCGGTCTCCGATATGACAAAAAGCCGTCTGAATGCCAATGGAGGGAACGTGACCGGTAAAAAGGATTCAGTGGTTGACAAGGGGGCCGGTGAGGTGGTGACCGTAGAGGGCATCGACATCACGCATCCTGAAAAAGTCTGGTGGCCGGAAGAAAAGATCACAAAGCTTGATATTGCCCGGTACTACGAAGCTATTGCTCCGCGCATTCTCCCTTGGCTTAAGAATCATCCTCTCACTGCCGAGCGTTGTCCCGACGGCGTGATGGGGGAGTGCTTTTTCCAGAAGAATTTTTTGAACGATCTTCCCCCTGATGTCCTTACCCGAGCTATTCCTACCGAAAGACCCGGGGAAATAGTCCATTATGTTATTGGGGGATCGGTGAGGAGTTTGCTGGCACTCGTTAACCTCGGATGTATAGCAGTTCATGTTATGAACTGCCAGATAGATACCCTCGATTATCCTGCCTGGCTGGCATTCGATCTCGATCCATCCTCAGAAAGATTCTCGGATGCGGCGAAGGCCGGAATGGTTCTCCATGAAATCCTGGATGAACTCCGGATTCGATCCTACCCCAAGACCTCCGGCGGAAAGGGTCTCCACGTATTTATCCCCTTGAAGCATGGCCCAAATCAGGAGCAGGTTCGCGAATTCGCTCATCTGGTCGGCCAGGAGATGGCCAATCGGTCACCGGAGCTCGTCACGGTTCAAATGTCGAAATCGAAGCGGCACGGTCGTGTTTTTGCTGACTGGCTTCGCAATGCCTTTGGACAGACAATAGCGGCGCCCTATTCTGTAAGGCGACGCCCGAAAGCCCCTATTTCCACACTCCTGCACTGGGAGGAGGTGCATTCAAATCTTGAGCCGTCGTCCTTCAATCTCTTTACCATTGGGCATCGGCTCAGGGGAGAGGATCCGTGGGCTGACTTCTGGAGGTATCCCCAGGTTCTACCAAGTTTCGAGCCTTCACGTCACACCAGGACGTAAAATGAGTCACACCGTTCCATACAGGAGGTATTGTGATGTACACAAAGGAGCTTACCGCGACGGTTCGTGCCTTGCTCGAGGAGGGCAAGGGCCTTCTGGCCATGGATGAAAGCAATCCGACCTGCAACAAGCGTTTCGCGAAACTGGGTATTCCCGAAACAGTCGGGGCTCGCCGGGCCTGGAGGGAGTTGATCCTGATGACGTCCGGCCTCGGGGAATTCATCAGCGGCGCCATCCTTTACGACGAGACCCTGCGTCAATCAAGGAAGGATGGCACGTCTTTTCTCAAGCTCCTGACAGGGGCCGGAATCGTTCCCGGCATCAAGGTCGATATCGGCGCTAAGGATATGGCGGGCCATCCCGGCGAGAAGGTTACCGAGGGTCTGGACGGTCTGAGGGGGCGCCTGTCGGAATACCGGCATATGGGGGCAAGGTTTGCCAAATGGCGGGCCGTGATTACGATCGGGGACGCCATTCCCAGCCTCGGCTGTCTCGAAGCCAACGCCCATGCCCTCGCGCGTTATGCAGCCCTGTGCCAGGAGGCCGGTATAGTTCCCATTGTCGAGCCAGAGGTGCTCATGGACGGAGACCATACCATTAAGCAATGCGCCGAGGTAACCGAAGCCACCCTGCGCATGGTGTTTGGCCAGCTCTACCGGCAGAGGGTCGCCCTGGAAGGCATGATACTCAAGCCCAATATGGTGCTGCCCGGCAGGGAGTGCCCCGTTCAGGCGGGGGTGGAAGAAGTCGCGGACGCGACCGTGGGCTGTCTGCTGCGGGCCGTGCCTGCGGCCGTGCCCGGCGTCGCTTTCCTCTCGGGAGGCCAGGACGCTCAACTCGCCGCGGCCCGTCTGAATACCATGAATGTCAGGTGGCGCACCAGGCTGCCTTGGTTCCTCACGTTTTCCTATTCCCGGGCCATCCAGCAGCCGGCACTCGATTCGTGGAAGGGAGAGGAGGGCAACGTTGCCGCTGCTCAGAAGATCCTCTACCTTCGAGCCAGATGCAACAGCATGGCGCGCCGAGGGGAATACAGCCCTGATATGGAAAGGCCTTGAATCTGCCCTGCCGCCCGGTATATGAAGGAGGCACCTGAACCCATTAGGCTCCGAGCTGCGATCGGAAACAGATGAGACTGAGACACACCGACATATCAATTGACAGGAGGTCCGGAGTGCAACGCTTCGTCGTACAGGAGCATGCCGCGCGTCACTTACACTACGATTTCAGGCTCGAAATGAATGGGGTACTGCGCAGTTGGGCTGTGCCCAAAGGCATACCACTGGAACCGGGCGTGCGCCGTCTGGCGGTGGAGGTTGAAGATCACCCCGTGGACTACATCGACTTTGAGGGCACCATCGCTGAAGGCCAGTACGGTGCGGGTGAGGTACGAATCTGGGACCGGGGGACCTATGCCCCGGAAAAGCTGGAACCCGACGAGCTGGAATTTACACTCTTCGGCACAAGGCTGCACGGCCGCTATGCGCTGGTCCGCATGAAGAAGCGGCCTCAGGACTGGCTGCTCCTAAAGTTGAGGGAATCTTGACGAGCCCCCTCGACTCCTTAGCCTTACCTGTCTAATCCTTCAATACCAGCTTAACAAGTACCAACTGCCCTATTCCGCAAAGAAGTAACAGCTCAAATTCATGCCAAAATGTAAACCGATTGCACCATTTGGTTTAATGTTTCTTCCGGTAACGGCCCCACCCGCTACGGTCTCATCTACGAGGCGCTAAAGGGTTGAGCTCAGACTGCGCCCGCTCGTAAATGCCAGTCCTAGGTATTTCTTACGGCCGTCCTCCGTATACCGGAGGATCTTGCACCGTGGAGCCGTAAAGCTGCTGCCGTCCTCCATGCGCAGCCTCGCCTCGCTGCCTACGTCCGAGGCGGTGATCACAGAGCCGTTTGTTCCTTCGAACTCTACGAATGCCCCTCCGGCCGAAATGTTCCTCACGTCGACGAGGACCTCCCCATGGCCGTGGACAACCGACAGCTTCATCCCTTTTGGCTCTTCCCGCAAATACATTCTCCTTTCGACCCCCATAAACACCCCCAGGTTATGCCTTCTCGTTCTACTACTATTATCGGAAAATAGCGCGTATCCTTAATCCCGGACTGCAAACGGCCGGCTCGTTCCATGGCCACATCCCCCGCAGATCGCAACTACTGTTTCTTCTGCTTCGCCTTCACCCGCCTCCCCAACCCCTGTGACATCCGCTGCAAGGCCCGCGACTTATCCGCCGGGTCCAGATGTACGTCCAGGATAGAGAAGCACTCAGTGCACCTCCGGGCCTCCTGCAGCGCCGCCTCCAACTGGTCCTCCGTCCTCACGTCGAACCCCCTACCCGCCCCCAGGACCTCCGGTATGCGGCTGTATTTCCACAGGGGGATGTCGTTGAACGCCCCGTCGAGCATCGGCCGCTCCGTCCCGTACCCCAGGTTGTTCAGGACGACCACGATGGGGTTCAGCTTGAACCGCGCTATCGTGCCCAGCTCCATCCCCGTCATCTGGAACGCCCCGTCGCCGACGAGCACCAGGGGACGCAGCTCGGGTCTGGCAGTCTGCACGCCCAAGCTCGCAGGGACGGCAAAGCCCAGGGACGTATAGTACGCCGGGGCGAGGAACTCCGTCTCGCTGTGGATCGTCATGTCCGCCGCGGCGAACATGGCGTCCCCGGGGTCCGCGATGACGACCGTGTTGTCGTCGAGGAAGGCGTTAAGCCGCTCGAAAAGGTATTGGACGGTCACCTGCCTGCCCGCAACGGGGCCCCGGTGCTTGAGGGGAGGCGGATGGGGAGTCTCGACGGCCTCCCTGCGGGTTATATCGGCCTTCAGCAGGCCGCCCATGAAGTCCCTGGCCGTCACGTCCTCGTAATGGTGGAAGCGCACAAGCACCTTCTCGGTGCTCACGTAGATGGAGCGCGCCTGTTCCAGGCGCGCAGTGAAGGCCCCGAGGTCGATATCGGTAAGCAACGCCCCGAGGAGGATCAGGCAGTCGCTCGACTCGACGTACTTGCGCACGTCCCTGCGCCCCACCGCCCCCTCGTAAAGGCCGATATAAAGGGGGTGGCTCTCCCTGATGACCGACTTGGAGAGGAGCGTGGCGGCCACGGGGATATTCGTCTTCTCCACGAGGCGCAGCAGGGCGCCTTGCAGACCGAACCTGTGCAGCTCGACGCCTGCGATGATGACGGGCTGCTTCGCCGCGTTGATCATGCCAACCGCCTCCTCCAGGGCCTCCCTGAGGACCTCTGGGTTGCGCTGCGCAGCCGCCGGGCGGCGCCGCCCGTAAGGCTCCACCGGCACGGAAAGCATGTCCCTTGGCAGCTCTATGTAGACCGGGCGCTTATGGGTCGCCGCCTCGTTCAACACGCGATCAATCTCGCGGCAGGCGGTCTGGGCGTCGTCGATCACCGTCGATGCCACGGTGATCTGCTCGAATATCTTCAACTGCGTATCGAAGTCCCGGACCCTGTGGTGCAGAAGGGCCGTCTTTATGCGCTCGTTCCTCCCCGGCGCCCCGCTAATGACGACGACGGGCGACTTCTCCGCGAACGCCTGGGCGGTCGGGTTTGTCACCTTCAGGCCCCCCACGCAATAGGTGATGCACGCCACGCCCATGCCCTTGACCCTCGCGTACGCGTCGGCGGCGAAGCCCGCGCTCTGCTCGTCGCACGTGTTGATCAGCTTCAGGTCGCTATTTTCAAGATCGTGGAAGAACCCGAGCACGTAATCGCCGGGCACGCCGAAGACGTGGCGCACGCCCCGCGCCAGGAGCTGCTGGATAAGATAACTGCTAACCGTGTGGGACCCTCCCATGATCGCACCCCCAGAAGATATGCGCGCCCGGGCGCCAACGCACTCTACGGCCCTTCATCCACACCCGGCCGGCTATCTTATTCTCCTGCTATTTCGGATCGTCTGCAAGCCAAAAATGACGTGCCCGCGGTCCGGGCCGCCGGCCGGCCCCCGACCTGCCCGACCGCCGGCCCTTATTGCTTTCCGGCTGCCCGATGGTGTATATTTTGCCCTGTTTTCCGCGCAAGCGACCGCGAGGGCAGCATGTTCCTTTCCGACCTCGATAAAGAAATAGCCGTACTCAAAAAAATGGGGCGTTACCGGTTCCTGCGACCCTTATCGACCGCCCAGGACGCGGTGATCACCATCAACGGAAGGCAACTCGTCAACTTCGCCTCGAACAACTACCTGGGCCTCGCCAACCACCCAGAGATCGTCGCCGCCTTTACCGCCGCGGCCGCCCGCTACGGCGTCGGCGCCGGCGCCTCGCGCCTGATCTGCGGCCACATGGACATCCACGCGCAGCTTGAGGAGGCCCTGGCGCGTCTCAAGGGGACGGAGGCCTGCCTGACCTTCAGCTCGGGATACCTCGCAAACCTGGGGATCCTGGCGACCCTCGGCGGACCCAGGGCAACGGTCTTCTCCGACGAGCTGAACCATTCGTCCATCATCGACGGCTGCCGCCTCTCCCGAAGCCGCGTCGAGATTTACCGCCACGCAGACGCGGACCGCCTGGAAGCGCTCCTCAAGACGTCGAAAGCGCCCCGCAAGATCATCGTCACGGACAGCGTCTTCAGCATGGACGGCGACATCGCCCCCCTGCCCGACCTCGTCGCCCTGAGAGATAGGTACGGGGCAGTCCTTGTCGTCGATGACGCCCACGCGGTCGGCGTGCTTCCGCCGCGCGGCTGCGGGTCGGCCGAATATTTCAACCTGCCGCCGGAGGCCATAGACGTGCAGATGGGCACGCTGTCGAAGGCCCTCGGCACGTACGGGGCCTACATCTGCGCCTCGAAAAAGACCGTCGATTACTTTATCAACACGTGCCGGACGTTCATCTACAACACGGGCCTGCCCCCTGCCCTGGCGGGCGCGGCGATCAAGGCCGTAGAGATGCTGTCCGCAGGGACGGACCTCCTGCGAAGGCTCTGGGAGAACAGGGAGAGCTTCATCGCGGAGATGGCGGCACGGGGGCGCCCCGTGGAGAGCCCCAGCGCGATCATGCCGCTTATCACGGGAGGGGACCGGGAGACGATGGTTGTTTCCGCGGCCCTCTACGAGCGGGGCCTGTTCGTCCACGGGATCAGGCCGCCGTCCGTGCCGCAGGGGATGGGGCGGCTGCGGCTGACGCTCATGGCGACGCACACGACGGAGATGGTGCGGACCGCCGCAGCTTGCGTGGATGAGCTTTTCGGCGAAGAGGGGTTGAAAGCGATAGGCAAGAAGCGATACAAAAAAAGCTAAACCAATGCTCTTTGCGGCTGGACTCGCGCCTCTTGCGGACCACCCGCATGCACGGTGGTACCTTTTCAGCACTCTCGGAACGTGCGGGTCCCCGGCAAACCGACTTTGAACTGATAGGGCGGGGGGGCGCCCTGCTCGACGTGTGGCCTCCGATGTACGTTGAGTACGATCCCCTTTTTTGCTTTCAATGAGGGGGGAGGCTCCATGCGGCTGATGCCGCTGGAGGGGGCGCTGAGCCCCGATGACTGCGGCGGCGGTAAAAGCGGGCTGTACTGAGTGCGAAATTGGGATAGTGAGACATCGATTATGAGGCATTTGGAGGTACGGGTTGAATCGGACTGAAAAACTGCGCGGCCTCGACAGGTCGCTCATCTGGCACCCCTTCACGCAGATGGCGGACTGGGAGAGGGAGTCGCCGTTAATTATCGAATCCGCCGAAGGAAACTACCTCATCGACACGGAGGGGCGGCGCTATTTCGACGGCGTCTCGTCTTTGTGGGTGAACCTCTTCGGCCACCACAGAAAGGAGATCGACGACGCAGTCCGGGCGCAGCTCGGCCACATCGCCCATTCCACGTTCCTGGGCCTTTCCCACGCGCCGGCCGTCGAGCTTGCGGAGCGGCTCCTCGCCCTCGTCCCTGCGGGCCTCTCCCGCGTCTTCTATTCGGACAACGGCTCCACAGCGATGGAGATATGCATCAAGATGGCCTACCAGTACTGGCAGTTAAAGGAGGGCGGCGGCGCCAAAAAAGAGTTCCTGACGCATACGGAGGCGTACCACGGCGACACCATCGGAGCGGTCTCGGCCGGCGGCATCGACCTCTTCCACAAGATCTTCCGGCCGCTCCTCTTCACGACGCACCGCATCCCGACGCCCCACTGCTACCGCTGTCCTTACGGCCTTGAGCGGCCCTCGTGCGCGATGGCCTGCGCGGACAGGATGGAGGAGGCCGTGCGCAGCCTCGCCGGGAGGCTCGCGGCCTTCATCGCTGAGCCCCTCGTCCAGGGGGCGGCGGGAATGCTCATGATGCCGGAGGGCTACCTTGCGCGCCTGCGCAAAGTGACGGCCGGGTGCGGCGTCCTGCTCATCTGCGACGAGGTGGCGACGGGCTTCGGCAGGACGGGCACGCTTTTCGCCTGTAACCGGGAAGGCGTCTCCCCGGACCTGATGGCCGTCGCGAAAGGGCTCACGGGAGGATACTTGCCGCTGGCCGCCACCTTCGCAACGGAAGAAATCTACACCGCCTTCCTCGGCAAATACGAGGAGTTCAAGGCGTTTTTTCACGGCCATTCGTACACGGCGAACCCCCTTGCCTGCGCAGCCGCCCTCGCAACGCTCTCCATCTTCGAGAAGGAGCCTGTATTGGCGCGGGTCTCGGTCCTTGCGCAGACGATGGCCCGCGAGCTGTCGGCCCTGGCGGACCGCGCGCATATCGGCGATATCCGGCAGCAAGGGCTGATGGCAGGCATCGAGATCGTCGCAGACAGGAAGACGCGGGACCCCTTCCCGCCGGAGAAAAAGGTGGGCCAGCGGGTTATACGGAAGTTGCGGGAAAAGGGTATCATCTTGCGGCCCCTGGGCGACGTTATCGTCCTCATGCCGCCCCTCTCATCGACGGAGGGCGAGATCGAGCACCTCGTGCGCTCCGCAGCCTGGGCCATAGACGCGGTGCTCGCGGAAGAGGCCGCTAATGGATAGGCGGAAGGACGGCCGGGCGCGCGGCATATGCGTATCCGGCACGGACACGGAGGTGGGCAAGACCTATGTGACGTGCCTCCTCGGAAGGCGGCTGCGCGCGGAGGGGACGATCATCCGGCCATTCAAGCCCGTAGAGTCGGGGTGCGCAGCAGACGCGACGGGCCAGCTTGTCCCCGCCGATGCGACGGCGCTGCGCGACGCCACCGCGCCGGGACTGTCTATCGAGGATGTTTGCCTTTACAGGCTCTCGGCGCCTCTCTCCCCCCACCTGGCCGCCCGCTTGGAGGGCGTGGAGATCGACCCGGACAGGATAAGGCGGGCGATACAGGCAGGCGAGCAGGGTGCGGACCTGGTGATAGTGGAAGGCGCCGGGGGCATTACCGTAGAGCTACGGGAAGGATGTTCCTTCGCGCACCTGGCGAAGGACCTGGGCTACCCGGCGCTGCTGATAGCCGAGAACCGCCTGGGGATATTGAACGAAGTGGCGCTGAATATGTACTACCTGGCGGGTATGGGAATTCCCTTACTGGGCGTGATCCTCAATGACCGCACGACAGACATATCTTCGGCGATGGAGACTAATGCGGCGGAGTTGAAGCGAATATGTGGCCCATCTTATCTCGGTCGCTTTGGCTATTCAGCCCCTGCCATTCCCGACGATGTGTATCGGTATTTTCTTGGCCGAGTATCTTCATCGACCTAACGGCTTGCGCTGGCCCACCGCCAGCGCAAGTTTAAATTAACTGATATCCTCTTATTGCCTCTCAGACCTATCTTTATGAACAGATTATCAAATCGGTTTTCTATAGAGAACCTAATCAGTTGTTTCTTGTAGTTTTCATAGTAATCCAAGGCTATGTCATCAAACCGCATAATGACGTAAATGAGACCTTGACCCCGTGAAAGTATTTGTTCGTTTGCATGAGTTATGGCATCGGAAAACTTCTTATCGAGGAAACTCTTGCTCAGGTGCACGTAGTATCTACCATCAAACACGTCTCCAGAAGTACGCCGGTCTATTTCGTCGTCGGAGATGCCCAAAGTCTTGACTTCGCAATACCTCTGGGCCTTATCTATGATGAAACTGATGTCAGGGCTTCTCGTTCCATCTTCCTTGATAAGACGAACTTCACTACAACCTTGGCGAACCAGATACCGGTATGCAAAAGCTTCATTCAATTGGTTGAAGAATCCCTGTTTCCTTTGACCTTCTCTATGGTCCAGATAGTGCCGTAATGCTTTATCCTTAAGAATCAACCAAGATTCAGCGTCGAGGCTCATTAATGCTCTGTCGTAAAGGCAATGGTCACGTCTCTTTCCGGGGCTTATCCTGCACGATTCTTCAAAATCATGGAAGAAATCATCGTAAGGAAATTTGTTTCTCACATCATTTATGATTTCACGGATTCGTTTCATCGAATGTTTTTAACAAAGTCCGAACAATCCAGGTGCTAAGTGGCTGGTCTTCATTTGTGATACCAGCCCGATTATGCGGCGAAAAAGCGGTTAGACATAGATCAATTCTTTCTTGATAAGCTTTCTATGTCTGGGATTTAAAGCGCGCGAGGAGACGACTCCCGTGGGGAGGCCAAGGTGCTCTTCTATCCTGTCGGCAAGGGTAACGAATTTGAGTCCAAGAGACGGATCGACCTCGACGAGGACATCTACATCGCTGTCCGGCCCCTGTTCCATGCGGGCGTATGATCCGAAAAGGCCGATTCTGCGGACTTTAAACTCTTTCTGTAGCTCCGGCTTTGCCTCAGCGAGAATCTTCAAAACTTCTTCACGGCTCTTCACGTCAAACCTGGTGTTGCCCCCATCAAACCGGACACCCCTCTAACTTAGCCAACGACCTCCGATACTCCCTTGGTGACTTCATTTTCAGCCCCTTGTGGGGATGATACTCATTGTAATCCTCGAACCAGGAAGGTA
>Ga0326728_10006864_pt1 | contig 30091 bp, 41 predicted proteins | sample MB3enrmetagenome_FD_207602 | JGI IMG/M metagenome (GOLD analysis project Ga0326728, IMG submission 207602) | Lab enriched peat soil microbial communities from McLean, Ithaca, NY, United States - MB31MN | ecosystem: Environmental > Terrestrial > Soil > Wetlands > Peat | place: USA: New York...
TGGGACGGGCCGGCTACGAGAATCAACGCTTTTGCAGCACTGGTCATATCGCAGGGTATGGAAACTTCCTGGTAGATTGCCTGCTTGGCAAGCTCGATAATCCGCTCTGCACTCTTCCTCTGTTCCAGGGAGGCATTGTCCGTGCGCAACCTTGAGAGAAATGCAAGCGGTCCCTGGGACAGGTGTTGCACGGCATATCCAATCGAGATAAATCCCATCCCGTTTATGGTGTTGAGCACTTCGCTCGAATCCATCACGACCTCAGCAAGATCAATGCCTCCGTCGGCCCGAAACTCTCCGGCACGCAGGAGGAGGCTGATCCTCCGGATTATGCTCTGATTCAGGAGTTTATTCGTGATTTCCTGGGCAGACAGTTTTGGCGGGTTCCTTCCCAGCCCAAAGAGACCCGGCCCTTTGGATAGTTCCTCAAGCAGCACATCGCGCCGGGCAGCAATCTTTTTTAACCAGGTCTCGTTGTCAAACAGGATCGTCCCATCGAGCAGGGGGGAGATGGCATCGATATCGTCAGCTGCTTTTGCTGATTTTCTCTCTCCCTCGGACAGAGCCGGCAGGGTGACTAGTCCGAAGATCGGTTCGGTAACAGATTCCCTGATGGCTGAGATGAGCTGTGGCATTGCATCCGCCATCCTTCCGCCAAGGCCACAGCAGAGCAGGATCGCATCGGTCTCACCTCTCTCGATATTCTGGATGCGGGCCATAATCTCCCCGATATCAATCGTTGCTGGCGATTGGGGAAATTCAGGCCCCTGCCCGGAAATACCGGGTTCGATTGAAGAAAAATCGATCTTTGACAGTTCGGGAAGCGTCTTCAGCTGCACAAGGGCTCCACTGTCTATATCGACGACAAGCGCCTGAACGCACGTCACTTTACTGCTTTTCCGGTCATTGGCATAGAGGGCCTCGGCAATCCGGCAGCCGGCCCCTCCCATGCCAATTGCAAGTATCCGCATAAGATCTTCCCATGAGGGATCCCGGTATGGTACCCTGTATTCAGCTGATTACTTAGTCTCTCCTGATGTTCAATATCTTATAGGATATACTCACCTAAAAAAGTGCCCGGCCCCCCGGCCAAATGGGTAGGCAAACCCGAAATCTGGGCTTGAATACCGATTTCATCCTGCGTTTTTCCCGGATTTGCCCCCCACTTCCGGATCACGATTCTGAAATATCGAGTATCGGGCGCGAATCCATACCGCTTATCCAACAGGCACAGTTTTAAATGATAATTTATTTAAATGCGCGGACGGTAATACTCCATGAGGTGAACAAGCCTTGACATATGGAATTGAATTTGTACCAGGAAATGTCAATGTAAAGCAAGTTGTCAACTTCTGCAAACTTGCTGAGTCAAAAGATATTGACTTTGCGTGGATCACGAACCACTATAACAACCGCCACTGCTATGCAGTCCTTGCCGCTGTAGCACAGGCAACCAGCACCATTAAGATGGGCCCGGGTATCATGAACTCATTTACCGATACACCGGCCGCCATGGCATCGTTCTTCTGCACGTTGAACGAGATTTCCGACGGCCGTGCAACGCTCGGTATCGGACCCGGGGACCTCTCGACGCTCCCGAAGATCGCTATCCAGGGTGAGAAGCCGGTCGCCCGCCTCGAAGAGGCAGTCGTGCAGATCCGGAAGCTCTGTGCCGGTGAACAGGTTAACAAGTCCGGCCTGAAGTTCTTTGATTACGATGGTGCGAAGCTGACCGGTGTTACCCTCCCCGACAAGAAGAAGGGCGTTCCAATCTACATCGGTGCACAGGGCCCCAAGGTTCTTGAGCTCGCCGGAAAAATTGGGGACGGTGCATTGATCAATGCCTCCAACCCCAAGGACTTCCACATCGCTATCCCGATCATCAAGAAGGCCAGCGATGCAGTTGGCAAGAAGAACTTCGATATCGGTGCGTACACCGCAATGTCCATTGACCGCAGCGAGAAGAAGGCACGCAATGCAGCAAAGATCGTTGCCGCATTTATCGCCGCAGGTTCACCACCTGAGCTGCTCACCCGCCACGGTCTTGACCTCGACAATGTCGCCAAGATCAAGGCAGCACTCGGGAAGTTTGACTTCAAGACCGTCGGAGAACTTGTCGGGGACAAGGAGATCGATGCGTTCACCATTGCAGGTACTCCTGAAATGGTCAAGGCAAAGTGCGACGACCTCACCAAGGCCGGCGTTACTCAGATCATCTTTGGTTCACCACTCGGTCCCGACATGACCACCTCTATCCGCCTCCTCGGCAAGTATGTCGTATAAGCAGATCACAAATCTGCCGCAATACCCGCCGAAACCGGCCCCACAGGGGGCTCTTGGCAGATAGTAAATCTTTTTTTCTTTTGATGGCGTTACCTTGCTAAAGAAAAACCGGATTCTATGAGATCATTCACCGATAAGAAGTGACGTGCAAACGTCTATCTGCTCCCCGAAAGTACTCTATGCTTGAGAGGACATGTTTGCCGTAACTGACGTTGCCACCGGGCGGGGAATATTACAGTACCGTGAAGAATACCTGACCGGCCTCCGGTGCCGGATCAGTCCGGAGCGACTCAAGCGGCATATCGATCAACCGCTCTCCCTTCCCGGGGAATCAGCGGGCTGCCCGTTCTGCCAGGAGAATATCTTCTCCGTCACCCCGACATTTCCGGATGGATCCCGCATAACCCGGGGAGAAAGCGTCACGTTTCCCAACATGTTCCCGTTTGCGGAGTGGCACATTGTAACGGTGATAACCCGTGATCATACCGTGCCGGTTTTCACGAGGCAGCAGATTATGGATGCACTTCAGGCGCAGACAGAATCGCTTCTCCGGTCAGGGGGGTACCCCAGCATCAACTGGAATTATCTGCCTTCTGCAGGGGCAAGCATCGTTCACCCCCATATGCAGGGTATCGCCGATCAGCGTCCATCGTGGATAGCAGAGCGGTACCTGTCCGCAGGGAAAGAGTACCACGCAAAGACCGGGAACCGGTACTGGGATGCCGTGCGGGATCAGGAACAGTCGTCGGACCGGTACCTTTTCGGCGATGAGATTCTCTGGTCTGCCCACGCGGTGCCGGTGGGAGAGCGCGAGGTGCGGGGCCTCCTGCCGATTACCCGGCTGGATGAGCTGGAAAGCTATGTCGAATCCCTTGCTGAAGGAATTCTCGAAGTACTTTCGCTCTACCGGAAACTAGGTACCTACGCGTTCAATATGGCTATCATTTTTGGCAGGGAAACAACAGGAGACTTCTCTGCGTTCTGTTCGTTGATCTCCCGGATCAATCCAAACCCCTTGTCCACCAGCGACTCGGCGTTCATGGAGCGCCTCCACAACGAACCCATTATCCTGACCCTACCTGAGGATCTCGGCCGGTACTACCGGAATGAAGGCCGGTGACCATCGACTAGGATTACAAAGTGTATAAAAAAGAAGAAAAAAGTGAATAAATTTACTCGAATTTTGCAACGAGTTTGTTCTTGCGGACGAGCGTGCCATCCTTCTTGTGGGGCTGGCGCAGGATGCCATCGCCACCCTTCTCGAGCTCGCGGGCCTGGTCGCAGAGATCTGCGGCGCATCTCATCATCTCATGAGCGCTTGCAACGATCGGGATGTATTTTTCCCATTCCTTGGTCATGAAGCAACCCTTGACGTTCTGGCCTGCAACAGCCATGGCGATCTCGTGGGCAGCACGTGCCTTTGCAAGAGCGTAGGGATTGGTGAACTCGCCGTCGACCGCTTTGTCGGTGGTCATGATGATCTTGGGGAGTTCGATTTCCGTGCCCTTCTTGCCGGCCTTGACCTGGTCGATGACCTTGTCGAGAGCGACCTGGAGTTTGCGGAATGCACCGGTGAGTGCCAGGACTTTGACAAGGTTGCCGTTGTAGTCGGCCATCTCGACGGGGTCAAGGAATTCGCGGCGTGCACCGATCATGGAATCCGCCTTCATGATGATATAGCCGAACTTGGTGTCAGCCTTGACTCCTTCCCACTCCTTCTTCGTGGTTACATCATCAGTAATGATGATAGTCGGGATACCAGCTGCAGCGAGCTGTTCGCGGGCACCAGTCGGGCCGGGGAGAACCCCGTTGGGGGAAACCACGATACAGAAGTCCGGTTTGTACGCCTTCAGGTTGGAAACCACACGGTCAACATCTGCCGGCTCGAGTTTTGTACCGCTGGTCGCCATGAATGTCTGCATGTCTTCACGGTCTGCTCTCTCGTCAAGGAGCAGTTCTGCCATTACACCACTTGCAATATTGCCTAACTTGGCAACACCTACTTTAACAACCATTGAAATTTCACCTCTATTTTGTTTTATAGCACGTTATTATGACCCGGTGTTCTTATAAAGATTTTGAAATCACTTTTTACGCCGGATACGCAGTTCTTTGTTTTTGAGCTGCTGCGTTTGTTTTCTGCCTGAAACCCGGTGCGTGCCGGAAGACCGGAGGAGTGACCGGTGGCTGCGGGACTCTTTTGGGGCTACCTGGTCTTTACCTGCCTTACATCGCCAAAAAAACCCGATACAGTACAAAATTGTCAGGAGAAAACGCTGACCCGCGCATCAGCCCGGGAATCGCAGTGGGCCGGATGGGAGGGTACCCCTGTCACCACTCTGATGTGGGGAGGTGTCCCCCTCTCTGAATTCGGCATTCAGGAGATCCGGCAAACATGCCAAGCAGCCTGTGAGAACCGGGATTCGATAAAAAGTTTATCGGGGATACAAAGGAAATGCTGAAATGCAACCTGTACGGCACTGGCCGGAATACGCGGTTATTGGATTTGTTCTGGCTGTTTTTCTCACAAAAGTTTTTGTCAAGTCTGAAACAATTTTTCTGCAAAAATCCCGAAAAACATCAAAAATTTTCCCTTATTTTTGATATTCACTATACATTATCCCGGTTTTTTGCCCGGAATCCGGATAATTTCCCGTTTTTCCCGGAATTGCATACTCTTTTTAGCGATTTTATCAAAAAACATGGCAGAATGGAACTGACGGGCAATGGTGAAACTCTCACTGGCAAACCGGGTTTATGCCAAAAATCCGTATCAATTGGATAAACGTGGCGAAGTCAGGCAGATAGTCCCCTGCTCGTGGTCCGCGGATCCCTTCAGCGGGTACGATGTTAACGAAAAGTGTTTAAGTTCCCGGAATGGAATGGATAGTATGAAAGATGGTCTTCTCACCGACAGGCAGATGGAAGTACTCCGGTACCGGAAACAGGGAATGACCCAGCAGCAGATCGCAGACATCATCAGCACCTCAAAAGCCAATGTCTGCACGATTGAAAAGTCTGCAATGGAAAATATCAGGCGGGCAAAAGAGACGCTTGAATTTTTGTATACCCTTGATGCCACGCATCTCTGTACCATCCCTTCTGGAACGGACCTGTTTGAGGTTCCTGGCATGATCTTCGCCGAGGCCGAAAAAGCCAAGATCAAGGTGAAGTACGATACGATCTCCCTGATCAACCGGCTCCGGGAAGCGCGCCCCCAGTCATACAAGGCCCGGTGTATATGCGAGGACGTGCAGATCTATATCACTGATGAAGGGGAGATCTATTTCGGATAGATGCACGGTGCCGGTTCACCGTTGTTCCTCATGAACACCCGGCTGTTTCGGGACGATTGATTCCCCGGGACACTGGCATAAATATATATGCCCTTTTAATCAATATTTACGGAAGCCGATATGGGGGTATCCCCGCTGTGCCTTCCTGAAAAGAAGGTACGACACCGGCGGAATCAGGCCCGAATTGACACAGGGCATGATGCTGCCGTGGGTATTTCCCCGATTGGTGACCTCCGCATCCATGCGGAGGATCCCGAGAAGGAGTTGTGATTCGTCACAACGGGCTGACAGAGTTGGATCTGACCGTGACGTACAGGTGGACGTTTCCATAACGAGCCTGTTCTCCTGATAAAAAATAAGGGGATACGTCAATGTCAGGGTCTTCTTTCGCGAGAAAATGAAACGCCGGAAATTCACCGGGTGGCGGGATGTCTTTATCCACGCTGCCCGGTTTCCGGGGCAACCGGTACACAGGGCAGGACAGATAATATTCGCGAAATGCGGGTAACATCTGAGTCCTGTTCAATACTGCCGGATCGCGCGTTGGCTTACCAGACAGGCAAGTGATATCACTTCAGTCTCGGATTCATCTCAAAAGTTCGTGTCCAGTAAAAAACCAAAAAAACACGAATGAAAAGGATTGATTGACACATGCCAAAGATAAACAGACCACGCCGAGGCTCACTGGCATTCAGCCCACGAAAACGTGCACAGAGCCCCATACCCAAATACAAGTCCTGGCCACAGCACACCGGTGCACCCGCGTTGCTTGGCTTCGCAGGTTATAAAGTGGGGATGACGCATGTTCTCATGGTCGATGACCACAAAGACAGCCCGACAGAAGGCAAGGAGATCATGGTCCCGGTAACGATCATAGAGATCCCGACCATGAAAGTTGCCGCCATCCGTGCATATTCACAGGATACCTACGGTAAACATGCATTCACGGAAATCTGGGCAGAGCCGCTGGACAGCCAGCTCTCCCGCAGGGTGACCGTGCCCAAGAACTACGACAGCGCAGCAGCAAAGAAGAAATTTGCCGACGCCCTTACCGCAAACCTGGTGGCAGAGATCTACGCGGTTGCGTACACGCAGCCGGCAACCATAAGCGGTGTGCCAAAGAAGGTACCCGATCTCATGGAGATCAAGGTCGCGGGTGGGGACTGTGCGAAACAGTACGAGTTCGTCCTCGGGCTGCTTGGAAAGGAAATCCGGCTCAACAATGTGATTGAAGCCGGTGCGTATGCCGACATCACTGCAATCACAATCGGTAAAGGCACGCAGGGACCGGCCAAGCGTTGGGGAATAGCTCTCCGAAAGAGGAAACACTCTGTCGGTGGGAAAGAGCGTCACGTTGGTACGCTCGGGCCATGGAACCCCCACCATGTGCGGTGGCAAGTCCCACAGAGTGGCCAGATGGGCTACCAGCAGCGCACCGAGTTCAACAAGCGCATTTTAAAGATCGGTGAGAACGGTGCGGAGATCACACCGGCAGGGGGTTTCCTTAACTACGGTGTTCTCAGGAATGCGTACGTTGTTATCAAGGGTTCCATCCCGGGCCCGGCAAAGCGCCTTATCCGTATCCGCCCAGCAATCCGCCAGGGAGAACACGTTGTAAGGTCGCCCGCGATCCAGTTTGTGAGCGTCCAGAGCAAGCAGGGGTGATCAGAGATGAAAGCGCAGGTTAAGACAATTGAAGGCGGAGTGGTAAAGGACATCGAACTCCCGACAATGTTTTCCGAGGAGTACCGCCCGGACCTGATCAAGAAGGCAGTGATGGCACTCCAGAGCACCCGACGCCAGCCGCACGGCTCATACCCGTTTGCCGGTATCTGTTCCTCCGCGGTAGGCTGGGGAAGCGGCCGGGGCGCATCGCATGTACCCCGTCTCAAGAACGGTTCCCGTGCAGCAAAGGTCCCACAGGCAAAAGGCGGACGTGAGGCACACCCTCCGGTCACCGCGAAAGTACTGATTAAAGAGATTAACCAGAAAGAGAAGCAGAAGGCATTCCGGTCTGCGGTTGCAGCAAGCATCCGTGCCGACCTCATCAGCAGCCGGGGACACACCTTTGAGGGTAATGTTCCCCTGATCTTCGAGGATAAGTTCGAGACCCTTGGACGGACGCAGGAGGTAATCTCTGCACTGACGAGCATCGGCGTTTACAGCGATGTCGAGCGTGCAAAAGACAGCCGCAAGGTCCGCGCAGGCAGGGGCAAGCTCCGTGGCCGCAGGTACAAGCAGAGAAAGAGCCTGCTCATTGTTACCTCGGGCCCCGAGTTCCGCGCCGCACGCAATCTTGCCGGTGTTGATGTCGTGACCGTAGACCAGCTCAACGTCGAGCACCTCGCCCCGGGCATGCAGGCAGGCCGCCTGACCATCTGGACCGAAAGTGCCGTCACACGACTGGAGGGAAGGTAAATGTCTACCTTAAAACACCCGTTTGTCACAGAAAAGGCCATGGTACTTCTGGAAAACGAGAATAAACTCCAGTTTATCGTCGACCAGAAAGCGACCAAGCATGACATCAAGCGCGAGATTGAGAAGGCGTTTGACCAGAAGGTAAAGCGCGTCCGCACGATCATGTCCATGCACGGCGAAAAGAAAGCCGTTGTGAGTTTCGAAAACGATAAAGCCGCCGAGGAAATCCTGAGCCGGCTTGGCATTATGTAAGGTGGGGAACATGGGACATCGAATTACAACACAGAACCGGGGCAGGGGAGGCCCGACCTATCGCGCCCCATCCCACCGGTACAAGGCTGAGTTAAAGCATGTCGGGGACGGCACGAAAAAGATCACCGGCTTGATCATTGACATCGAGCACGATCCGGCGAGAAACGCCCCGATTGCCCTTGTGCAACTCGAGGATAAATCAAAGGTCTACATGTTGGTGACCGAAGGTATGGGTATCGGCGAGACCGTAGCATGGGGAACCGACGTCGAGGTCAAGAACGGGAACACGCTCCCGCTCCAGAGCATCCCGACCGGGTCCTATATCTGCAACATTGAGTCACGCCCCAATGACGGCGGCAAGTTCGTCCGTGCATCCGGGGTACAGGCAGTCGTTGTCGACAAGATCGGCGAACGTGTCGGTGTCAGGATGCCCAGCGGTAAGACCAAGTGGTTTAATGTACGCTGCCGCGCCACCATTGGCATTGTCGCCGGTGGCGGGCGTGTCGAGAAGCCGTTTGTAAAAGCCGGCAATAAGTACCACAAGATGGCAAATACCGCATCCAACTGGCCGCGTGTCCGTGGTGTCGCGATGAACGTTATCGATCACCCGTTCGGGGGCGGTGGCCACCAGCACACGGGTCGTCCGAAGACCATTGCCCGGGGTACTTCTCCAGGAAGGACCGTTGGATCTGTGGCAGCACGCCAGACAGGTAAGAGCAGGAAGTGAACGGTATGGCAGCACCAAAAAAGACACAGAAGAGAATGCCCAGACGGCGTGAGGAGTTCACCTACCGCGGGTACAAGATCGACGAGCTCAAGGCCATGGGGCTGAGCGAACTCATCCCCCTGATGCCAGCCCGGGCACGCCGCAAATTCAACCGCGGGCTCAACCGCGGCGAAGAGACATTGCTTGCAAAGATCCGGGGCGGGGACGAGAAGGTAAGGACCCACCTGCGTGAAATGATTGTCATGCCCGAGATGATTGGAAAGAGCATCGAGATCTACAACGGCAAGGAATTCTTAAAAGTTGAGTTCCAGCCCGAATCCGTCTTCCACTACCTTGGAGAATTTGCACTCACCAGAAAGAAGGTTTCCCACGGTTCCGCCGGTATCGGTGCAACGAGGGGCAGCAAGTACGTACCGCTGAAGTGATGGAAATGGCACGCATTGCATATTCAAAGAAGATTGAAGGCGATAACATCGCCAAGGGTAAGGCAAACGAGCTTTCCGTCTCTCCCAAGCACTCGATCGAGATTGCGGATTTCATCCGGCACCAGCGCGTCAACGATGCGCTCGACTACCTTGCCGATGTGGTCGCGCTCAAAAAAGCGATCCCGTTCCGGCATTTCAACCGGAATGTCGCACACAAGCGCGGCCTCCCCGGCAACTGGGATGCTGGCAGGTACCCGGTTAAGGCGTCTAAGGCCTACATCAGGATCCTCGAATCGATCAAGAAGAACGCGGAATATACCGGGCTTGACACAGAGAACCTGGAAATTATCCATGTCTCGGCAAACCGCGGGCGCGCCCAGAAGGCGTTTTTCCCGCGGGCTATGGGCCGTGCATCCCCCAAGGTCCGCGAAACCGTAAACATCGAGATTGTGGTACGAGAGGTGGCATAACATGGCCGTCGAAAGGAAATTTATTTCAGAAGGAGTCCGCAAGGCCCGTGTCGAGAAATACCTGACAAAGGAACTCAAACGTGCGGGGTTCGGTGGCATGGACATCGCACGCACGCCTCTTGGAACGCAGGTCACTATCTTTGCGGAAAAGCCGGGGATCGTCATCGGCAAGGGCGGGAAACTTGTCCACCAGCTGACCCAGGATCTAGCCCAGAACTACGGTGTTGAATCTCCGCAGATCGAGGTCCAGCAGGTACAGAACCCCAGCTTCAACGCCCAGATCATGGCGGAACGGTTGGCAAACGCTCTCGAGCGCGGCTGGTACTTCCGCAAGGCAGGTTCCAGTATCATGCGCCGGGTCATGGATTCCGGTGCGCTCGGGTGTGAGGTTGTTATCGCCGGCAAGTTAACCGGTGCACGTGCCCGTACCCAGAAGTTCACCGAGGGCTACATCAAGCACTGCGGGGAGCCGAGCAACACCATCGTCGAGAAAGGCTATGCAATCGCCATCAAGAAGCTCGGCGTAATCGGAGTGCAGGTTAAGATTGTGCCCGCAGATGCAAAGATGCCCGACCACTTTGCAATCATCGAACAGGTAAAGAAGCACCCGGCACCGAAGGCAACGGTCACCGCTGTCGGCGACATTGACACCGAGGAGCCGGCCCTTCCCGATGCAAACATCGACGAAGAGGTGTAATAAATGGCAATCTTACGGGCGCACGATGTCGGGCAACTCACCGATGTCGAACTGCAGGAACAGATGGGAAAACTCCGGATGGAGCTTGTCCAGCACTACGGAAAGGTCAGTGCCGGTGGCGCAACCGAGAACCCCGGCCACATCCGGGAACTCCGGCGCACCATTGCCCGCCTGATGACTGAGAAGAACCGCAGGAGCCGCGTATGATCTCCTGCCAGAACGTGACCAGGCACGAATTGATCGGCCTTGACGTTCTGGTAGCTGGAGCTGCAAACCCGTTTCACCGGGAGGTAAGCGGACACATCATCGATGAGACAAGGAATCTTGTTGCCATCCAGACATTCGCCGGAATAAAGAAGATCCCCAAAGCAGGGACCACATTCCGGCTCTGTCTTCCTGACAACACCCTTGTTGAGATTCATGGTTCCGCACTGATACTGGCTCCAGAAAAGAGGCTCAGGCGAGCATAAACAAAGAGGATACCATAATGGCACAAAACATTGGATTGAACGTCCGGGCTCCCAAGCAGGAGTGCAAGGATGTTAATTGTCCGTTCCATGGCACTTTACCGGTGCGCGGCCAGGTGATCACCGGTAAAGTCGTGAGCGACAAGATGATGGGAACGGTCGTAGTTGCCCGGGATTACCTGCACTATGTCCGGAAGTACAACCGATACGAGAAGCGCATCTCGAAGCTTCACGCCCACAACCCACCCTGCATCCAGGCAAAGGTGGGGGATCTCGTGAAGATTGCTGAGTGCAGACCGTTATCGAAGAGCACGACGTATGTCGTTGTCGAGGTGCAGCAGCCATGAAGGCGAAGCAGTCCAAGACCCCAAGGGCTCTTGCGACGGGAACGAGGCTTGCATGTGCCGATAATACCGGGGCCAGGACAGTGCAGATCATATCTGTCTTCGGCTACCACGGTGTAAGGCGCCGCCAGCCTAAACTGGGCCTGGGGGATCTCTGCACGGCGAGTGTCCAGAAGGGTACCCCGGACATGCGCAAAAAGCTTGTGCGGGCGGTTGTCATTCGCCAGAAGAAGGAAATGCGCCGCCCCAATGGCATCCGCGTCTCCTTTGACGAAAACGCAGTCGTTGTTGTGGATGAGAAGAACGAGCCCAAAGGAACCGAGATCAAGGGACCGGTCGCCCGTGAAGTGGCAGAGCGTTACCCGAAGCTCGGCTCCATGGCGACGATCATTGTGTGAGGTGGCAAACGTATGGTCAGAATTGAAAGTTCACAGCCGCGCAAGCAGAGAAAAGCGCGGTATGACGCACCCTCTCACATGAGGTCCAAGTTCCTCAACGCGCCGCTCTCGGCAGCACTCAAAGAACAATATGCGAAAAAGACGATTCGGGTCATCAAGGGTGACACGGTCAAGGTAACCCGTGGCGATCATGTCGGCGAGGAAGGGCTCGTTGACGGGATAGACAGCCGCAACCTGAAGCTCATCGTCCACGGTGTCTCATCCACCAAGGTTGACGGCACCGAAGTTCCGCGCCCGGTCGATGCCTCCAAGGTGGAGATCACCAAGCTCAAGCTCGACGACAAGCGCCGCGTCGAAAAACTCGGGGAGAAGGAATAATGTCAGATCACTTGAAAAGGCTCAACGCGCCGGACTCGTGGCACATTACCAAGAAGACCACGAAGTTTGTTGCAAAGACGGCGCCCGGCCCGCACAATGCAAATGCAATGCCGGTTGCTGTCTGGCTCCGTGATCAGCAGGGTCTTGCCCGTACCATGAAGGAAGTCAAGCAAATCCTCAAGCAGAAAGATGTTGTCATCAATGGAAGGCCCTGCCGGGATCCCAAGATGGGTATCGGTATCTTCGATGTGATTGCTCTTCCCCGTGTCGGCAAATACTACAGGATGCTCCGTGACCTCAAAGGTCGGCACAAGACCGTCGAGATCGACGCAGATGCAGCCCAGAAAAGGCTCTGTAAGATCCAGAACAAGACGACTATCGCCGGAGGCAAGGTCCAGCTGAATCTCCGGTACGGTGCAAACATCATCGCGGACAACTCCTACAAGTCGAACGATTCCATCGTCATCTCCCTCAAACCCGAGGACCGGTTCAAGATCCTTGAGCACTACCCGTTCGCTGCCGGCAATATGGCAACGATCATCGGTGGCCGGCACTCCGGCAAGGTGGCACGGATCGTCGAGATTATCAAGACTCCGGGCAGTGTCCCGAACAAGGTTATCCTTGAGGATGAGACATCCAAGGAAAGGTTCGACACCGTTTCACCCTATGTTTACATGATCGGAAAAGAGACCGTCTCAAAAACCAGCTGGGGGCTTGACCAGTGACGGCAATGCGAGATGTTCACATCGATAAGGTCGTCGTCCATATGGGCGTTGGCGAGAGCGGTGAAAAACTCGTCAAGGCTGAGAATATCATGAAGACGATCACCAAGCAGACCCCGATTCGTAGCGTCGCTAAAATGACGCAACCTGCGTTCTCCATCAGGAAGGGCGCCCCGATCGGGTGCAAGGTCACGCTCCGGGGAAAATCGGCAGAAGACTTCATCAAGACGGCCCTGACCATCGTGAACAAGACGGTCTTTGAGAGCCAGTTTGACAAGAGCGGGAACTTCTCGTTTGGTATAGAAGAGCACACGGACTTCCCCGGGATGTCCTACGATCCGCAGATCGGGATTTTCGGCATGGACGTTAACGTTGTGCTCGAGAGGAATGGCATCAGGATCACCCGCCGGAGAATGCAGCAGAAGAAGCTTCCCGAAAAACAGCGCGTGAAAAAGGAGGATGCAATTGCGTTCCTCAAGAAAGAATACACGGTGGAGGTGCGCTGATGGGTGGCGAAAGAAAGAAGATCTACGGTCGCGGTGCAAACGAGTGCAAGATGTGCGGGCGCAAGCAAGGGCTTGTACGCCGGTACCACATCATGTTCTGCCGGCAGTGCTTCCGTGAGTGGGCACAGAAAATGGGCTTTAAGAAGATGAACTGAGGAGTGACTGCACATGACACGATTAAATACCATTGCAGACGGGATGAGTGCGTTAAAGAACGCAGGTGACACCGGCAAGGCCGAGTGCATCATCGAACCCGCAAGCAAGCTCCTCGGCGCAATGCTGCGCATCATGCAGGACGCCGGCTATATCGGCGGTTTCGAGTTTATTGAGGATGGCCGCGGCGGCCAGCTCAAGGTGCATCTCACCGGCAAGATCAACAAATGCGGGGCAATATCACCGCGTTTTTCGGTCCAGCTAGATGAGATGGAATACTGGGAGAAGCAGTACCTGCCCGGCAAGAACTTCGGGCTCGTGATCCTTTCCACCTCACATGGCGTCATGTCGCATGTGCAGGCACGCAAGGAAGGCATCGGCGGCGAACTGCTCGGGTACGTCTACTGAGAGGTGCGAATCATGGCAAGCATAAGAAAAGTCAGGATTCCCGAAGGCGTCAAGGTCAAGCTTGAGGGAACGCAGCTCTCAGTGACCGGTCCCAAGGGCCAGCTGGTCAGGAGCGTCCGGTTCCCGCAGGTCAGCGTGACCTGTGACGGCAAGGAGATTACCATTGCCACTGAATCCGACCGCAAGGAGATCAATGCGATGGTCGGGACGTTTGAAGCGCATGCAAAGAACATGTGCAGGGGCGTCACGGAAGGATTCGAATACCGCATGAAGGTCGTCTACAGCCATTTCCCGATCCAGCTCAAACTTCAGGGAAAGCGGCTTGAGATTGCCAATTTCCTGGGCGAGAAGAAGGCCCGGTACGCCGATATCGCCGAAGGTGTCACCGCCAAGGTGGCAAACGACGAGGTCGTATTGACCGGCATCGACCGCGAACTGGTCGGAAATACAGCGGCAAATATCGAGCACGCAACCCATATCCGTTACCGGGACCCGAGGGTTTTCCAGGACGGCATATACATGGTACAGAGGGGCTGAACTGAACAATGACAACTGAAACCAAGCGACTGATCCGTGTGCGCACAGAGAAGGGTGCCGTCTTCAAGCGCGACGGGTTTGGCAAGAAGAAACAGCTCTCCGATTCATGGAGAAAGCCCCGCGGACAGCACAACAAACAGCGGGAGCAGAAGAAGGCGAAGGGAAACCTCCCCAAGCCCGGCTTTGGCAGCCCGGTTGCGGTGCGCGGCATGCACCCCAGCGGGTTCTTTGAAGTGCTGGTATTCACGGAAAAAGATCTCGAAAACCTCGACGTGAAGACCCAGGCGATCCGGATATCAGCCGGCGTCGGGGCACGCAAGCGCAAAGTCCTTCAGGAGAAGGCCGCAGCGTCAGGCTTCAAGATCCTTAACGCCCGTGTGATCAAGGAACGCGCCGCAGAAGAGAAACCGGCCGAGCCGGCTAAGGCAAAGAAGGACACAAAGGAGGCCGGGAAAAAGGCCCCGGCAAAGAAGAGCGCTTCAAAGGCAGAAGGTGCCAAAAAGAAAGGCGCTGAAGAGAAAAAGCCGGTGAAAGTCGCTGCCTCCAAGTCCAAGCCAGCGGCAAAGGAAACCGAAAAGAAAGAAGAAAAAGCCGCAAAGCCAAAGGCAAAAAAGGAAGTGGCAAAGACTCCTGCCAAAAAATCTGCTCCAGGAAAGGCTGAAAAGAAGCCGGCAGCCACCGCCGAGAAATCCAAGGCCGAGAAAGCCACACCAAAGAAGAAACCCTCAACCGGGGTGAAGAAGAATGAGTGATGTCGCCAGCCAGAAACGCATCGCCGCATCGATCTTAAAATGCGGTGTCAACCGCGTCTGGTTCGATCCCGAGCGCATCTCTGACATCGAGAACGCTATCTCCCGCGAGGATCTGCGCGGCCTCATCACCGATGGTGCGATCAAGGCCCACCAGAAAAAAGGCGTAAGCCGTGGCAGGGCACGTGTGCGCACCGCGCAGCGGGCATACGGTCACCGCAAGGGTGCCGGGAAACGCAAAGGCGCCCTTGGCGCACGGACCCCCAGCAAGCGGGCATGGATCCAGAAGATCCGTGCAATCAGGAAGGCACTTGTCGCGCTCCGCGAGGCAGATACCATTGACCGGCACCTGTACCGGATTCTCTACCGCAAGGCAGCCGGCGGGCAGTTCCGGAGCGTCGCGCACATGAAAGCACAGATGGAGATCATTGCCGGGAGGATGAAGTAACATGGCGACCGGACCACGGTATTTAGTCGCTTTCCGCAGACGGAGAGAAGGCAGGACCGATTATTACCAGAGAACCAAGCTCGTTGTCGCTGATGCGCCACGCATGGTCGTACGCAGGACCAACCGGCACATTATCGTCCAGCTGGTCACCGCCGAGATGGACGGGGACAAGACACTCGTTTCGGCTAACTCTGCCGAACTTGAAAAGTACGGATACACCGGGGCGACTGCAAACACACCTGCAGCATACCTTACAGGAATGCTCTTTGCCGCAAAGGCAAAAAAAGCAGGACAGGATCGCGCGATCCTCGATATCGGGCTCAACCGCGCAACCCCGGGTGCACGTGTATTTGCCGCGCTCAAAGGAGCAGTCGATGCAGGTCTTGAGATCCCATACGGCGAGGAAATCATTCCTTCCGAGGAACGGCTCAAGGGTGAACATATCGCGGCCTACAATAAGAAGGCCGGCGATATCGTCAAGAATGTCGAACAGGTGGCAGCCGCCATAAAGAAGGAGCTGGTGTAAATGGCATATGAAAAGGCAGAATGGCGCCCGGTCACCGGTCTTGGCAAGCTGGTCGCATCAGGGGAGATCAAGAGCATTGATCAGGTCCTTGAGAGCGGCAGGCCGATCAAGGAACCCGAGATCGTGGATATGTTCCTCCCGGACCTCGAAGACGATGTCCTCGACATCGCCATGATGCAGAGGATGACCGACTCGGGTCGCCGTGTCCAGTTCCGTGCCGTCGTAATTGTCGGCAACCGGAACGGGTATATCGGTTTTGGCCAGGGAAAAGACGTCCAGGTTGGTGACGCAATCAAGAAAGCGATCACCAAGGCAAAGATGAACCTTGTCAAGGTGCGCCGCGGGTGCGGCAGCTGGGAATGTGGGTGCACAGTTATGCACTCCATCCCGATGCAGGTGGAAGGAACTGCTGGCAGCGTCCGGGTTACCCTCAAACCCGCACCGCAGGGCATCGGCCTTGTCACCGGTGATATAAGCAAGAAAGTGCTCGAACTCGCCGGGATCAAGGATGCGTGGACCTTTGCACGTGGACAGACGCGCACAACGATCAACTTCGCGAAGGCAACCTTCAACGCGTTAAAAGAGACTAACATGATCCGTACCGGGGGGTCAGAGTAAATGTACGCAGTCGTGCAGGTCCGTGGCGTGGTCAATACACGCAAGGACATCAAAGACACCTTAAAGATGCTCCGTCTGCACCACATCAACCACTGCGTGCTTGTGGCAGACACTCCTGAGAACCTTGGGATGATCCGCAAGGTCAAGGATTACGTCGCCTATGGCGAAGTGGACGCAGCGACCCTTGAAACCCTGCTTTCGACCCGTGGCCGTGTCATCGGTGATGATCCCTTAACAGACGAGTACATCAAGTCCAACTCGACCTACAGCAGCATCATCGACTTCGCACAGGCACTAGCAAAGGGAGAGTCAAAGCTTCGCGACATCCCGGGGCTCAAGCCGGTTCTCCGGCTCCACCCGCCGCGCAAAGGATACAAGACCACCAAGCGTACATTCGTACAGGGTGGAGCGCTTGGCTATTATGGTCCGGAGATTAATACTCTCCTCTATAAGATGAGGTGAAGAGATGCCAACCAACAAACGTTCAAAATACCGTGGATCGCGGACATGCGGCGGAGGTACCCACAAGAACCGCCGGGGTGCAGGCAACCGTGGCGGAAGGGGTCGCGCAGGCATCAACGCCCACCACTTTGTCAAGTGGTATATGGAGATGGGAGGACCGGTCTTTGGGAAGAACGGTTTCTTCCATAACCCTGCAGTCACTGTTTCCTCAATGGATATCGGGATTATCGATCAGATAGTACCCTCGCTCCTTGCACAGGGAATCGCCAAACAGGAAGGAGATGCAGTCGTTATCAACGCCGCCGACCTCGGTATCGAGAAGGTGCTGGGCAGCGGTCAGGTCAACCGGAAACTTAACATCTCCGCAGCGGCATTCTCCGCGCAGGCAAAGGCAAAGATCGAGAAGACTGGTGGAAAGACGCAGGTCGTCTGACCCACCTGATTTTTTGGTGAAATAATGGGAGACCTGCTGGATCGAATGGAACCCCTTCTTGCTGCGATGCCCGCAGTCAAGAGCCCGGAGGGGCATGTCCACTTCAAGAACAAACTGATGTGGACCTTGGGAATTTTAATTCTGTATTTTGCTCTCACGAATATCCCGCTATTTGGGCTTGCCCCCTCTTCACAGGATATGTTTACGGCCTGGCGGGCCCTGCTTGCCGGTGCCAATGGATCTATCGTGTATCTCGGTATCGGGCCGATTGTCACCGCATCCATCGTCCTCCAGCTCCTGAAAGGTGCCGATATCCTGCATATCGACACCAGCGAGGCCCGCGGACAGGTCATGTACATGGGTCTCCAGAAGATCCTCATCATCGTCATGATCGTGATCGAGGCAGCACCCAACCTTATCGGGGGGTTCATGCAGCCCGATCCCACCATCGCGGCACAGTTCTTCGGCGGCAATCTCTTTGCAGTCTCGCTGTTGATCTTCCTCCAGATCTGTATCGGTGGTGTGCTCATCTTTTTCATGGATGAAGTGGTTACCAAGTGGGGTATCGGCTCCGGTGTCGGCCTCTTCATCATCGCCGGTATCTCCCAGGCCATAGTAAACGGGTTCATCAACTGGACCGCAGTCAGCGATCCCTACCCGGTCGGGTTTTTCCCGCGCTTGGTCGCAGTCGTGCTTGACGGTGCAAATTTCGTCCAGTATTTCGGGACGAACCTGTTGGCCTTTGCGACAACCATCATCATCTTCTTAATCATCGTCTACGTGGAATCCACCCGCATCGAGATTCCCCTTGCCCACGCGCAGGTGAGAGGTGCCCGTGCCCGGTTCCCGGTCAAACTGATCTACGCCAGTGTCCTTCCGATGATCCTCGTACGGGTGCTCCAGGCCAATATCCAGATGGTGGGGATGTTCCTCTCGAACGTTGGCATCACCATCCTGGGAAAATTCAACGGCCAGACTCCCCAGAACGGCCTGATGTACTTCCTTGCGCCCATCAACGGTCCCACTGACTGGATGTGGTGGGCGACCGATCTCGGGCATGCACCTTGGGAAGTCCTCCTCCGGATGGGCATTGATACTACTTTCATGGTGGTCGGCGGTGCGATCTTCGCGCTCTTCTGGATCAAGACCGCGGGTCTCGATTCAAAGGATGTCGCACGGCAGATCCAGATGTCTGGCATGTCTATCCCCGGGTACCGGAGAAATCCCCAAGTACTGGAGAAATATCTCGACCGGTACATCCCCCGTGTCACGATCATCGGAGGGGTATTCATCGGTATCCTCAGTGTGGTAGCAAACCTCTTTGGTGTCATCGGGGCGGTAAGCGGTACGGGGTTGTTACTGACCGTGAGTATCACATACAGGCTGTATGAAGAGATCGCCAGCCAGCAGATCATGGAGATGTATCCGTTCATGCGGACGTTCTTTGGCAAAGAATGATTGATGAAGGGACAGGAATGGCAGGAAAGAAGGTCATTATCACGGGTGTGCCGGGTGTCGGTAAGACCACGGTCATCAACGAGGCGTTAGCAAAGCTCAAAAGCGAAGGGGTGGAATACCAGCCCATCAATTTTGGCTCTTTCATGTTTGAAGTGGCCAAGAACGAGGGGCTCGTGGAGAACCGCGACCAGATGCGATCGCTTGACCGGGCCGACCAGAAACGGCTCCAGCAACGTGCGGCACAGGCGATTGCCCGGATCCCGGACAACGTCATGATCGACACGCACGCATCGGTGAAAACACCCAAGGGTTACCTCGCTGGGCTCCCTGAATGGGTGCTCCGCGAGATCATGCCCGACGTAATCATCCTTGTTGAAACGGATAATGACCAGATCCTCATGCGGCGCCTGACTGATGAAACGAGAAGCCGGGACAAAGAGGGTGCGCGGGCGATTGCCGAGCACCAGCAGTTCAACCGGTCAATCGCTGCGGCCTATGCCATGATGACCGGGTGCACCATCCGGATCATTACCAACGCCGATCACCTGCTGGATCTTGCCGCCACGGAGATGGCGGACGTCCTCAGGTAATCCCTTATAAGGTGGGCTCCATGGACTTTGGAAAATTCTGGGAAAAGTACGGGTTGTACGTTGCGCTGCTCTTCATGTTTGTCATGATGTGGACCTACACGGTTCCCTGGCTGCGCACAGGTGTTGGGAGGGGAATCGACGGGGTATTTGCCCCCCTCGTCAACGAGTTCGGAATCCCCTTCTTCATCCTGATCGTGATCCTCTCGGCCCTCACCGGGCTGTACTCTTCCATCATCCAGAAGTACACGATCGATTACGAGCGGATGACAGAAGTCCAGGACCGGATGAAGGATTTCCAGAAAGAGTACCGGGAAGCCATGCTTTCCCAGGATGAAAAACGGATCAAGAAACTGGACGTAAAAAAAGACCGCATGATGCGCGAGCAGCTCGAACTCTCCCAACAGCAGTTCAAGCCCATGGGGTATATCCTCGTCCTCACGGTCCCCATCTTCTTCTGGCTGCTGTACCGGCTGAGCGAGATTAACAACACCATCACCTTCCCGTATTACGGAACCCTGAACCTGACGACCCCCCTCATCTGGGTCATTCCTGCATGGATGGTCTGGTACATGATCTGTTCGATCACAATCAGCCAGGTGATCAGGAAGGCCCTCAATATCGGGGGGATCTGATGAGGATCACCGTGAGCGGGCTCCCCGGCAGCGGGACCACCTCGCTCTCACGGTATCTTTCCGAACGCCATGGGTTTACCATGATCTCAGCCGGCGAGGTCTTCCGCCAGTGTGCAAAAGAGCACCACATGGAACTTGCCGAATTCGGCCGGCTTGCCGAGAAAGACCCGGCCTACGATAAGATGATCGATGCCCGGCAAAAAGAGATTGCAGAGAAAAAGGACAATATCATTGTCGAGGGCCGGCTCTCGGGCTGGATGGTAGAAAAGGCGGATCTCAAACTCTGGCTCTTTGCCCCCATTGGCTGCCGGCTCGAACGGATCGTATTCCGCGACCAGATTGCCGATATTGAGACGGCAAAGGCGATCACCCTCGAACGCGAGCACTGTGAAGCGGTGCGGTACCGGCAGTACTACGATATCGATATCAACGACCTCTCCATCTATCATTTCATCCTGAACTCGGAACACTGGGGGATCAACGAGCTCGGGGCTATTGTCGATACTGCAGTCGGGCAGTTGAAGGCGGGGCGCGGGAAGGCAGCATAACTGGTCATATGACAGCGAAACCCAGATATCTGCATTATACGTGTTCTCTTCTCTTTTGCCGACATTTTATCCGAGGGGTTTGCATGCGATGACCACAGAAGATATCCGCATTGCGCTCGTCCGTTCGTGGGATGCGGAGGAGATTATTGCGCTGTACCGGGCCGGTGGCTGGTGGAGGGATGAATATGATCCGGCTGAGATCCCTGCGCTCATCAGCGGGAGTTTCGCCTTTGTGGTCGCGGCCGATTCAAAGAGCGGCCGCGCCGTCGGGATGGGCCGGGCGCTCTCGGACGGGGTATCGGATGCCTATATCCAGGACCTCGTGGTGCTCCCTGAATGCCGGGGCAAGGATCTCGGAACTGCGATCGTTTCCACCCTCATCGCGCGGTGCCGGGAAGCGGGGATCTCCTGGATTGCCCTGATAGCCGAGCCCGATTCCGAGGAATTCTATCGCCCGCTCGGATTTGCCCGGATGGAGGGGCATGTCCCCCTGATCTACCGGGGTGATCCCTGATGCTACGGCAGGAAGATTTCCAGCCGGTGACGCTTGCCGACCGGGCATTCTTCGAGCGCCATTACGCGTTGTATCCGCAGACCCATAGCGACAACACGTTCACAAACATGGTCTGCTGGAACCAGATTGCTCAGTACCGTTACGCGTATATGAACGGGAACGTGATCCTCGCAAGTACCATTGCCGGGGTGACCCGGTTCCGGCCTCCCATCGGTTCCCGCGACCCTGCGCTCATGAAAGACCTGGTCCGATTTGCGATGGAGATAGGTGATGATACCCCAATCGTCCTCATAGATCCGGCAACAGCGCAGTGGATACGTGAGCTCGATCCAACCCTCACCCTTGTCCCGGACCGGAACCACTTCGAGTACGTATACCGTGCCTCCAACCTTGCGGAGCTCCCCGGAAAGAACTATCTCAAGATCCGCAACCAGATCAACAAATTCCGGAAAAACTGCTCCCACACGGTCGAGCCGATCACGGCCGGAAACCGGGAGGAAGTGATGGAGTTCCTGGTGAAGTGGTGCGAGTGGAAAGGGTGCGAGAACGATTTCGTGCTCGCCCATGAGAAGGAGGCGGTCTTTTTTGCAATCGAGCATTTCACCGAACTTTCCCTGCGCGGCCTGATGATCCGGGTCGATTCCCAAGTCGCAGCTATCTCCCTTTTCGAGCGCCTCAACTCGGATACGGCGCTTGTCCATTTCGAGAAAGGTCTACCGGACTGCGAAGGGATCTACAAGGCGATCAACAAGGAGACCGCCACGGTGCTGGCAGAAGAGGTGGAGTACATCAACCGGGAAAGCGATCTCGGTGTCGCCGGTCTCCGCGAGGCAAAGTTGCGGTACCACCCCGACCATATGGTCGAGGTCTGGTCGATTAAACGGTGAAAGCAAACCTCATGAAATCTCTCTGGTTTTCATCCGGAGTCCGATTCAGTACGCGCACGAGCACCGAAAAGGAGTGTGGTACCCTCCCCGGATCCCGCGATATCAGATCCCCCAGTTCTTGATCTCCCGGATCGAGGCGCCCGGGGTCAGGTGCAGGAAAAATCCCGCGATCGCACCCTGCAGTGCGGCCTCCTTTGAAGGATAGGTCCCGGAGTCGCGATAGTAGTCTTTTGCGCCTTTCTCCCGCACGGCCAGGTTTGCACTACCAAAATACGCGCTGCCCGACCGTATGATCTTGATCTTGAGGGGGACTTCTACATCCCTGATCCCGATCTCGTAGATCCCGACCAGTTCGCGTACCTGCAGGAGGTCCGGGAACTGCCGGGCCAACTCATCATCCGGTGCTGGTGTCACACCTGTACATGGACTGCCGGACAGGAAAAAAGGATCCGTTTTCCCCGACCCGGGCGGCAACCTTTCCAGAATGTGTCCGGGACCCGTGAGTTCCCCTCCCATGAGCCCAATAAACTGCCGGCAGATTTATAGTAAACCGGGCACCACCGGAAGCCCTCTGCCCTGCATGCGTGGATTTTTCCGGCGTGAAACCGGAGCCGGCATGGGCCCGTGTGCGTCGAAACCGCAGTCTTTATGCAGCAGACGAAAGGAATTTACTAAGAAGTATATGACCAGAAAATGCGGGAACTGCGGCGCTCCCGCTCCCGATACCAACTCGCGGTTCTGCGACTTGTGCGGGGCGCCTCTTATTGAAAAGCCGGTAACACCGCAGGGGCTGCCGGTCTGCCCGGCCTGTGGGACCATCGTCTCCGATAAAAAGGCACAGTTCTGCGATGTGTGCGGCGCACCGCTGGCAAAACCGGTCTGCCCGGTCTGCGGCGCCCCGGCACCATCTTCCCGCTCAAAATTCTGTACCCGGTGCGGCGCCACCTTCGTGCCTCAGGTCCCGGGGAAAAGCCGTGTCGCCCCCGCCACGCCCCCCATACCTGCTCCGGAGCCTGATCCTGTCGTAGTCAGGTCACGGAAAGGGCGCCTGCCGGAACCTGACAGCCCTGCTGAAGAGTGGGACCCCTGGACCGACGGGGATCCGCTCTACGATGTATCGACGCCCCTGCCCCTGCAGCCGCAGCAGAGACCCCTCACCGATCTCGAACGCATTGCCGGAGGAATGATACCACGGCCCAAAAAGCCCGCCGCCCAGGATCCTGAACCACAAAATTCCGGTTCGCGGAAAAAATATGCCCACATCCCCCTTGTCGCTGACGAATTAAAGCAGGATGCCGAACGCCGCGCTGCTCACAATAATGAGGAAAGCGAGGGGGCCGGGCGAAAAGGCAGGCAGGGAAAAAAGGGCGGGATGTTCAAATTCATGAAATAACGGAAGGCCTCCCACACGAATCTCTCTTCTTTTACAGGAATACCAGAAATATAAACTGCAGTCCTCACTCGAAGTATCGGACAATATTCCGGAAGATTACCATGTTAAGCGATTCTTCAGGAATCCTCTCCCCGCTCCGCCGCATCTGCTCTTTCTGGAGCGGCCAGTCGTAGAGGCTGGTAAATTCCATCGCCCGCTCGGGATGCGGCATCATGCCCAGCACCTTGCCGTCTTTTGAAGTGAGGCCGGCGATGTCCTCGACCGAGCCGTTCGGGTTGAAGGGATACTCGCCGCAGGCGGGGCTCAGGTCATCCCTGCAGTAAGTAAAGGCGATCTGCCGGTGCTTCTTGATCCGCTGGAGGGTATCTGCGGAGCAGGAGAGATTTCCTTCCCCGTGGGAGACCGGGCACCAGAGTTTCACGATCCCATGCGTCCAGATAGTGTCTGCTGCAGGCCGGATCGTCACGAACCGGCATTCGAGCCGCCCGCTCCGGTTGGGCATCAGGGCGATATCCCGGGCGTACGACCGGTCAAATGCCGGGACGAGCCCGAGATTTGCAAGGATCTGGAACCCGTTGCAGATCCCAAGCACGAGATTATCGCCATCCAGGAATTCCAGAAGATCGTCCCAGAGGTTGTTTCTCACCCGGTTTGCGTACGCATTGCCGGCGCCGGTATCGTCCCCGTAGGAGAAACCGCCGGGGAAGACCAGGAGCCGGTAATCCGCGAGACGCTCGCGCCCTGTAATCAGGTCGTTGATATGGACAATCTTCGCGTCGATTCCGGCACGGAGGAGCGCCTCCCGCGTCTCCATCTCCGAGTTGATCCCGTACCCGCTCATGATAAGGGCCTTCTCTGGAATAAGGGACCGGCGGGACGAGAGTGATGCATGTGCAGGCGGCATATCAGAACCTCCTGAAGGGCGCCTTGTACGCCTCTTCCAGTGCTGCGATCTCCTGTTCTAAAAGGAGCGTCCGGCCGGTGACCCGGAGCCGGCTCCCCCCGGTTTTTCCGAGCAGCAGCGCATCGGCACCGAGCGTCTGCTCAAACGCCCTCTTGTGATCGGTTGCCACTGTAACGACGAAACGCCCGAGCGTCTCGGAGAAGAGGAAGATGTCTGGTCGCAGGGTGCCGGGAACAGTGATATCCATGCCGAGCCGGCCGGCGATTGCAACCTTGGCAAGTGCAATACCCAACCCTCCATGCCCGACCGGGTACGCAGAGGCCACGAACTCGTGGCCAATCGCGTCAGAGAGCCGGATATAGCGCGCCCGTGCCGCTGGTGCATCGAGCCGGGGCACGGTGCTTCCGGATGCGCCGAGGTGAACAAAATATTCCGACCCGGCGAGTTCCTCCTCTGTTCCGCCAATCACGTACACAAGATCCCCGGCAATTTTTGCATCGAGCGAAACCGCTTTTGCCACGTCCCCGTGGATCCCGATAGATGAGATCAGGAGCGTGGGCGGGACGGAGACTTTGACCCGGTTGTTCTCTGCATCGTATCCCGAGAAATCGTTGAACATACTGTCTTTGCCTGAGATGAACGGCGTCCCGAAGGCTTTTGCGTAATCGTAACATCCCATGGCAGCCTGCCTGAGCTGCCACAGGCGCTCCGGCTCATCGGACGAGCACCAGCAGAAATTATCGAGGAGCGCGATCGATTCAGGAGAGATCCCAATCGCAACAAGCCCCCGAACCGCCATGTCGATAGCGGCACCGGCCATGCGGTACGGATCGATCTCGGAGTACGAAGGAAAGAGCGCCTGCGAGAGTCCGACTCCCTTTTTCGATCCGGGCACCACTTTGGTGAGCGTCGCCACTGATTGTACCCGGCCCTTCCCCTGCACGGGCCCGAGTACATGGCCGCCCTGCACGGTATGGTCGTACTGGATCGAGACAAATTCCGTTGAACAGATATTCCGGCGCCCGAGCATCGCGACCAGCGTATCGCCAAGCCGGTCCGGGCAGGGCGGGAGAGGGACGGGGTCCGCTACCTTCACCGGCTGTGTGGTGAGGTGTTTTTTTGGCAGGCCGTCGTGCAGGAACGCGAGGTCGATGTCCATGACGATCTTCCCGTGGTACTCCATCACGCACCTGCCCGTACCTGTAAACCGCCCAATTACCGTCGCCTCTACCTCTCTGCGGGCAAGAAGCCCGGTGAATGCCTCAAGCTTATCCGGCGGAATGGCAAGTGTCATGCGCTCCTGCGATTCGGAGATCCAGATCTCCCACGGGGCCATGCCGGGGTACTTCAGGGGCACCCGGTCAAGCTCCACGTGACAGCCGTTGCATTCCTTTGCCATCTCGGCGACCGAACATGACAGCCCGCCGGCGCCGTTGTCCGTGATGCTCCGGTACAGGCCGAGGTCCCGGGCCTCCTTTACGATCACATCAGAGAACTTCTTCTGGGTGATCGGGTCGCCAATCTGCACCGCGGTAACCGGGCTTCCCGGGTCAAGGGCCTCGGACGAGAACGTAGCCCCATGGATGCCATCTTTTCCCACCCGTCCGCCCACCATCACGATAAGGTCGCCGGGCTCCGCCTTCTTCTCAAAGAGTTTCCTTCCCTCGTGTTCCCGGGGCATCACGCCGACAGTACCGGCAAATACGAGGGGCTTTCCCGCGTACCGGTCGTCAAACCAGCAGAAGCCCTGCGGTGTCGGGATGCCCGAGCAGTTTCCCCCTACCCCGACACCCCGCACAACACCATCGAGGATCTGTCGGGGGGACAGGATAGGGCTTGCACAATCCCTGCCCCTGAATAGTTTCGGGTCCGATGCCGGGTCGCCGACACAGAAACCATAGATGTTGATGCAGGGCTTTGCACCGAGGCCAAAGCCGATCGTGTCCCGGTTTACACCGACGATCCCGGTGAGCGCCCCCCCAAACGGGTCAAGCGCGGAGGGCGAGTTGTGGGTTTCTACCTTGTGGGTCACGAGGTACTCATCATCAAAGACGATAGCACCTGAGTTGTCGGTAAAGACCGTGACGCAGATATCGCGGTCCCCTTTCTCCGCCCGGATCTCGTTTGTCGCTGCCTGGATGCAGGTCTTGTACAGGCCTTTTGGGAGATCGTCATCCATGGCCGACGCAAAGATCGTATGCTTGCAATGCTCGCTCCACGTCTGGGCAAGGGATTCAAGCTCCACGTCGGTCGGCTGGCGTCCTGCACGGTCGAAATAATCGCGGATCGCACAAAGCTGGGCAAGGTCAAGCGCGAGCGGCCCCCGGCGCTGGCCGGTCAGCGGGTCAATAATCCCCTCCTTTCCCAGCCGCACGAGATCTGCATCCGGGATGGCAAGGTCCACCGTCCCTGCGGTGGGAAGCTCGTGGAGCCTGACCTGCGGGACGACCCGGTCCATCCCATTCTCCCCGTACTCCTGCCGGGTCTTGGTGCTCACCCGGTTGACAAGCGGGTTTGCAAGTGTCGCCGCGAGCCGTGCAAGTGCTTCGGGCGCAAGCCTCCCGCGGACAAGGTAAAGGGAGGAGGAGGAGACCGTCTCACCCTCACCAAAGGAGATGCCGAGATAGTCCTCGATGGTCTGGCGGGCGGTCATGCCCACGTTATCGGTAACGCCGGGCAAAAACCCGACCTCGATCGCATAATCAAAGAGGGCCCGGGTCGCTTCGTCCACCACGAAGTCCTGCACTACGGGGTTGGTGAGCCGGCCACCGATCTCCGCAAGTTCGGCCGGGGATATATCCCTTTGAACGGTCGCTATCGTGTAGACATCCACAAGATGCAGCTCATCGATTAAAAACCCGAGCGACCGGATCCGGTCCGTGCGGATTTTTTCGCGGGGATCTTTTTTATAGTGAACTTCTATGCGGTGGACAAAAGAAGCCATGCGTACTGGTGTGCCCTAAAAGAAGAAAATATGTACCGTCCCTTCCGGCATACCACCCGGGCATTCCATGCGAGGGATAAACAGGATTTCGTTCCCGGGAAAAGAAAAACCGGGAAATTATTTTTCCGGCTGCGTGACGGTCACCTGGTCGATCATGGCGCTGATGGCAAGATCAAAAGGCACCGTGCCGGTCCAGCCGGCCCGTGCAAACATGTCCTGGAAGCAGACACCGACTACTTTTGCCCCGGGATGACGGGCGGCAAGGTCACGGACCTGCTCTTTTGTCACCGGCATCAGGGGCATAGCAAGCCCGCCCATGATGACAAGGACGCGGGCGCTGGTCACGGAGACCGCTTCACCCGCAGCCTGCATGCCGATATCAGGCACGTCATGGATCGCGTGCGCCTTTGCCTCGTCAAGCAGCGGCACGAACGCCTGCCGGAGGTGCAGTCCCCGGATCGCGACCGCGAGCAGTTCGACAAACGGCGTGCAGGTCCCCACGCACCCGTAGTAGACGATCTGGTCGCTCTCGCTGAGGTTGAGGCTTTTGATGTATTCCTTGAACGGGCGCAGGATGCCGGGGATGCCGCGGAGGGCCTCTTGTTCTGTCATACCTGATCAACCATCGGGGGAAAATGCTATTAAGCGTTCCCAAATCGCCCTCCCGGGCCTTTCACCGGAACCGCTCATCGGACCGTGTATGTTGTGCATTGTGCGCGACCGGCTCAAGCCAGCCGCAGCGCTCATCGGGATACGAGTCAAAGGTCGGCACATAAGGCTTGATATCCAGGAGCGGTGTTCCGTCGAGGACATCCACATCCTCGATCGAGAGCCTGCACCCGTCAATACCGGTGAGCCGGACGACCGAGAGGCCGATCGCGTTGGGGCGTTTTGGCGACCGCGTTGCAAATACGCCACGGGGAACGGGATCGAGAAATGGCGTAACCTTCAGAGAATACCCCGTGCACCGGTGCAGGGAGTACAGCAGGATAATCCGGGAGAACCCGCCGAGGTCAGCGAGTCCCTCAGAGAGGCCGGGTTCGAGTTCAATCGTTCCCCTCACGCCCCGGGCCCCGTTCGGCTGGATGGGCATGCCGGCAATATCGGTGAAGGGTGAGTGGATTGTGCCGATCGGCCGGTATGAGAAGGCCGGGCCGGAAGCATCGTGCATGGAGAAATGTGAGCTCTCATGGGTAAAAAATCCCGGTACCGCTGGCCGGGAACTTCTTTAGGTACAACGATCAACGCTCCTTCTGAAGGGATGGCCGCATGGGACGGAACGCATTTTACCGGACAGACAACCTCGCGATCATCAACGAGGACGTTTTTGCCACCCGTGCAATACCGGCGCAGGAGATCGATCTCGTGGTCACCTCGCCACCGTACAATGTCGATATCAGGTACAACTCCCACAATGACCGGCTCACGTACGGTGAGTACCTCGCATTCTCGAAGCGCTGGATGAAACGCTGTTACCGCTGGCTTCGGACGGATGGACGGTTCTGCCTCAACATCCCGCTTGACAAGAACAAGGGAGGCCAGCAGAGCGTGGGAGCCGATCTCACCGCGATCGCAAAGGAATGCGGGTTTGCCTACCACTCCACCATTGTCTGGAACGAGGGCAATATCTCGCGCCGGACCGCGTGGGGCTCGTGGGCGAGCGCCTCTGCGCCGTACGTGATCGCTCCCGTGGAACTGATCGTGGTGCTGTACAAGGACTCGTGGAAGAAGACCAGCGGATCGCGGCAGTCTGACATCACGCGGGATGAATTCATGGAATGGACCAACGGCCTGTGGACCTTTAATGGTGAGCGAAAGACCCGGATCGGCCACCCCGCTCCTTTCCCGGTCGAGCTGCCGCTGCGGTGCATGAAACTTTTCTCCTTTGTCGGCGACACCGTGCTCGACCCTTTCATGGGGAGCGGGAGTACGCTTGTGGCGGCATCCCGTTGCAATCGTAAAGCGATTGGGATCGAGATCGATCCGCACTACTGCAGCATCGCACAGCACCGGATCGCGGAGGAAGAGCTGAAGGAATAAGGCGACTGACGAAGTCGTGCCGATAAATGCCCGGCACGATCAGTGGATTTTTTTTGAAAATCGATAGTAAAAATGATCAGATCACGCGTCTGGAATTTCGGGAAAACGTGCCTCCCGGCAGCCGGACAGGTCCCCTTTTCCAGCCTCCGTCGTAAATCCGGCCTTTTATAGCCCTTAATTTTAAAAAATAAGCCCATTTTTGGCCCCATATAATGCCCCTGGGAGCCCCGTATTCGCGTTCTGGCGGCCTCTTTTTTCCGGATCATGCAAATGGCAATTCCACTAGGGAACTGCCAAAATAACCCCTTTATGAGTTCGTTTTAATTCGTCCGTTTGCGAAAATAGGCGAAATTTGAGGAGATCCTGAAACGGAGCCCGTTACGAGCTTGTTTTGGGGGTGTCAGGTGCCAATCGGAGGCTATATTGAACCCGGATTGGATGCAGGTCGTACGAGGAGTTTGAGG
>Ga0326728_10006865_pt1 | contig 30090 bp, 25 predicted proteins | sample MB3enrmetagenome_FD_207602 | JGI IMG/M metagenome (GOLD analysis project Ga0326728, IMG submission 207602) | Lab enriched peat soil microbial communities from McLean, Ithaca, NY, United States - MB31MN | ecosystem: Environmental > Terrestrial > Soil > Wetlands > Peat | place: USA: New York...
CTGCCGGTTTTTTTGATCGCCGAACATGAAGTTATTCACCATAGTCCCTTCAATTCGGTGATTGTTAATAAGGCAACGCATCGGACCTGTTAATAGCGGGGGTTGTGTGTAAAACTTTTAAGCACAATGACTTGCGTCGTTTTTTGTGTTGCGCAATGCTGCTGGGAGCGATGCATCTTTTTGACGCGACAACCGCTGATGAAGTCTGGTTGATGGCCGCCGCGAAATTCGAGGAGGCGGACGGCGTGCGTACTCAAGAGAGCCGGGCCGGCCCCACCCGCGAAATCTTAGGCGCTGTATTCACCGTGCGGAATCCCCGCCAGCGGTGGGTGGTTTCCAGGCAGCCGGCGATGAATCCGGCGTTCGCCCTCGCAGAGGTTGTTTGGATTGTCAGCGGTCGTCGTGACGCCGCTTTCCTTAATTACTGGAATCCCAAGCTTCCGCAATTTGCGGGGGACGCGAAGCTTTATCATGGCGCTTATGGATTTCGAATCCGCCGGCATTTCGGTGTTGATCAACTGGAAAGGGCATATCAGGCGCTCTTGAACAATCCGGACACGCGGCAAGTTGTACTGCAAATCTGGGATTCGTCTGTGGATTTTCCTTTACCGGACGGCAGTTCGGCGAATCCGGACATCCCATGCAATGTTTGCTCCTTTGCCAAAATCAGGGACGGCAGATTGGAGTGGACACAGATTGTTCGCAGCAACGATCTATTTCTTGGGATCCCTCATAATTTTGTGCAGTTCACTTCTCTCCAGGAGATCCTCGCGGCCTGGCTGGGCGTCGAGCTTGGCTCTTACACGCACATTTCCGACTGCCTGCATATCTACCTGCGTGATCAGAATGACATCAGTGGAACCATTCAGGGCGAGACGCAAGCAAACACGGATACGCTGCGGTTCACAAAAGCGGAATCGGACCTGCTGTTCGCAGAAATGAGCGCTCGCATGGACAAGATGACATCAGCGCTTCTTACACACCGCGGATTAGGACGGTTAGCCAGGCCCACAGATTTTCCGAAGGAACTGCGCAATTGGCTGCTGGTTGTGGCTGCCGACTGTGCCCGCCGCCGAAGATGGATCAATCTTTCCTACGATCTAATGGCCGAGTGCTCAAATCCAGCGCTGAAACAATTGTGGGAACGCTGGCTGGCCCGCTGGTGGACGATTCGGCGTGAAGAACTTGTTTCGGAAGAGGCATTTATTTGTGTGCAGCCTTGGTTGCCGCTTCAGATTGCTTAGGTTCACGCTGGTCGGTCGCCGGACCTAATTAGGCGTCGTGCCATTGCAATCACCTCCAAAGGATCAGTGTCGGCCGTCGAAAGGACAAGCTTCTTCGGAAGGGATCGCGAAAACTCTTGGAAATAGGTGCGAATCTTCACAAACCATTCGACCGGCGGGGCGCATCCAGGCTTCAATCGCTGAACAGCGCGTGCGTGCAGCATTTCCGCCGGAGCATCGAGTACCAATACTTTGCGTGGAGAAGACCATTGTTGCAACTTTTCTTCCACTTGTTTAAGCTCCTCTGTGAGCCGCACATAATCTGAGTCACTAATGCGAAATTCATCCCGAAATATGCGTGCGTAGACGAACACAATCGCAGAGGGATCCTGGTCTAAAACCATTGGGCGGTAAGAATCGGCGTCTTTGATGAAATCCCCCATCCTCCTCAAAAACCACATCTGATTCGCCATTGCATCAAACGTCGTTGAATCTTCAACCAGCGCACGTAAATATGGATTTTCCTCGGGAATTTCAATATAGGTTGGATATTCAGCAGCGAGGGCACGCGCTGTGGATGATTTTCCAGAACAAGAAGGGCCGCAAATACTCAATACCGGTGCCACGCTAATCCCTCGGGCTGGAAATTGCTTTTGGAGCAATGCTCGCATTTGTTTGGGATTTCGATGCCGCGGGTGGCAATTGCTCGTGGCCCTGAGGAATCTGCGAGTCAGATGATTTCAACGGTGACGGAAGATAACTGTTGGTTTGCGGCTGGGGGGAAGGTTTTTGCGCTTCTGGCGAGCTTTTGTGTTCAACCGCATACATGAATAGGGCTATAAGTAACGGAACAACAATGGCGGTGATCCCAATGGTTATTAGCAGCTCAAACCTGTACTCTAATTTCTCGAGCCGCTGATTAAGTGCGGCTGGCGAGTGACTGCCCTCCGCCATTTGATCCCGGTCCGCTGAGGTTATTCCCTTTTGACCATTGTGATCCCCGTGATAGGGATCTTCCGTTTTGTCATCAAGATCTGCAAACCACAAAAGAAAGAGGGGCTTGTCGTAATCGAGATGAATGGGGTTGTTGCCCGCATTGTAGACTGAATACTTCAGCCGACCACGATATCCAGGGTCAACATGGAAGCCAGAAATATTGACAAGGCCCTTCGATTTCGCTGTGAATTTGATGGAGATGAAACCGATGACATTATTCGGAATAACCACGGTTTCTTTGGTGTAAAGAATCGCGAATTGGCCCGGAGGGATTCTCAAGGAAGGCCCTTCGCCAGGATCGGGACCATCCTTCGAGCCATCGGGCGTGGTCAGCACCTCCCTGCTCAACGAAAGCTCATAAGCCCCGCACTTTACCCGATCCTTATCATAACCACTGAGGATAAGAGGGCTATCTTCCTGCGTTTTCTTGATCTGCTGACTTGACCAAAAAGCCATATTATTTTGGATTTGCTGTTATTTTGTGTTGACCGCCAGCAGTCTTTCGCAGTCCTGCTCATTTGTCGAGCAAATTTGTCACATCGCTCTTGCTGCAAGAAACGAGCCAATTCTGCATCCCAATGTTTTTGGAGTCCATGCCAAGTTGACGGCCCGGTTCATGATTCTGTCCTGATCCTGCCAACCCTCCATTATCTCGGCAGCCTCCTGTTCAAATTCTGCCAACTCATGCCACTCCGCGTTCGACAAAGAAGGGGAAGGCGTGGAAACTGGAGGGGCGGGTTTGGGATGAAAATGAAATATGAAAAAGTGGTCGCGGCGGCGGCGGCGTGCCTGGCCTTTCAAGAGGAGTTGATGGCGGGCAAAAGGTTGCTGCCGCAGTTTGGCGGGGCGGCCTCCGTCTGGTGCTGCACGGTGCTTTTTTTTCAGTTGACTGTGCTGGGCGCTTATTTTGGATGCCGGCGGCTCGGCCAGGCGGACGCAAAAATCAGAAATGGAATTCTGGCCGCGCTGGGCTTGAGCGGTTTCCTCACGCTGGCCCCGCCGCTGCCAACGATGGCGTGGCTGCCGCTGGAACTGCAACCGCTGGCCGCGCTGCTGCCCTACACCGGATTGGCGGTGGGCCTGTTTTGCACAACCCCGTTGCTGCACCAGGAACAGGCGGATCGCGGCGACTTCAGCATCTACGCCTGGTCGAACGCGGGGGCATTGGCGGGGCTTTTGGCTTATCCCTTCCTGGTGGAACCCTTCACGGATTTGACGCTGCAAAACTGGGTTTGGGCGGCTGGCGGGGCGCTGATCTGCCTTGTGGCTCTGCGCGGGCGCGGGGCGGCTCGCGGTCTGGCAGGCCCTCTCCAACAAGGCTCGGCGGGGCCTCTGCTTTCCTTGCAAAGCGCAATCCGCCTGCCCGTGAACGGGCTGGGGAAGACCCGCTGGCAATGGTGGGTTCTTCCCGCCATCACCAGCGCGACGCTGCTGGCCACAACCAATCTCCTGAGCTACGAAGCCAGCGCCGGCCCGCTGACTTGGGCGCTGCCGCTGGCGCTGTTCCTGGCAACTTATGTTTGGGCGTTTTCGGGAGATAGGCGGGCTTCCTGCGGCCTGATCGCCACGCTCGGGCTTTTGGCGCTGATTGTTTCACATTTCATTGCCGTAGCCCCGAGCGCGGCGCTGCTCGTCTTGGTCTTGATGGCCGGGGGCGCGACAATGCTGGCTTGCCATGCCGGGCTGGCTGGGGTGCGCGGCGAAAACACGCACGGGTTCTATAGCGCGACGGCGGCGGGCGGGGCCATCGGGAGCGCGCTGATGGTGCTGGTCATTCCGCATATCACCGACGGGCCGGTGGAATTTCCGATTCTGACGCTGGGAACCTTGTCCATCGCCGGGTATCGCTGGAGCGGACGGATCTTGCGGCCCATCCTCTGCACGGTGGCGGTGGTGGCCATTGGCGCCACCATCGCGTCGGAATCATCCGGCCGCGCCCGGGAAGTCGCGCGCGCGCGCACCCTTTACGGTTGCTGGCGAGTGACCAAGGAACCGGGCCGGGAGCTTTACCAATTGATCAACAACAGCACGCTGCACGGGGAGGAAGACCGCGCGGACCCTCATGCGGGCATGACCTATTACGGGCCGGAAACGGGCTTCGGGAAATGGATGGAGGCAATGAAACAGGCCCGGCCCGCGCTGGACATCGGGGTGGTGGGGCTGGGCGCCGGGACGATCAACCGCTGGCTGCGGCCGGAGGATTCCATCACTTATTTCGAACTGGATGCCAAGGCGGAAGAGCTGGCGCGGGCCTGGTTCACGTATCTGCGGCGGGACGGTTGCCGGGTGTTGCTTGGCGACGGCCGGAAATCCCTGCAAGCCGGGGCCGGCGCCCGGTTCGATATCATTGTGCTTGACGCATTCGCGGGCGACGCCATTCCCACCCACTTGTTGACGCGGGAGGCCGGGGCCATTTATGGCCGCCGCCTGAAGGAGGGCGGCCTCCTGGCTGTTCATATCACCAACCGTCATGTGGAACTGTTGCCGGTGGCCGAGGGATTGGCCCGCGGCATGGGCCTGGGTTGCGAGTATGACAAGACTGGCAAGATCGAATGGGCCATCCTGCGGGCCGGCCTTGCGCCGCCGTCGGGCCGCGTCCTCGAATGGACCGATGAACGCAACAGCATGGTCTCCGTGCTCCGGCACGGCCCGCGCGAGGAAAGTCCGCCGGACAACCGGTGACGAAGCGGGCCGGGCCAGAGAAGACTGTATTTGCTTGGAATTGGCCTTCTGTTCTTCATCTTAATCCTAATCTTAATCCTAATCTTAATCCTAATCTTAATCCTAATCTCTTAATCCGGCTTGAAGAAGGAGATTAAGATTAAGATTAGGATCAAGATTAAGAAGCAGCACTTCCCTCAGCGGGTGGTCAAGTTGCAAACGGCGGGCGGGCTGAGGCTGCCGACCCGGGTGACGGCGGTGATCGCGACGGCCTGCGGCAGGACAGCCGCGCCGCCAGCCACGAAAAGCCGGTTGGTTTGAGCGGCGGGCAGAATCTCCGCCCTCCACTGGCCGCCGAATTTTGCCTGCAAGAACCACTGCCAGACCGGCGCCCCGCCGGCGGGCTTCCAGGCGAGGGAGATTTCGCGGGCCGTTTTGCGGACGGCCAGCAACGGTTTGCCGGCCGGGAGGCCGCCCAACCAGGGAGAAGCGGGAACCAAAGCCGGAGCGGGATAGGTCCGGGCCAGGGCGGCGGCGACGCCGGGGTTGCGCATGACGAAGGCGGCCCGCCAAAGGACATCGCCGGACGCGCCCGGCTGGCCGCGTGTCAATTCGATTTCTTTGGCGGTTTCCGCCGCCGGGTTTCCCTTGAACCCAGGCCATTCATCGGCCTGCATGCCGGGCCACAAATGGCGATGGCGGGTGTTTTGCGCGCTCCACCATTGCAGGAGCGCGGCAAAGCTGTGTTCTTTCTCGTCGGTCGGCCAGTAAAGTTGCGGCGACAAATAATCCACCCACCCGTTGGCCAGCCAGGCTTGGGAATCGGCGAAGAGCGCGTCGTAGGAATCCAGGGCGGCGGTGACCTCGGCGGGATGGCCGGGCCGCCAGATGCCAAAGGGGCTGATGCCGAATTTGACCCAGGGCTTCTCCTTTTTGATGGAGTCATAAGCCTCATAGACGAAGGTGTTGATGTTGTTGCGGCGCCAATCGTCCCGGGAAAGTTTTCCGCGCGTCTTTTGGTAGAGCTGCCACATCACGTCGTCCGGAAAGTCGGCCGGCTTGTAGCCTTTGGCAGGATAGGGATAGAAGTAGTCGTCGAGGTGGACGCCATCAATGTCATAACGACGCACCACATCCATAATCACGTCCAGGGAATAGCGGCGCGAGCGGGGGTCGGACGGGTCGAGCATCACGACCTCACCGGCGGAGCGGACCAGTTCGGGACGGGTGTTGGCCACGAAGTTCTTGGCGGCGGGGGTTTTGTCATCGCGGGAACGGACGCGGAACGGATTGAACCAGGCGTGGAGTTCCAGGCCGCGCCGGTGGCACTCGGCGACGGCGAAAGCCAGGGGATCATAATAAGGCTTGGGGGCGAGGCCCATTTTGCCGGTGAGAAAGGCCGACCACGGCTCGATTTTGGAATCGTAGAGCGCGTCGCAGCAGGGGCGGACTTGCAGGAGGATGGCGTTCAAATGCAGCAGGACGGCGCGGTCGAGAATGGCGAGGAGTTCGGCTTTTTGCTGGCCGGCGTCCAGGCCGGGATGGGAGGGCCAATCGAGGTTCTGGAATGTCGCCACCCAGAGGCCGCGGAATTCGCGTTCGGGCGCGGGCGGCGGCTCGGCCAGGGCGGCGCGCGGCGGCAGCGCGGCTTCCGGCAGAGGGGTGGGGGCGCGCGAAGACGAGTTAGCGCAACCCGCGAGGAGCAGGAGGGTCAACCGCACGACCTGGCGCAACCTTTTCGTCATCAATGGCCGAAGACAAACCAATAGCGGGGTTGGAGGCGCATGGAAAGGAAAAGATGCCGGAAATGGAACTTTGGACTTTAAACCTCCCCGCGGGCTGGCTATACTCTGCCCCACATTAAAGGTTGAGCCATGACGCAAAAGACACGCATGTCCGTCAATACGAGCAATATTCTCTCCGTCATCATGGGGGGCGGGCAGGGCCGGCGGCTGTTTCCGCTGACGCGGGACCGGAGCAAACCGGCCGTGCCGCTGGCGGGGAAGTACCGCCTGGTGGACATCCCCATTTCCAATTGCATCAATTCGGGCCTGAAACGGATTTATTTGTTGACGCAGTTCAATTCCGCCTCCCTCCACCGCCATATTTCCCAGTCGTACAAATTCGACCATTTTTCGGGCGGTTTTGTGGAGATTCTGGCGGCGGAACAAACTTTCACCAACACCTCCTGGTACCAGGGCACGGCCGACGCGGTGCGGAAGAACCTCCTCCATTTTCTGACGCATGACTTCGAGCACCTGCTGATTCTGTGCGGCGACCAGCTTTACCGGATGGATTTTCGCGAGTTGATCGCGCAGCACGTTGAGCACGGGGCGGACCTGACGGTCGCCACCATCACCGTGACGCGCGACCAGGCGCGGTCGCTGGGCATCATGGAGCTGGGACCGGACCAGCGCATCACCCGGTTCGTGGAGAAGCCCCAGGAGCCGGCCGTGCAGGATTCCCTGCGGGTGGACCCGGCGCGCTATGCCGCCCTCGGCATTCAAGGCGAGCAGGAGTTCTTCCTGGCCTCGATGGGGATTTACCTTTTCAAGCGCGAGGTGATCCTGAAACTGCTGGACAACGCGCTGGAGGACTTCGGCAAGCACGTCATTCCGGAGGCCATCAAGAGCCATCGCGTGCATGGCTATGTTTTTCAGGGTTACTGGGAGGACATCGGGACCATCCGCTCCTTTTTCGAGGCAAATCTCGACTTGACAGCAGACCTGCCGCGCTTCAACTTCTTTGACATGAGCGCGCCGATCTTCACCCGCCCGCGTTTTCTGCCCGCCTCCAAGATCAACGGCGCGGAGATCAGCCACGCCAGCATCTCCGACGGCTGCATCATCAACCGCTGCCAAGTCACCCAAAGCATCGTGGGCATCCGCAGCCGGATTGAGGAAGGTTGCGATATCAACCGCACCATCCTGCTGGGCTGCGATTTTTACGAATCGGAAGACTCCATCCGGCAGTACGAGGCGCGCGGGCTGCCGCGGGTCGGCGTGGGGAAGAACACGAAGATCGAGAACGCCATCGTGGACAAGAACGCGCGCATCGGCGAGAACTGCCGGATTTCCCCGGCGGGCAAGCCGGAAAGCGCGGATCATCCCCTCTACTATGTGCGCGACGGCATCATCATCATCCCCAAGGGCGGCCTCATCCCGCACGGCACCGTGATTTGACGGGATTGCTGCGTCAGCGACGGCAGGGGAAAAGGTAGGGCGGGCACTCCGCGGCCCGCCGCGGCGCGCACGGAGTGCGGGCCCCGCCATCCATGACCGGCGCAATACGAGGAGATTTACTTTCCCAGTCCGCGCTGTTACAACGGGCGGGTGCTGAACGATGCGCTCATTTGGAAATCCTTGAAACGGGCCGGGCCGCTCACTTTGATCGCGGGGCCGTGCGTGATCGAAAACGAACGGCTCTGCTTCCAGGTGGCCTCGTCCCTGCGCGCCACCTGCCGGAAACTCAATATCAATTATATTTTCAAGGCGAGCTACGACAAGGCCAACCGCTCTTCCGCCGCCACCTTCCGCGGTCCGGGGCTGGAAGCCGGCCTGCCCATCCTCGCCAAAATCCGGCGCGATCTGGCCGTGCCCGTCCTGACCGACGTTCATGCCGTGGACCAAGTCCGGGCCGCCGCCGCCGTGGTGGACATCCTGCAAATCCCCGCCTTCCTCTGCCGCCAGACCGATCTGATCGCCGCCGCGGTCGCAACCGGCAAAGTTGTCAATGTGAAAAAGGGCCAGTTCCTCTCCCCGGCGGAGATGGGCCAGGTCGTGCGGAAAGCGGCCGCGGCCGGCGGCAGAAAACTGCTCCTGACCGAGCGCGGCACGACCTTCGGTTACAACAACCTCGTGGTGGACATGCGCTCCATCCCCATCCTGCGCGCCTTTGGGTTTCCCGTCATTTTCGACGCCACCCACTCCGTGCAACTGCCCGGCGCGGGCGGCGACCGCTCAGGCGGCCAGCGCCAGTTCGCCCCCGTGCTGGCGCGGTGCGCCGTGGCGGCGGGGGCGGACGGAGTGTTTATCGAAACCCATCCGGACCCCGACCGCGCCCTGAGCGACGGCCCGAACATGATTCCGCTGGGGCAGATGTCCAAACTTTTGGCCGGCCTGGTGAAGATCCGGGCTGCGATCTCATGACGATTGGCAACATGCGCACGGCCCGGAAATTAGCATTGGCAGTGGTGATCTGCCTGGCCGCGTTCCTGGCGCGGACTTGGGCGCAGACGCGGGCGCCCCAAGCGGCCAAACCAGGCGGCCCGGTCCAATCCTTCTATTACAATCCGAGCAGCCGGGTGCTGGAAGCCATCTTCGCCGGGAGCAATTCGATCTTTCTTCCCGGCGGGGTGGTGCAGCTCAACGGATTTAAGATGACCCGCTTTCGGGACGGCCAGCCCAGCAACGTCACCGTCACCGCCCTGGCGCCGGAATGCCGGATAGCTTCCAACTATAACATTCTGAGCGATCCAGGCCCGATCCAAATTTTCACGCCCGCCACCAATCTGTTCGCGCAAGGCGTGGGGTTCTTTTTCGCGGAATCCAACCAGGTGCTCGTTCTCTCCAATCAAGTCGAGACCCGCGTGGCCAAGTCCATGCTCCAATCCTCGCCCCTCTTCGCGCCTCCGGCCGGCCCGTCCCCGGCCGCCGGCCAGATCGTGCAAATCCTGGCTGATCACGGCCGGTTCGTCTTCCCCTCCAACCTGGTGGATTACTCGGATCACGTCCGGGTGGTGGACCCGGATTATCAACTGGAGGCCCCCCTCTTTTCCATCCAGTTCGCCAGCAACTGGACGGTGGAAACGATGTTCGCCCGGACGGGTGTGACCCTCGCCATGCCCGGAAAAGGAATGGCCACCGGCGCCACCGCGCATTACTTCGCCACCAATGAAAACGCGCTCTTGGAACTGGCGGGCGATGCGGACGCCGAGGCCCATTGGCAAAACGGCGAACAAGAGGCCTGGGCCGCAAGATTCACTTACGACCCGAACCGGCATTTATTGACCGGCGGCAATCGGACGTTCGTTCGCTGGCCGAACCAGCCCGCCGAAGCAGCCGCCCCGCATACGTTCCTTGAACTCTTCGCCGATGATGCCGCCCTGCAAATGACCGGGGATGGAGCGGAAGTGGAGGGCCTGGCCGCCGCGGGCAATGTCATTATCGCCAACCAGGCCGATCAAAGTTCCGCCATCGCCGGGAAAGCCCTCTATGACCGGCCCCATGATTTGCTCACCTTGACAGAAGATCCGGTTTGGTGGAACGATCAAATGGAAGTTCGCGGCGACACGCTTTCCATGACTTCGAGCAGCAAAGTTTATCACGCCCAGGGCAGCGCGCGGCTGAAGCTCCGCGTCTCCGGCCTGGCCGGCGCTCCGGCCGGCTCCACCAATCAATGGTTGTTCATGTCCGCCGACGACTTGGTTTCCCAACCGGTCAATTCCCAAACCAACCTTGTCACCTTTCGCGGGGATGTCCGGGCTAGGCTGCTGGATGGCGAACAATTGCAAGCCGTCCTGACCGCCAAAGTTCTGCTGGTGTACCTGTCCTCCGGCGGCCAGGGCCTGGGCAATCAGGTCGTCCTGGTGGTGGCGAGCGAGGACGTCCGCGCGCAAACCGCCCCGGACGCCGCCGGCGTCACAAAAACCATATCCTGCGGCGCGCTTACGGCGCGCCGCTCCGCGGCGACAGGACTTTGGCAGAGCATCGTGGCGGAGATGGATGCCGTGCTGGAGTCCTATGGCGCCGGCAGCGCGGCGGTTTCCAACCGATTGACGGCCGCCACCGTCACGGCTCATTTTTCATCCGTCACCAATCAGCTCGAAAATGCGGTGGCCGAGGGCGCGGTGGACTTCACGCAAACCGCGCCCGGCAAGCATCTCCATGCCACCGGCGACCGGGCCGTCTATGCCACTGGGCCGGAGGAACAAGTCGAACTTACCGGCCATCCCTGGGCGGAAACAGACCAGATCACCATTCTCCAGGCGGACCGCCTCAAGTATGGCCTGAAGAGCGGCGCGGTGGACTGGTCCGGCCCGTATCACCTTGTTTTTCCCAAACGGATTGCCGCCGGCGGAGAGCCACCGGCCCCTCCATCGCCCTAAGCATGAACACGCCCGATCCACAGCCCAAGCCGGCCCTGTCGAAAGACCCGCCCCAGCCCGCGGTGGCGGCCGGCCTCGCGGCGCATTTGCTTGCCACCGACCAATTGGTCAAGGCCTACCATCAGCGCAAAGTCGTCAACGGCATTTCCATTTTTGTCAACTCCGGCGAGGTGGTGGGCCTGCTCGGCCCCAACGGCGCGGGCAAAACCACCACCTTCAATATCATTGTTGGCGTCGTCAAACCGGATGAGGGCGAAGTGCGGTTCGAAGACCGGGCCATCACCCGGCTGCCCATGCACCGGCGGGCGCGGCTGGGCATTGGTTACTTGACGCAGGAGCCGTCCGTCTTCCGCAAACTGACCGTGGCGCAGAACATCCTCGCCATTTTGGAAACCTGCGTCATGGACCGGCAGGAGCGCGCCCTGCGCCTGAAATATCTCCTCGACGAACTGGACCTGGGCCGCCTGGCCTCCCGCAAAGCCTACACCCTGAGCGGCGGGGAAAAGCGCCGCCTGGAAATCACACGCGCCCTGGTCACCAGCCCCAAACTGCTCTTGTTGGACGAGCCGTTCAGCGGCATTGATCCCATCGCCGTCTATGAAGTGCAAAAGATCATCCGCCGCCTGCGCGAGCGGGGCCTGGGCATCCTGGTCACCGACCACAACGTGCGGGAAACATTGAAACTGGTGGACCGCGCCTATCTGGTCCATCATGGCCAGGTCGTCTATTCGGGCATTGGCGCGGAAATGCCCAACGATCCCAAGGCCCGGGAGATTTATCTCGGCCCGGAATTCAACCTGTAAATTGGCATGCAACGCGAAATCACCACGGTGGAGAGGTTTTACCACGAACAAGCCCGCCCTCTGGAATTGCGGCTCCTGGCCGGCGCCGCCGGCCTCAAGCGCGTCATCCGCGAGCCGACGGTCAACCGGCCCGGCCTGGCCCTGGCCGGCTTTACCCGCTACTTCGCCAGCAAACGCCTGCAGGTAATCGGCAAGGCCGAGTCCTCATTCCTGCGCGACCTCAAGCCCGAGGCGCGCGAACACCATTACGCCGACTTGTTCTCCTACAAAATCCCCGCCGTAGTCTTTTCCCGCAATCTCAAGCCCGACAAACTTTTCCTGCGCGCCGCCGAAAAGGCCCAGGTGCCCATCTTCGTCACCCCCTTGATCACCATGAAATTCATCAACCGGGCCACCCTCGCCCTGGAAATGAACTTCGCCCCGCGCGGCAGCGAAATCGGCAGCATGGTGGACATCCTCGGCGTCGGCGCCATCATCCGCGGCGAAAGCGGCATTGGCAAGAGCGAGAGCGTCCTCGCCCTCATCGAGCGCGGCTACAGCCTGGTTTCCGACGATGTCACCCGCGTCACCCTGATTGACGGCCGCGATGTCATGGGCACCAGCGCCGAGTTGACCCGCGCCCACATGGAAGTGCGCGGCATTGGCATCATCAACGTCGCCTCCATGTTTGGCGTCCGCAGCATTCGCTCCGAAAAAAAAGTGGACCTCGTCATCACCCTAAAAGCCTGGGAGGAAGTGCCCGACATAGACCGCCTGGGCATGGAGCAGGAGTACGTCAAAATTCTCGGAGTGGAGATCCCCCACATGATCATCCCCGTGCGGCCCGGACGCGACCTGGCCCGGCTGATTGAAGTCGCCGCCTTTCAGATCAAGCTCAAGTCCTCCGGCTACAACGCCGCCAAAGAACTCAACGACCGCCTCGTCAACCACATGGGCGGCAAAATTTAGAGCGGATATTTCGCAGCGCGGCAAAGCCGCAACCAAAGTATTCTTTCGAAAAAAGAAGAAGTGGAGAGAGAATGGTATAGTGCCTGGGTGGCACGGGCGACTCGCCCGTGCCGCCGGGCCACTGGCCCGGCGGAAGCTGGAATGCCACTCTTGGCCAAAGCGCTGCGTCGGAACTTCCGTCCGTCACTCTCGGTTCCGGTCGGCGAGTCGCCGACCGGAACAGGCGAGTCGCCTGTGCTACCCAACCAAAACGGCGCCGGGTATGAAATATCCGGGTTAGAGCACCCCTGAGAGCGAACTTTGGATTGGAAACGGTTCTTGCCAGCGGGGGCGGGTTGGCCTAGTGTGGCCGGGTGAACGAGTTGCCTCGCCCCAATCCAGAGACGGAGGAGCCGTGCCCGCAGCCTTTCCTGTGTCCGCTCAGCAGCGTGCGCACGGGAGTGGACGTGCGCATTAAACAGCTTGCCGCCCCGGCCGAGTTGACCCATCGCCTGCGCGAAATGGGGTTCTGCGAAGAACAGAAAATCAAGCTTCTCAGCCGCCAAACGAGCCTGATCTGCCAGGTCTGCAATGCCCGCCTGGGCATCAGCCAGCGGTTGGCGGAAAGAATTCTGGTCGAGCAAATCCCCCGCAAGAAAGTCGCTTGATATGCCCGCCTCAAGTCAACCGCTGACTTCCCTGCAGCTCGGCGGCAGCGGGACCGTCACGGAAATCAATTTGCCGCCCGAACACAAGGGGCGCCTCCTGGAAATGGGGCTGGTGGCGGGCACGCCGCTGCAACTGGTGCGCTTTGCCCCGCTGGGGGATCCGGTCGAGATCAAGCTGCGCGGTTATTATTTGACGCTGCGGCGGCAGGATGCGGCGCAGATTCTGGTGCAGCCCAAATAATTCCATTGCGGATAATTCCATTGCGGATTGCGGATTGCGGATTGCGGATTTACATTACCTGATTTGATGGAAACACCGCAGAACGCAGGAACGCCAATGGATACGGACGGCCACGCCACCGTCCGAACGCCAGGCAATCCGCAATCCGCAATCCGTAATCCGCAATTCCTCGCGGTGTTATGCGGGAATCCCAATTCGGGCAAGACGACGTTGTTCAACGCCTTGACCGGGTTGCGGGCGCGGGTGGGCAATTACGCCGGGGTGACGGTGGAACGAAAAGAGGGACGGTTGGCGGGGGGGCCGGCCGGGCTGGCGATCACCATGCTCGATTTGCCGGGGGCTTACAGCCTCAGTCCGCAATCGCTGGACGAACAAATCTGCCGGGATGTTCTCTTGCACCGCCTGGCCGAAGTGCCGGCCCCGGCCCTGGTCATCGTGGTGGTGGATGCGTCCAACTTGGAAAGGAATCTGTATTTCGCCACACAGGTGATTGAACTGGGCTATCCCACGATCATCGCCTTGAACATGATGGATGTGGCGGAACAGAACGGGCAAACCATTGACACTGGGAAGCTGGGCGGCGCCCTGGGCGTGCCGGTGATTCCGACGGTGGCGAGCAGCGGAGCCGGTGTGCCGGGAATAAAGGAGAAAATTGTGGCCGCGGCGCGGGGAAAGGAAAGGCGCGCCGGCGCGGTCTTTTTGTGCGACCTGCCCGCGGTCCTGGCGGGGGAAGTGGAGGCGATGGCGCAGTTGCCGGCGTTGCGGCAGCGGCCCGCTTCGGCCCGGGCGGAGGCGCTGCTGATCGTGTCGGACGAGAAGTTTTTGGCGGGGAGCGGCGCGGCCTATCCCGCCGAGGTGCGGGCGGCCGCGGCGGCGGCGCGGCAACGCCTGGAGAAAGCCGGGGTGGACTGGCGCAGCAGCGCGATCGAGGCGCGCTACACCCGGCTGGCGGAGATGCAACACGGCGTGGTGACGGACCGGAGCGTGGATTTGGAAACGCTGAGTGACCGGCTGGACCGCATCGCGACGCATAAGTTTTGGGGGATGCTGATTTTTATCGCGGTGATGGCGCTGATGTTCTTGAGCATCTTCACTTTTGCGCAATGGCCCATGAAATTATTGGAGGGGCTGTTCGGAGCGGTCAGCGATTGGACGCAACAGTTGCTGCCGGAAGGGGATTTGAGGTCGTTGCTGGCGGTGGGCGTCGTCGGCGGGGTTGGGGCGGTGGTGGCTTTTTTGCCGCAGATTTGTCTGTTGTTTTTGTTTATCGGATTGCTGGAGGACACCGGCTACATGGCGCGGGCGGCGTTTCTGATGGACCGGTTGATGAGCAGAGTGGGGCTGCACGGCAAGAGTTTCATCCCCATGCTCAGTTCGTTCGCCTGCGCGATTCCGGGCATCATGGCGACGCGGACGATTGAGTCGCCCAAGGACCGGCTGGTGACGATTCTGGTGGCGCCGTTGATGAGTTGTTCGGCGCGGCTGCCGGTCTATACATTGCTCATCGGGGCGTGCATCACCGGCGGAGTGTGGATGCAAAGTTTGACGATGTTAAGCATGTATCTGCTGGGCATCGCGGTGGCGCTGGGAATGGCCTGGGTTTTCAAGAAAACGCTGCTGAAAAGCGAGACGCCCATGCTGGTGATGGAATTGCCCCCCTACCGCCGGCCCCTCGTGAAGGACGTCCTGCGCCACACTTGGGACCGGGCCAAATTATTTCTGCGGAAGGCGGGGACGGTGATTTTAGGCATCAACATCTTGCTCTGGGCCTCGGTGTCCTATCCCAGACAGGCCGGGGTGAAGCGGGATTTCCAGGCCCGGCGCGCCGCGCTGACGAACAGCTTCGGCCGGCTGCCCTGGACCACAAACCAAACCAGCGCGCTGGAGCAGTTGGACGCGGACGAAGCCGGGACCAACGTGCAGCGAAGTTTCGCCGGCTACGCCGGCCGCCTGCTGGAACCGGCCATTGCGCCGCTGGGATTTGATTGGAAGATGGGCATCGGCATTCTGTCGTCGTTTGCGGCGCGCGAAGTGTTTGTCAGCACCATGTCAATAGTCTACAGCCAGTCAAAGAACGCCGGCGAAAACGAGAAGGCCCACCAGGAGAGACTGCAAAAGATTTTGGCGCAACAAAAACGGCCGGACGGCTCGGCGGTCTACACCCCGCTGACGGCGATTACTCTGATGGTTTTCTACGTGCTGGCGCTGCAATGCGCCAGCACGGTGGCGGTGGTGCGGCGGGAGACCAACTCCTGGAAATGGCCCGTTTTTCAATGGGTCTATATGGGGGCGCTGGCCTGGGCGCTGGCCTTCGCCACCTTTCAGGGCGGCCGGCTGCTGGGGTTTAGATAGGCGTGGGGCATGGGGCGCATCGAGATAACAAATGACCAATTTTCAATTTTCAATTTCCAATTCCGAGATCTCGCAAGGTGTGACTCCCGGCCGAAAATTGAGTCCCGATTCGGAATCGGGAGAGAATTTGCCATTGCTAATTGAGCGGGGCGCATCTTGACACTGCCCCCGGCGCAACCCCAAGGCTTGACCCGTTCGGAGTTCCGCCTTCAGGCGGTCCGGGCTGCCTTGTTCCAGGAAGCCGCGTAAACGCGGGACTCCAATCGGGGGCAGTATCAAGATGCGCCCTTGAAAATCCCGGCAAAGCAACTAAACTCGACTGGCGCCTGTTTCCGCGCCAGCCTCCTTCCCGATGCGGGAAAAAATCGAAGATGTTTTCCTTTTCTTCCCGCATGTCACAGCAGATGGGCCGGGGAGCCGTTGCAGCGGAATTCTCGCGGCGGTCAGCCGAAAACGAGTTCGGGCCGGCCTTTTCCCGTGAAGAAGCGGATCGTTGCCGTTGTCGGCGATGGCGGCCTTCAGGCCCCGCAGGTCTTCCCAAGGACCTTGGTGCCGGTGGATGCCACCACTGCGAGCTTTTGAGCAGAAATCCGCCACGCGACAGAAAAGCAGGGGCTTCTGCCCGCAGATCACGGATGAACGGATTCTTTGAACAGAAGGTAACAAAGGCAACGAAGAAAGAATTCTTCTTCGTTTCCTTCGTTTGCTTCTGTGGACATTGCCTTTTCCGGGGCGGCTCGGACGCAGGATCCTAAATCCGTGAAATCCGTGAAATCCGTGGTTTGATTCTGTTGCTCGCGGCTGGCCGCGCTCTGCCTCTCGACCGTCCACTATGGGATCAGCACAATACGCAAGTGGCTAATGCTCAGCCCCTTGCAACAATCCGCATTTTTTCGCATTTTTCCATTGACATCCATACTTATCAGCTATATAATTGCCCGCGTTATGGTAAGGAACGTGGCAAGGAACGAACGGACGAACGGCGACAGGACGAAGTCGGGATTTCCCCTCTTCTGCTTTCCGGACTTCATTTTCTCCGGCAGTTGGCCCGTGATGCGCGAGCCCTCGATTCGAGTTATTTTGAGATATTTTGAGATATTTCGAGTTAATTCGAGTTCGGCATTCACCATTCACCATTCAAAATTCACCATTATCAGCACTCCACCCCCCCGTCCAATAAAGGTTAATAAAGGTCAATAAAGGTTAATAAACCCAAAAAAATACTTTTTTATGACGCGAAAAGGCAAGATCGCACGCATCCACCGAGGCCGGAGAGGCCGGGACTGAGGCTAAATCATTGAGGGCAAAATCATGAAGACAGACCAGCGCGGCCGTTTTCCGTTGCTCGAGCCTTTGTCTGGCTATGAAATTCCCGGCAAAGCTGAGATGCGGCCGCGCAAGAATAATGGTTGCCGATTGGCGGCGCGGCATTATAGTGGCATGGTGAAATTCAGTTCATTAGCCAAAGTTCTGGCGATGGTGGCGGCCCTGCTCGTGATCGGGGCGGGCTGCGGCGGCTTTTCCGCGGCCTCCTCGGTTTCGCCGCTGATGTTCCTGTTGCCGGGCCTGGCCCGGACAAAACCGGGGTTGCCGCAACCGCCCGCGCCGGGCCAGACGGCAACCAACCTGACCGTGGCCCAAGCCGATTAAAATCTATGAGATTCCCTCTCGCGCCGACTCTAAAAATAGCCCGGCATATCTTCACGCAAAAGGTGGTCAAGCGGGCGCGGAAATTCGCCCTGGTGCTCCAATTGGAGCCGCTGCATACGTGCAATCTGACTTGCACCGGTTGCGGGCGGATCCGTGAATACTCCACCAATCTCAAGGACATGATGCCGCTGGAGGATTGTCTGGGCGCGGCGCGGGAGTGCGACGCGCCCATGGTCTCCATTTGCGGGGGCGAGCCGTTGATTTATCCAAGAATTGAGGAGCTGACCGCCGGCTTGCTCAAGCAGGGACGCTTCGTTTATGTCTGCACTAACGGCATGTTCATGCGCAAGAAGATGCGGGATTATCTGGCCGCCATTTACGACCGCAACCAGGAGCCGGTGCTGGCGAAATTGCTGGGCGAAAAACTGATCGCGGAAAAGGAGGCGGAAACCATTCGCAAAGGCAAATCAGACGCGCACCCGGTCATCCGCCCGTCGCGCTGGATGTTTTGGAATGTTCATATTGACGGACTGGAATACACGCACGACTTGATCGTGGAGCGGGAGGGCGTGTTCAAGGAATGCGTCGAAGCCGTGAAAATGGCGAAAATCCTCGGCTACCAGGTGGCGACCAACACCACCGTCTATAAGGAAACCGAGGTGAAGGAAATCGAGGAGATGTTCGAGTTCTTTTCGTCCCTGGAAGTGGACGCGCACACCATCTCGCCGGGCTATGAATATGACGCGGCGAAAAAGGACATGGTCAAGCGCCTGGGCAAACAGCCGGAGGATTTCTTCCTGACACGGAAAATGACCCTGGAAAAATTCAAGGACATGGTGAAATGGGGCGAGCGCTTCACCATCATCGGCACGCGGGTCTACCAGGAATTTCTGGCGGGCAAGCGCGAATTGACCTGCACGGCCTGGGCCATTCCCACGCGCAACGTCCGGGGCTGGAAGGCCCCCTGCTACCTGATGACCGACGGCCATTATCCGACCTACCGGCAGATGCTGGACGAGGTGAACTGGGAGAAATACGGCGTGGTGGACGGGGTGGCGCGCGATCCGCGTTGCGAGAACTGCATGGTCCATTGCGGCTACGATCCGAGCGGGGCCTTGAGCACCAGCGCCCGGGACACCTGGAAAAACCTCTCCTACAATTTCAGCGCCAAGCCCAAGCCTTATGCCGAGGGCCGCAACGTGAAGGCCTTCAACGGGTTTTCCATTGGCAAGGGCCACCTGGCCGAAGCCAAAGCCGCCATCAATGCCGCCGGCGGCGGCTGCGGGGCCGGCGACACCACACAGCGGGATGATTTGCTGGCAAAGCTGGCCAATGCCAAGAACAATCAATCAAAGGGACAGTGAAGACACTGTTTCTTTCACCGCCTAGTTTTGAGGGCTTTGACGGGGGCGCGGGGGCGCGCTACCAGGCGCGGCGCGAAGTCACCTCGTTCTGGTACCCCACCTGGCTGGCCCAGCCGGCCGCGCTCACGCCCAACAGCAAATTGCTCGACTGCCCGCCGCACGGCATCGGCGTCCGGCAATGCCTGGACGAGGCGCGCCAGTTTGATCACGTCATCATCAATACCTCCACGCCTTCCCTGAGAAATGATTGCCAGGTGGCCGAGGCGATCAAGCGGCAAAAACCCGGAACGACCGTGGGTTTCATCGGCGCGCATGCGGCGGTGCTGCCGGCGGAAACCTTGAAAGCCTCCACCGCCATTGACTGGGTGGGCCGCAAGGAGTTTGATTTCACCTGCAAGGAAGTGGCCGAAGGACGGCCGCTTTCCGAGGTGGACGGGCTTTCCTACCGGAACCGGGAGGGCAAAATCATCCACAACAAGGAGCGCGCCCTGATCGCGGACATGGACGTGCTGCCCTGGGTGGTGGACACCTACAAACGCGACCTGCAAATCGAAAAGTATTTCATCGGCTACCTGCTCCATCCCTACCTCAGCCTTTACACCGGGCGCGGCTGTCCGGCGCAATGCACCTTTTGCCTCTGGCCCCAAACCATCGGCGGCCACAAATACCGGGTGCGTTCGCCGGAAAATGTGGCGGACGAAATGGCCTACGCCAAAAAACTTTTTCCGCAGGTGCGGGAGTTTTTCTTCGACGACGACACCTTCACCGCCAACCTGCCCCGGGCGCGCGAAATCGCCAGGAAACTGGCGCCGCTCGGCCTGACTTGGTCGTGCAACAGCCGCGCCAACCTGGATTACGACACGGTCAAGTCGTTCAGGGAGTCGGGACTGCGCCTCTTTTTGGTGGGTTACGAAAGCGGCAACCAGGAGATTCTCAACCGCATCAAGAAGGGAATTGAATTGGAGGAGATGCGGCGCTTCACCCAGGCCTGCCACAAAGCCGGGGTGGTCATTCACGGCACTTTTATCCTGGGCCTGCCGGTGGAGACGCGGGAGACGATCGAGGAAACCATCCGCTTCGCCCTGGAGCTGGATGTCTTCAGCATCCAGGTTTCGCTGGCGGCCCCGTATCCCGGCACGGAACTCTACGACATGGCACGGCAAAACGGCTGGTTCGCCAAACAAGACAAGACCGACATCGTGCATCAGGATGGTTTCCAGCAGAGTTCGCTGGAATATCCCGGCCTGAGCAGGGACGAGATTTTTGAGGCGGTGGACCGTTTTTATCGCGCCTATTTCCTGCGCCCCAAACCGATCCTGCGCATCATCAAGACGATGCTGGAAGACAAGGACATTTTTGTGCGCCGCTGCCGCGAAGGCTACGAGTTTTTCAAAAGCCTCCGCCAGCGCAAAGCGGATTTGGCCGCCTCCCGCGCGGCGGCGTAGTTGCCACCATTTGCGGCGGCGCAACTCTTCGCATGCTAATTACGGGTCTCCTTGTCGCAAGGTGAGTCGACGGCGACATGGGTGATACCAGCCTGAGTCAACTCGCGCCAGAATTTGAGGAAGGCGAAGTTGCTTGCCTGCTGGCGACCTCCGAAAAATTCGGGCGTCATGCCAGATGCCATCTTTTCAAAACGAAGCGCAATTCCATCAATTTTCCCTTTGCAACCAGGGCTTGCCGGTCTATTCTGACCTCCGCGACGCTTTTTTATGAAATCTGAATTGAAGCAACGCACGCTGGAAAAATTGGCCGAAGCCTATTCGAGTAAACAATTGCGTCCAAATCCGGAATACCAGCGAGGTGCCTATAAGTGGACTCTGGCTCAAAACCAGAAGCTCATCGATTCCTTGCTTCGCGGTTACCAAATTCCACTGTTTTACGTTCACTTGATACAGAAAGTTCACACTTTCACCGATTCTGTGGAAACGACCGCAGAGCTTGTGGATGGACAGCAGCGTCTCGCCGCCATTGATTCTTACATACACAATGAGTTCCCCAACGCTGCACAAGGCCCAGAATTAGCCCGCTGGAGCGGCAAGAGATTCGAAGAATTGGACCCGGAGGATAGATCTCGTTTACTGGGACGCGAACTACTGGTCGTGCAAATGACCGAAGACGCACGAAATGAGGTGCGTGACCTCTTCGTCCGCCTCCAGGCTGGAACCCCGCTCACTGCCCAAGAGAAACGCGATGCTTGCGTTGGCGAGTTTACCAATTTCGTTATTCGACACGCTGGCAAGCCGGGGCATAGACTCTCCAATCCCAAGGCCTTTTTCAGTTTATTCCCGAGGTCTCGCCGGCTCTCCGTGGACGACGAAGAGCACTATGTTGATGGCCTTGCCGAAACTCGCAAGTTCTTCGCGGGATTGGCCATGACAATCATGCGCCGCGAACGGTCGGGGGTGGATTTCGTTGATTTGAAGGGGAAAGTCATTAACGACTTCTACATGGAGAAGGAGAACCTCGAACTCAGCGAGCAAGACCCAGCAGCACAGCGCGTCCTTCGCGTCCTTGAGACCGTCGCCCAATTACCTGGATTCGAGACCTTGCGGGAAGGGCCGCGAATGACTTTTCAATGGGCGTTTCATTTGGCTCTGTTGGTGGATTCGCTGATTGGTGGAAACTATGTACCGGCTTGGCGCCACGATGTGGTAAAGGCCTTCATGGCATTTCGCGCGGAAGTAACAGAAGCGCACCTCTATCACAAGAAAACCAAGGAATCCCTGCCGCATTACGAGAGGTTCGGCAGACTTTTGTCGGGGTCAGGGTCGGATACTGCGAACGTTATCCGAGACCGACACTATTTTTTATTGGCACAGATGTATCCCAAAATACGGCTTACGCCGCGCGACCCGAATCGTTTTTTTGATACTCTTGAAAAGGAGGTCATCTGGAACCGAGACGGCGGCCTATGCCAGAACCCCGACTGCAAATTGCCGGGGCGCCGGGTTTCGTTCTGCAGGGCGACAATCCACCACGTCGTCGAACACACTGCTGGAGGACAGACAACTCTCCGAAATGGCATCCTTGTCTGTAGGGATTGTCACGAGAGAACGCTTGACATGCAGCGCCTGACCTCGCATTTTCAGGAATACCTGGCCAGGAAATATGCGACCCCCGGCCACGAATCCGCCGGTGAGGTTGGGATTGGCCCGCAGCCTGATGAAACCATGCGGCAGAGAGAATCCCAGAACGATGTCGATGAAAATGGCGCACGTGCGCCAGGCGGAAGGTTAAGAATTCTGATCCATTGGGGAGAACTGGATGTAGATCGTGAGGATCAACCAATTTCAGATGACCAAGCCCCAGCTACAATTGTCCAACTTCTCGTCGAACTCATCAACACCTTCAGAGATTCCATGAAGCAGCAGTTGGCCGAGTTGCCGGTAATTCGCTACCCACTTTCGAAAACCCCCAACATCGATTTCGTCAACGCCGCGAAGGGACGCGCATTCAACTCTATACGCGTGCCCGGAACCGACCTTTACTTTTGTCCGCAGTCAAGCAATGAGGAGAAGGTGAAGCGGCTTAACAAATTGTTTTCACGGTTGACACTGCCTGACGGCAGGAACTTCCCTCCAGACGGCGTCGAAGTTTCAATTGATCCTGCCTAGCGGACTCGGTCGAATTCCAAAGCAAATCGCGCTTGTGATTGACGGGCTTGATAGATTTCGACGTGCGCAAGATCTCCAGCGGCCAACCGCTCTATGGCCCTTCGACTGCGAATTGAGATACGGCATCCGAGAAAGATCCTTGAGAGGGAGCGAGGAGAAAACCCCAGGTCTGCAAACAGGCCCTGTCCCTCCTTGGCAGCAACTCGTACAATGCGCCATTCCTTTTCGTAGCTCCATTCCAGCGATTTGGTCAATACCAATGGAAGTAGAGTTTGCGCTGCCTCCGGTAGAGGATTCAGACCGAGCGCGCTTTCGATAAAGTCGTTTCCTGAATACGCGCACGGAACACGTCGCGAATACTTCACTGGCATTGCTGTTTCAAAGGCCACTCCCTCCTTAGCGGAAGCGTCAAACTCGAAAGCAGCGCCTCGATGGCGGTCTGCGTAGTGTGACCACAAGAGCGGATTCTTGTTTTCAGCACAGAGGCTCATCAAACGATAGCGGCGCAGCATCTCTTCCCAATCGAATTGCGATTCGCGATTGAATTCATTCGCTACAGCAAGCAGCCTTGCTATGTGGCTTTTCCTGGTGCGCTCAATCACATCAGGTGGCACCTTGCCCGTGCCAACTAGACCAATCAGCGGGGCCAGATTGAAGGCCGCGCTGGAGCCTGCGGGAAGAACTTCTTCGCCTGCGAGAATCGCATGATGACGTTTCTCTAACGTGTCAACATGGCGCCGAAGGCCGCTAAAACATGGGTAAAAATAGCAATCGAACGGATCATTAAAGCAAAGTGGGCTTCTAAATCGCAAACGCCGGGTCTTGAGATGAAGTTTCGCGACCTTCGCGGTGCAAAATTTGTAGAAGAACGGCGGCCTAGACATTGGGAACGCGACTTTGATGTTATTATGATGAAGCCAGATCCTTATCCCGTCAACCAGCCAAAGAACGCCAGCTCTGGATGTCGTTCAAGGTTCATCTCCTGGCAAAGGAGGCACGTCGGGAACTCCGGCCAGGGCATCGCGAAGGTCTTCGGGACGGCCGCGCAAAGCCCGCGTCTCCATGTCCTCGCCCAACTTCCGCAACTCGCTGCGCACCAGAGCGACCAGCGGCTGGATGGCGCGGCGGGTGAAGTCGAAGCGGCAGCCGGCGGCGGCAAAGAGTTCGGGCAGCGGACGCGAGCCGCCCAGGGCCAGAGCGCGTTGGTATTGACGGAGGGCGCGGGCCTTGTCTTTGCGGGAATTGGCCCAGACTTGGAGCGCGCCCAGTTGGGCTATGCCGTATTCGATGTAGTAAAAGGGATGCAGAAAAATATGGAGCTGGCGATGCCATAAATTGGCGCGCGCCTCCTCGTAACCGCTCCAATCCACCTCGCCGCCGAAGCGGTCCATCAAGGCCAGCCAGGCTTGCCGGCGCTCCGCGCGGGTGTGGCGGGGATGGGAATAAATCCAATGTTGAAAGGCATCCACGGTCACGATCCAGGGGAAAATGGCGACAATCCCCTCCAAATGATCGCGCCGGGCGCGCCGGGCTTCGGCCTCCTGATAAAAAGATTCCATGAACTGGTTGCCCAGCAGTTCCATGCTCATGGACGCGACTTCGCAGAACTCGATGGGCGCGCTGCGGTAGGCGTGCAATTCCTCGCCCCGCGCCGCCAGGGCGTGAAAGGCATGGCCGGCTTCGTGCAAAATCGTCTCCACATCGCGCTGGATGCCGACGGCGTTCATGAAGATGAAAGGCAGGCGCGATTCGGACAGGGTGGATTGGTAGCCGCCGGGGGCCTTGCCTTTGCGGTTGTCCAGGTCCAGCAGCCGCCGTTGGCGCATCAATTGAAAATCGGCCGCCAGCTCGGGATCAAGCTGGTCAAAAATCTTTTGCGTGCGGGTTACCATGTCCTCGACCCGCTCGAAAGGGCGGAGGGACGGGCGGCTCAAAGGATCCACGTTCATGTCCCAGGGGCGGAGCGACTGCAGGCCAAGCCGGCGGCGGCGTTCGGCCTGCAACTGGCGGACGACGGGCATGATTTCCGTTTCCACGGCGTCGTGAAAATCGCGGCAATCGCCGGGGGTGTAATCGAAACGTCCGCGCGCACGAAAGGCATATTGCAGGTAGTTGGGGAAGCCGGCGTGGCAGGCGATTTGCTCGCGCAGGTTGAGCAGTTGCTCGAAGTTGCTTTCAAATTGTTCCGCCTCCTGCAGACGGCGGTTGGCGGTCAATTCCCAGGCCTCCTGGCGGAGCGGACGGTCCGGTTCTTCCAGGTAACGGCCCATCTGCACCAGGGTCTTTTCCTCGCCGCGAAATGGCACGGTGAGGGAGCCGGAGAGCTTCTGGTATTGCTGGCCGAGCCGGGCCTCCTCGGTTTCCAGCGGGACATTTTCCGGGCGAAACAACTCGACCTGCAGCCGGGCGTTGCGGTCGAAAACAAACCAGCGTTTGCGGGGAAGTTTGGCGCGAAGCGGGTGTTGCAAATAAATCCCGGCCAGCTTGAATTGCCTGGGTTTGAGCTGCGGCTCGATCTGCTCGATAAAATGGATGTAGGCCTTTTCCGCCTCGGCGCTTTCCGTATGGCAGGTCATGGCGATATTGCGGATGGCTCCCTCCTCGTCCAGCGCGGCGCTCAGTTCGCCGCCGTCCAGCAGCCAGCGTTGGAACTGGGCGGCCGTTTTGCAGAGCGGGGCGCGGGCTTCCAGGAGGTCGAACAGCGCGGCGATTTGCGGCCAATCGCCGAGGTCAATCTTTTCCGGGACAAAGGCGCGGGGCCGATAAGGAGTCAGTCGGTCAAACGGCAGCAAGTTCATTTTCGTATGCCATGGATATTTACGGCTTGCCACGGGCGAGTCCAGCAGATTCAGGGCGGGCTTCTCAACTGGCGAGGGGCGATGAGACGGGCCGCGAGGCGCGGCCTGCGAGGCGAGAAGGCGCGCGCCCCTGGAGAGATGAAAAGAGCGTCGCGCATTTGATGATTGTCACGAGAAATGAAGTTGGGTGCATGGGCCTCCCCAAGGGCCGGGAAGTCAAATGATGTTGGGCACTGCCATAGAACGTATCAAACTATGGGTTGGCCCCGACGACTTCGCCAACAATGATCGAACGAATACGCCGGCCCCGTCTGTCGTCTAACCATAGTGTATCGGCCAGGCCTGCGGATGCTGTTGGAAGACAGCAGGGCTAATTTGATGGTTGTAGTGCCGGCGCTGTGCGCCGTTTCGAGGCGCAGGCTGGACATGGCAACCAATCGGGACGCTACCGGAAAATCTGGATGCCTGAATTCCGTGTCATGGCGGATGCACCGCCAAAGGTTGGACGTTATGAAAGAGCGTTTGCGCACGTTCCTATTGATGCTGATGCTGACTCTGACGGGAGGCTGTTTCATTGTCTCAGTCGGGCATAAAGAGACCATAGGCGGTTTCCTTGTGCCCGTGCCGTCATCCGGGCATGAGGTGACATCAGGAACGAGAATCCAGGCAGAGGATCTCTGGTTCGTACGGCCTGGTCAAACCACGCGGGACGAACTCGTCAGCAGCTTCGGTGAACCCTGGGCTTATTACCGGGATTTGGGCGTGGTGGTTTACTATTGGGAGACCCTGGACGGGCATTGGATTGGGGGAGTTTTTGACAACGAGGACAGCGTTTCGGGAAGTATGGACATCACGCGCCTCCACTACTTGTTTGTGAAGCTCGATGACCGTGACCGGGTTCAAAATTACGATTTCATGACCGCCTCGCCCAACACGCCAACGAAGGAACTGGTGATTCGCTGGTCAAAGCACAAGGCCCACCAGATCGTTGCACCGAAGGCCGTGAGCGTCAGCGTCAGCGTCCCCGCGTCGCCGGCCGCTTCTGACAACCCTTATGGCCGGTGGAAGAACGGGCCGCCGCGCGATGAAAACTTTTTCCCCATCGCCGTCTGGCTGCAACCGCCCGCCAGGGCGCGGCAGTATCTGGACGCCGGGTTCAACACCTACGTCGGCCTCTGGGAAGGGCCGACCGAGGAACAACTGACCGTCCTGAAGCAGGCCGGGATGAGGGTGATTTGCGAGCAGAACGCGGTCTCGCTCAAACATCTCAACGATGCCACCATCATCGGCTGGATGCATGGCGACGAGCCGGACAACGCTCAGGAACTGGGCGCTGGCAAGGGCTACGGGCCGCCGATTCCGCCGGCCACCATCATCGCGGAATACCAGCGCATTCGCGCGGCGGATGCGACGCGGCCGGTCATGGTGAACCTGGGCCAGGGTGTGGCGTGGGACGATTACATAGGGCGGGGCGTTCGGCGCAATCACCCGGAGGATTACGCCGAATACGTCAAAGGCAGCGACATTGCGTCCTTCGACATTTACCCGGTGGCGCATGACAATCCGGCGGTGGCGGGCAAACTTTGGTTCGTGCCGCAAGGGGTGGAGCGATTGGTGCAATGGGCCGGGCCGGATCGGCTCGTTTGGAACTGCATCGAATGCACGCGCATTCAAAACCCGAACCACAAAGCCACGCCGCGCCAGGTTCGCGGCGAGGTCTGGATGTCGCTCATTCACGGCTCGCGCGGGCTGATCTATTTCGTTCACGAATGGCAACCGCGTTTCAACGAGTCCGCCCTGTTGAGCGATCCGGAAATGCTCGCAGCGGTCACGGCGCTCAACCGGCAGATCGCGCGCCTGGCGCCGGTGTTGAACCGGCCCACGGTCGCGGACGCGGTGGCGGCGGGGTCGGAGAACCGCGAGGCGCCCATCGCCGTGATGGCCAAACAGACGGGCGACGCGCTTTATCTTTTCGCGGTCGGGATGCGCGACGGAAAAACCACGGCGTCGTTTGCTCTGCGCGGTGTGGCAGGCGAAGCGAAGGTGGAAGTGCTGGAGGAGAACCGCACACTCAATGCGGAGAACGGTGTTTTTCGCGACGATTTCCAGCCGTGGGACGCGCATGTCTATCGGATTGCGGCCGCGCCCGGCCGTTGACCCCGGTTGCGGAAGGTACTGCCGGGCGCAACGGCGCGTGGACATTCGGGAGGCGGCGGGTTATTTTACCGCATGGGTTCTTCCGTCCATGAATCGGCCAAGGCGACGGAGCCGTCGCGCGGAGTGAAAAGTTACTCCGGGCGCGTGGTCTATCTCTACGCCTTCGACGTGGCCTACGAAATGAACCGGCTGCCCGTCCATGAATTGCTCGGCCAGCCCATGGCGCAATTCTCGGTGGACGCCAACAAACGCAGTCCGCGCCACTTGTTTTTTTTCCGCCCGCAAATGGTGCGGCTGCCGCCGATGGAGCGGAAAGGTCCGCACGGGCCGGTGTGGGTGGACCGGAGCGTGAAATTGCTGCCGGTGGGGGCGTTGAGCGTGACGGTGTCCGTGCCGTTTGTCGTCTCCTCCATCGAGGAGTTGGTGGTTTATCACGACCTGGAATTCGCCAACGGCGCCTTGCAGCAGGAGGTCAGGCAACTGGCCGAGGAAGCGCGGCAGGAGCTGGCCCGTTATTTTATCCGGCCGGTCCCGCAGTTGGCGGAAGAGGAGGCTTACACGGTTTTTTGTATTGACTCACCGCTGGCGGCGGAGGACGGGCGGCCTTTGAGCGCGGAGGACTGGCTGGCCCAGCACCGGCGGGAGGTGGCGGCGCTGCTTACGCAGGAATCGGACATCGGCCAGCTTTCCCGCCAGGAGGCCAAGGAATCCACCGATCGCTACCTGAGCTATTACCAAAACGACCTGACGGTGCTGGACTGGGACGCGGCGCTGGCGGTGCAGGAGCCGCATCAATTGGACGAAATTCTTTACGTGCTGGAACTGGCCAACCTGCAGTTGGCGGAGTTGGAGGCCTACGACCGGCTGCTGGACGCCGCCCTGGAGCGTTCGTATCGGGACCTGGCCGGGCCGGCCCGGCGCGCGCGGGGCGAGGTGATGCAGGAACTGCGGGAAATCCGCCTGGATTTGGCCCGGTTCAGCGACGAGCTGTCCAACATCACGAAGTTTTTCGGCGACTGGCATCTGGCGCGCGTTTACCAGAACATATCCGCCCGGTTCCATTTGGCCGACTGGCACCGCACGATAGATGAAAAGCTCAAAACCCTGGACGACCTCTACCAACTGCTCAACCAGGACCGGATCAACCGCTGGATGCTCAGCCTGGAGGTGATCGTGGTGGTGCTTTTCGTGCTTGATTTGATCCTCCTGGTGGTGGGATTAAAGAGGGGATGAACGAAACCGTTGACAAGGGGGGGCGAAACGGGTAATTTGGTGTGAAATTAAAGGTTTTAAATCCAATGTTACTACGAATTTGTCTGATTGTGGCCATTCTCGGCGCCGGCGCCGTTGTGGCGGTGAATTATGTCATGGTGAAGCCGGCCATCGAGACGGCGATCACGGCGCGAGACAACGAAAAGCAGCAGAAAGAATCGGCACAAAAGGAGCTTGCCAGCACCAAGAAGGACCGGGACGCGGCCAAGGCTTCGCTCGCCACCGCCAACAAAAGTCTCACCGATGCCAACGCCGCCTTGGCCACGGCCAGAAACGCCGCCCAGGCCCTCGCGACGAAATACACCGACTCGACCAACAAGCTGGTGGAGGCCCAGGGTCAGCGGGATAAGCTCCAGGCGGAAATGGTTAAGTGGGATCAAACGCATATCAGGCCTGAGGATGTCCCCGTTCTTCAGTCCAATTTGGTCAAAGCCACAAAGGCGCGAGAAGGCGTGGAACAGGAGAACGAGCTTCTGCTGGCGGACTTGGAAGTATTAGGGGATAGAGTGAAACGGATCGAAGGGACAAATGGTATGGATCAAAACCCACCGCTGCCTCCCGGACTGAGAGGCCAGATTGTGGCGGTGGACCCGAAGTACAGTTTTGTGATTCTGAATATGGGCGAGGACAAGAAGCTGCTGGTCAACGGCATCATGCTGGTCGCCCGCGAAGGCAGGCTGATCGCCAAAGTCCAGATCGCCCGGGTGGACAAAACCCAGAGTGTCGCCAACATCCTTCCCGCCTGGCGGCGGAGCGATGTCATGGAAGGCGACGAGGTGATTGATTGATGAAAAACATCCTGCGCACCGTCTTATTGGCCCTGCTCCTGGCCGGCGCAACCGGCCTGCTCTCCAGTTGCGCCACGGACGATCCCGACAGCATGGACACCAAGCCGTGGAACGCTCCGCAGGGTTGGGAAGGGCCGTTTCCCTCGAACATGAATCAAGGGCGATGAGCGGTATCCTGCGCACGGTCTTATTGGCGCTGCTCCTGGCTGGCGCAACCGGCCTTCTCTCGGGTTGCGCCACGGACGATCCCGACGGCAACAACATTGACCGCAAGCCGTGGAGCACTCCGCCGGGCTGGGGAGGGCCGTTGCCCTCGAGCCTGGGTCAAGGGCGTTGAGTGGCGGCGGGCAGGGGACTGCCCCATAGGCGCTAACTTAAGTATTGCCAGTCGAGTGACCGCCGTGGTATGAAGAGGCATGAACAATGTGAATCTGCTCGAAGAGGAATGGGAATTCCTGACTGATCTG